>Ga0302321_100001445_pt1 | contig 20287 bp, 12 predicted proteins | sample Fen_T0_1_FD_202505 | JGI IMG/M metagenome (GOLD analysis project Ga0302321, IMG submission 202505) | Peat permafrost microbial communities from Stordalen Mire near Abisko, Sweden - Fen_T0_1 | ecosystem: Environmental > Terrestrial > Soil > Wetlands > Permafrost | place: Sweden: Abisko...
CTTTATGGAGAAGGAGATCCTGTTAAAACTCTTGAAATAACAACCCGATGCGGTCAGGATTCTGACTGCAATCCGTCAAATGCAATGGCAGTTCTCGGTGTGCTGAAAGGTTTCAGCGGTTTACCTGAGGAGATGCAGAAGGGTGTGGAGGTAATGGCTGATTCAATTTTTATAAATACAACTTATTCATATAATTCAGCTGTAAGAAATACTTATAAATATGCACAAGATCTGATTATAAAGGAAGGGGGAAAAGCAGATGGAAAGAGTATTCTTGTCAAAACCCAGTTGCCTGTAAACCATCCTCTTGAAGTGTCTTTTCCTGATGTGGTTTTCGATAAAACTGTTTCTGTTTTCAGCTCCGCCGGATGGAAATTTAAAGGAAACTGGAAACCTTTTGAAATACTCGGGGAGACCGACAAAAAAGCAATTAAACAGTCGATGTATGCTGAGAATACCGGAGATGAACTTGAAATTGATTTCAAGGGAACAGGAATTTCACTTGAAGGCAACTGGTATAAAGACGGAGGTAAGGCTGATTTATACGTTGATGGCAAACTCCATCGCAGTATAGATACATATTATGATTTTGCTAATCAGCAACACACTGTCAGTATCTGGCATGTGCTTAATCTCCAACCCGGTGATCACAATGTAAGGCTGGTTGTAAAAGGCGAAAAAAGACCTGAATCAGCAGGTACACGAGTCTACATCACATCTGCAACTGTTTTTACTACCGCTCCAAAGAAAAATGAATCATTTAGATTCTCATTTGAATAACTTTAAATTTTAAACTCTAAACTTTTTCTTACCATGTTTATACCACAAAGCTACACACTCGCAGTTATTCTTTGCGTCATAACAATGATCTGCTGGGGGTCATGGGGAAATACCCAGAAACTGACCGGCAAATCGTGGCGATTTGAATTGTTTTACTGGGATTATGTCATCGGAATCGTTCTGTTTTCGCTGTTACTTGGATTTACCATGGGAAGTACCGGAGAACATGGACGGGCATTTATCCAGGACATTAAACAGGCTGAATCCCACAATATCCTTAATGCGATTGTTGGAGGAGTAATATTCAATGCCTCGAACATTTTACTGGTTGCTGCAATGTCAATTGCAGGGATGGCTGTAGCCTTTCCGGTGGGAGTTGGTATCGCTCTTGCTCTGGGAGTGATAATTAATTATGTTTATACACCTCACGGAAACCCGAACCTGTTGTTCGCAGGCCTCGCTTTGATAGTTGTTGCGATTGTTCTCGATGCTGCTGCTTATAAAAAGCATAGCATATCTTTAAAAAAGGTTTCAGGAAAAGGAATCACACTTTCCATATCCGCAGGAATTCTTATGGCACTTTTCTACAGGTTTGTGGCAAGTTCGATGGTGACCAGTTTTGAGATGCCCGAGGCAGGTAAACTAACTCCCTATTCAGCAATATTCTTCTTTTCAGCAGGAGTCCTCGTCAGCAATTTTCTCTTTAACTACCTGATTATGAAAAGACCTTTTGAAGGTAAACCACTGTCATTTAAAGATTATAGAAAAGGTAGCTTCGATGTACATCTTAATGGTATAATGGGCGGGATGATTTGGAATATAGGAATGTCTATGAGTATTCTTGCCTCGGGCAAAGCAGGATTTGCCATATCCTACGGATTAGGTCAGGGTGCGACACTAATAGCTGCACTATGGGGAGTTTTTATATGGAAAGAATTCAAAGGAGCATCCCGGTCGGTTAATTACCTGATATATCTTATGTTTCTGGCATATTTGGCAGGTCTGGCTTTGCTTGTATATGCAGGCACTTAGCTAAACCGATATCAACAATCACATAAGGTCTTTCTCAAATGCCTCTTTATCGAAAGTATATTTATTCCCCAGAAACTCGATTATTTTAAAAGTATCAGTGTAAGCATTTCCAAGACAAGTTGAAGCTCCCGGTGAAGGAGTAATATTAATTATGATATTAGTTCCTGACAGCTTTGCTTCACCCATTTCCAGTTTCCTGGTTGTGTTATTCACAATCTGAGGTCTGGTCCCACCAATGCCCTTCGCATAATGAAGTTCATTCAATTTCAGAGAGGGTACTATTTTCCTTATTTGCTTTATGAATAGCCGTTTTCCTATTAAAGGCAGATCGTAAAGGAAATTCACAATGATGTAGTTAAAAAGTACCTTATCAAATATTATGTTTATAAGACTAAGTACAGGGCTAAATCCCACACCAAATGTTTTCCAGTATTCTGAAAATGTCGACCAGTTATATCTTTCGAGCTGAAATATCGGTTTAGCTGTAGGACCAAACCTGGTGACAGAATCGGAATGTACCTCAGGGTCACCGTGAATAGCAGCAAAAGGAAGCTTTGCCACCTGAATAGTGTAAACCTTACCATTCAGTACTTTTGGAGCAGTATAGAAACTACCAGCCATGGAAAGAAGTGACAGGTTCTTACCATAACCCAATGATTTAGCTATCATCAGGCTATGACCTCCGGCAGCTATCGCTACAACATTGGATTGGAATTCACCTTTATCAGTCACAACAGTATAGTAACCATTATTTCTGGTGATCTTTATCAGCTTTGTTTCAAGATGAATGTCAAGGTTCGGATTTTTACTTAGTGCCTTATCCACAAATGAATGAGAAAGCCTTTTGAAATCTACTGTATAACCGTCATCGGTCATCAGGGCCAGAATCTCCTGCGAAGGATCTCTTCCTTCCAGCACCCTGGGTTCGATTTTACCAATCTCCTCTCTTTCTATCAATCGCAAATGCGGAAACAATTCGTGAAAAGGAGGATATCTCTTTCTTAATTCCTGAACCTGATCCGATCCGACAGCCAGAACCATCTTCGAGTATTTGCTGAACAATTTCTTATCACCTGAATAGCTCTTATCTGTCTCAAGATATTTCATAACCATGTCAGCCATTTGTTTGACACTCCTGGCTTTATCAATTGAATAGTTAGTTTCTATATCGCCGAAATGAAGGGTCTGGCTATTATTATAGGAAGCTGAGTTAACAAGGCCAAAATCAGAATATTTTTCAATAAGTCCAATATTCCTAATATTAGTGTATTTGCTTAAAGTATAGAGTAAAGCAGTACCAACTACTCCACCTCCCACTATAAGAACTTCGTACCTTGGGGTTGATTCATTCATATTACTATTCTCGCACATTTAATGGAATATACTCATGCTTGCCATAGACATTTTTAAATGCCGGCCTTATAATTCTTTTAGCAGAAAAAGTTAATTCTTCGATTCTGTGCGTACACCATCCTGATACTCTTGCAATGGCAAACAGAGGTGTATAAAGTTCCTTTGAAATGTCAAGGCACGCATAAACGAAGCCAGAATAAAAGTCAACGTTTATACATACCACTTTAGTTGATTTTTCACCTTTGAACACTCTGAAGACTTCAGGAGTAAGCCGTTCAACGAGTGCATATAATTCAAATTCGTCAAGTCTGCCTTTTTCAATCGCAAGTTCACGGGCTTTAGCCTTAAGAATTGCCGCCCTTGGATCAGAAATAGTATATACGGCATGTCCGATTCCATAGATTTTGCCTGACAAATCGTTTGCTTTTTTATTAAGGATCTTCAACAGATGTTGTTTCACCTCTTCCTCATCGGTCCAGTCTTTAACGTGAATTTTCATATCCTCCATCATCTCGAGCACTCTCACATTCGCGCCACCATGCAGAGGCCCTTTCAATGAGCCGATAGCTGAAGTTATGGAAGAGTAGATGTCAGTCTCAGACGAACTGGTAACTCTCATTGTAAAAGTTGAATTGTTACCTCCGCCATGCTCAGCATGTAATACCAGCATTAGGTCAAGAAGATCGGCCTCAAGCTTGGTGAAACCTTTGCAGTCACCCTTGATCAGATATAGAAAATTTTCAGCCGGGCTGAGATTTGCCTGAGGATGACGGATTGACAAAGTCTTGCCTTTATAGAGATGCCTCAGCGCCTGGTAAGAATATGCTACAATAGTCGGAAATTTAGCTATAATGTTTAAGGACTGCTTTATCATATTATTCAAAGCGATACTGTCAGGATTTTCATCAAGTGTATATAATCCAAGCACTGATCGTGCAAGGATATTAAGTACATCTTTACCCTTCATGGATAATATCATGTCTTTGACAAAATCATCAGGAAGGGCCCTGAGTTGGGCCATGTAAGCCGAAAAGTCAGTTAATTCCTTCTTGCTTGGTAAATGTCCGGTAAGCAAAAGGAAAACTGTTTCATCAAATCCATGACGATCCTCTTTCTGAAAGCCTTTTGTTATATCTTCAATATCTATCCCCCTGTACAATAATTTACCCGGAATGGCTACTACTTTTCCATCCTCTTTTTTGTAACCAACTACGTCGCCGATATTTGTTAGCCCTACTAAAACTCCTGTTCCATCCTGGTTCCTTAAACCACGCTTTACTTCAAATTCTTCAAATAATTTATTATCAATCTGACATGAAGCTCTCACAGACTCCTCAAGCTTTCCAAAATAATTATTGTCTACCATAGGAAATAAGATTTATTGATATTATAATTTATTTAATATTAGATATAATAGCGTCTGCAAATTCAGAGGTTTTCAATAATGTTGCATTCTCCATCAGCCTGTGAAAATCGTAAGTTACCTTTTTACTTTGTATAGTGCGTTCAAGACCTGAATATATACTTTCCGCAACTTTCTCCCAACCAAGATAATCAAACATCAATGCTCCCGACAGTATAACCGAGCCCGGATTAACCTTATCCTGATCGGCATATTTTGGAGCTGTTCCATGCGTTGCCTCAAATATTGCATGACCGCTCTCATAGTTTATATTGGCTCCGGGGGCGATCCCAATACCGCCAACAATAGCTGCAAGGGCATCTGAAATATAATCCCCGTTCAAGTTCAAAGTTGCTATGACTGAATATTCGGAAGGTCTTGTCAGTATTTGCTGCAAGAATGCATCAGCAATTACATCTTTAATAATCACTTTACCAGAAGATTCTGCATCTTTAAGCATCTCATCAGCAACTTTCAAGCCCTGTTTATCAGTTATTTGTTTATGTTGCTGCCAGGTGAATACGTCCTTTCCAAATTCCCTCTCTGCCAATGCATATCCCCATTTCATGAAAGATCCCTCGGTAAACTTCATAATGTTTCCTTTATGCACAAGGGTAACAGATGGCAATTTCTTACTGATAGCAAATTTTATAGCCTGTCTCACAAGACGTTCCGTTCCTTCAACAGAAACAGGTTTTATACCAATTGATGATGTATTCGGGAACCTGATTGCCTTAACCCCCATTTCTTCGATAAGAAATTTCTTAATTTTTTCGGTTTCCGGCTTTCCGTTCATGAATTCAATCCCTGCATATATGTCTTCTGTGTTTTCCCTGAAAATATGCATATTTACATTCTCCGGATGTTTCACGGGACTCGGGACACCTTTGAAATATCTGACAGGCCTGTAACATGTGTAGAGATCAAGGATCTGGCGTAATGCTACATTTAATGAACGCATCCCCTCTCCGATAGGAGTAGTAAGTGGTCCTTTTATCCCAACCAGGTATTCCCTAAAACTTGTAAGTGTTTCTTCAGGCATCCAGTTTCCTGTTTGTTTGAATGCTTTTTCTCCGGCCAGTACTTCTTTCCAGGCTACTTTCTTTTTCCCATTATAAACTTTGTTGACAGCAGCGTCAAAAACACGGACTGACGCTTTCCAGATATCAGGTCCTGTCCCATCCCCTTCAATAAACGGTATAATCGGGTTTTCGGGTACTATTAATTTCCCATCAATTAGTTTTATTTTTTCAGCCATTTTTTTTGTTCGATTTTCTAATAATATTTAAAGCACTTCCCTCTTTGAACCAATCAATCTGCGATTCATTATATGAGTGGTTTGCCAGGAATTTTTCTTTTGTGTTGTCAGAATGGGTCAGAGTAACGGTAGGGTGACTACCTGTTGCTAAGTCCGACAAGCCGGTTATATCTATCCTGTCATCTTCTTGGATTTTGTTATAGTCATCCTTATTGCTGAAGGTTAAAGTCAGCACACCTTGTTTTTTTAGATTAGTCTCGTGTATTCTTGCAAAAGATTTTACCAGGACTACTTTCACGCCAAGGAATCTGGGTTCCATTGCAGCATGTTCACGTGAAGATCCTTCTCCGAAATTTTCCTCACCAACCACTGCAGATCCTGTTCCTGCATCACGATACGCTCTTGCAGTACTGGGAACTGTTCCATATTCACCTGTTAATTGATTTAAGATACTGTTAGTCTGATCATTAAAATTATTGACAGCACCGATCATGTAATTCTCCGATATATTTTGAAGATGTCCTCTGTATTTTAGCCAGAATCCTGCCATTGAAATATGATCTGTAGTGCACTTACCCTTTGCTTTAATAAGCAAGGGAAGATTAATCAAATCATGTCCGTCCCATTCTTTGAACGGAGTAAGCAATTGCAGTCTGTCAGAAGCAGGATCAATTAGGATTTTTTCTTCATTCTGTCCGTGCACAGGCTTCTGATATCCCGAGTCGACATTTCCAAAACCATCAGGCGGCAGGTTTATACCTTCAGGTTCAGCCAGCAATACCTTTTTACCGGCTTTGTTTGTGAGTGTATCTGTTAACGGGTTAAAGGTAAGTTTACCGGAAAGAGCAATGGCTGTAACAATTTCCGGAGACGCAACAAAGGCATATGTATTGGGGTTTCCATCGTTGCGTTTTGCAAAGTTCCTGTTAAATGAATGGATAATCGTATTTACTTTTTTGTTGTCGGCATCTTTCCTCGCCCATTGGCCTATACACGGGCCACATGCATTTGCAAAAACCTCTCCTCCTATTTTTCTGAATAATTCAAGAAAACCGTCCCTTTCGGTAATTACCCTGATCTGTTCGGAACCCGGTGTTATTTTAAATTCAGATTTCGCTTTGAGATTTTGTGAAAGGGCATTTTTTACTACTGACGCTGCTCTTGACAGATCTTCATACGAAGAATTTGTACACGACCCGATGAGTCCTGCCTCAACATCTATGGGCCAGTCATTTTTAACAGCCTCCTCTTTCATCCGTGAGATTGGTGTTGCAAGGTCGGGCGTAAATGGTCCGTTTATGTAGGGCTCAAGTTCCGTAAGGTTGATCTCAAGATACTGGTCAAAATATTTTGCAGGCTCGTCATATACCGCTTTGTCAGCAACCAGGTGCTCTTTATTTTTGATCGCCATGCTGGCAACATCCTTTCTTCCTGTAGCTGACAGATAATCTTTCATTGAATCATCGAAGCCGAATATAGAGCATGTTGCACCTGTTTCGGCACCCATATTGCAAATTGTAGCTTTACCTGTACAGGAAAGCGAATCAGCACCGTCACCGAAATACTCAATAATATTTCCTGTACCACCTTTTACTGTAAGTAAACCGGATATCTTAAGAATAATATCTTTTGCAGACGTCCAACCGCTCAACTTACCGGTTAGCTTAATTCCAATAAGCTTTGGAAATTTGAGTTCCCATCCCATGCCGGCAAGAACGTCAACTGCATCTGCTCCACCAACTCCTATTGCGATCATTCCCAGACCTCCGGCATTGGGTGTATGTGAGTCTGTGCCAATCATCATACCTCCGGGGAAAGCGTAATTTTCAAGAACTATCTGATGTATGATCCCTGCACCCGGTTTCCAGAAACCGATGTCATACTTATTACAAACAGAACTGAGAAACTCGTAAACCTCCTTATTTGTAATACCTGCTGTTTTAAGGTCAGCATCAGCTCCTGATTGTGCAAGTATTAGATGATCGCAATGAACAGAAGTAGGAACTGCAGTAGTATTTTTTCCCGCCATCATAAACTGAAGGATTGCCATCTGGGCTGTGGCATCCTGCATAGCTACACGATCTGGCATAAAATCTACATAGTCAATGCCTCTTTTATAAGATTTAGCCTGACTTTGAGGATAAATATGACTTAATAGTATTTTTTCACTTAAGGTTAAAGGGTGGTTAAGTTTTTTTCTGATTTCTGCTATTCTTGAATCCAGCTGCTTGTAGTAAGATTCAATCATCCCGAGGTCAAATATCATAAAATGCTGGTTTTTTTACTGTTTATATTCTTATCTGTCCGTTGCCTTCAATAATCCATTTGTAGGTTGTCAAAGCCTCAAGAGCCATCGGACCCCGTGCGTGTAATTTTTGTGTAGAAATACCAATTTCAGCACCAAGTCCAAACTCCGATCCATCAGTAAATGCCGTTGAAGCATTTGAATAAACTGATGATGCGTCTACGGAACTATAAAACAACTGAATAGTGTATTTGTTCTCCGAAATTATAGCCTCACTATGCTTTGAACCGTACTCCGAAATATGATCCAATGCCTGTTCAAAGGATTCCACAGTTTTTACAGCCATCCTATAGGACAGGAATTCTGTCCCAAATGATTTAATATCAGCTCTTTGAAGAAGCTCATCCGGATATTTTCCTTGGAGAGCCGTATATGCTTTTTCATCAGCATAAATAATTACGCTGGAATCTGCGCATCGCTGTACGATGTAATCCAGATCAGTCAATCGCTTTTCGTGAATAATCAGGCAGTCAAGGGCATTACAAACACTCACCCTGCGCGTTTTTGCATTAAATATTATTTCACGTCCTTTAACTTTGTCACCATCCTCATCAAAGTAAGTATGACAAATACCAGCACCTGTTTCAATAACAGGAATGGAAGCGTTTTCCCTTACATAGTCAATCAGACCCCTGCTTCCCCGTGGAATTATAAGATCTACATATTCCCTTGCATTTAAAAGTTGGGTGGTTTCATCACGTCCTGCCGGCAGAAGGGTTATGATATCCTGATCAATTCCGTATTTACTCAGAACTTCCTTTATCAGCAGTACAATTGCAGTATTCGAATTTATGGCATCACTCCCTCCTTTCAGGATACACGAATTCCCCGATTTCAGACAGAGTGCAAAAACATCAAAAGTAACATTTGGTCTTGCTTCATAAATAATGCCGATTACACCAAACGGGACTGTGATCTTTGATATTACCAATCCGTTCTCTCTTAAACTTTTAGTGATAACATGTCCGACAGGGTTAGCCATCTTAGCAACATTCCTGATATCTGATGCTATATTATTAATCCTCCCGGCAGTCAGGGTTAAACGGTCATACCTTGGATCTGACTGATCCATATTTGCAAGATCCTTCCTATTTTCCCCGAGAATCAACGGAGTATTTTCAACTGCCGAATCAGCAATTGACGAAAGCACAGTATCTATTAAATCCCTGTCCAGAACATTCAATGCCCTGCCTGCTTTTCTGGCTTTTCTGAACAGTGGTATACAATCCATCTTTATTTACCTTTTAAAATATTGTTTATTACTGAAAAACAGATTTGCTTTTCTCATTAATAACCATATAGTCATAGTGAATGAACGGTTTACTGAGCTTTTTCCCAATATTAAGTTCGGCTTTCTTAGAGTCATATTGTGATTTGCCAAGACCAATATTTTTCCCTTCTTTATTCAGTATTCTGACAATATCCCCGCTCTTAAAATACCCATTTACTTTTGTTATACCGATCATCAACAGACTAGTGGCTTTATCATCCAAAAGGGCATCTTTGGCGCCGTCATTAATAACCACCGACCCCTTTGCAAATGTATCCGAATGAGACAGCCATTTTTTCACCCCGGTTTCCTTTTTTCTGCTCGCAATAAAATGAGTATATGGGACCTCTTTTAGTTTAACTATATCTGTTATTATAGAGTCCCGCGTTCCATTCGCTATAAAAACGTCAACTCCATGAGAAGCTGTTTTACGTGCTATTGAACATTTAGTTGACATCCCGCCTCTTCCGAATCCTGACTTTACCTTTGAAATATATTTATCAAGGTCTTCGGAATCTTCATCAATCTTTTTAATCAACTCAGTTCCTTCATGCCCTGGGATTCCGTTATACACGCCATCAACGTTAGAAAGCAGTATGAGTGATTTACAGTCCATCATAGATGAGATAAGTCCGGATAATTCATCATTGTCTGTAAACATTAACTCATTAATTGATACTGTATCATTCTCATTCACTATTGGCAAAACCCTGTTTTCAAGCATTGCTGAAATACAATTTTTCATGTTAAGGTAATGCCTGCGGTCCCTGAAACTCTCTTTGGTAGCCAGGAGCTGACCTGCCTGTATCCCATATTTGCCGAAGAGAAACTGATAACTCGACATAAGTTTTACCTGACCGATTGCAGCCCATATCTGCTTGGAAACCACTATATCAGTCTTTTTTGAAGGTAAAACTTCGCTCCTCCCGGCAGCTACAGCGCCTGATGAAATAAGGACAACTTCAATTCCCTGTTTGTACAAAATTGCAATATCCTCAACAAGACGTAAAATTCTTCCGTCATTGAGGGAACCATCTGGTTGAGTTATAACATTACTACCAACCTTAATGGCAATCCTGTTAAAATCCGGTTTAATATTTTTCAATCTATAACTATTAACACCCGAAATGATATAATTTGTCGCAAAATTAATAGAATATGTGAACATATTATAGCAATATCGAATAATTCAGAGTAAATATTTAATTCCGATTATTTGTATTGATCGAGATGACATCATTTATAACCGTACACTCTGATATCGTTGTACAAGTTATATTGAAAGTTAAACATTACCGGGTTTTATGACAATTATCATGAATTTACCTTAACTCTGATTTAGAGATTTACCTGATTTGTACTTCTCCCTCAAGTTTTGGGCTTTCTGATGATGGTCCTATAAAAAACCTGACTTTCCCATTTTCCAAAACAAATTTCCCTTTTTCGCTGTCCCAAAAAGATAAATCGTCAGCCTTTAAGGGAATAGATACCTGTACTGAACCTCCTTTTGGAACAAATACCCGTTTAAATCCTTTTAATGCGGTCGCAGGACGATCGACCTTTGAATCAGGAAAGCTGACATAAAGTTGAGTAACTTCGTCGCTATCAAAATTACCTGAATTTTTCAGATCAAATTTCAGGTTTATTATGTCCCCTTCCTTAATGGAGCCCTTGTCTGTTTTTAAACCTGAATATACAAAATCAGTATATGTAAGTCCGTAACCGAATGGAAAAAGAGGTTTATGCTTATCATACAAATATGTTCTTCCATGCCTTATATTATAGTCAAGAATTGGAGGAAGCTGATCAATAGATGTAATCCATGTCTGTACCAGCCTTCCGGCCGGAGACACTTTTCCAAAAATGACATCAGCCATGGCACTGCCCATTTCCTGACTCGACTGACTCACATGCAAAATTGCCGGAAGATTTTCTTTTGACCAGTTTATGGCATATGGAAAGCTTGATACCAAAATTAGAATCGTTTGGGGATTAGCAGCATAAACCAGTTTTGCAAGATCTTCCTGTTCAATGCTGATAGCCTGCCTGTCAACATCTTCACGACCATCGCTGGCAACCTGGTTTTGGCCCCAGCCCAGGCCATAGCTCAAAGGATGATTACCTATACAAACAATTGCCACGTCACTCAGGCCGGCAGCAATAACAGCTGAGTCAGCTTTATTACTGGCTGCGTATCTGACAATTACATTATCACCAACTAATTTCTTTATGCCATTCAGGATACTGATTTTATAGGGTGGGGTTCCTGAATACCAGTCAGATATAACAGAATTTGCTGCAGGTCCTATTACAGCTATTGACTTAATCTTGTCGAGCTTCAAAGGAAGAAGACTGCCAGAATTCTTTAGAAGAACAATAGATTCTAACGTAGCTTTCTTAACCAGATCTCCAGCTTCTTTCCTGGTCCATGGTGCAATCGTATCAGCAACTCCAATTGCGGAATAAGGATTATCCGGGGAGCTATCCATACTGCCTAATTTAAGAAGCACTCTTAAATTCCCATAGATAGCTTCTTCGATTTCTTTTTCTGATATTAATCCTTTTTCCAATGCTTCTTTAACCGATGGCCTGTAATCATCAAGAAACATGGTAATCCCGGCTTTTATACACCCAGCTGCAGCAACAGGTAGGGAAGGATAGTATGCATGTGTGGTTAACAACTGTTTGAAAGCCCCTCCATCAGTTGATATAATACCCCGCAAACCCCAATCATTCATAGTTACATTCCGAAGAACAGGGTTTACTGTGCATGGGATCCCATTGTAATTATTGTAAGCAGCCATAAATGCCTGTGATCCACCTTCAGTAACCCCTTTGTAAAATCCATAGGAATAATATTCGCGGAATAAACGTTCATCAAAATCAGAACTATTATAAGTCCGGTTGTTTTCATTGCTGTTTGCCAGGAAATGCTTCATAAGGGAGGCTGATTTCCAGTATACCGGGTTATTTCCCTGAAGACCTTTTACATAAGCTGTCACAAGTTTGCCCGTGAGATAAGGGTCTTCTCCATAACACTCCTCTGTTCGTCCCCATCTGATGTCTCTGCCCAGGTCTGCATTGGGTGCAAAAACTATCAGCCCTGAGATGCCGAAATTTTTATTCTGGGCAAGGTATCTGCTTTCAGTTGCTTCCCAATCCGCTACTTTTTGTATCATTTCAGGATCCCACATCTCAGCCAGTCCGATTGCCTGAGGAAATGTTGTTGTAGGCGAAGATTTCGCACCTTTAACAGCCCAGTTGGCAGGCCCACTGTAAGCCAGGCCATGAAGACCTTCCACAGTCCTTGTTCCTTTAATACCAAGACGGGGAATGGTAAGCCGGGTGGATAAGCAATTTATCTTTTCATCGAGCGTCATTAATGAGATGAGATTAGTTATCCTTTCCGACTCGGAAAGCCTGACATTCTGAAAGGGATATGTTTGTGTGTAAGCACGGAGGCTGATACATATTATACAAATGGTCAAAACAAATTTTCTCATTTATGCTAGCTATTTTTATTAATAATAATCTTTAATCCAATCGAAAAGGTATTTGCCATGTGGTGTAAATTTAAACCAGATAGAAATATACAAAATAATTACCTTTTTAACAAACAGACCTCCAATGCGTGGCTCAATACTCTTGATTTTTCCGATTCTATAAACAGACCGCCACTTCGTGAGTCAAATCCACTGGTAAATCAATTTGCTAATTATCAGCAGTGTATGTACGACCTGCTTATAACCTGAAACACCCGACTAGTTTTGAGCTCGGTAGATTCGACCTGCCTGTAAAGAGAAATACAAACCAAATTCCAACCAGGCAGGCTTAGCTAGCCTTATAGTTAAATTATTTTTCTCTATTTTAGTAAAATATAAATCAATTCCAGAAATGAAACATCTCTTCACCTCAATCATAATTGTACTATTGTCAGCGAATATCGTATGCGGTCAGGAAATACCATGGCAGGGTAAGTCAGTCGATTTTAGTCATGGCAAACTAAAAATATCCGATAATAAGCGATATCTGGTTTTTGATGACGGAACTCCGTTCTTATATCTTGGGGATACGGGCTGGGAGCTATTCCACAGATTAAATAAAGAGGATGCTGTAAAATATCTCGAGAATCGCAGGGCAAAAGGATTTACTGTAATCCAGGCAGTTGCTCTGGCTGAATTTGATGGTTTGAATACACCAGACGCAGAGGGCAATAAACCGCTTGCAGACAATGATCCTCTCAAACCTGATGAAGCTTATTTCTCTAATGTTGACTGGGTTATTAACGCTGCAAAAGAGAAAGGCATGTTTATTGGACTTCTTCCGACCTGGGGAGATAAAGTTGACAAAAAATGGGGTATTGGACCTGTAATTTTCAACAAGGATAATGCATTTTCATATGGTCGTTGGATAGGTAACCGGTACAAGGATTTTCAGAATATTATTTGGATAATCGGCGGAGACAGGGAAGGCGGAGGCAACAATAAACCAATATGGGATGCACTTGCAGAAGGGATTAAATCGGTCGATAAAAACCACCTTATGACATTTCATCCCGGAGGAGAAAGAAGCTCTTCAGAGTGGTTCCACAACAGCAAATGGCTGGACTTCAATATGTGCCAGACAGGGCATGGACAAAGGAGCTACTCAATCTATAAACGTATTATTGTTATGGATTACAACCTGACACCTGTAAAGCCCTGTTTCGACGGTGAACCCAGGTATGAAGATCATCCGGTAAACTGGAATCCTGAGGTCCTTGGTTGGTTTAATGATGCGGATATTCGCCAGTCTCTTTACTGGAATCTTTTCAGTGGTTCATTCGGACATACTTATGGTTGTCATCCGGTATGGCAGTTCCTTACACCTTCCAGAGAACCAATAGGTCTGGCAAGGCATAACTGGTATGATGTGCTCGACCTTCCTGGTGCTGCAGATCTGATCCATGCACGCCGACTTTTGGAATCAAGGCCATTCCTCTCACGGGTACCAGATCAATCATTAATTGTTCAGGCCTATTATCCTGAGACAGATTATATTGTTGCTACAAGGGGTGAGGGATATGCATTTGTCTACTTCCCAACAGGATGGACGGCTGAAATCCATCTCGATAAAATCGGAGCCAAAACAATTAATGCTTATTGGTTCGATCCGCGAAAAGGTGAAAGCAAGCCGATCTCAGTATTTCCGGGGACCGGAACACAGAAGTTTACTCCTCCAGGTGGAGGACGTGGTAATGACTGGATTCTGGTACTTGATGACGCTGCGAAAAACTTTAAAGCCCCAGGGGCTTTTTGATAAATCCAGTAACCACAAAAGTAACAATGGGAAGAATTACAAAGTTATCTTACCCTGATCACCTTTTCAGCTGATAAAATATTTCCTCTCTGAGTAACACCTTGAATATTAATAATATAATCACCCTTATTATCTGAACTCCAGAATTCCAATACGGATTTACCATCTTTATCAGGCGCAATCAACGGATTCCAGTAAAGAGTATTTCTGTAGTCTGGAACCCTGTTCTCTTTGACCTCAACAGATGAATAGTCGGGAGAAACAAATGTTAAAACAGGTTCCGTCACTCTGTAAGGCATCCTTATCATATAATCAGGAAGCGAAACACCGCTGAAATCACCCGATTTGGTAATTACATTTATTATGCCTGTGAAAACATAGTGTCCAACTTCGTATTTACTTTTGATTACATCAATCTTCTCTACAAGTTCAGGATCAAGATTTACAATCAGTGATGGATCAGATATTATTACGCCATCTATCATTAAGGTAGGATAGGAAACAACCAGACCATCATCCTTATGCTCGGTTATCGTAAATTCATATCCTGATCTTTTCTTTTTCAAAGAGACACCGGGCAAGAGTTCAAAAATCACCTCGCTCATAACCGGAAGGGTTACATAATCTGCCAGGACTAATTCTATATCCGGTTTCCCGTAAAATCTTTGCATGACTGTCTTAGCCGATCGATCTGCAGAAGTACTTTCAACAGAACGCGATCCAAAGATTGCCTGTACCTGGTGGTTTATACTCATCTTTGAAATTCTGGCTGCTATCACCGATGAAGTGGAATCAATATAAGTTGACGATTTTGGATACTGATCATAAAACGGTGATTCAATAATAGTTTTAAATCCGGCATCATTACGTTCAGGCATGATTACGAGATCTTTCAGTTCCTCATCAGCGTGAATACGGAAAATAAAGTTACCGTTTTCGTCTGTTTTTGCATATTGGAATGACGCCTCCTTTGAAGGAATGCATAAAAACAGATTTTCTGGAGCGCTAATTAGTTTCTGATCACTAGTTAAAAGTTTTCCGGAAAGTATATTGAATCCGTTTTCACTAAGATATTTAAAATGGGATTGTTCGCCTGAAAGTATTGCAGGCCAGTTAATCCAGTTACTTCTTGCATTTAATAACAGGCTGTCAATTGATTCAGATGATCCAGTTTGAAATCTGGCTTTTTTTAATAATTTCATGACGGGTAATCCGAACTCGGTTCCACAGACCATATAATCATTAAAGTCTGTCATTCCCCGGTCAGATATCAGTGGAGCAACAGAAATACTAAGCTTAGTTGATTTCAGATCATCGGGCAATACGTTTTCAAGGCTGAGACCAAGCTTTATTTTATTCCTTAACCCGCAACTGTCGGCCATATTAAGTGTAAGGATATCCTTCCCCCTGACGCCTGAATAAACATATCTGTCAGCAACTGGTTTCCCCCTTGAATTGAATATGGTTATCTGGGTTATCCCAGCATTCAGCTCATACCTGGGAACTACAACTTTTGTGGTTGATCCGGTGATTTTTTCGCTGCTGACATGGTTAATATTACCATGAGTCTGAATGAATATATAAAACAGGTTATCATTATCAACCTGGAAGTTACTGTCGGTGTCAATAAATAATTCAAGAAAATCCTTCTCAGAGTTATTTACTTTAAGTGATAACCCACTCTTTAATATTTCACCTGAGATATTTCCGTTACTGCTGTTTCTCACTGGTCCGGCTGCATTGCGTTTTCCTTTAAATGCCATGGCATTTAAAGCATTATAAACATTTATATCTTTTATAAAGCAATTCTCCGGCATGAAGTTCTTCATCCAGTTTGTATAGGCTCTGATTGTATAAACTCCACTGCCAAGAGTGTCAGGAAGAACAATCCGACCTGGCCCCGAGCCATCATCGAGGATGAACCTTTTTTGTATTATCGGCCTGTTCTCTGTGTTCAGTAATTCAAAATACACAATTTTGCTGTTCAAGGACAAACTAAAGGTTTGCCTGTCAATCAGATATAAATTAAACCACAAATCTTCACCAGCGATATAATCTTCTTTATCTGAATGGAGGAAGATCTCTTCCCTTGGAACGTTTTTTATATACTTCAGGAACTTCTGCTTAAGGTAATCCGGTATATTATTCTGAACCTGACTATATGAAGCCTGGAAAAACAGACTACAAATAAAAAGGAAGATTGCCGGTTTTATTTTATTATTCATGTGTATAATATCTCAAATAATACTCATTTATCATCTATCCAGAAAGAAGGTCTTATCGTGCTACCCCGTAAGGAACAATCCGCACATCCTTTGTTATCAGTAAGTACTCTCATTCTTGGCGCTGACCAGGGGATTGCAACATGATCGAACAATGTCCAGACTGACACTCCCAGATCTGGTATGTTTTGTTCCCCGATAACTGTATCTGTAATACATTTCCCATAGAGGTCGATAATCCCATTAAAATTGTCTTTTATGAAAAGCCTTCTTGATACTATTGATGAGACGCTGAAATAACCTAGTACTTTTTCTTGAGGTCTTTCAATACACCTCATATTACCTGGGACCGAAGCGGGTATAAGATCGTACAGTCCGCCAACATTATCAGCGATATTCTGTATCTTCTGCCAGTAGATGTATTCATCTTCATTCAGTGAGTATTGGTTCACAAGTATACTGTACTTTGTTTTCAGCCTGTCGGTTACACTTGATATGTAAGTCACAGGATGACGTTTTATCCTGTCCTCGCTGAAAGCTTTTGTAGTCTCAATAAAAACCTGATTTGACTTATTGGATAACCAGCATATATGGTTTGGAACATCAAAGAGAAGTCTGAGCATCCAGGTCTCGGAATAGTCCCATCTGTAAAACCTGCAATTATTCAAGGTATCATGTGTATCCAGATAGATCTGGCATTCATCCACCCCTTTGTAGAACCCATCCGGCTTTTCAATAACCTTTTTCTCATAGTATAAATTGTCAATCGGGGGTACTGGTTTCAGAATCATTGGAATAGATTCATAACTGAAATTACTGAATTCGGAATTTGCCCTTATATGCAGAGTATATGATCTTCCGGTTTCTGCCTGATAATACGAGGGTACAACATAGGTTCCTGGCTCCTGTTGCTGCAGATATACCTCATCACCTGAGTCATTTGTAATAAAAACAATGCATCCACTTACCGGCCGTGCTGCACTTTTTACACCCAGCGGCAATGATTTTGACAGTTTTACAGTGTCATTTCCCATCTGATCAGTTATTAAACCCTGCACTACAAGCAATTCCTTTTCCTCTTCTATTACGGGTACAAATTGCGAGATACAGCTGTTTATACTAAACAATAATAGAATCAGTATTCCCGGAACACAGATTTTACTGATTATGATATTGTTGTATAACTTCATAGCCCTTTTACCACTTATTTCATTATAAATACTCTATTTTTCATCTTTCCAGTATGCAGGTTTAATATTTGAGCCTCTGACAGTACAATCTGCACAACCCTTTTTATCAGTCAGAATTCTGAAAGGAGGTATGGCAAATCTTTCATCAAAAAGTATCCATACTGATACACCCAGCCCCGGCGGATCTATATAAGGGATTGTGTCTGTAATACAATCGTTATAACGGTAAATAATCCCCTCAAAATTATCTTTAATAAAAATTCTTTTTGATGAAACAGCTGAAACACTAAAATAGCCGAGAACCTTCTCAGTGGGATCCTCAATGCACCTCATATTCCCGGGAACAGATGACGGTATAAGGTCATAGAGTCCGCCCACCTGAACAGCAGTATTTTGTATTTTTTCCCAATAAATGTATTCATCCTGATTTAATGAGTACTGGTTTACATTAATGCTATATTCTCTTTGAAGCCTGTCGGTAACATTGGTAATATAATTGACAGGTAAACGGCTAACTCTATCCTCGTCAAATGCGACGGTGCTTTTGATATTGATAGATCTGGATTTATCGGTAATCCAGCAAGTCTGATTATCAACCGGAAAAAGAAGTCTGAAAACCCATGTTTCTGTATAATCCCACCTGTAATACCTGCAACTGTTAGCCGGATCGTGAGTATCGAGATAAATCTGGCAGCCATCCACTCCCTTATAGAATCCATCAGACGGTACGATGGTTGTTTTTTCGTAATAAATGCTATCGATTGGAGGAACCGGTTTCATCTCAACAGGATATGATTCGTAAGTGAATTTATCAGGTGTTGAATTCGAAGTAATGTGGAGGGTATAAACATGGCCTATTACACCGCTAAAAGATGAAGGGGTGATGTATGTACCCGGAGATATTTCATTCAGATGTACCAGGTATCCCGAATTATCTGAAATTGACACCGAATATCCGCTTACAGGTCTCGCTGCACTCCTTTCCCCAAGGGGCAATGACTTAGAAAGCTTAATTGTATCAGTTGCATGCTGGTCGGTAATAAGACCCTGGACTACAAGCAGTTCTTTTTCCTCCTCAATAACAGGCACGAACTGAGTAATGCAACTGACGGCTGAAAGCAGAAATAAGAATATTAATGCATATGCTTTTAATTCAATATGCAAAGATCCTTTTAATAACCCTCTGGTCATTCTATTTTTGCCCATTCTGTGTTTAATATCTGTCAGAAATCAAAACTACAGGTAACAGAAGGTATTGCTCTGCCAAAGACCGATAATTTGTAACCTGTATATATATCTCCCGTTTTCTTGAAATATATTGAATAAACGTTTTGCCTGCCAAGTACATTATAAATTGAGAAGGTCCAGTTCGGATGCGCCAGCCGGTGGGCTCTCAGGTTGCCATTTACAGTACATGAAATATCAAGTCTGGAATAATCAGGAATCCTGTATTTGTTCCTGTCAGAGTAGTGTACGAGTACGTTGTCATACATAGTGTAAGTGGCGACCGGGAAAGTAATCGGACGTCCCGTACTCCAGGTATAGTTTGATGAGAAGCTAAACCGTCGTGAGAAAATATAATTGAAAGTAATAACAAGGTCATTCGGTTTATCAAAATTAGCAGGGAACCATTTCCCGGCATTTATTATCTCCTCACTGAAATTACTGAGGCTTCTTATAAGCACTCTTGAGTAAGTGTACCCAACGCTGAAGCGCATTTTCCCTTCTGTCTTTTTTAATACCAGCTCCAGGCCGTAAGCTTTTCCCTCAACATTAACTATATCTTTTACAACATTGTCATCCATGATAAAATTTGTGCCACCTTTAAAATCAACCATGTTCCTGATTCTTTTATAGTAAACCTCGGTTGAAGCTTCGAAACTGTTTCTGAAGAGCATTTCATAAAAGCCAGCCGCTATCTGGTCCCCAATCTGCGGTTTAAGATAATAGTCACTTAATTTCCATGTATCAGTAGGAGAAATTGATGTTGAATTTGAAAGCAGGTGAAGGTATTGTCTTGTTCTGTTATAATTGATCTTGAAGGAATTCTTATCAGTTATCCTGAAATTTAAAGAGATTCTGAACTCAGGCCCTCCATATTTGCTGACCACGTTCCACGGCTTGAAATGAAGTGTATCTGTGATAGTGGAGATACTTTTAGAATAGGCAGGATTATA
>Ga0302321_100001446_pt1 | contig 20287 bp, 3 predicted proteins | sample Fen_T0_1_FD_202505 | JGI IMG/M metagenome (GOLD analysis project Ga0302321, IMG submission 202505) | Peat permafrost microbial communities from Stordalen Mire near Abisko, Sweden - Fen_T0_1 | ecosystem: Environmental > Terrestrial > Soil > Wetlands > Permafrost | place: Sweden: Abisko...
CGAGACCTATCCCTCCAATATAGAGATGTCCAACAACCCAATCGGGAACTGGCTCCAGACGCTCATTGAGAATCTGCCAACTCTGGTTCTCCAGCGGCCAGCCATAAGGGATACTGACCCACTCAGGTTTGACTTCCTCCACCGGGTAAATGATGGACCAGATCGAGGCCTCGGTAGCGCCTCCCATGCTAATAATCTGCAGGTCGGGCAGGAGCGCACGGGCACGGTCAGGCAGACTCAGAGGAATCCAATCGCCACTCAACCAGGCGAACCGCAGTGGTAGATCCTTCACATCAGAGGGATGGTGCTCAGCGTATTCTACCAGGATCTGCAGCAGGGCAGGCACTGTATTCCACAAAGTGATCTGCTCGTCGTGAATCAATTCCAGCCAGAGACGAGGGTCGAGAGCCGCCTCTTCGGATTCTGGCAACACAATTGCACCACCAGCGGCCAACACTCCGAAGATATCATAAACCGAAAGATCAAAATTGAGGGCCGAAAGCCCCAGCACGCGGTCTTGAGCCGAAATCGCAAAGCGTTTGTTCAGATCTACGATGGTATTGACTGCGCTGCGGTGCTCGATCATCACCCCCTTTGGGACACCGGTTGAGCCTGACGTGTAGATTACATAGGCCAGGTCATCGGGCTGCAGCACAGAAGAGAGCAGGGGAAGGTCAGCGCGTGTCAGATCAAACGCATCGACGCGCAGGCGACGCATAGTGGAGGGCCAGGAAAGAGCACGGTCCAGCCACGACTGCGTGAGAATTTGCTCTACCTCGCTCTGCGCCAGCAGTAAGTGAAGTCGCTCGGAAGGCAGGGTTGGATCGATAGGAACATAAGCCGCGCCAGACAATAGAATAGCCAGCACTGCCACAACCTGCTCCCAGCCCTTTTCCATCACGACTGCCACAAGCTGACCGGGATGAGCACCACCCTGGCGTAATTCATGGGCCAGGGCAGTAGCACCCGTGAGCAGTTCGCCATAGTTGAGAATCAAGCTGGGCGTAATGACCGCAGGATCTTCAGGATGCGCTTCAGCCTGTTCCAGCACCAGGGAATGGAGCAAGACGCCTTTCTCTCTTGCACAAGTTATCGCGTTACGCTGCTGGCGCACCTCTAGTTGAGAAGCAGGCACCAGGTTCCTGACAGGTTCCGTCCAATAGCGCTCTGGAGCTGCCAGGTGATGGAGCAGTTGGGCATAGGCATCGAAGAGCGTAGCAATCAAGCCCTGCGGAAACAGCTCTTCGATTACTTGCCAATGAAACACCAGGTCCCCATGCTCCTCCACTACCTGATGATCTAACCACACCTGAGGCGTCTGCGAAACTGCATAGATGGTCTCTTGCCAGGGTACCTGATGGGGACTGGCGATATCCTGCACGAGTAAGCTGGTAAAGACAACGGGCATCAAGGCCCTGGTTGTTCTGTTTTGCGCACGCGCCAGATCGCGCAAAACACGCACACAACTATAATCACTATGATCCAGATCGCGCCAGAGCTGCTCTTGCAGCAGCCGAGCCCGTGCCTCAAAAGAGAGGTCTTCTCCGCAATCAGCCTCTAACAGGATCAGTGAGGTAAAGTCACCAACCAGTTCATTGATCTGAGCATGCAACGGAAGACGACGGAAGAGCGTCAGGTTGAGAGTAAAATGAGGATTCTTGCTCCATGTAGCCAGAACTTCGGAAAAAGCAGTAAGAAGGATGCTCGAAGGCGTCAGCCCTGCCTGAGCTCCACGAGCTTTCAGAGTTTGCCATATGGCCGCATCCAGCCGATTTTCATAATGGACAAAACGCGGATTCTTGATGGAGACTGGATTACAGGCCAGCGGCAGCTCTGGTGCGGATGGAAGCGTGGCCAGCCGCTCAGACCAGTAAGCTCTGGCACGCTCGAACGACTCGCTCTCCTGCATCTTTTGCTCAGCTAAAACATAGTCACGAAAAGAGGCTTGCAAAGCGGGCAGCACTTCGTCAGGACGCAGATAGAGCCGAATACACTCCTGAACAAGCACATGCATGCTCCAGGCGTCAATAAAAAGTGACTCGATGCTCAGGTGCAGGCGCACCTTCCGCTCCGTAAGCAGGCTGGCGTGCACGCGAAAAGCAGGCCAGCTTTCTAAAGGGAGCAGTTCGTGGTCTAGCTGCTGGCGGACCTCAAGCAGGCGTTGCTCTTGCTCAGTAGCAGATAGCGCACGCAAATCCTCGATCTCGACGGCAAACGGCGGCACATGCTCCAGAATACGTTGCTGGCCATTCGGCAGCATCACAGCCCTGAGCATCTCGTGCCGCTTAATCAGTTGCTGAATAGCATGTTCTAAACGTGGGATGTCAAAATCGCTGGCTTCAACCTCAATATAGCCATGATTGCCCACATTCCCTAATTCAAAAACGGCCCTGCGTCCCAACCAGTACGCCTGCTGAATATCTGTGGCGGGAAAGGGCTGATAACGCTCCTCTGGCCTGGAGAGCATTTCTACAGACGCCCCAGTTTCCTCGACGTGGACAAGTTTACGGTTCAGCACAAGCTTCGCACAGGAAGATGGCGTGGGAACACGCAAAAACTCTTCCAGCGTTACTTTCACTCCGCACGCTTTTTGAATGCGTGCGAGCAACTGCCCGGCCAGGAGAGAGTGCCCTCCCAGCTCAAAGAAACTATTATGAGGACGCACTTCATCCAGACCAAGCACTTCAGCCCACAACCTGGTCAATAGCTCTTCACTTGAGGCATGCTCCTTCTTAAAAGAAACGTTGGAGGCCGCAGGAAGCTGGAACGCTTGAGAAGTTCCAGCCTGTATCTCCGGGAATGTACTGATGGCATCTACATCCATATCATCAAGCCAGAAACGTTCACGCTGCCAGCAATAGGTCGGCAAACTGATACATTTCTCTGCCCCTGTATACATTGCTGACCAGTTCAGAGTAAAACCGAGGGTGTAGAGGCGGCTGAGCGTTTCCAACAGCACATGCTCACCAACTCCCTGCGATGCCAGAACATCTCTCTGTCGTTCGGAAGAGTGCAAATACTTCACGATAGCTTCTGACAGGGTAGAGCGAGAATCAGGAGAGATATATGCAAAGTACTCATCAGCTAACAGTTGACTGAGGACGGTAACATCCAGGCCCCGTAGCTCAAACTGTTCTTCCTGGTACGATACGAGGTCTTTGCTCTCTGCAGTTGACTGATGGTTGGTGAAGGAACTCTCAAGAAGCTTATCAAGAGCATCGATCGCCTGCAATGATGAGTCAGCGATTACCGCAACACGAAACTTATGATGCGTTCTGCGTACACTAGCAGTGTAGCAAATATTTTGCCAGCTCATCTCCTCAGATTCAGGCTGCTTCCTCAAGAAATCGCGCATGGAGGCTATCTGAGCTTGCAGCGCCTCCTTGCTGCGAGCAGAGAGCGGCAATATCCTCATGTGTCTATAAGATATGACCTCATGAGGACTATTGGGGAAAGCCTCAAGGACTGCGTGGGCATTGGCACCCGTCAATGCCAGTGTCGTCACTCCCGCAAATTGGAATGGCTCTCCACTGGGGAGGCTTGGCTTCTGCTGTGGCATAATGCCCAATTCGGCAAAAGGAATCTCTGGATTAGGAGTCTCCAGATGAAGCGTGGGAGGAACTTCGCCGTGATGGAGCGAGAGAGCCACTTTAATGAGACTGGCTATACCAGCCGCCGCCTCAAGATGGCCGATGTTGGTCTTTACAGAACCAACCCGACAGGGACGCGTCCGCTGAGGACTGGTTCCAAGAATGGCTCCCAGGGATCGAAGCTCAACGGCGTCACCACGACGAAAGGCAGTACCCTGTAACTCAACATAATCAACCTTGCCAGGATCTACTCCCGCCTGTTGATAGGCTTCTCGCAGTAAGCTTTGTTGCGCCTCCTCGCTTGGAGCGATCATCCAGGCGTTATGACCATTATGATTATTGGCAATTCCTCGAATGAGAGCGTACACTCGATCAGACGGCTGGACATGAGAGAGCCGTTTAAGGACGACTATACCTGCCCCCTCACCTCGTACAAAGCCATCCGCCTGGGCATCAAGAACCCTGATAGACCCATCTGAAGACAACATCCCGGTCTTGGAAACCATGATCATCGTATCAGGGGAGAGCATAAGGTTCACGCCACCTGCCAGAGCCAACTCGGCCTCACCAGACCACAAACATTGACAGGCAAGATAGACCGAAGCTAACGAAGAGCTACAACCAGCATCAAGAGAGAGGCTTGGCCCCTTCAAATCGAAGAAATAGGAGAGCCGATTGGCCGCAAAACTGCTTGCATTGCCGGTTGCAGTATATGCATCAAGACGGGACCAATTGCGAGCTTGCAGGTGCAAATAATCATGCCAGATGAGGCCCATAAAGACACCTGTGCGGCTTCCTGCTATCGAATCGAAGGGGATACCTGCATCCTCAAAAGCCTCCCAGGCAACCTCAAGCAAGAGACGATGCTGAGGGTCCATAAACTTGACCTCACGAGGAAGAATACGGAAAGCGTTCCAGTCGAACGTATCTATCGCATCGAGGAATCCACCCCAGCGGCTGACCGGTTTTTCAGGGTATGTCAGACCAAAGGGACGCAACGCGTCTGGTTTCCAGCGCGTAGAAGGAACTTCACTAATGGCGGATCTTCCTTCACGCAGGAGACTCCAGAAGGCCTGCGGATTTTCCGCACCGGGGAAGCGGCAACCTATGCCAACGATAGCAACAGGTTCCGGTTGAACACTATGCATAACAATTCATCCTTATAGCATAACTATAGAAATCATCATCGAAGATAGCTTTGCGGAGCAACAAAGCCGCCAAATTCTCTTTCAAGTAGCTCGGCAAAGGTAATGGGCGTGTAATCCTCTAGATAGGGTCCAATCACTTGCAGGCCGAGGGGCAACCCTGTTTTGGAACGTCCCCAGGGGAAAGCTGTTGCAGGCTGACCGCTTAAAGTTGCCAGACCGGGATATACCTTCATGAAAGCATAAGGGACTACTTCACCGTTAATAGAGAGCTTCCGTGAAGCAAAAGGGATATGAGGATTGATATGCTCGAAAGCATAGGTGATGGTAACCGGTGTAAGTAATACATCCCACTGCTTGAAGAAATCACGATAGATGGCACGGTACTGTTCACGCTTCGAGAGCAAAGCAAACAATTGTGAAGCAGTAGCAGTTAAGCCAAGCAGTTCAGCATCGCTAAATGGTCCTCCCCGATGGCGCACCCACTCAACCTGCAAAGCGCGTGCTTGCTCGTCTAGATCAGCATAGGTAATCGCCTGCATCAAGGAAGTATAGACCTCTTCATGTTCCCGCAAGTCGAAGCTTTCTGGTTGCACCTGGGCGACTATGACGCCCCGTTTCCTCAGCTCGATCACGAGGTTTTCTAAAGCCTCCGTAATCTCGTGATCAACTGGGAGCCAATCAACAGGGGGAAGGACAGCTACCCGAAACTCAGATAGCCTTTGATGTCGAGGAGGTGGTAATTGGAGTTGCCAGGCAACATCTTCACCTACAGATGGTCCTGCAATCACCTTGAGACCCAACTTTAGATCGGCGGCGCTTCTAGCCAGAGGTCCCTGCACACCCATCACAATCGCTGGATTGGGAAGCGAAGGACCTGGTACGTAGCCATAACGTGGAACCAGCGTCTCGCTAGGTCGGTGACCATAAATACCACAAAAAGAGGCGGGAATGCGGATTGATCCCCCGATATCACCTCCATACTCTAGAGGAGTAAGCCCGGCTGCCAGAGCAGCTGCCCCACCACCTGTACTACCTCCAGGTGTACGTTTCGCGTCCCAGGGGTTATCAGTACGGCCAAAAAGCTTGTTATGAGCATGCCAATCCCCCGCATACGGTGACACATTCGTTTTGCCAAGCAGCACACCCCCTGCTGAAAGAAGGCTCTGAACTACTGGACCATTCTGCATCGAGAGCGAGTTGGCTCGCTCAGGAAGCCCCATCGTGCTAGGAAGCCCTGCAACCTCCAGACAATCTTTCACTGTTATTGGCAGACCATGCAAAGAACATGCCGATAGAGTTCCTCTGGTACGAGCTCTATCGGCATCCCAGGCTTGCTGGCGAGCTCTCTCCTCATTAAGCACCACGATGGCTTTTAGCTGAGGATTATAGCGCGCAATGCGCTCTAGATACAACTCCAGCAACGCGGAAGCAGATATAGAGCCTTCCTGTAAAGCTTTCAGCAATACGTGCGCTGGAGCAAATACATCAATCGTTGAATGTGGCATCAGGCATTATTTCTCCTGAGTTTTTGTAGCGGCGAAGCATTGAAACGTTTGCCGTCGATGATCACAGCGAATCTTCATGTTAGAGATCCAGGAGGTCCTTCACCAAGCACTGCAAAAGCTTGTCTTGCTCTTTATATAAGAAAAAATGATCCCCTGGGAAGCAGCGCAGCTTAAACTGGCCACGTGTCTGCTCCTTCCAGGCTGCAAGCGTGTCGCGTGGTGCCTCGTCGTCTTGCAAACCACCAAAGGCTGTTATAGGGCAAGAAAGGGGTTTATCATCGATACATGTATATGTTTCGCACAGCGCGAAATCAGCTCGCAAGAGAGGAAGTATCATATCTAGAAACTCTTTGTTTTCCAGCACTGCCTCTGGCATACCATTCAAGCGGCGCACGCCCTCAATGAAATCATTGTCGGGCAAATGATAAATTGGTGCATCAGGATCGGGTATCTGTGGGGCACGGTGTCCTGACACAAAGAGATGGACCAGGCCCGATCCATATCCTGCCCGGCGCAGATGACGAGCAAACTCAAAGCTAATAAGCGACCCCATACTATGACCAAAGAAGGCATAGGGCATATCCAGATATGGCAGTAGTGCGGATGTTAGAGAATCGACAAGAGGCTGAATGCGAGAAAAGGCAGGCTCCCGCAAACGATTTTCACGACCAGGTAACTGCACAGGGCAGACCTCTATCTCTGGAGGGAAACGCTCTGACCAATTATGGAAAATGGAGGCACTGCCTCCGGCATAGGGGAAACTGAATAGCCTTAAACGCGCCCCAGGCTTCTGTTTCCAATATTGAATCCATAGACTGGATTCAGAAGTATTTCTCATAAGAATGCCTCTTCCAGTTACTCGTAGCCATTTTCGTACATATTTGCTTCATTCGGCTTCGCCTGTCATTATCGGTGCACAGATATGCCCACCATGCATACGCAGTTCACGCGAGCGACGATAATCTTGCACCACAAATAGGCGCTGGAGCCAGCGATCATAGCCATCATACACAGGCTGAAACGCCGTGCGAGCGTGAGCGGCTACACGATTGTCGACAATAATGAGATCCCCCGGTACCAGAGCTACCTCTACCAGAACGCTTATCAGCGCATGCTTTAACGCGTTCATAGCCTGTTGAGCTTCTGTATTGAGCGCTCTCATAGCATGAAAATCGACACACATTTCGGGTTCCGCATCATCACCCGAAATTATTGGCATGGAATGAGAATAACGAGCTTCTGAAGAATTTTTGAGGAAAGACGTTGAGACCTGAATTCGGTATAATGGCTCTCTCAGACGAGCCATAACCGTAGCATCTAGTTTAGCCAGGGCATGACGAATGGAAGCGGTAGCAATCTTTGCCCTCTTCTCATGATCAGCTCTAAGACAGAGGAGACCGACAAAGTCAGGTTTAAATGGGTGAAAACCATCTTCCGTATGAAATTCCAGGTAGACAGAGCCTGTATTCTCCTGTTGATTCTCCTGTCCTTGCACAGGGCAAATGTTCTGTATCAGCATCCCCTCCTTTTCGTCGGCGTAGGCAATTGGCTCTCCCAGCCATAGCATCATCGCAAGCAAGGTATATTCGCTTGTATTGGTCAACTTTTGCAGCGAGCTTTTGCCATCAGATGGAGAGGGAGGCAGCGTATCATCAAGCAGAAAGTTGCGCAGCAAAAGAGCGCCATGCATGTTAGAGCGTTTCCGAAAATTGATCAGGTTTTCTGCCAGACGCAGAGGCATCTGCCTGCTTTTCAGGGCAAGTGCGCTCAGAAACACATCGTCATTCATGTCAGAAATGGCACGAGGAGGGATTTCGTGCACTAGGTTCCTGATAAAAACGCGTTCGTGCTCCTCCAGTACAAGTATATGGTTGTCTGCTATGGCGATAAGGGGTGCGCCTTGTTGTTCTATCACAGATTACGCCTCCTGGTATCATTGTCTCCAATACTGTAAAATTTACTAAAAACGTTGTGTAGGCATGATTATACATTTTGATAACTTTTGAGCCCTCAGTCTTTATCGCAAAAACAAATCTCTTTCACCGTTTTCTCTGGGAGAAGGTGTAGGTGCTCGGTGGGCACCTACACCTGGAATTCCTGGTCAAGGAGATAGCGGGTAAACAAGGTTGCCAGGTCTCTGACATGTGGCTCATCCAGCATAGCGGAATGGCTCTCTCCCGCAACCAGATGAAGTTTGAGACCTTGTGCCGCCAGTCTCTCCCAGCCATCCTCCCTGGCAGCAATCTGTGGTTCCGCAGATTGCTGCCCATGCTCCTCTCCAGCCGCATGACCTCGACGGAAGAGCGTCATCTGCCCTGCATAAGGTTGGGGAGTATATGTTTGAACAGCCGTCATGATGGTCTTTATGCTGCGTACGAGAACGCGAACTTGCTCCAGACCAAAATCGCGGGGGATAATATCGAGTCGTTTGAGCTGCTCGCAAGCCCACGTAAATTGCTCTAGAGGGTTGCCTTGCTCAGCTATCTCTACAGGAAGAGTAATATGGTAGATCCTCACAACAAATCTGGTCAGTGCGATATCGCCCAGCCCTATCTCTTCTTCTGTGATATCCTCCCGGCGATATTCAGGCAGATTACTATCAATCAAAGCCAGGAAGGAGACCGCATGCCCCTGCTGCTGCAATTGTTGCGCTATCTCGTAAGCAATCAAGCCGCCAGCAGACCAGCCACCAAGTTGATAGGGTCCTTGAGGCTGGAGTTGCTGAAGCGCAACTCTATAGTGAGTTGCAATCTTTTCCAGTGTGTTAAATTCCTCGTAGCGTCCTTCGAGATCTGGTATTTGTATCCCATAAAACGGTTGCTCAGTTCCTACGTACTGAGCCAGCTTTCTATAGGGAAAGACACCGCCGCTGAGAGGATGAACGCAGAAAAATGGGATCTTGTTGCCATGTGGCTGAAGCGGGACCAGAAGTTGAGTCAGTTCCGGTGACAACTGCTCACGTAAGAGAGCTGCAAGATCCGCTATTGTCTGGCGCTGGAAGAGAACGGCCAGAGGAAGATCGCAGTTAAAAGCAAGTTTCACATGAGACACCAGTCTCACTGCCAGGATCGAGTGTCCACCCAGATCAAAGAAGCTATCTAAGACGCTGATGGGAGAGATTCCAAGCAATTCCTCCCAGATCTGACACAGATGATATTCTGTTTCATCGCGTGGGGAGACAATCCTGGTTGGCTCAACCTGCAAGGGCCGGGAGGCAAGCGCCTGGCGATCCACTTTATCGTTTGAAGTGAGCGGGAGAGTTTCGAGTTGCACAATATGTGCCGGGAGCATATAGTTTGGAACTCTCTCTTTCAGGTAGTTGCGCAATTCTGTAGTACTACCTGCTGATACTCCCTCTCCCTCCCTGATTACCACATAAGCAACCAGGCGCTTCTCATGCAGGCTCTTCCCCTGAATGGCGACGGCACATTGTTTGACGGACGGGTGCTGACTCAGTATCGCTTCGATCTCTCCCGGTTCGACGCGAAATCCTCTGATTTTCACCTGGTCATCGAGGCGACCCAGGTATTCCAGATTCCCATCGGCTCGATAGCGAGCCAGATCTCCAGTCTTGTAGAGCCGCTCTCCTTCTTGCTGAGCAAAAGGATGTGGGATGAAGTGTTCAGATGTCAGGTCGGCCCGTTTCCAATACCCACGTGCCAGTCCCACTCCACCCAGGTACAACTCCCCTGTCACTCCGCCTGACACCGGCCGCAACCAGCGATCCAACACATACATCTGCTTATTGGCAATGGGACGACCAATACTCGGCTTCTGCTGTCCGGCGAAACATTCAGAGACACTTGACCAGATAGTATCCTCTGTTGGCCCATAAGCATCAAAGAATTGGCGCCCTGGTGCCCAACGCGCTACTAACTCGCTGGAAACTGCCTCTCCTGCAACTACAAGGGTCTGAACTGTGGGCATTGCTCCGTCGGGCAGGACAGTTAACGCAGTTGGCGGTAATGTTGCAGTAGTAATAGCGTTTTCAGAGAGAAAACGTGCCAGATCTGGTCCGGGTAATAAACGATCTCCAGGTGCCAGGTAGAGGGTAGCACCAGAGAGAAGGGCCATTACTATTTCAAAGATTGATGCATCAAAGCTCAACGACGCAAACTGGAGAACACGGCTTGTAGGCAGGACACCAAACGTTTTCATCTGCGCATGAGAGAGGCTGGCTATCCCCTGATGAGTCACCTGGACACCTTTGGGCTTACCCGTTGATCCAGAAGTGTAGATCACATAGGCCAGATTCCCCACGTGCACCCCACTCTTGACGGGCAGATGCTCGAAGTTCGCCAGTCTTTCCCACTCACTGTCCAGGCACAGCATAGGCACCTGAGAGGCCGTTACGCGTTCACGCAGTTGCCCCTGAGTAAGCATAAGCGTACAGCCAGCATCGGCAAGCAGAAAGTTCAGGCGCTCCACAGGTAAGGTGGGATCGAGAGGTAGGTAGGCACCTCCAGCTTTGAGAATACCCAGAAGACCAATGACCATTTCCAGGGAGCGCTCAACAAAGAGAGCTACCAGGACCTCTGGCCCAACCCCCTGCGCCTGCAGGTAACACGCCAGTTGATTAGCTCGTTGATCCAGGTAGGCATACGAGAGGTGGCTTCCTTCAAAGACCAGTGTGACCCCCTCTGGAGTTCGTCGCGCCTGTTCCTCAAAGAGATGATGCAAACATTTCTGAGGAATATCGGCCTGCGTAGCATTCCACTCGACCACTATCTGGTCTCGCTCAACGGCGCTCAAAAGCGGCAGCGCGGACATTGGGCTCTCCTGGTCGGCTATGATCCCCTCCAGGAGCGTGCCCCAATGGGAAAGTAGACGCTGGATCGTCTCTGCCTCGAACAGATCAGTGTTATATTCCAATAAGAGAGACAACCCCTGCTTTTGCTCACTGACCACCAGGCTCAACTCAAACCTCGCTGTTTGCTGCTCGATGCTGAATCCCTCTCCCTGTAAGGGAAGTTGCTCCACAGCCACGTCGGGTACATTTTGCAGGGCGAAGAAGACCTGGAAGAGCGGTGAGCGGCTCAGATCTCGCTGCGGCTGCACCATCTCCACCACCTGCTCAAACGGCACTTCCTGGTGCACATAGGCCTGCAGACAGGTCTCGCGCACCCGCTTCACGAACTCAGGAAACGAAGGATCGCCTGAGAGGTCGCCGCGCAAGACCAGCGTGTTGACAAAGAAGCCGATCAGCCCATCGACCTCCTCTCGCGTCCGGTTGGCAATCGGGGTGCCCACCGTCAGATCCTGCTGACCACTCCAGCGGGAAAGCAGAACCTGCCAGGCTGCCAGCAGCGTCATAAACAAGGTTACCCCTTCTCGTTGCGAGAATGCTCGTAGCTGCTCTAAGAGCGAGGTCGGCAGCAACCGGCGTTCCCTGGCTCCTCGCCGGCTCAGCACGGGGGGACGAGGATGATCGATAGGCAGTTCCAGAGGAGCCAACCCTGCCAGTTGCTCTCGCCAATAGGCCAGTTCCTGCTCCAACCGTTCACCTTGCAACCACTGCCGCTGCCAGAAGGCATAGTCGGCGTACTGGATCGGCAGAGGGGACAATGTTGATACTCCTCCCTGAGCGAAGGCTGTATAGAGCTGGCTAATCTCGCGCACGAGGATGCCGCTGGACCAACCATCCGTGATGATATGATGCAATGTCAGCAACACGACCTGATCCTGCTCTCCCACTTGCAGCAACCAGCAGCGCATCAGAGGTCCTCGCGCCAGGTCGAAGGGCTGAGCCGCTTCCTGCCTGGCCAACTGGCGGGCAACCGGCTCGCACTCCAGCTCAGGCAGAGCACTCAGATCGATGACGAGCAGGTGGGTAGCAGGCTCGGCGGCGATATGCTGGATCGGCTCACCCTGCCAACTGGGGAAGCTGGTGCGCAGGCTCTCGTGTCGGCACTGCACCTCAACGAGCGCCTGCTCCAGAGCGGCACGCGAGAGCTTTCCTCGCAGCTTCACCGCCGAGGGCACGTTGTAGATGGAACTGCCCGGCTCCAATTGGTCCAGGAACCACAGCCGCTGCTGGGCATACGACGGCGGCAACTGCTGAGTGCGAGGAACCGGTTGTAGCACAGGCAGCGGCACGCCACGCTCCAGGCGCAGCTCCTGTTCGATCCGGGCAGCCAACTCTCGGATTGTAGGTGCCTCAAAGAGCATCCGCAGCAAGAGCGAGACTCCCAGCACTTGAGTGAGCCGGGCCATGGCCTGGGTAGCAAGCAGAGAGTGACCTCCCAGCACAAAGAAATTGTCCTGCAGCCCAATCGGCGCTCGCCCCAACACCTGTTGCCAGCTTTGCCGCACCAGTTCTTCTATCGGGGTCAGTTCCTGGTTCCCTTCCCGTTCGCCCTCGTCTCTGGACCACTCTGGGGCTAGCAAGGCTCGTCGATCTACCTTGCCATTGGGCGTCAGAGGCAGGGCCTCCAGCAGTACATAGTGTGCCGGCAACATGTAGTCTGGCAGCCGCTCTTTCAAGAAGGCTCGCAGGAAGAGCGGCTGCAAGGGACCATGCGCCTCCCTGGTTCGCGGCACCAGATAGGCCACCAACTGCTGTTCGTGCAATCGCAGCGCACATTGACTCACTTGCGGATGCTGGCTCAGTACCGCTTCAATCTCTCCCAGTTCGATACGATAGCCGCGCAGCTTGATCTGCCCATCGGCCCTACTCACATACTCCAGGCTTCCACCTGCTTGCCAGCGCACCCGATCTCCCGTCCGATAGAGTCGTCCCCCTGGCTGCTCACTCCAGGGATCAGGCACAAAACGCTCCGCAGTCTGAGAGGCATCGCTATAATACCCTCGCCCAACGCCCTCTCCCCCAATGAACAGTTCGCCCAGCACGCCAATGGGAACGGGCTCTCCGTGTTCATCAAGGATATAACACCGCGTATTAGCCAGCGGACGACCAATCGGCACCCGGCTGCCCACCCTGGTCAAGTGGGCCAGGGTAGACCAGATCGTCGTTTCAGTGGGTCCGTACAGATTGTAGAGCGCCTCCCCTCGCTCCAGCAGGGCACGGGCCAATTCTGGGGAAAGAGCTTCCCCACCACACAGGACCTGCAAGGGTTCCCGTCCCTGCCAACCAGCCGAGAGCAAGAGATGCCAGGTGGCAGGAGTCGCTTGCAGCACCTGACATTGCCAACTCACCAGCACTCCCGCCAGCTCCTCTCCGTCGCTGGCCTGCTCACGGCTCAGCAAGCCGACCCGTGCTCCCTGCATAAGTGGCAAGAACAGCTCCAGAGCCGCAATATCAAACGAGATGCTCGTCACCGCCGCCCAGCAGGCCTGTTGGGGCAAGGATAACGCATCACGCAGAGCGAGCAAAAAGTTACGCAAGGCTCTTCGCGAAATGACCACCCCTTTCGGCGTGCCTGTCGAGCCGGAAGTGTAGATTGCATAGGCAGCTTGCTCCAGGTGGTCAGAGGCGACAGGCGACTGTGTTGGACAGGTCGCCACCAGCGCCCAGTCCCGATCCAGGCAGAGCAGATAGGTGGAGGGAGATGGCAGAGACGAGTGCAGGCTCTGCAGACTCAGCAGCACAGGAGCCTGGATCTGTGAGAGAATGAAAGCTAATCGCTCAGCAGGATAGTCCGGGTCCAGCGGCACATACGCTCCTCCCGCCTTGAGTACGCCTAGCAAGGCCACCAACAAGAGCGGAGTTCGTGGCAGTATGACTGGTACAAGCACGTCGGGACCAACTCCCTGCTGACGCAAGAAGTGGGCCAACCGGTTCGCACGCTGGTTCAGCTCGGCATAACTGATCTGCCCTTCCTCACTCAGGATCGCAATGGAATCCGGTTGCTGCTCGGCATGGGCCTGAAAGAGAGAAAGGAACGAGTACTCTCCGGGCCAGTCGGTATGAGTGGCATTCCATTGATGCAGAATCTGGTCGCGTTCCTGCAGGCTTAAGAGCGGCAGAGCCGAGAGCCGTTGCTGTGAGTCTGCCACAACACCTTCCAGCAAGCACTGCCAATGCGAGAGCAGCCGCTGGATCGTGGATGCCTCAAACAGATCCGTATTGTATTCCAATGTACTATATAACCCTTGATCTCCAGCTTCTGCTAACGAGAGGGTCAAATCAAACTTACTGGTCACGTTCTCCACATCGAATGGACTGATACTTACCTCTACCAAATTTCCTTGATCGGATGAGGCATTCTGTAATATAAACAGGACCTGGAAGAGCGGCGAACGGCTCAGATCCCGTTGCGGCTGCATTGCATCTACGACCAACTCAAAGGGCACCTCTTGATGCACATAAGCCTGCAGGCTCGTCTCTCGCACACGGGCCAACAAGTCAGAGAATGTTGGATTGCCAGAGAGGTCACCGCGCAAGATCAGCGTGTTGACAAAGAAACCGATCAGCCCCTCGATCTCCTCCCGCGTCCGATTCGCTATCGGAGTCCCAACCACAATATCCTGCTGTCCACTATAGCGAGCCAGCAGCACCTGGAAAGCCGCCAACAGCGTCATAAACAGCGTCACCCCTTCTCGCTGCGAAAGCTCACGCAACTGCTGTACAAGCGAGACAGGAAGCAACTGTCGCTGACGTGCTCCCCGGAAAGTCTGTACAACCGGGCGAGGATGATCGGTAGGCAACTCTAAGGTTGGCAGATCTCGTAACTGCTGCCGCCAATAGGCCAGTTCCTGCTCCAGCGCCTCACCCTGTAACCAATGCTGCTGCCAGAGAGCATAGTCGGCGTACTGGATCGGCAGGGGAGACAAAGAAGAAGGAGCTCCCTGAGCGAAGTTAGCATAGAGCTGGCTGATCTCGCGCACGAGGATGCCACTGGACCAACCATCCGAGATGATATGATGTAGTGTCAGCAACAAGATTTGATCCTGCTCTGCCACTTGTAGCAACCAACAACGTAGCAATGGCCCTCGTGCCATATCGAAACCTTGTTGGGCTTCTTGCTTCGCCAACTGCCGCGCCACGGGTTCACGTTCCTCTTGAGGTAGAGCGCTCAGATCTATGACGAGCAGGTGGCTGGTCGGGTGGGGGGCAATGTGCTGGATTGGCTCTCCCTGGTGGCGGGGGAAGCTGGTGCGCAGGCTCTCATGCCGTCGCTGTACCTCAACAAGCACCTGTGCCAGAGCAACACGAGACAGGCTTCCTTGCAGCCGCACTACATTCGGGATGTTGTAGGCTCGACCGTCTGGTTCCAGTTGGTCCAGGAACCAGAGTCGTCGCTGGGCGAAGGAAAGCGGGAATGTTTGCGTCCGAGGCACTGCAACAATAGGAGGATGCGATTGTCGCTGCTCTTTCGGTTCTCCCTGTGTATTAGCATGGTGTAGCTCTTGTTGCAACCGCTCGGCCAATCCTGCGATTGTGGGCGTTTCAAAGAGTGTACGTAACGGTACCTCCGCCCCCGTTAGTCGCCTGAGGCGTGCCACTACCTGGGCGGCCATAAGAGAATGGCCACCCGCCTCAAAGAAATCTTCATGGACTCCAACCGGCCCTCGTCCTGGCGCTCGTCGCAACACCTGTTTCCAACTCTGCATCACCAGCTCTTCCATTGGTGTCAGTTCTCGGTTGGCCTCCTGCTGCTGCTCCTCTATTGACCACCTGGGAGCGGGTAAGGCTCGTCGATCCACCTTGCCATTGGGTGTCAGCGGCAAGGCATCCAACACCTGATAGTAGGCTGGCAGCATATAATCAGGCAGCCGCTCTTTTAAGAAGGCTCGCAGCTCTGTAGTAGCAGAGTTTGCCGAGAACCTCTCACCTTCAGTGCAGATCACATATGCCACCAACTGTAGCTCTTGTGGATGGTTGCCTTGCAAGAGCACTACACACTGTCTCACCTGTGGATGCTGCCCAAGAGCCGCTTCGATCTCCCCCAGTTCGATACGATAGCCGCGCAACTTGATCTGTCCGTCGGCTCTTCCCACATACTCCAGGCTCCCATCCTCCTGGTAGCGTGCACGATCTCCGGTCCGATAGAGTCGCGCTCCTTTTTCTCCACTCCAACAATCAGGCACAAAACGCTCTGCCGTCAATTCAGGACGACCGAGATATCCTCGTGCCACTCCTGCTCCTCCAATGTAGACCTCCCCGATCACGCCGATTGGAACTGGATGAAAAGCTTGATCTAGCAGATAGATCTGCGTATTAGCAAGAGGTCGTCCTATGGAGATAACAGCATCTTCTTTCACCTGATGGGTTGTGGACCAGATGGTTGTCTCGGTTGGTCCATACATGTTATACAATCGTGCTGAAGTGAGCGCAAACAGATCCTCTAATAAAGATGCAGGAAGAGCCTCGCCTCCCAACAGGATTGTCTGTAATCCCCGCAAGCTACGCGCCGTTTCTGGAATGCTCGTCAGCATTCTACCGAGAGAGGGAGTACATTGCAAATGGGTGATGCCATACGTCTCCAGCACTTCAGTAATAGAGAGGTGCTGTGAAACCTCTGTTGTAACGTTGCACAGCTCTTTGAGGTAATCTAAGTGCTGTAAACTCTCTAGCACCTCCTCAGTATCAACACCGAAATCAATGAGACACGCTATCTCGTCCACACCGATTGCTTTCAGCTTCTCCAGTGTTTTAAGACACGTTTCCGGGGTTCCCATTAAGCCGCTGCTCTTATAATAGCGGTCGAAGGCATGAGAAAGCATTACCTGCATGTCTTCAGCGGTAAAATCCTTCGCATTGATATCCTTGCCGAAACCTCTAGACAAAGCACGAAGGTCAAGAGAAGATTGCAGGTAGTTTGAAAAGGGCTGGCGTACTTTCTCTCGTACAACCTCACTATCCGCTCCAACAAATGTATGCAGCATCAAACTGACGCGGCTTTTTGCAGCACTGCCATGTCCGGCTTCTTGCCATGCTGACCTATAGACTGCAATCTTCTGTGCCAACTCATCAAGATCCTGACCCAACAAATGAGTCAGCAAGCCAGCACCTGACTCACCTGCGATGCGGAACGTGTCAGGGCTTCCACTACTCGTCACCCATACTGGCAGTTCTGGTTGGATTGGAGTTGGATGTACGGTGACCTCAACGCTGCGCCCTAACCCATTCTGAACTTCAAGAGGCTCTCCGCGCCATAGCTTGCGAACCGTTTCCAGGCTATCGAGCAGGACTTCCTTCCGTCGAGTGTAGTTTTCTGGAGCAAAGGCAAAATCGTTCACATTCCAGCCTGACGCAAAAGAGAGACCCACTCTCCCTCGTGAAAGATTGTCAACGACCGCCCATTCTTCGGCGACTCTCAGAGGATTATGCAGTGGCAGCACCACACTCCCAGATCTAAGACTAATGTGCCTGGTCACCATCGCAAGAGCAGCACTGATAACAGAAGGGTTCGGATAGAGGCCGCCAAATCTATGAAAGTGACGCTCGGGAGTCCAGATGGCAGAAAAACCATGCGCATCAGCAAACTTCGCCCCCTCTACCAACAACCTATACTTATCTGCGGCGCCCGATGTCTCTTCGTCAGCAAAGTAGAAGAGACTGAAATCGATAGTCGTGTTCTCCGATTTAGCAACCTCTGCCTCTTTCTGGATAACTACTCGGTAACCCCTTATGAGCGTCCAGAATAGCTCTAAAACAGATATGTCAAAGGAGATACTCGTGACTGCTAACCATACACCTGGCTTCTCATAACCTAAACAACGATCTATGCCCGCAAAAAAGTTTACAACGTTGCGATGATTGATCATAACCCCCTTTGGTCTCCCAGTAGAGCCTGAGGTATAGATGACGTAGGCCAGGTGATCCGCGCTAACAGTTGTGGTTAAGTTCCCGGTTTCTTCTTTTGCAAAACGCATGTCCCATGAGCCATCAATGCAGATAAACTCTATGTTCTCGCCGGGTAGATGACTTAAAAGGCTCTTCTGAGTTAAAAGTAGCTGTACCCGTGCATCTTGCACGATGAATTCCAGACGTTCCTGAGGATAACTGGGGTCCAGCGGAACATAGGCACCTCCTGCCTTGAGGATGGCAAACAGCGCTATCAACAGGTGAGGACCACGCTCCAGGGAGAGGCCAACTCGCACATCTGGTCCGACTCCCTGCCGGCGCAGATAGTGGGCCAGTTGATTAGCACGAGCGTTAAGGGTCGCATAGGTCAATTGCTCTTGTTCGCATACCAGGGCTACCACATCAGGGCAGCGCTCGGCCTGGGCCTCAAAGAGATGATGTAGACAGACCTGCTCGGGATACTCCAGCCCGGTGGCGTTCCAGTGCAGCAGGAGCAGATCGCGCTCCTGCTGACCTAAGAGCGGCAGGGCCGAAAGTCGTTGCTGCGGGTCAGCCACAATCCCTTCCAGCAAACACTGCCACTGCGCCAGCAGGCGCTGGATCGTTGCCGCCTCAAACAGATCCGTATTATATTGGAGCGTGAGGTGCAACCCCTGCTTTTGCTCACTGACCACCAAACTCAACTCAAACCTGGTCGTCTGCTGCTCAATGCTGAACCCCTCCCCCCGTAAGGGAAGTTGCTCCACGGCAACATCAGGCGTATTTTGCAGGGCGAAGAAGACCTGGAAGAGCGGTGAGCGGCTCAGATCTCGCTGCGGCTGCACCGCCTCCACCACCTGCTCAAACGGCACCTCCTGGTGTACATAGGCCTGCAGGCAGGTCCCGCGCACCCGCTTCACGAGTTCAAGAAACGAAGGATCGCCTGAGAGGTCGCTGCGTAAAACCAGCGTGTTGACAAAAAAGCCAATCAGCCCCTCGATCTCCTCCCGTGTTCGGTTGGCAATCGGGGTGCCCACCGCCAGGTCCTGTTGTTCACTGTAACGAGCCAGCAGCACCTGGAAGGCCGCCAACAGCGTCATAAACAGCGTCACTCCTTCTCGTTGCGAAAGCACTCGTAACTGCTCTAAAAGCGAGACCGGTAGTAACCGACGTTCCTTAGCACCCCGGAAACTCTGCACAGGTGGACGAGGATGATCGGTGGGTAGTTCCAGAGGAGCCAGCCCTGCCAACTGCTCTCGCCAATAGACCAGCTCCTGCTCCAGCAGCTCGCCTTGCAACCACTGCCGCTGCCAGAGAGCATAGTCAGCGTACTGGATCGGCAAGGCTGGCAATACCGCAGTGCCTCCCTGAGCGAAGGCGGCATACAGCTGGCTGATCTCAGAAACGAGGATTCCACTGGACCAACCATCCGAGATGATATGATGCAACGTCAGCAACACGATCTGGTCCTGCTCTCCTACTTGCAGTAACCAGCAGCGCAGCAAGGGTCCTTGTGCCAGGTTGAAGGGCTGAGCCGCTTCCTGCCTGGCCAGCTGCCGGGCCACGGGTTCGCGTTCCTCTTGAGGTAGAGCACTCAGATCAATGACGAGCAGGTGGCTGGTCAGATGGGAGGCGATGTGCTGGATCGGCTCTCCCTGCCAGTTGGGGAAGGTGGTGCGCAGGCTCTCATGTCGGCGCTGTACCTCAACGAGCGCCTGTGCCAGAGCAACACGAGACAAGCTTTCTCGCAGTCGTACCGCACTGGGTACATTGTAGATGGAGCTCCCCGGCTCCAATTGATCCAGGAACCACAAGCGCCGCTGAGCATAGGAGAGGGGCAACTGCCCGCTGCGAGACACTGGCTGCAACGCAGGCAGCGGCACACCACGCTCCAGACGCAACTCCTGCTCGATCCGCTCGGCTAACTCCCGGATCGTCGGGGCCTCAAAGAGGCTGCTGATGGGCACTTCCACGCCAAAGGCTGCTCGCAGCCGCCCCATCATGCGCGTCCCTAACAGTGAATGGCCTCCCAGCCGGAAAAAATGATCTCCGCGCCGGATTGGCTTGATCCCCAAAAGCTCTTCCCAGATCCCGATGAGCACTTCCTCTATCGGCGTCCTACCTTCTTGCCCTCCCGGGCTTGCTTCCCCCTGGTGCTGCTCCAGTGCCGGTGGAGGCAGGCGCTGCCGATCCAGCTTGCCATTGGCCGTCAAAGGAAGCTGCTCAATGAGCACTACTAGCTCTGGCACCTGATACGCTGGCAGATGCTCCAGCAATGCTGCCCGCACCTGCTCGCTACCCGGTCCCGGCTTCTGCCACGGCACTACATACGCTACCAACTGTGGCTCTCCAGAG
>Ga0302321_100001447_pt1 | contig 20284 bp, 17 predicted proteins | sample Fen_T0_1_FD_202505 | JGI IMG/M metagenome (GOLD analysis project Ga0302321, IMG submission 202505) | Peat permafrost microbial communities from Stordalen Mire near Abisko, Sweden - Fen_T0_1 | ecosystem: Environmental > Terrestrial > Soil > Wetlands > Permafrost | place: Sweden: Abisko...
ATCCCAGCGGCCAACGTCCACGGCATTGGCGCGTGCTGCTGCCACGTGGCATCCGGCAGCGCCGCCAACGCCTCGAGGAAGCGCATCAGCAACGCCAGTATCGCGTGCGCGGCCTGGAACAGCAGGTCGACCGGCAACGCAATTCCAAGCAAGGCGAGCGGCACGACCCCGAGGGTGACGACGGGAATGGCCAGGGCGTTCGCGATCGGCGCAATCAGCGAGGCCTGCTGGAACAGCGCCAGCGTCAGCGGCGCCAATCCCAGCGTCACTACCCACTGCGCGTGCGCGCCCTCCCGAAACACATCGCGCAATCGCCCGCGCCATCCCACGGCGGGCGTGGCGCGGAGGCGTCCGACCGACGCATACAGCAACAGTCCGACGGCACCGAACGAGAGCCAGAACCCGGGAGTCAACGTCGCCCACGGATCCCACAGCAGCACCACGACAAGCGCCCACAGCCACACAATGCCCGCGGTGCCGGGACGGCCCCACCACAGACCGCACGCGGCAATGGCCAGCATCGCAAAGGTTCGCACCGCGGGAATCTCTGCGCCCGCCAGCAGCACGTAGCCGCCCGCCGCGACGACACCTACCACGGCGGCCAGCTTGCGTGCGGGGATTTGCGCGGTCAGGCGCGTGCTGCGTCGGGCCAAGGCGTAGGCGATGCCACCCGCGAAGGCCGCGAACACCGTGACGTGAAGTCCGGAAATGCTGACTAGATGGGAGATGCCGGTGCGGCTGAACACCGTCCACTGCGCCTCGGGAATCGCGCGCTGATCGCCGATCGCAAGCGCCACGATCACGCCGGCATAGGGCGCGTGGGCAAGTGCCGCGACGATGCGTTCGCGAATGCGCTCCCGTGTCCGCTGCACGTAATCGCCGGGGCGCCCGGCAAAGAAGTCCCGGCGCGCGTTCAGTCCTTCGGGATGCACGTAGCCGGCAGCGCGCAATCCCTGCTGCAACAGCCACGCTTCGAGGTCGAATCCGCCGGGATTGACCGTGCCGTGCGGGCGCTTCAACCGAACCGTCAGATACCAGCGTTCGCCGGCATGGACAACCGGAACGTCCTCATCCGGAAACGTGGGCCGTATCGGCGCGTACCACGCCAGCGACAATTGCGACGGGACGACGGCGCCGGCCGTGCGCACGCGCTCGACGGTGAACGTGAAGCGCGCACCCTGCGCCGAAATCGTCGGCAGGTCATCAACGACGCCGATGATGTCGATGTCCTCGCCTTCCCAAGCGCGCGGCAATTCTTCGGCGAGCCGGGTTTCGGCCCGCCAGGCCGCGTACCCGAAACCGGCCAACAGCGCCGCGGCGATTGCGGGCAGCATCAACGCCACCCGACGCAGCCTCGTGCGCGTGACGGCCACAAGGGCCAGCGCAACGAAGCCCGCACTGCCTATCCATGCGGGGTGCCCGGGCAATGCCGCGCACGTCTGCAGCCAGGCCACGCCGCAGGCAAAAGCTACAAGAACGAGACCCACAGTGGAGCGCATCGCAACGCCCGCGCGCGAAGGACGCGTCGGACAGCGCTGACTCTAGACGCTGCGAATGAATCCGACGATACGACGTTTGGACGAGGCGCGCCCGGCTTTCCTCGGGATGCGGAACGACTTCCTTGGCCAGATGACCAGTTGCGTACAGCGGGAGAGCGCGATGGACTTGGCCGAAGCCTTGCTGGTCACGACCGCGTCCCAAACCTGCTTGGTATTGCCCAGGTGGGCCGGCCGTGCGATGCACGCGATGGTGCCGTCCAGCGCCGTGCCCAGGAAATTGGACTTGAGTTCAATGGTCGTGAAGTGCACGGCACCGGCAGGCAGCGGTGCGAGACATCCGTAGCCGCACGCCGTATCCGCAAGCGCGACGACAGAGGCCGCATGCAGGTAGCCATTGGGCGCGACCAGCTCCGGCCGCACATCGAGTTCAGCCTTCAGCATTCCATCCGCGACGGCGGTGAAACGAATGCCGATGAGGCCGGGCAACCGACCCGGGCTGCGGGCATTGAGAACGTCGACAGTATGCTCGGGGCGCAAGGGCATGTTCGGGCGTCGCGACGTCGATTCAGGACTGCAATGCGGCGCGCAGGTCGGCGGCAAGCGCGTCGACGCTCGCCGGCGTCGTATCCCACGAACACATGAAACGCACACCGGTGGCGCCGATGAAACTATAGAACCGCCATCCCTTCCCGTGCACGGCATCAATGGCAGGTTGCGGCAGGTCGACGAACACGCTGTTGGCCTCGACCGGTGCCAGCATCCGCGTCCCGGGAAGACCGGCGATCGCCGTGGCGAGCCGTCGCGCCATCGCGTTGGCGTGCGCCGCATGCCGTAGCCATGCGTCGTCTTGCAGCACGCCTACCCAGGGTGCGGCGAGAAAGCGCATTTTCGAGGCCAGCTGCCCGCCCTGCTTTCGCCGCCGCGCAAACTCATCTGCCAGCGCGTGATCGAAGAACAGGATGGCCTCGCCGAAGGGCAGGCCGTTCTTGGTGCCTCCCAGGCACAGTACATCCACGCCCGCGCGCCACGAGATGTCTGCCGGCTTGCACTGCAGCGATGCCACGGCATTGGCAAACCGCGCGCCATCGAGGTGGACCTTCATCTCGCGGCCGTGCGCCGTCGCGCATAGTAGTTCGAGTTCAATCCGCGAATACAGCGTGCCGAGCTCGGTCGCTTGCGTGAGTGCCAATGCACGCGGCCGCGAGGAGTGTTCATCGTGCGGCGTAAGCGTGAGCGCGCTGACAGCGTCCGGAGTGAGCTTGGCATGCGGCGTGTCGGCGGTCAGCAGCTTGGCGCCCCCGCTGAAGAACTCGGGCGCGCCACATTCGTCGACATTGATGTGCGCCATCGCGTGACACACGATCGCGTCGGTGCTGCGGCAGATCGCGCTCAACGCAAGCGCATTGGCCGCCGTGCCGTTGAACACGAAATAGACCACACAATCGGTCTCGAAGGCGGCGCTAATCGCGGCGGACGCGGCCGCCGTCCAGTCATCGCCGCCGTAGCCCGGCGCGTGTCCTGCATTGGCGCTCGCCATGGCGGCCCACGCTTCCGGGCAGATGCCGGCATTGTTGTCGCTGGCGAATTGCGGCGCGGTCAATGAACCTCCACGCTTGCGGCCAAGACTACCGAGGCCGCTGCGCTGCCCCCGAGGACGTCCATGCGAGCGGGGCGAAGCCAAGGCTCGAAGAGCGCATCCGCAAGCGTGGATGGCGGCCGACACGGCGACGCGGCGCACCTGCAAAGCCGCACGGAGACCGCGAAGCAATTCCCGCCGAGGGGCAGTGACGCGAGCAGCCGGCGAGGGGCCCCGCAACGCGGGGATCGACGGCAAATGCGAGTCGGCACGCGAGGCCGATTCACGCCGCAACGATTCAGTTCACAGATCCGAGAAGGACGAGGCCCAGCGTCGCTCACATGAACCCCGCGCTGACCGAAGTCAAAGACGTTCCTCGACGAACGCACGCACCGACTGCAGCGCAGCCGTAAGCCTCGTCGGATCGGTGCCACCGGCCTGCGCCATGTCGGGGCGTCCGCCGCCCTTGCCGCCGACTTGCTGTGCGACATGGTTCACCAGTTCTCCCGCCTTCACCTTGCCCGTCAGGTCGCTGGTCACGCCGGCGATCAACGTGACCTTGCCGTCCGATACGCTGGCCAGCACGATTGCCGCGCTCTTCAGCTTGTCCTTCAACTTGTCCATCGTCTCGCGCAGCGCCTTCACGTCGGCGCCGTCGAGCGCCACCGCAAGCACCTTTGCTCCCTTGACGTCAATGGCCCCGCCCGCGAGATCATCGCCCGCACTCGAGGCCGCCTTGCTCTTGAGACGCGCGAGCTCCCGCTCCGTGGCGCGCGCGTGCTCCAGCAGTTGCGCAATCTTCGCCTCGAGTTCGCCCGCGGGGGCCTTGAACAACGCCGCAGCTTTGGCCAGTGCAGCGTCGCGCGACTGCATGAAGTCGATTGCGCTCCTGCCCGTCACTGCTTCGATGCGCCGGACGCCGGCGGCAACGCCGCCTTCGCCGACAATCCTGAAGAGGCCGATATCGCCGGTGCGCGCGACGTGCGTGCCACCGCACAGTTCGCGCGACGTGCCGATATCGAGCACCCGCACCTCGTCCCCATACTTCTCGCCGAACAGCATCATCGCGCCGGTCTCCTGCGCATCGGCGATGGGCATCACCCGTGCCTGCGTGGCCACGTTGGCGAGGATCTCGGCGTTGACCAGCCGCTCGATGCGGCCGATTTCGTCGTCGGTGACCGGCGCGTTGTGCGCGAAGTCGAAGCGCGTCTTGTCGGGGTCCACCAGCGAGCCCTTTTGCTGGACGTGGTCGCCCAGGACCTCGCGCAGCGCCTTGTGCATCAGATGCGTGGCCGAGTGGTTGCGCATCGTGCGCCCGCGCGCATCGTGATCGACGTGGGCAGCCACCGTGTCGCCGATCCGCAACTCGCCGGTCTTGACCTCCCCCAGGTGCCCGAACACGTCGGGCTGGACCTTCTGCGTGTCGGCGACGGCGAACAGTGTCAAGCACGCACCGCCCTTCGACAGTTCGCCGCGATCGCCGACCTGGCCACCGGATTCCGCATAGAAAGGCGTGCGATCGAGCACGACCACGCCGTGGTCGCCGGCGGCAAGCGAATCCGCCTTCGCACCGTCCTTGTACAACGCGACGACGCGCCCCTCTTCCGACAGGGACTCGTAGCCGCGAAATGCCGTCTTGGGACCGGCATAGTCGAGCTGCGCACCCATCTTGAAAGTGCTCGCGGCGCGCGCGCGATCGCGCTGCGCTTCCATCGCCGCATCGAAGCCCGCCTCGTCCACGGTCACGCCATGGCCGCGGCACACGTCCGCGGTGAGGTCGAGCGGGAATCCGAATGTGTCGTAGAGCGCGAACGCCGTGGCGCCGTCCAGCGTCTTGCCGCCGGCCTTCGCAAGCGCATCGAGCGCGGAACCGAGTATCTTCATGCCGTTTTCGAGCGTCTCGCCGAAGCGCGCTTCCTCGGCGGCCAGCACCTGCGTCACGCGCGCATTTTCGCGGCGTAGCTCCGGATAGGCGTCGCCCATCTGCCGGTCAAGGTCGTCGACCAGTTTGTGGAAAAACGGACGCTTCTGGCCGAGTTGATAGCCATGCCGGATCGCGCGCCGGATGATCCGGCGCAACACGTAGCCGCGGCCCTCGCTGCCCGGAATGACGCCGTCGACGATCAGGAACGAGCAGGCACGGATGTGATCGGCGATGACCTTGAGCGACGGATTGTCGAGGTCCGTCGTGTGCGTCTCGCGCGCTGCGGCTCGGATCAGCGCGACAAAGAGATCGATTTCGTAATTCGAGTGGACACGCTGCTGGATGGCCGCCAACCGCTCGAGACCCATGCCGGTGTCCACGCAAGGTGCGGGCAGCGGCGTCATCGCGAACTCGCCGTCCGGGAGTTTCTGGCGATCGAACTGCATGAACACGAGATTCCAGATCTCGATGTAGCGGTCGCCGTCCGCGTCCGGGGATCCGGGCGGTCCGCCCCAGACGCCTTCGCCGTGATCGAAGAAGATCTCCGAACACGGTCCGCACGGGCCGGTGTCCGCCATCTGCCAGAAATTGTCGCTGGCGTACTTCGCACCTTTGTTGTCGCCGATGCGCACGACGCGTTCTGCCGGGACGCCGATCTCCTTCGTCCAGATGTCGTAGGCCTCGTCGTCGTCGATGTAGACCGTGGCCCAGAGCTTTTCCGGCGGCAGGCCGTAATCCTTCGTCAGCAGTTCCCATGCATATTTGATCGCGTCGCGCTTGAAGTAGTCGCCGAACGACCAGTTTCCGAGCATTTCGAAGAATGTATGGTGCCGAGCCGTGTAGCCGACGTTCTCGAGGTCATTGTGCTTGCCTCCGGCGCGCAGGCAGCGCTGTACCGAGGCAGCGCGTACATAGCTGCGCTTCTCGGTACCCAGGAACGTGTCCTTGAACTGCACCATTCCCGAGTTGGTGAAAAGGAGCGTTGGATCGTTGCCCGGGACAAGCGGCGAGCTCGCCACGACCGTGTGGCCCTTGGCGACGAAATACTCGATGAACTTGCGGCGGATTTCGGCGACTTGCATGGCGGTTTGGAAAGGCGGTCCGCGCACCCATTGGGCCTAAAGACCCATCGCGCGCAAAAACGCCTCGCTTAATCAAAAGCTTAGATTCTAACCGCTTTTCGCGCTTTGCCGAACCGGAAAGGCGGATGCCCGTTCAGCCGTCATCGTCGATGGGTGTACCGGCCGCCCGGAGCACGCGCAGCGCAACGGACAGGCCATACCCGCGCGACAGCAGGAACCGAACCTGACGCGCTTTTTCCCGCTGATTGGCCGGTGCCGCGCCGAAACGTTGCTGCCATAGCGCGCTTGCATCGGCGATTTCATCCGTAGCGGCCAGCTGCGCCATCGCAGTCAGCGCATCGGGTGCGGCAATGCCCTTTTCGCGCAGAACACTCGCGATGGCGCGTTTGCCGTAGCGCCCGCTCCGTTGCGCGACCACCGCCTGCGCATAGCGGGCATCGGAGAGATAGCCGCCCGCAGCGAGTTCATCTAACGTCCTCTCGATGTCGTCGCGGGGGATTCCCTTGTGCGCGAGCCGTTGCGTCAGTTCCGCCCGGCTGTATTCGCGCCGCGCGAGCATGCGCACTGCCAGCACCTTCGGCGACGTCGGTGGCTTGGCCGTCGTCCTGGCCAGGTCCGCGGCGCTGACGCCACGCGCCGCACGGCGCGGACGCACGGCGCTGTTCCTTCAGCCTTCCGCCGCGCCGGTCACTCTTCGGCGTCCGGCATCGGTGTGATGCGTCCCGGCATGGGGATGTCGACGGCGGCACGGATCTTGGCCTCGATTTCGTTCGCGAGCTCCGGGTGCTCGCGCAGGAATTCGCGCGCGTTGTCCTTGCCCTGGCCGATCTTCTCGCCGTTGTATGCGTACCAGGCACCGGATTTCTCGACGATCCTGTGCGTTACTCCCAGTTCGACGATCTCACCTTCATGCGAAATACCCTCGCCGTACAGGATGTCGAACAGCGCTTCGCGGAACGGCGGCGCGACCTTGTTCTTCACGACCTTGACGCGCGTCTCGTTGCCGACGACTTCCTCGCCGCGCTTGATCGAGCCAATGCGCCGGATGTCCAGGCGTACCGATGCATAGAATTTGAGCGCGTTGCCGCCGGTGGTGGTTTCCGGATTGCCGAACATCACGCCGATCTTCATGCGGATCTGGTTGATGAAGATGACGAGAGTGCCGGCGCGCTTGATGTTGCCGGCGAGCTTGCGCAGCGCCTGGCTCATGAGGCGTGCCTGCAAACCGGGCAGCTGGTCGCCCATCTCGCCTTCGATTTCCGCTTTGGGGACCAGTGCGGCGACCGAGTCGATGACGATGATGTCGACGCCGCCGGAACGTACCAGCATGTCCGCGATCTCAAGCCCCTGCTCGCCGGTGTCCGGCTGCGAGATCAGCATGTCGCCGACGTTGACGCCCAACTTGCCGGCATAGACCGGGTCGAGTGCGTTTTCGGCGTCGATGTACGCAGCGACACCGCCCGCCTTTTGCACCTGCGCCACGACCTGGAGGCACAGGGTGGTCTTGCCGGAGGACTCGGGACCGTAGACTTCGACGACGCGACCGCGCGGCAGCCCGCCCACGCCGAGCGCAATGTCGAGGCCCAGGGAACCGGTGGAGACCACCGACAGATCACTCGCGATCTGGGCGTCCCCCATTTTCATGATCGAACCCTTGCCGAACTGCTTTTCGATCTGGAGCAGCGCCGCCGCGAGGGCTTTGCCTTTGTTGTCGTCCATGCTTGAGGTCCTGGAATCGAGTGGCATGATGGTGTGGCCTTTGCGTAGGATAAAGGATGGCGGTGGCTGCCGCGGGGATGGCGGCTGAACGCTCGAAATAGAACGGACGTTCTACCCCGTGAGGCGATTATGCATGGAACGATCGTTCGATGCAACGCCCCTGTTGGTCTAATTCCAAAGTCCTATTGCATTGCGCCGAGCCGGTCAATAAGTCCTTGTAAGGAAACGAGAACTGATACCCGGCGTACGGACTCCCGGTCGCCATTGAAGCGATGGGTGGCCGCGGTAGTGAGCCCACCGCGCATGGCCCACGCGAAGCACACCATCCCGACGGGCTTGGCAGCGGTGCCCCCCGCAGGCCCGGCGATGCCGGTCACGGCGACGGCCAAATCCGCGCGGCTGGCCCGGATTGCGCCTTCCGCCATGGCCTTCGCGGTGGCCTCCGACACGGCGCCATTCCGCGCCAGCGTGTCCGCATCAACGCCCAGCAGTTCCATCTTGGCCTCGTTCGAATAGGTGACGAAGCCGCGGTCGAACCAGCCAGAACTGCCCGCGATCGCCGTGATGGCACCGGCCACCAGCCCGCCGGTGCACGACTCCGCGGTCGCGGCGAATGCGTGCCGCGCGGCGAGACGCCGTCCCAGTTCCGCGGCAAGTGCCGCGATTTCGCCGTCGCTCAGTGGCATTCGCCGGGCCGGCCGCGGTAGTGATATGTGTAGGCGTCGACAAAGCCGAACTTGCGGTAAACCGAAACCGCGCGCAGGTTGTCGGCGCTGACCTGCAGATAGGCATGCGTCGCGCCGTGTTCCCATGCCCAGCGGAGCATCGTCGCGAGGATGCCGGTGGCGATGCCGCGCGCGCGCACGTCGGGTGCCGTGCCCATGGTGTACACACCGGCCAGCCCGTCCTCAAGCATGACCGCGCCAGTGCCGACAGGTCGCCCGTCCATCACGGCGATCACAGTGCGCGTCGTCAGCGGCGTATGGGTCAGGCGTTCGAGGAACGCCGCTCGTTGCTCTGCCGAGGTCTCCTGCAGCGTGCCCACGGCCTCCGCAAATGCGGCCGGTGATGGCGTCATGAACTCGATACCCGGCACGTGGGGCGTCTCCGGTGGATATTCGAGGCGGGTCAGCTGCACCTGCGTCCTCTCGAACGTCTCGTAACCGCGTGCCTCGAGTTCCGCTTCCAGTTGCGGAGGGTGGAGGAATGGCGTGATGCGAAAAAGTATCGGCAGCCCGCGTTCGGAGTAGATATGTTCGCAATGGGGAATCTTCTGCGCCAGCGGGAGGGTCGAGCCGAAATGGGCATTCACGCTGCGCGCCCGCTTGGCCTTGCCGGGAGACACGCGCAGCAGCCAGCCGTCGTAGAAAAGCTGACGCTGCGTCTGCAGCGCATTGAGTCCGACTTCCTCTACGCGTGCGAGGTCGAGGCCATCGAATTGCAGTCCGTCACTCATCCAAAAATCCGATGCCAAAGCGCCAGCACGACGAGCGTGTAGCCCGCCGCAAGCAAATCGTCGAGCATTACGCCAACCCCGTTCTTCATGGCTGCGTCGAGTTGCCGGATCGGCGGCGGCTTGACGATGTCGAACAGGCGGAAGATCAGGAAGGCGAACACCACCCGGTTCCAATCCGGTCCCACGAAAAAGAGCACCAGCAGGAACGCCGCGATTTCGTCGACGACGATGGCCCCGTGGTCGGGCACGCCCAGATTGCGACCGGTCACCTGCGACGCCCACGCACCGACGGTGAACAGGATCGCGATGGCGGCGACGAATTCCGCCGCGCCAGCATGCGCGCGCAGCAGCAGTGCCAGCGGAATGGCCACCAGTGTGCCGAAGGTACCGGGTGCAACCGGCGCCAGCCCGGCACCGAAACCCAGCGCGATGAAATGCGCCGGATGGCGAATGAGAAAGGCGATGGTCGGACGGTCGGCCATGGTTATAGGAGCCTGTAGGGTCCTATCCGAAGTGATCGAACGACCGGGGCAATGTTGCCAGCGGCGTACCCTGCTCGTCACGAACGACAATGCCCGCGGTTGCGGTCACGTGGCCGATGCGCGTCAGCGGCATGCCCGCCTCGAGAGCGATGGCCGCAAGCACTTGCCGCGATGACGGCGCCGCCATGAAACAGAGTTCGTAATCGTCGCCACCGGCCAACAGGCACGCGAGTGCCAGATCGCGCTGCGCGCAGTCGATCAGTGTCGCGAGCGGCATTGATCGCGGAATCAGCGCCACGTCGATCGCCGCGCCCACGCCTGAACGGTCGAGAATGTGCTGCAGGTCGCCGGTAAGTCCGTCCGAAATGTCGATTGCGGCGGAAGCTACTCCTCGCAGACGCTCGCCCAACGCCACGCGCGGCTCGGGTGTTTCAAGGCGCTCACGCACCATGGCGAAGTCCGCATCGCCGAGCGTCGCCCTGCCCTGCAGAACCGCCAGCGCGAGTGCCGCATCGCCGAGCGTTCCCGAAACGTAGATGTCGTCGCCCGCCCTGGCGCCCGCGCGGGTAAGCGCCGCACCTGCCGGCACTTCGCCGATGATGGTCAGGCAGAAATTGCGCGGTCCGCGCGTAGTGTCGCCCCCGATCAGCGTGACTTCGAAGCGGTCCGCCAGCGCGAACAAGCCGCGTGTGAAACCGTCAAGCCAGCACTCATCGAAGTCGGGCAGCGCCCCCGCGAGCAGCGCCCAGCGCGGCCGGGCGCCCATCGCGGCCATGTCGGAAAGGTTCACTGCGAGTGTCTTGTGTCCCACCGTGGCCGGAGCTGCGTCCGCGAGGAAATGGCGGCCTTCGACCAGCATGTCCACGGAAAAAACGAGGTCGCAGCCGGGCGCGGGCACCACCACGGCACCGTCGTCACCAATCCCTGTTCGCACCGCCGGGTCGTGCACAGCGCGGCGGAAAAAACGGTCGATGAGCGCGAATTCGTTCATTCCCGGGCACGCTATCGCAGCGAATCGCCGATTTCCTTCTGCCATCGCGCCAGCAACCGCTTGCGTTCGTCCGGATTGCCGAACCTGCCGGGATCAATGTCCAGCGTTCGTACATTGACGAACGCCGCGGCTTCAGAGCGAATTTCGGCCCGCGCGTGCGCGGGCACAAGCAGGTTCCTGGTGCGGTTCGCCAATTCCTGCGCCGCTTGGGTCAACGCCCAGTCATAGAAGGCACGCGCCTCCTCCGGATGTGGGGCACCGTTGATGAGCGCCATGCCACCCAGCGCATCGCCAGTGCCCTCGCAGGGTATCGTGATGGTCACCTCGAAACCGGCCAGCTGCTGGGTGATGAATTCGTGGACGAAGGACACGCCCACGCCCACTTCACCATGAGCCACGGAAGGCCCCTGCGCCGTGCCCGACTGGGTAAAGCGCACCACATTCGGTTGCAGCCTTTTCAGGTAATCGAAGGCGCCGTCCTCGCCATGGAGCACGACCAGCGTGGCGAGTATCGTATAGCCAGTGCCGCTCGTGACGGGATTGGCGAGCTCGATCTCCTTGCGATAGACGGGCAGCACGAGGTCTGACCAGCACCGAGGTACAGGAAGCTCCTTTTGCTTGAGAATCGTCGCACTGGTACCGAAGCCGATGATGATTCGGTAGATCGCGGCGACCTTGTAGTCGGAACGCTCGGTCGCTCGGCGTGCCCACGGCTGCAAGTCCGCCACGCGCGGCGAGCGGTAGGCAACGAACAGACCCTCCGCCGCCGCCTGCAGAAACGGGTCGATTGTCCCGCCATACCATACATCGGCCTTGGGGTTGGCGCGTTCGGCGCGGATCTGCGCATAGAACTCGCCGGTCGGCTTGCGGATGATCGCCGTCTCGATGCCGGTTTCGCGCTGGAATGACTTGGCGGCGAGTTCGCACGCATCCGGATCGTGGCTGCAATAGACGACGAGCGAGCGAGCGGCAGCGTCGGCGGCGCCGAGAAAGGCAAACAGCAGCATCGAAAGGAGATACCTCATGCCCGGCAGGCTCGGCGCTCAGGCGGTGGCCGCGCCGCGCCGCTGCGCCGCGATCTCCGTTGCGCGCACCAAGCCGGCGAACTTGTCGAGAACGCCGTTGACATAACGATGCCCATCGGTGCCGCCGAACGACCTGGCGATCTCGACGGCCTCGTTTATCACGACCTTGTGGGGGATCTCTATGCGGTGCACCAATTCCCACGCGCCGATGACCAGAATGGCCCGCTCTATCGGCGACAGCTCGGCCGGCTTGCGGTCGAGGTGCGGCGCGAGCGCCGCCATGAGCGCGTCGTTCTCGCGCGTCACGCCATCCCACAGCTCGCCGAAGTAACGCTGGTCGGCACGCAGGTACCCCTGGCTCGCGGCGAGGTCCACGCGCACGGCTTCGGCGTCGTTGCGCGAAAGCTGCCGCTGATAAAGGCCCTGCAGTACCAGTTCGCGGGCGCGGCGGCGGGGCGTCGTGCGCGGCGCCTTGGGAACCTCAGTCATCTTCAAGCCTCACGATGAGGTTGGCCATTTCCAGCGCCGCCTGCGCCGCTTCAAAACCCTTTGCGTCCATCCGCGCTTCCGCCTGCGCATCCGTTTCGCAGGTCAGGATGCCGTTGCCGATCGGAATTCCGAATTCGAGAGCGACGCTCGACAGGCCCGCCGCAGATTCGTTGGCGACAATTTCAAAATGGTAGGTCTCGCCGCGGACTACCGCGCCAAGCGCGACCAGCGCGTCGTAGTCGTCGGTCTGGGCCAGTTGCTGCAGCGCCAGCGCAGACTCCAGCGCACCCGGAACGCTGACGACCGTGATGTCTCCCTCGGCGACGCCAGCCTCCATCAGCGCGCGCAGCGCGCCGGCCAGCAATCCCTCGCCGATGGCGGGATTGAAACGCGAAAGCACGATGCCGACGCGCAGGCCGTCACCAACGTGGCTGGGAGCAATTCGGCGGATGGGCATGGGTCGCAGTATGGGATCAATGAGATTCGGGGAGGAAACGCGCGGGATACCACGCAGATCATCGGGCAGCGAAAGGGCGGGTCAGGAGCCTTTGCGCGCTGGCGGTTCGACTTCGTATCCGGTAACTTCGAGGTCGAAGCCACCCATGCTCGGCATCTTGCGCGGCTTGGCCAGCAGGCGCATGCGGCCGACATTCAGGTCACGCAGAATCTGCGCCCCGATACCGTAATTGCGCAGGTCCATCCTGGACGGCGGTGGTGCGGTATCCGCTAGGGCGCGCTGTCGTAATTCCTGCGCCGATTCCGGCCGGTGCAGGAGCACGACGACGCCGCGGCCTGCCGCGACGATCGCACCGAGCGCCTCCTTGATCGACCACGAATGCGACGCGCTGTCGATGTCGAGCAGGTCCATCACCGACAACGGTTCGTGCACGCGCACCAGTGTCTCGGTGTCCGGAGAGATCGGGCCGCGGACGAGCGCCAGGTGCGTCGCGTCCGTCAGCTTGTCGCGATAGACGACCAGGCGAAACGCTCCGTAGGCGGTGCTGAGCGGGCGCTCGGCGATGCGCTCGACAATGCGTTCGGTACGGCTGCGGTAATGGATTAAGTCGGTGATCGCACCGATCGCAAGGCCGTGCGTCGCCGCAAACGCCAGCAGGTCAGGCATGCGCGCCATCGTGCCGTCGTCCTTCATGATTTCGCAGATCACCGCCGCCGGCGTCAATCCCGCCATCCGCGCAAGGTCGCACCCGGCCTCGGTGTGTCCCGCGCGGACGAGCACGCCGCCAGGCTGCGCCATGACCGGAAAGATGTGGCCAGGCTGCACGATGTCGGCGGGCTTGGCGTCGGCCGCCACTGCTGCGCGCACGGTGCGCGCCCGGTCCGCCGCGGAAATGCCGGTGGTCACACCGGCTGCCGCCTCGATCGACAGGGTGAAATTGGTGCCCTGGCCGGAGCGATTGGCCGAGACCATCAGCGGCAGGGCCAATTGCCTGCAGCGCTCGTCCGTCAGCGTGAGGCAGATGAGGCCGCGCGCATGCCGGGCCATGAAATTGATCGCCTCTGGCGTGACGAAGTCCGCCGCGATCACGATATCGCCCTCATTCTCGCGATCCTCCTCGTCGACCAGCACGACCATCCGGCCGGCCTTCAGTTCGGCAATGATTTCTGGCGTCGGGGCGAGGGTCATTGTGGCGGCGAATCCGGATGTGCAGCGAGCAAGGGAAAGTGGTCAAGTTTACAGGAAGGCGGACCGGCGCCGTCCCTTGGCCAATGGCTTGGGAACCTTAGGTGGTCAGCAGCACGGCCGTCTTGCGAAAATCGCCGGTTTCGAGATTCTTGACAATGAACGCCGCCACGTCCGCCCGCGACACCTTGCCCGCAGTGACGCCTTCGAGGTTGGTCAGCGCACGCGTGAGACCTGTGGCCGGGCCGTTGGTCAGAAAGCCCGGACGGACGATCGTCCAGTCGACGTCGCTCGCGCGCAACATCGCCTCCTGGCGGTCCTTGTCCTCGTATATCGTCTTCATGAACAGCGGGCGCAGAATCCGGTCGTAGAAGAAGCCCCCATGGCCGCGACTGTCGCCCGCCCCGATGCCGGTCACGCAAAGAAGCCGCGGGACACCATGTTTCGCCATGGCCGCCAGCAAAAACTGCATGCTCCGTGAAAACAGGTGGACCGGGCGGCGCGTCGGTCCCACGCCGGCGGTCCAGACTACCGCGTCCTGACCCGCGACGGCCCGCTCGATGTCGTCCGCGTCGCCCGCGTCGCCAACCACCACGCGCACGCCAGTCACCGGCAGCGATATGCGCTCCGCATTGCGTGCGAGCAGAGTGAGTTCGTGGCCGGCGGCGTGCGCCGCCGCCACCACTTCGCGTCCGGTGCCGCGGGTGCCGCCGATGACCAGGACGTTCATGTCAGGCTCGCGCTTCTCATGCCGAGGCCGCCTCTTCGGTCACAACGCCGGGCACGACGCGAAACCAGGCCGCATACAACGCGGGCAGGAACAGCAGCGTCAGGCCGGTGGCGATGGTGATGCCGCCCATCATCGCCACGGCCATCGGTCCGAAGAAATCGCTGCGCACGAGAGGGATGAGCCCCAGCACTGCCGCCGCGGCGGTCAGCACGATCGGGCGGAAGCGGCGCACGGTCGCGCCTACTACCGACTCCCATGGGGCATGACCGCCGGCGATGTCCTGTTCGATCTGGTCGACCAGGATCACCGAATTGCGCATGATGATTCCGGCCAGCGCGATCGTGCCCAGCAGCGCGACGAATCCGAATGGCTTGCCGAAGACCAGCAAGGCGAGCGCGACACCGATCAGCCCCAATGGCGCCGTCAGCACGACCATCAGCGTGCGCGAAAGACTCCGCAGCTGGATCATCAGCAGCGTAAGCACGGTGAACACGAGCAGCGGCGCGCCGGCGGCAATCGACTTCTGGCCGCGCGCTGAATCCTCGATCGCGCCGCCCTGCTCGATCCGGTAGCCGAGCGGCAGCGTCGCGCGGATCTTTTCCAGTCCCGGATTGATCCGGTTGGCCACATCGGGCCCTTGCGCATCGCCCTTCAGATCGGCGCGCACAATGACTGTCGGCAGTCGGTCGCGGCGCCAGATGATGCCGTCCTCCTGCTCGTAGCGGATGTCCGCGATCTGCGTGATGGGAACCGCGCGTCCATTGCGCGAAGGTATGGCGAGATCCTTGAGGAAGCTTATCTTCGCGCGTTCCTCCGCTGCGCCGCGCAGCAGCACTTCGACCTGCTTGTCGCGTTCGCGGAAATACGTGACCGAGAAGCCCGACAGCGAATTGTTGAGGAAAGTGGCCAGGTCCTGCGACGAGATGCCGAGTACACGGGCCTTGTTCTGGTCGATCACAACGCGGATCACCTTCGATGGCTCGTCCCAGTCGAATTGCACGTTCACTGTTTCCGGATCCACGCGCATGACGCCGGCGACCTCGCGCGCGATGCGGCGGACAGTGGGAATGTCTTCGCCGGAAACACGGAATTGCACCGGGAAGCCGACAGGAGGCCCGTTTTCAAGGCGCGAAATGCGTCCGCGCAGCGAGGGAAAATCCTGGTCAAAGATTGCGAGCAGGCGCGTTCGCAACTGCTCACGTTCCGCAATGCTGTTTGCCGTGACCACGAATTGCGCGAAGTTGGCCTGCTGCAGCTGTTGGTCGAGCGGCAGGTAGAAGCGTGGACTACCGATGCCGACATAGGTCACGTAGCTCTCGATGCCGGCTTCGGTGTTCAGGATCGTTTCGAATTTTCTCGCCTGTTCCAGCGTGGCCGCGAACGAACTGCCTTCCGCCAGACGCAGGTCGACCAACAGCTCCGGCCGCGACGACGACGGGAAGAACTGCTGCGGAATGAAGCGAAACAGCGCCAGCGACCCGATGAAGATGGCAAGCGTTGCGACGATCACGGTCTTGCGGTGCCCGACGCACCACACTACGACCTGGCGCAGGCGCGTGTAGAACGGAGTGCGATAGACCGCATCGGGATCGCCCTGGTGCGAGACGGTGGGCGGCGGCGCGGGACGGCCGCGCAACCTGGCCATGAGGCGCGCGGCAAGCGACGGCCCGCGCGGCTTCGTGAAGTCGGGAAGCATCCTGTAACCCAGGTACGGGATCACGACCACCGCGATCACCCACGAAGCGATGAGGGCGATGGCCGAAACCTGAAAGATCGAACGCGTGTATTCGCCGGTCGAACTCTTCGCCGTGGCGATCGGCAGAAAACCCGCGACCGTAACCAGCGTGCCGGTCAGCATCGGAAACGCCGTGCTCGTATATGCGAAGCCGGCCGCGCGAAACCGGTCGTAGCCCTGCTCCAGCTTGATCGCCATCATCTCGACCGCGATGATCGCGTCGTCGACCAGGAGTCCCAGCGACAGGATCAGCGCTCCCAGCGAAATCTTGTGCAGCCCGATGTCGAACAGCCACATGCAAAAGAAGGTGACCGCGAGCACCAGCGGGATCGACACGGCCACGACCAGCCCTGTGCGCAACCCCAGGCTGACCAGCGACACGGCGAGCACGATGAGCACTGCCTCGGTCAACGAGCGGATGAACACGTTGATGGAGCGCTGCACCGCGCGGGGCATGCTCGCGACCTGCTGCAACTCGACCCCAACCGGCAACTGCTGCTGGATGCGCAGGATATTCTCGTCGAGACCGTGACCCAGTTCGATGACGTCGCCGCCCTTCACCATCGTGACGCCAAGCCCCAGCGCCTCCTTGCCTTGCCAGCGCATCTTCTGCTGCGGCGGGTCGACATAGCCGCGGGTCACCGTGGCGACGTCCCCCAGTCTGAATACCCGGTTGTTCGCGCGGATGGCGATGTCGCGGATCGCAGCGACGCTGTCGAATGCACCTGTAGGCCGCACGTAAATTCGATCAGTAGACGTATCGAACACACCGGCAGCGGCCACCACGTTTTGCGCGGCCAGCGTCTGGATGATCTGCGTCGGGTCGACGCCCAGCGTGGCCAGCTTGGCGTTGGACATCTCGATGAAGATCTTTTCGTCCTGCTCGCCGATGAAGTCGACCTTGGCGACACCCGGCACGTGCAGCAGTTCCGTGCGCACCCGGTCACCGAAATCCTTCAGTTCCCTGTAGCCGAACCCGTCGCCCGTCAATGCATAGATGTTGGTGTAGACATCGCCGAACTCGTCGTTGAAAAACGGGCCCTGGATGCCCGAGGGCAACGTGTTGCGGATGTCGCCGATCTTCTTGCGCACCTGGTACCACGTTTCCGGAACCACCGAGGCGGGAGCGGAATCCTTGATTGCGAAGAACACCAAGGACTCCCCGGGCTTGGAATAGCTGCGCACCCAGTCGACGTTGGGAACTTCCTGCAGCTTGCGCTCGATGTGGTCGGTGACCTGATCCTCTACCTCATGCGCCGAGGCTCCGGGCCAACTGGTCTTGACCACCATGACCTTGAACGTGAACGGCGGATCCTCGGACTGGCCGAGTTTTTCGTAGGACATGAAACCGATCAGCGCGAACGCCACGATCAGATACAGCACAAGCGAGCGATGCCGCAACGACCATTCGGACAGGTTGAAGCGCGAGTCCGGCGGGCCGCCGGAGGGATTAACGGGCGTCATGGGAAAAATGTCAGCGCGCGGGTCAACCGCCTGATGGCGGCGTGGGGCTGGTGGAAGCGGCGGGAACCGCGCCGGTCGATACGCTTTCGTAGGGACGCACGACCTGCCCCGGCAGCAGCTTGTGCACACCGGCCGCGACGATCCAGTCCCCATCACGCACGCCCGAGGTGACCAGGATGCCGTCCTCGCGATACTGGCCGATCGTGATGGGCGCGAGGCTGACCTGCTTCGTGACCGGGTCGAAGCGCCACACTGCCGGCTTGCCTTCCTGCTGGTAGATCGACGTCGAGGGCAGCACCGCCGAATTCGGCGCGCCGTCGCCGAGCACGCCGACGTTCGCGGTCATGCCCCATTGCACCGCGGGGTCCGGATTGGCGATGGCGACGCGCACGGCGAACGTCCGCGTCACCGCGTCGACCGACGGCGACACCTCGCGCACCTTGGCCGGATACAGCTTCTGCGGGTTGGCCCAGAGCGCCACGAACAGCTGTCTGGCGCCGGTCAGTTCGCCGATGCGATTCTCCGGCACGCTGATCGCGACCTCGCGTTGCTCGGCCCGCGCCAGCCTGAATACCGCTTGCCCCGCCGTGACGACCTGGCCGGAGTCGGCGTTCACTGCGGTGATCACGCCGTCGTCACTGGCGACCAGCGTCGCGTAGCTGGCCTGGTTCTGTGCGACCGCGAGATTGGCCTTCGCCTGCTCGTATTTTGCGCGGTTGGCGTCGAGCGTGTTACGTTTGGCGTCCAACGCCGACGCGCTGATGAATTTTTCCTTGAGGAGGCTCTGGTAGCGGTCGTACTCGGCCTGCGCGAACTTCCATTCCGTCTCGGTAGCCGCCACCTGCGCCTTGGCGGCCTCCGCCTGAAGGCCGACGTCGGCCGGATCGATCCGCGCCAGCGGCTGTCCCTTTTTCACGCGTGCGCCCATATCGGCGTAACGCGCGACGAGCTTGCCGCCGATGCGAAACCCGAGGTCCGCTTCGTAGCGGGGTTTCACTTCTCCGGCGAAAACGGCTGTGGTGTTCGCGCCACCCAGCTTTACCTGCGTCAATTGCACGGGCCGGACAGGCTCCGCCGGCTTGTCTTTGGCGCCGCAGGCGGCGAGCACGCCGGTCAGCAGAACGAGCGTCGCAATGGAGCGCAGCGAGGTCATGGACATTGCGGTCACCATCATCGCGTGGCGGACGATGGTCCGCCCACCGTGCCTTCCCATAAGGCGCGCATGGCGCGATCGAGTTCATCGGGATATTGCCAGCCAAAGACGACGGGATCCGGCGCGGCGAGTTCCGGTGCACAACCGCCGCCCGCGGAATCGCCGGACATCTGCCAAAGTCCGATGATCAGCGCGTAGCTGTGCCGGAGCAGCCCGACACCACCGCCGTCGGAAAGATCAGGAAAGTGACGCTCGAGACCGGCGCCTGCGCGTTGCAGGCGCTGCGTCATCCGCTGCTTGAACGCGTACGCCGCCTCGGGCGGCATGCCCTGTCCCATCATTCCGAAGCATCGCGCCGCGAGAGGAAGGAACAGCGGCGGCGCGACCATGTGCCTGTGGGTCAGAGCGAGAATGTCCTCGATGGCAACCTCGCCGTCGCCCTCGAGTCGGGCAATCAATTCGCGGAAAAAGCCGTCGATGTTGCGTTCGTGAACCGCGAGCAGCAATTCTTCCTTGCTCGGGAAATAGAGATAGACAGTCCCCTTGGCGAGGCCAGCCTCGTCGGCGACCTCCGCCACATTCGCCATGCGGTCCTTCGAGCGCGACAGGAGTCGCTCCGCGGCGTCCAGGATGGCATGGTGCCGCTCCTGCTTGGCTTCCGCCTGGATAGCGCGCTGCCGTATGACCATGATCGTCGTTCTCCGGATTTGCACCCACTAAATGACCGCGGGTCAATTGGAGGACAGCGTAAATGACCCTTGGTCAGTTGTCAATGGGACGAGAAAAACCGGCTGTACGCGAAATCAGCGAAAGAGCGCCAACGTGGCGCGCGTCAGCTCGCTTTCCGGATCGGCGTAGTCGACGACCACGCTGAAATGATGCTGGCCTGCGAGAATGAGCGGCCCTGCGGCCGGCCGCGCATTGTCCGGCCATGCGTCCCACAGCAGGTGCGCCTGGCGGATGAATTCGGATGTCTCGGCGCCGCCAACCGCGATCAGCAGTGGAGCCTGTGAAAGGCTGACGTGATTGACCGGAGAAATGCGCGCCGCCTCCGCATTGGTGAGTCGCAGATCGCTGTTCATCGACGCCAGGACGAGTGGTTTGAGGTCGTGGACGCCGGACAGCGTAACGCATCCGACGAACGGGTCGCGCGGGAGTCCCAGCGCATCCCAGTCCGTGGCCAGCATCATCGCGGCAAGGTGACCTCCCGCGGAATGGCCGCCAACGACCACGTTGTTGGCCGGTGCGCCATAACGCGGCCCGTGCCTGGCGATCCACACCATGAGCCGCCGGCATTCGTCGACGATTTTGGCGATG
>Ga0302321_100001449_pt1 | contig 20245 bp, 18 predicted proteins | sample Fen_T0_1_FD_202505 | JGI IMG/M metagenome (GOLD analysis project Ga0302321, IMG submission 202505) | Peat permafrost microbial communities from Stordalen Mire near Abisko, Sweden - Fen_T0_1 | ecosystem: Environmental > Terrestrial > Soil > Wetlands > Permafrost | place: Sweden: Abisko...
GATGGACCTGACGGTGATGCGAGAGCAGCCGGTGGACGTGCCCGGCGCGAAGCTCTCGACCTACGCGCCCATCGAGCTGAAGGGGGTGCCCACCTGCGACGGCGCCCGCCCGTCGATCGCGCCGGCCGACCCGACCGTCTCCTCCTTCGTGGCCTCGGTGGTGCCGGGCAGCCCCGCCCAGAAGGCAGGGCTCCGCGTGGGCGATCGGATCGTCGAGGCCAACGGGACCACCATCCACTCCTGGCGCGACTTCCCCAGCCCCAAGGCGGGCGAGGGGTTCCGGCTGGTGCTGGCCGGCGGCAAGACCTTGGAGTTCGTGCCCGGCACCGAGGAGCAGCGGGATCCCATGACCGGGGAGAAGCGGCCGCAGCTCGTGCCCGGCTTCTCCTACGACCAGCGCGATCTGGGAGAGCACGGCGCGCGGCTGGTGCTCGCCTCCGCGCTCGCCGTTCCGCAAGTTTCGCTCGAGCGGGGGATCGGCGAGATGGTGCAGCGGTCCGCCACCAACCTGGCGAGCGTGACCCGCATGACCGTGCTGGGGATCGCCGGGATCATCCGGGGCCACATCAGTCTCAAGACAGTCGGCGGGCCGATCATGCTCTTCGACGTGGCCGGCAAGGCGGCGGAGGCCGGGCTGGCGCAGTTCCTCAACATGCTGGCGCTCATCAGCATCAACCTCGGGCTGATGAACCTGCTCCCCATCCCGGTGCTCGACGGCGGCCTGCTGGTGACGAGCCTGGCGGAGGTGGTGACGCGGCGTCAGCTCTCGCTGCGGGCGCGCGAGATCGCCAACCTGGTCGGCATCGTGCTGCTGGTGGCGCTGATGCTGGTGGTCTTCAAGAACGACATCATGCGCAGCCTGGGGTAGAAGGCGTCCCGATGATCCTGGCAGCCATCGACACCTCGACCCAGACCCTCTCCTGTGCCCTCGCGGAGGCGGAGGGGGACAGCCTCCGGATCGCCGCGGAGCGAACCGAGCCGGCCTCCGGCGGCAGCGCCCGTGGGGGCCACAGCCCGAGGCTCCCCGACGTCCTGACGGAGCTCCTCCAGGCGCAGGGGCGGGGGCTCGAGGCGATCGATGTCTTCGCGATCGGGATCGGCCCTGGGTCCTTCACCGGCCTGCGGATCTCACTGGCGACGTGGAAGGGGCTGGCCTACGCGCGGCGCCGGCCGCTGATCGGCGTCTCCAGCCTGGCGGCGCTGGCGCTGGCCGCGTCGCCGGACGTGCCGGAGGACGCGCTGCTGGTCCCGCTGCTCGACGCCAGGCGGGGGGAGCTCTACGCCGGGTTCTACCGCCGGCTCCCTGCGGGCGGGGTCGAGCTGGTCGCGCCCGAGGTCGCGATCTCGGCCGAGGCGCTGGTGGCTCGAGTTCAGGACCCGAGCTGGAGCGCCTCCAAGTGCTTTGCGTTTGGTGAAGGCTACGCGGCCTACCGGCAGATCCTGGCGCCGGCGCTCCCGCCCGCGTCGAGCGCGCCCGCCGCGCCGCCTGCCTGGGCCGTGGCCACGCTGGCCGCGGGCCTGGCGCGCGAGGCCACCTTCGACCCGAACCGCGTCTTCGCGCTGGAGCCGCACTACGTCCGCGCGAGCGAGGCCGAGATCAAGTTCCCCAACGGGTTCGTGCCCGGGGGCGCCGGCCGGGCGCCTTAGCGCGGACGGCGCGGAAGCCAGGAGACCTCCGCTACCTCGGCGCCAGCGCGACGCGGATGGTGACCATCGCGTCCTTCCTGCAGCGGGTGGTGCGCTCCACGGTCTTGTACCGCTGCCGCTCGATCCGGACGCGCAGCTCTTCGCCCGGAGTGCACGCGATCCCGCTGGCGAGCGGGGTGGTGCCGAGCTCCCTCCCCGCGGCGGTGACCCGCGCTCCGTCCGGCGTGGACTCCACCCGCACCGCGAAGCCGTCGAACGCGCTCACCTGCTCGCCGGGCCCGGCCGGATCCTGAGCGGTGATGAAGGACGACTTGCCCCAGCCCGACTCCAGCTCTCGGCCGAGGTGGGCCGCCTCCTTCACCGGGTCGAGCACCTCCGCGGGCCGCGGGCCTCTCTTGTCCATGGCCCACCAGAGCGCCACCGACGAGATCACCACCACCCCCAGCGCCCCGGCGGCCACGAACAGGATCCGCCTCAGGGAACGCTCCTCGCGCAGCGAATCGTCGCCCATGGCGGCCATGATACCGCACCACCGCACCACCGCACCCGTTCCTCGACAAACCCTGAGTCTGGCCTTCGGAGCCCACGGCCCGCCAAGCGCGCAACCCTGCAAGCCGCCGCCGAGTCAGGTATGAATGGACGCGCCATGGCATCCGAAGGCCCCGCGACCTTTCGCCCTCCGCTCCGCCACCCCGTGCGCTCCCTCCTGCTCGGCGCGCTCGGCGGTGCGGCGCTGGGGCTCGTCGCGTCGGCCCCGCCCATGATGGCCGCGTTGTTCGGCGCTGCCGCGGCCGGGCTGGCGCTCTGGATCCGCCAGCTCACGGGGCTCCGCATCGTCGCCACCGAGGAGCGGCTGGAGGTGCTGGGCGGCCCCGCGCCGTTTCGCGCCACCTGGCCCGACGTGCGTCTCACGCTGGGTGCAGGGCAGCGGGAGGACGGCACGCTCCAGCGGTACGCGCTGGTGAGCGACCCGGCATGCCGTGGCTTCGCCTTCGCCGAGCTGGGGGCCGGACAGCCGTGCCGTCCCATCACCGGCATGGACGGCAAGCGGCTGGAGATCGTCAACCTGAGCGAGTCGGCGCTCCTCCTCGCGCTGGTGGTGCAGCGGACGCCGGTCTGGGCCGTCTTCCCGGAGCCGCTCCTCTCGGCCGCCGCCGTCGTGCCGGTCGTTCCCAGCGCCGTCTTGGACGGTGCAGCGGACGGTGCAGCTCCCCGGCCCAGCATCCCGACCCTGTCGGCCACCCCGCGCTACGGGGTCTGGGGACTGGTGGTGAAGCTGGGAGGAAAGGTGCTCGGCGCGCTGGCCAAGCTGGGCGCCGGCACGGTCAAGGCGGTAAAGACCGCCAACATCGGCTGGGCGCTGGTGTCGGCCGCGAGCTACAGCATCTTTTCGTGGAAGTTCGGGCTGGCGATCATGCTGCAGCTCTTCGTGCACGAGTACGGCCACGTGTACGCCATGCGCCGGACCGGGATGAAGGTGAAGGGGATGTACTTCATCCCGTTCCTGGGGGCGCTCTCGGTCACCGAGGACGCCTTCACCTCCCGTCGACAGCAGGCCTACGTCTCGCTCTCCGGCCCGATCTGGGGCTCGGCCTTCACGCTGCTGCCCCTGGGGCTCTACGCCTGGACGCGCCAGCCGATCTTCGCGACGGTGGCGACCTGGTGGGCGGCCATCAACCTCTTCAACCTGTTGCCCATCGTCCCGCTGGACGGGGGGCGGGCCATGCAGGCCTTCGCCTACTCCTTCTCCTCCAGCGTCGGGCTGGTGGTCTCGCTCCTGGGGCTGGGCGCGGTGGTGGTGCTGGCGTTCGTGCTGAAGATGTCGCTCGTCTACTTCGTGGCCATGCTCGGCGCGATGGAGCTGGTGGGGGAGTCGCAGGGCTGGACCGGCATTCGGGCCATGCGTCTCCTGCCCGAGGCGGGGCGGTTCTCGCTGGAGCACTTCGTCTACCTACGCTCGGCGCTCGGTCCCCCGGCCGGATCGCCGAGCGAGCCGTTCTTCCTCCGGAGGGTGATCCTGCAGGGGCAGGCGGCCCGGAACGCGCCCATGCGCCCGCGCCAGGTGATCCTCTGGGGCGTCACGTACGCGGCGCTGGCAGTGGGGCTGCTCCTCCTGGTGCAGGGCATGAGCCACGTGCCGGGCGCGGACCTGGCGTCGCGGCTGCTGCATTGACCTCGAGTGTCGGCGGGGGGCCGCCGAGAGGAGGCGCTTCATGCATGTATTCGTGACCGGCGCGACCGGGCTCATCGGCCGGGCGCTCGCCGCGGGGCTGGTTCAGGACGGGCACCAGGTCTCGGCCCTGTCCCGAGGGGCCCGAGGGGACGGCGCCGGCCTGCCGCCCGGCCTGCCGCCCGACGTCCGCTGGGTGCGGGGCGATCCCAGCCGTCCGGGCGACTGGGAGGAGGCCCTGGCTGTGTGCGAGGCGTGCGTGCACCTGGCCGGTGAGCCGGTGGCGGCGGGGCGCTGGACCGAGGAGCGCAAGCGGCGCATCCGCGACAGCCGGGTGGAGTCGACGGCGCGCGTCGCCGCGGTGCTGGCCCGGCGCGGCCCGGGCGTGCTGGTGCTCGGGAGCGCGGTCGGGTACTACGGCTCGCGCGGCGACGAGGTGCTCGACGAGGCGAGCCCGCCTGGCGACGACTTCCTGGCGCGCGTGACCCAAGACTGGGAGGCGGCGGCGAGTCCGGCCCAGGCCCGGGCTCGGGTGGTGCTGCTCCGGACCGGGCTGGTGCTGTCGGGCCAGGGTGGTGCGCTCCCTCGATTGGCTCAGCCGTTCCGGGCCTTCGTAGGGGGGCCGATCGGTGACGGCGCCTTCTGGATGCCCTGGATCCACCTCGCCGACGAGCTGGGGCTCATCCGGCTGGCGCTGGAGGACAGCCGGGTGTCAGGTCCCGTGAACGGGGCCGCGCCCGAGCCGGTCCGAAACCGCGACTTCGCGCGGCTCCTCGGCCAGGTGCTCCACCGTCCGTCGCTGGTCCGGACGCCCCCCGCGGCGCTGCGCGCGGTGCTGGGTGAGATGGCGAGCGCGCTCACGGCGAGCCAACGGATGGTCCCCCGCAGCGCGCTGGCGCTCGGGTATCGGTTCCGGTTCCCGGCGCTCGAGCCGGCGCTGGCGGAGCTCCTCGGATGAGCTGGAGCTGAGCCGCTCGTGCTGGCCCCCGCGTGCGATGTCGACTAAGTTCCGGAGCTTCAGAACCGGGAACCAGGAACAGCAAGCGGGCCCGGGGAGCGGCGCTCTCTCGGCAATCCCTCGGACGAGGTGAAGTCATGGCGATCGAACCTATCGAGCTGGTCATTCTCGGAGCCACCGGCGCAGTCGGCCGCACCCTCCTTCAGGTGCTGGAGGAGCGGGAGTTTCCGGTGAAGCGGCTCCGGCTCCTGGCTGGCGAAGCGTCGGCCGGCACCGAGCTGGAGTTCCAGGGAGAGCCGATCGTCGCCCAGAAGGTGAGCGAGGCGGGGTTCCAGGGGGCCCAGGTGGCGATCTTCGCGGCCGGGGTCGAAGCGGCGCGGACGTGGGCGCCGCGTGCGGTGGCGCAGGGGTGCGCCGTGGTGGACCTCTCCGGCGCGTTCGGGCTGGAGGCGGACGTGGCCCTGGTGGTACCGGAGGTGAACCCGGGGGCGCTGGTGCGCTGGAGGGAGCGCCGGATCGTGGCCAGCCCGAGCAGCGGCGCGGTCCAGCTCGCGCTCGCCTTGAAGCCGATCGAGGACGCGGCCGGGATCGAGCACGTGATAGTGGCGACCTACGAGTCGGTCTCCAGCGCCGGGCACCAGGCGGTGGAGCAGCTGGAGCGGGAGGCTCAGGCGCTGATGAACGGGGTGGAGCCGCCCGAGCCCAAGAGGATCCCGCACCGGATCGCCTTCAACATCGTGCCGGGGATCGGCGCCATCGGTCCGGACGGCGTGTCGGAGGCAGAGGAGCGGCTGGTGGCGGAGACCAGGAAGCTCCTGGGGCGCCCGGACCTGGCCATCGCCGCGACCTCGGTCCGGGTTCCGGTCTTCTATGGGCAGGGGCAGGCGGTGCACCTGCGCACCCGGAAGGCGCTGGGCGCGGAGCAGGCACGCGAGCTGCTGCGCCGGGCACCGGGCGTGAAGCTCATCGATTCGCCGGCGGAGAACGTCTATCCGATGCCGATGCTGGCGGTGAACGACGACTCGGCCCTGGTCGGGCGCGTGCGGGAGGACCGGTCTCGAGAGAACGGGCTGGCGCTCTTCGTGGTGGCCGACGAGCTGCGCAAGGGCGCGGCGGTCAACGCGGTCCAGATCGCCGAGCTGCTGTTGCTGGGGCCCATGTAGCGAAACCGGTGGTGGATGTGGCCGGTCGCCTGCCAATTTGTCAGGCGGTATCTCACCCGAGCCGTCGATTTGCCAGAAAGTCTCGACCGGGCGGCAGGCGGCCTCAGGGCCGCACGCTAACCGTTTGGAAAAGCGAGGGTTCCATCCTTGCCTGGCTGGCCTTCAGCTTGCAGAATCGGCGGGAACCATGCGCGCCTATCTCGCACTGCTGCTCGTTCTTCCGATGACGGCCTTGGCGCAGACGACGGTGACTGCGACTGCCGGCAACGTCGTCATCGACGAAGGAAACGACGACGACAACTACATCAACCAGTCCGAGTGCAAGAACCCGAGCTCCGACAAGTTGAGCTACAACTGGATCCTCGCGAAGGATGGGACGGCACTTACGCTCGCCACCGGGGCGACCGTGGACGTGACCCTCACTGTCGCCACGGTCAACACCTGTCCGAGCCCTGCGAAGCCGTATTGGCAGACCACGATCAACGACCTCAGTTCAGCGTCCGGTAGCTTCCCGACCTCCGGCTTCGACGACAGCCTTGGAAGCGTGCTCACAACCCTTGGTCTAAACTCATGCAGTGGCGCCTCCATCCAGACGCTCTACGTGTGTGCGGCTGGATCCGTGTCCGGCTACATTGCCACTGGAACGATCAATTTTGATCAGACCGTTCCGCCCCCCCCAGTCATAACCACGATGGATGCAGGAGAGTCATCGCTGACCGTAAATGTTACCGTGGGAGTCAAGACCGCATCCTTCGTCGCCGACACTGATAGGTACTACGCTGTCGCGACTCGATCCGACAAGACCGGTGTTCCTGTCACGACCGAGGACTTCACCGGGTCCTCGAAACAAATCACTGGGCTCACCGACGGGGTTGTCTACGATGTTCAGGTGTTCGCCAAGAGCGCACGCGGGAACGTGAGCAGTGGCTCCACCAGCAAGAGCGGGTCGCCAGTTCCCGTGAACGATTATTGGAAGCTCTACCGAAGCGAAGGCGGTCGCGAGGAAGGTGGATGCGCTTCCGGCCCCGCTGGCGTGATAGGACTGCTCGTCCCCGTCTTCTTCGCCCTCCGCAGGAGACGTTCATGATCCAGGCAGCTCTGCTCCTTGCAGCGGCCCTCCCTCTTGCCAGTCCGGGTGCGCCTGGAGAGGTCTTGCGGCCACCCGACCGACCGGTCTTCGGCTCGTTCGAGCTGCGGCTCTCCGGTTATCGACCAAACGTCGACTCAGAGTTTTCAGCCGGGCACACCCCCTACAACGACATCTTCGGGAACTCGCGCCCGCTGATGTTCCAGGCGCACATCGGCTATGCCCTCTGGCACAGCTTCGGGACGCTCGAGGTCGGAGCCGGAGCGGGCTTCTTCCAGGTCACCGGTAACGGTCTAATCGTCAACAGCACCGAGAAATCTAGCGACAAGACCAGCCTCAAGATAATCCCGCTCTCGGCCTCGCTCACCTATCGTTTCGACTGGGCCGCGGACCACAACGGCTTCCCGCTCGTCCCCTACTTGCGCGCTTCGCTGGAGCGTTATCAGTGGTGGGTGACCAATGGTCTCGGTGACACTGCCAGCGACGGAGTGCACACCGGCTCCGGCGCCACCAACGGCTACAGCTTCACCGGCGGCCTCGCCTTTCTGCTCGACTTCCTCGACCCGAGCATGGCGCGCGACATGGATGAGGACACCGGGATCCAACACACCTACCTCTTCGCCGATGTGACCAAGACCTACGTCAGCGACTTCCACTCCAAAAAGAGCTGGAACCTCTCCAACGACAAGCTCGTCATCGCCGGCGGGCTGCTCGTGGTGTTCTGATTCACGCCGCGCCAACCCATCCGAAACCACTCTCAACGCGCAGTTTGGGGTAGCCTGCCCCTCCATGCCGGAGGGGCGACCGCAGATGTCCGAAGAGCTCCGACTCGAGCTGGAGAGGCTGCGAAAGCGGGTCTCCGACATCGAGGCGGAGTGCGGCGTCGCGCCGGCGCAGCAGGGTTCTTCCGGAGTGCAGCCGGGGTCGAGCTGGCGGCAGCTCCTGGAGCTGCAGTCCGAGGGCTCCCTCGACGGTTTCCTGCTGGTGGACAACGACCGCATCGTCTCCTACAACCGCCACCTGGCCGAGCTCTGGGGCCTCCCCGACGGAACCCTCGTCGCCCCGACGGTCCAGGCCGCGGCGGAGCAGGCGGCCAAGGTGGTCGCCGACCCGGAGCGCTTCCTCGCCAACCTCGGCCGCGCCCTGTCCCAGCCCGATCTGGTCGTCGAGACCGAGCTCAAGGACGGTCGCATCCTGGAGCGGCGCGGCGCGGTGCTGAAGGACGACCAGGGGAACCCGGCCGCCAACCTGTTCCTCTTCCGAGACATCACCGCCGAAAAGCAGGCCTCGCTGGAGCTCCAGGCCTTCGTCCGCCGCCAGGCGGCCATGGCCAGGCTGGGGGGGCTCGCGCTGCGCGACGCCTCCCCCGACGACCTGATGGACGAGATGGTCATCCTGGTCGCCGAGGCGCTCGATGTCCCGATCTGCGAGCTCCTGGAGGTGGACGGCGAGTGCGGTGAGCTCCTGCTCCGCGCCGCGGCCGGCCTGCCGCCCGAGGTCGTCGGCCGCGCCAGGGCCAGCCGCGGCCGCGAGTCGCAGGCCGGGTTCACGCTGCTCTCGAACCAGCCGGTGGTCGTCGAGTCGCTCGAGGCCGAGACCCGCTTCCGCCCCGGTCCACTGCTGGTCGCTGCCGGCGCCGTGAGCGGGATCACCGTGGCCATCCCCGGCAAGGAGCGGCCCTTCGGCGTGCTGGGCGCACACCAGCGCAAGCCGCGCCGCTTCGCCCGGGACGAGATCGGCTTCCTGGAGAGCGTGGCCGGCCTGCTGGCGGTCTGGATCGAGCGGCGTCGCTCCAACACCGCGCTGCGCAGCTCCGAGGCCAGCTTCCGCGCGCTCATCGAGAAGTCGCCCGACCTGGTCGGCGTCTACCGGGACGGCCGGTACATCTACGCCAACCCGGCGCTCGCCAAGGCACTGGGCTACGCCTCGGCCGCCGAGATCGCCGGGCGCACCGTGGAGGAGTTCGTCCACGTCGACGACCGGTCGCGACTGCGACAGCTCATCTACACCGACTGGAACGGCGGTCCCATCGAAGTCCGGTTGGTGCGCCGCGACGGCGGGCTGGCGCAGGTCGAGTGGGTGGGGCTGCCCATCGACTTCGAAGGTCAACCCGCCCGCCTGGGCCTCGGGCGCGACCTGACCGAGAGGCGCCAGATGCAGGTGCGGCTCCTGCTCGCGGACCGCCTCGCGTCGGTCGGAACCCTGGCCGCCGGCGTGGCCCACGAGCTCAACAACCCGCTCGCCTACATCATCGCGAACCTCTCCTTCCTCGACAAGGAACTCCAGTCGCTCGACCACCGGCCGGAGGGGGCCGGGAGCGGCGACGCAGCCTCGCCGGCCGAGATGCGCCAGGCGGTGCAGGAGGCGAGCGAAGGGGCGATGCGCATGCGGCTCATCGTCCAGGACCTGCGCACCTTCTCGCGGGACGACGACGCCAGCCGCGAGCTCTTCGACGTGCGGCGCGTGCTCGAGTCCTCGGTGAACCTCGCGTGGAACGAGATCCGGCACCGCGCCCGCTTGATCCGCGATCTCCAGGCCGTCCCCCCGATCATGGGGAACGAGTCGCGGATCGGTCAGGTCTTCCTGAACCTGCTCATCAACGCGGCGCAGGCCATCCCGGAGGGGGCCGCGGGCGAGAACGAGATCAGGGTCGCCACCCGCCTCCACACCGACGGGAGGGTGGCGATCGAGGTCTCGGACTCCGGCGGCGGCATCTCTCCCGACGCCATGTCGCGGATCTTCGATCCGTTCTTCACCACCAAGCCGGTGGGGATCGGGACCGGGCTGGGGCTCTGGATCTGCCACAACATCGTCCACGCGCACCGGGGCGAGATCGACGTGGACAGCAGGCTGGGCGAGGGGAGCCTGTTCCGGGTGCTCCTCCCCGCGGCGTGGAGCGAGGTCTCCGACGGCGCGCGCGAGGACGGACCCGAGCCGCGCCGCGGCCGGGTGCTGGTGGTGGACGACGAGCCGCTGGTCGGGTCGGTCATCCGCCGGGGCCTGGCGGCCGACCACGAGGTGACGGTGGTCTCGAGCGCCGCCGCCGCGCTGGACCTGCTCCGGAGCGGCGCGGGGTTCGACGCGCTAGTCTGCGATCTCCAGATGCCGGACATGAGCGGCCCCGAGCTGCGCCAGCAGCTCCACGCGCTGCAGCCGGACCTGGCCCGCCGCGTGGTGTTCACCGCTGGTCTCCAGATATGCTCCGCGGCGCGGAGCGGGCCCGGGGAGCCGGTCGTCTGCCTGGAAAAGCCGCTCGACGGGGAGCAGCTGCGCCAGGAGGTGCGCCGTCTGGTCGAGCAGGGCTGACGGTCGGCCGAATGGCCGGAGAGTGCAGGTCTCGTTCGCCCGCCGGGCCCTGAAGGACCCGGCTACACCTACGAAGCCGGCTGAAGCCGGCTCGTCGAATGGACCGAGGGAGGGCGGAAGCCGTTTAGATCCGCCGGTGCCGGAGCGCAGGGAGCGTGCGACGGACCTGCTCGAGCCGGGCCCGGTCGAAGCGAGCCACGCACACCCCTTCTCCGCCGCTGCATCGGGCGAGCACCTGGCCCCAGGGGTCCACGAGCATGGCGTTCCCGTAGGTCTCGCGCCCCGGCCCGTTCTGCCCGACCTGCGCCGGCGCCAGGACCCAGCACTGGTTCTCGATGGCCCGCGCCCGGAGCAGGACCTCCCAGTGATCCCGCCCGGTGAAGACCGTGAACGCCGAGGGGACGCACAGGATCTCCGCCCCCAGGATCGACAGGCCGCGGTACAGCTCGGGGAACCGCAGGTCGTAGCAGATGCTCAGCCCCACCCGACCCACGGGCGTGTCCGCCAGGGCCACGGTGGTGCGATCGCCGGCGACCACCGTGGCCGACTCGGCGTACCGCTCGCCGCCGGGGAGCGTGGCGTCGAAGAGGTGGATCTTTCGGTAGATGGCCGCGACCGCGCCGTCGCGCCCGATCAGGACCGAGGTGTTGGACGTCTTCCCGGGCTCGGCGACCTGCTCCGCGATCGACCCGGCCAGGATGTGGACCTCGCGGCGCCGCGCGACCTGCTGCAGCGCGGCGATGGTGGGGCCCTCCACCGGCTCGGCGCCGGCGCAGCGGTCCGGGTCCGGGCCCATGAAGGCGAAGTTCTCCGGGAGGGCGATCAGCCGGGCACCCAGCTCGGCCGCCTCGTTGACCAACCGCAAAGCCGTCGCCAGGTTGCGGGCGCGATCCGCGGTGGAGGTCATCTGGATGGCGGCGACCAGATCGGAATCCATGCGCTCCTCCATGTGGGCGGATCTGCTCAAAAGCGCCCATCGCCCGATATTGCGCTGAACAACAGGGGGCGCGAAGCTCCCTGGGCCGGGTACCTCGTGTAAAATACCACACACCCCGATGCACCGTTTTTACACCACCTACGAGACGGCGCACCTGCTCGGCGTGTCATTGCCGACGGTGGTCAATTGGATCACGGCGCGGCGGCTCAAAGCCCACCGGACGCCGGGAGGACATCGGCGCATCGCGCGCGAGGATCTGGCCGCGTTCGTGATGCGCCACGGCATGCCGGTCCCGCCCGAGCTGGCGGACGTGGCCAGAGCTCCGCCGACCGCGCTGGTCGTCGGGGACGACGAGCCGGGCCGGTCGAGCGCGGCCGACGAGCTGGAGCAGGCCGGGCTGGTGGTGGAGGAGGCCGCACCGGGCTTCCCGGCCGGCGCTGCAGCGGCGCGGCTCCGGCCGAACCTGGTGGTGCTGATCGCGCCCGGGCCGGACGGAGGGGACACCCTGCCGTGCCTGCGCGCCGACCGGGAGCTCCGGGACGTGCCGGTGATCGCGGTCGGCCTCCCCGAGTGGGTGGACCAGCTCCGCGCCAGAGGCAGCACGCAGGTCCTGTCCCGGCCGCTCTCGATCGGGGCGGTGGCGCAGGCGGCCTTGCTCGCGCTGAGCCTGGGCGGGGCTTCGGGCCGGCGATTCCGGCGGGCCTGACGGATCGCCTGGACGGGGGCCAAGCGAGCGAAAGTGCGGGCCGAAACGGCGCCAGCCGCCCGGCCAGGCGGGGGTCCGTTGAAGGGCGGGTCGGCTGCGGCTAGAATTTTCCCCTGGAAGCCTGCATGGCGAGGAGCCCTTTGCCTGCCGTAGCGCGAGCGTCGTTCGCCGTCATCGCCGTGGCCGTGGCCTGTGTCGCGGCCGCGAAGCCTGCCGTGGATCAGGAGGCGATGCGTGAGGCGGCCCGACCGGACACGCCTGACCTCTACGCCTCGGCCCGCGCCTACGCCCACTACCTGCGCGCCCGGCTCGCCATCTCGAGCGGCGACCTCCCTCGGGCGGTGGACGAGTACGGCCTGGCTCTCGTTTACGATGAGTCGAGCCCGCAGCTCAACGTGGCGCTGGCCGAGGCGCTGGCCCGCTCCGGCAAGCTCGACCAGGCGGAGGCCCGGGCGCGGCGCGCCCTCGAGCTCGCGGCGCAGGGGCCGGCGGCGGCCACCGCGCACCTCCTCCTGGGGAAGATCGCCGGTGCCCGCGGCCGGCGCGAGCTGGCGGTGGGAGAGCTGCGCGCGGCGATCGCGGTGCAGGTCGCGGAGCGGGCCCCTCCGGAGAAGAAGGACGAAGCGCGCGCCGAGGCCGCTCCGGACGACCGGATCGACCCGGAGCCCTGGCACGTGCTGGGGGACATCTACCTCGAGGCGGGCGACGAGGAGGGCGCGGCGCGGACCTTCGAGGACCTGGCCGGCCGCGTTCCGGGCGAGGGGAGCGGCTTTCTGGAGATGGGCCGTTTCTACTCCGAGCGAAAGGACCACGCCCGCGCGCGCACTTACTTCCGCAAGGCGGCCGAGAGGGACCGGACCGACCTGGACAGCCGGCTGCGCCTGGCCCAGACCGACGAGGCGCTGGACCGATCCCCCGACGCCCGCAAGGACTACGAGGACGTCCTGCGGATCGACAGCGAGAACGGCGAGGCGCTGCTGGCGCTGGGCAAGCTCAGCCTCCGCGCCGCCGATCTGCCCGGCGCGCGCGCCTACTTCCTGGAGCTGCTGCGGGTGGCGCCCGACGAGGGGAGCAGCCGCGCCAGCGTGGCCCTGGCCTGGCTCGACGCGCGGCGGAGCGCGGACGCGCTGGCGGTCCTCGACGTGGGGCTGCGCGCACGCGCCGACGCGCGTCTACTCTTCGTGAAGGGGGTGGTCCTCCAGGAGCGGCGGAGCTTCGGCGAGGCGGCCGCGGTCTTCGGGCAGATCCGCGCGGCGGACGGCGACCTCTACCTGAGCGCCCGCGCCAACCTGGCCGTCAACCTCTCCCTGTCGGGGAAGCACGCGGAGGCCGAGCGGACCCTCTCGGTGGCCATGAAGGCGCGGCCCAACGAGGTACGGCTGGTCGCCACCCTGGCCCAGGTGCGGGAGCGCGCTGGGCGGTCCAGCGAGGCGGTCGAGCTCCTGGGCCGGACCATCGCCGAGCGCGAGCGCAGCGGCCAGCCGCTGGATGGGACCATCGAGCTCTACGACGCCATGGCGTCGATTTTGGAGAAGGCCGGTCGCGCCAGAGAGGCGGTGGCGGTGCTCCAGAAGGCGCTGGATGCGAAGCCTCGCGACGAGGGGCTGCTCTACGCGCTCGGTGCGGCCTACGACAAGGCGGGCGACGCGGACGCGGCGGTGGCGCAGATGAAGGCGCTCCTGGCGCTCGATCCGGACCACGCCGACGCGCTCAACTTCCTGGGCTACACCTACGCGGAGCAGGGCGTGAAGCTCGAAGAGGCGGAGAAGCTCGTCGCCCGCGCGGTGCAGCTCAGGCCGGAGAACGGGTACTTCCTCGACTCGCTGGGGTGGGTCTACTTCAAGAAGGGCGACTTTGTCCGGGCCATCTCGGCGCTGGAGAAGGCCGACGTCCTCTCGGGACCGGAGCCGACCATCCTGGAGCACCTGGGCGACGTGTACCGCTCGGTGCAGCGGCCGACCGACGCCGCAGCCGCCTACCGGCGCGCGCTCAAGGCGGTCGATCCGGACGCGGTGGTGGGCGAGCCAGCGCACCGGCTGACGCTGGAGAAGAAGATCGAGGACCTCTCGGTGCGCGAGGTGCGCCCGGCCAGGCGGTAGACGTCACACACTGGGCCACCACTTGGGCGCCGGCCGCGTCACCCGCTTCTTCTCGCCTTCGGGAGCGTCGGACCGCTTCGCCTCCGCGCCCTCGGCCGCACGGCTGGCCGTGGCCCGGACCTCCGAGGCCAACCTGGCCGCCTCGGTGTGGGCCGCCTTGCGATCGACCAGAAGCTTCTCCATCTTGCGGATGGCCACCTGGCAGGAGATCGAGAGCAGCTCCGGGTTGACCGACTTGGCGCCCAGCACCAGGAGCAGCGCGCCGGGGAACGGCTTCACGAACAGGCGCGAGTCGCCGAAGCGGAAGTCGGCCATGCCGAGCGGCCCAGTGACCGCCTCCAGTCCGATCGAGCCGTCGGAGAGGACCTTGGCCACGTTGTGGAGCATCCCGGCGTCGAACAGCTCCGGGAAGACCTTGGCCAGGACCACGCCTTCGGCGTCCGCGACCAGGCTCCCCACCACCCCGGGGACCGTGTTGAGCTGATTGAGGAGCGACTCCATCGTTTACTCACGGGCGATGCCGACGTCAGCGGCTCGCGGTCAGGGTCCGGTGCACCTCGGCCTCCACCTGGCCCGGCGAGGCCCCGGCGTGGATGAGGACGCACAGGTAGTGGTTCTTGGTCGCGAGCAGGAGGAGGTGCCGCTCCGTCCCGTGGATGCTGGCGGAGGTGAGCTCTCCAGAGTCGAAGCAGGTGCCGAGCTGCTTGCCCAGCATGGCCACGTAGACGGCCTGGCCGGCCAGGGTTTCGGCCTCGTAGCTGGTGTCCCCCAGCGGGACCCCCTCTTTGGTCAAGAGGACCGCGTAGGCCACACCTGGGATGCGCCGGAGGTTCTCGGCGACCTGCGAGGCGGTCAGCTGCCGAGCGGACGGGGGCATGGCGCGGGGAGTCGCGGTGGGGATCTGCGCGGGCGGGGGCGTGCGCTGGCCGGCGCGCTCCTCGTCCATCACCCGGTGGGCGTCCATCAGGAGGTACTTGGTGCTCTTGCGGATGGTGCTGCTGGTGGTGGTCACGTTCGGCTGCAGCCGGAACTGACCGCCCGGCCAGCGCATCATCTCGTAAAAGGCCTCTTCTCCGAGGAGCGGACCTTGCTCGGCGTGAATGAGCTCGCCGTCGCGGAAGAACAGATAGCCGTCGAGGCCGCCGTTGCGGACGCTGATGCACCCCGAGAAGAGGTTGAGCCCGTTCAGCTGGATCACATCGACGAGACCCAGCCCAGCAAACGAGCCCTCGAACTCGAGATGAGACTCGCTGGGAGCAGCCATTTATGACCCCTGCGCCGAGCTGCGCGCTCGGCCGGACTCACGACGGGATGAATATTGACGCGCGAGATAGTTTCGCACGATCTCGGCTTCGCTCACAAGATGTCCACCGGATCTGACGGCGCTATCGCTTCCCCCGCCGGGGACTCCCCCCTTCGGGGGCGGGGGTCATGCGCTAGGCGTTGTTTCGCGCGCGGTGTAGTCTGCTGCGCTGCACCCCTTTCCTTCGCCGTCCCTCCGCTGCCCCGTGGAGGTCGAGAGGAGTCCTATGAACGCACTGACGCTGGTCTTCGCAGCCCTGTGCACCTTCGCGATCGGATACCGGTTCTACGGTGTCTTTCTGGCCACCAAGGTGTTGGGGGTGCAGGCAGATCGGCCGACACCGGCCGTGGAGCTTGCGGATCGCCAGGACTACCACCCGATGAACCGGTACGTCCTCTTCGGCCAGCACTTCGCGGCCATCGCCGCGGCCGGACCGCTGATCGGGCCGGTGCTGGCGGCGCAGTTCGGGTTCCTGCCCGGCGCGATCTGGATCCTGATCGGATCGGTGCTCGCGGGCGGGGTGCACGACGCGGTGGTGCTCTTCGCGTCGGTGCGGCACAAGGGGCGCAGCCTCTCGGTCATCGCCGAGCACGAGGTGGGCAAGGTGGCCGGACTGGTCGCCTCGTTCGCGGTGATCTTCATCCTCGGGTTGACCCTGGCCGGACTCTCGATCGCGGTGGTGAACGCGCTCTTTCAGAGCCCCTGGGGGACGTTCACGGTCGCCTGCACCATCCCGATCGCCTTCATCATGGGGATCATCCTCTACTTCCAGCCGGAGCGGGTGGCCCTCTCCAGCGCGGTGGGCGTGGTCCTGCTGATCGCCGCGGTGCTGGGGGGCGGCTACATCGCGGCCCAGCCTGAGCTGGCGCACTTCTTCCGCCTGACCAAGCAGCAGCTCGCGGTGGCCATCCCGGCCTTCGGGGTGCTCGCCTCGTCGCTGCCGATCTGGCTGCTGCTCGTGCCGCGCGACTACATCTCGACCTACCTCAAGCTCGGCGTCGTCGCGGCGCTCGGCGTGGTGATCGTGGTCGTGGCGCCCGCGCTCAAGATGCCCGCGCTCACCGAGTACGTCCACGGCGGCGGCCCGGTCATCCCAGGCAAGGTCCTCCCCTTCGTCTGCATCACCATCGCCTGCGGCGCGCTCTCCGGCTTCCACGCGGTGATCGGCTCCGGCACCACCCCCAAGATGCTGGCCGAGGAGCGGGACGTGCTCTTCGTCGGATACGGGGCCATGCTGGTCGAGGGCTTCGTCGCGATCATGGCGCTCATCACGGCCTGCGTCCTGGTGCCGGCCGACTACTTCGCCATCAACTCCAGCCCGCAGGCGTTCGCCGCGCTCGGCATGCCGACGGTCGAACTCGGGCACCTCCAGGAGGCGATCGGCGAGCAGCTCCAGGGACGGCCCGGCGGCGCGGTCTCGCTGGGGGTGGGCCTGGCGTACCTCTTCTCGATGGTGCCGGGGATGGGGAAGCTGATGGCCTACTGGTACCACTTCGCCATCATGTTCGAGGCGGTCTTCATCCTCACCGCGGTCGACAATGGGACGCGCGTCGGGCGCTACCTCGTCCAAGAATTGCTGGGCCGGGTCTTCCCCAAGTTCAACCAGCCGGGCTGGGTGCCGGGCATCGTGATCGCCAGCGTGATATTCACCGGTGGTTGGGGATACCTGCTCTACACCGGAGACATCAGCAGCATCTGGCCGCTCTTCGGCATGGCCAACCAGCTCCTGGCCGGCACCGCGCTGGTGGTCGCGACCGCCATGATCATCCGGCTCGGCAACGTCCGCTACGCCTGGGTGACCGCGCTGCCCGGCCTCTTCATCATGCCGATCACCTTCTGGGCCGGGTTCCGGAACATCTTCGACAACTACCTGCCCAAGGGGCTCTACCATCTGGTGGTCCTGTCGGTGATCCTGATGGCGCTCCTGGGCGTGGTCATGGTGTCGGCGATCATCCGCTGGGGCCAGCTGCTCGGGATCCGCGAGCTGGTCCAGGACCGACACGGCGACTTCGTGCTGAGCGAGGTCGAGGAGTGAGCGTGGAGGGGCCGGGCTTCCGGTCCCCCACGCCTTGACTCACCCCGGCCGGGTGCTAGCGTCTTCTGGATGCCGATCCCGGCGCTGCCCGATCCCTCGGTGGCACGGCACGACGAGGGCTTCCTCGCCTCGCGTGACGGGATGCGACTTTACTGGCAGCGCTTCACGCCGCCGCGATCCTTGGCCACCGTGGCCGTGATCCACGGCGCCGGAGACCACTCCGGCCGCTACCCGGGGGTGGTCTCGGCCCTGGTCTCGGCCGGCCTGACCGCGGCCCTGGTGGATCTGCGCGGGCACGGCCAGTCGGATGGGACGCGCTGGCACGTGGATCGGTTCGGCGAGTACCTGGACGACCTCGACGCCTTCGTGCTGGCGCTCCGGCGCCATTCACCCAGCGAGAAGCTCTTCGTGATCGGGCACAGCCAGGGCGGCCTGATCGCGGCGCTCTGGGGGCTCTCGCACGGCGCGGAGGTGGCCGGGTTCGTGCTCTCGGCGCCGTTCTTCGCGCTGGCCCGGCCGCCCCCGCTGCTCAAGCGGCTCGCCGGCCACGTCCTGGGGGCGGTGGCGCCGCGCCTACATGTCTCTGCTGGGCTCATGGCGACCCAGCTCAGCGCCGACCCCGACGTCCAGCGCTGGACCGACCGCGATCCGCTCTACCTGCGCGCCGCCACCCCACGCTGGTTCGCCGAGGTGAAGCGGGCCCAGGCCGAGGCGCTGCGCCGTGCCCCCGAGTTCGACGCGCCGTTGCTGGTCCTGGGCGCGGGGGCCGATACCGTCGCCGATACCGCTTCCGCGCAGGCGTTCTGCGACGCGGCGCGGTCGTCCGACAAGAAGCTCGAGCTGTACGACGGCTACCGACACGAGCTGTTCAACGAGGTGGAGCGGGAGGTCCCTCTCTCCGCTGTGCGATCATGGATCACCATGCGAGCAGGCCCTCGCCCCGAAAGCCGTTGACCTGGCCCCGGAGTGGCTTCTATCCTACGGGTGACCTGATCCAACCCCCCCCCCTCCTCAGACCTTTCCTTAGACAGGCGGAAGCGAACATGGCCGAAACCAGCGGAATCATCGGGCGCGGGACCGTGGTCAAGGGAAACCTGTCGGGCTCGGGCGACGTGGTCGTCGAGGGAAGAGTGGAGGGGACCGTCTCGCTGAAGAACCAGCTCACCATCGAGCAGGACGGGAAGGTCTTCGCGGACGTCGAGCTGGAGAACCTCGCCGTGCACGGTGAGATGAGCGGCGACATTCAGGCCGCCGACAAGGTGACCATCTCCTCGACCGCAAAGGTCGTGGGCGACATCAAAGCTCCAAGAGTGGTGATCGAGGATGGCGCGCGGTTCAAAGGTTCCATCGAAATGGACGTCAAGCTTCCGGAGGACATCTAAATGGCAGCCAACATCGAGAAGGCCACCGCGCCCCGCGGTGGTGCACACACGGTCATCGGCGGATCGATCGTCATCGACGGCGAGATCTCGGGTGACGAGGATCTGGTGATCCAGGGCACCGTCAAGGGCAAGATCAGCCTCAAGGAGAGCCTGTTCGTCGAGAGCTCGGGCGTGATCGAGGCAGACATCGAGACCGCCAACGTGGAGGTCTCGGGCCAGGTGACCGGCAACATCGCGGCCTCCGACAAGGTCGAGCTCAAGACCGACTGCAAGGTGGTCGGCGACATTCGCGCTCCGCGCATCCTGATCGCCGATGGCGCCATCTTCAAGGGCAACGTCGACATGGATGTCAAAGAGCTCAAGGGGAAGTGACCCGTGGCGACTCTAGATGGCAGCACCATCATCGGCGAATCGATCCTCATCAACGGTAGCCTCAACGGCGACGAGGATCTGACTGTCCGCGGCCGCGTCGAGGGGACCCTCACGCTCACCCGCACGCTGGTCGTCGAGCCGACGGGCATCGTCAAGGCCGAGGTGCAGGTCAAGAACTGCATCATCGCCGGCGTGGTGGTCGGCAACGTGACGGCCAGTGAGAGCGTCGAGATCACCCGCGAAGGGCGGATGGTCGGCGACATCAACTCTCCCCGCGTGATCATCGTGGACGGCGCCAGCTTCCGCGGACGCATCGACATGGGCGACTTCGACCTGCCGCACGGCGAGCGTCCGGCCCGGTCGGCCCTCGCGCGTCCGGTCTCGGCGCCGTCGCGTCCCGCGATGCGCGCGCCTCCGGCGCCGTTACTCTCCCGCCCGGCGATGGCCCGGAAGGAAGAGCCCAAGGTCGCCGAGAAGCTGGAGAAGACCGAGAAGGCTTTCCCGGCCAAGCCGCCGGCTCCCCCGGTCCCGGTGGGCGTCGGGACCGTGAAGCGCAAGGTGATCGTCCGCCGCAAATAGCGGCCAAGGACGACCACCGTGGAGCTCGAACCCCGAACCGCCGCGCCGGCGCACGCCACCGGCGCGGTGGAGTTCGTCCCCATCGAGGCCATCTCCGTGGACACCTCCTTCCGGCTTCGCTCGGAGGGGGACGTGTCCACGCTGGCGTCGTCGATCGGCCGGCTGGGCCAGCTCATGCCGGTGGAGCTGCGGCCCATTCCGGGCGCGATCCCGGGCGGTCCGGCCTGGCAGGTGGTGGCCGGCTTCCGGCGGGTGGCGGCGCTCCGGCTGCTCCAGCGCGATCGGGTCCTGGCCCGGATTCACGGCAACCTCTCCGACGAGGACGCCTGGGGGCTGGCGCTGGGGCCTGCGCTCCTGACCGAGCCACTTTTACAGACTGAGCTGGAGGCGCTGCGTGGGACGGTCCTCCAGGCCGGGCAGTCGGGCTGGGCATACGACCTGATCGACGAGGCGCTGGTCCGGGCCCCGGTGGACCCCGAGCAGCGGGAGCGGCTCATGGCG
>Ga0302321_100001450_pt1 | contig 20244 bp, 21 predicted proteins | sample Fen_T0_1_FD_202505 | JGI IMG/M metagenome (GOLD analysis project Ga0302321, IMG submission 202505) | Peat permafrost microbial communities from Stordalen Mire near Abisko, Sweden - Fen_T0_1 | ecosystem: Environmental > Terrestrial > Soil > Wetlands > Permafrost | place: Sweden: Abisko...
CGGGGGGCCGCCCGCACGTACGCGGTCGCGCGCGGCGTCGCCGTCGACGGCCACGGTGACGTCGTCGTCACCGGCAGCGAGCTCGTCAAGGCGGGTCAGGGCGAGTGCCTCCTCGTGCTCAAGCTGCGCGCGGCCGATGGCAAGCAGCTCTGGGCGCGCACGCTGTCCAGCCCGCCGGCCGGCGCCACGCTGACCGACGCCCTCGGGTCGGGAGTCGCCGTGGACGGCGCAGGATCGGTGTACGTGTCCGGCTACGTCGGCTGGACGGCCGACAGCTCGTCCTTCGACGACGCGGTCGCGCTGAAGTACTCGGCCGGCGGCCGCAGGCTGTGGAAGCACGTCGACGTCATGCCGGGCGCCAACGAGTACTCGGGCATCGCTGTCGACGCCTCGCGCAACGTGTATCTCGCGGGGCTCGAGGCGACGTCGCCGCCGCCGTCGCTGGCGTTCAACGCGGTGCTCACGCGCCTGGACGCGAACGGCGATGAAGTCTGGTCGCAGCCTTTCGTCTCGGCCCTCGGCTCGTCCTATCTCCGGTTCGTGAGGGTGACAGGCGCAGACGTCGTGGCCAGTGGTGTGACCTTCGACACGAGGGTGCCGGCCACGCCCAGGTCCGTGCCGTTCGCGCTCAAGGCCCCCCGGTCCTCGGGCATCGCCGCCTGGAAGACAGACCTGGACAGCCTCCCCGGCGACAACCAGGACCTGCGTGCCTTCGCAATGGACGGTGACGGTCACGTGGTGCTGGCCGGGCTGACCCGTCACGTCGCCGGGCCCGGCCTACCCGCGCTGAGCTACATGGGCTGGGTGTCCAGGATCACCCCCACAGGGGTCGTCGCCTGGACCAGCGACTTCTACGACGACGGCTCCGTAGCGCCCTACGGCGGCGCGGTGTTCGGCGTCGCCTGCGACGCTTCCGGCCGCGTCTACTGTGCCGGCGGGTGGGCGACGGACGCCGCCCTGACCGCAGAACTTCCGGTCGTGCGCCGGTACTCTGCCACCGGCGTCGCGCAGAAGGACTGGAAGTTCCGGGCCACCTACACGAACGGCGAGACCTGGACCGCAGCGGCGGGCTCGTCCGGCGTGTTCGCCGGCGGCTTTGCCGAGAACGCCAAGGGCATGAAGGCCTGGGTCCAGCGCCTCAAGCCCTGACCGTCGGAGGAACCGATGAGTGACGACGCCTGGCCGCGGCTCCACGCGGTGAGCGAAGACGAGGTCGCGGCCGCGGCCGCGGCCACCGGGGCACTTGCGACTGAGGCCCAAGTGCCCGGCCGCATGCCGGCCGTCTACCTGGGGCACGGCGCGCCGCCGCTTCTCGACGACCCCCAGTGGGTCGCGGAGCTCGCCGCCTGGGCGGCGGCGCTGCCGCGACCGCGCGCCGTGCTCATGGTGTCGGCGCACTGGACGCAGGCGCCGCTCACGCTCGGCGCGATCGAGTCCGGCGTGCCGCTCATCTACGACTTCTACGGCTTCCCGGACAAGTACTACCAGGCGCGGTACCCGGCCCCACCGGCTCCCGAGCTGGCGGAGCGCGTGGCGGAGCTGGCCGGCGGCGAGCGGGCGGTGGCGCACGAGCCGAGCCGCGGCCTGGACCACGGCGCCTATGTGCCGCTGGTCGCCATGTATCCGGATGCGGACGTGCCGGTGCTGCAGCTCTCGCTCCCGACGCTGGACCCGGCGAAGCTGCTCGAACTGGGCGGTCGGCTGCGGCCGCTGCGCGACGAGGGCGTGCTCATCGTGGGCAGCGGTTTCATGACCCACGGCCTGCCCTACCTGCGCGAGTTCGTGCTGGACGCGCCGCCGCCGGACTGGTCGAAGTCCTTCGACCAGTGGGTGGCGGCGGCCCTCGACGCACGCGACGCGCGGACGCTGGCCGCGTTCCGCGACGTGCCGTCCGCGCGGTACGCCCACCCGACTGTCGAGCACTTCGTCCCGCTCTTCGTCGCGCTGGGCGCGGCCGCGCCCGACGGCCCCATGGTCACGCCGATCTCCGGCTTCTGGCTGGGGCTCTCGAAGCGCTCCGTCCAGTTCGCCTGACAGAGCGGTGACGGGCGGGCGGGGCTCCGGAGAGGCCGGCGGCGAGCGCTCCGCTCCGTGCTCCGCCGAGCAGCGCATCACACCGAAGGACAGGCTCGTCAGCTGGCCGGAGAGCAGCTCTTCGCGAACGTCGTAGGATGGCGGCGCGTCCCAGAGACTGGGACGCACAAGCCGGCAGTGGAGGTGGAGGATGGACCGCAGGATTCTCTCGATCGGACTGGCGCTCGTCGGCTTGGCCGTGCTGGCTGGGCTTGTCGTGGCGCGTGGCCCGGCCGACGCGGACGCGGGGGCGCCGTCGCCGGCGGGCGCGCAGGCGCCGCTGCCTGCGCCGTCGCCCAGCTTCTCGACCGTCTGGATGTCCGCCGTCAGCGTGGATCAGAGCGGCCGGCACGCCGATGTCGGAGCGCAGAGCATCACGGCGGACGCGGCCGGCGACACGCGCGTCAGCCAGACCTGGGAGGCGACCGGGAGCATCTCGGAGACCGACGTTTACGACGCCGCCACACACACGTCGACGCGCGCCTACGACGCCGGCAAGGGGAGCGTCGAGTACAGCCGCAGCACGAACGAGGCCCCGGCGTCGCCGTTCGGCTGGGCCGAGGGCGCGGCCACCATCGTCCGCGCCGCGCTGGCCGAGCAGGACCCGGCGCTCACCGTGAAGTCCACCACGTTCATCGGCCGCCTGGCGTGGACGGCGACGTACACCCGCCAGGGCTTGCGGCACACGGCCGTCGTCGACAAGGCGACCGGTCTGCCGCTGCGCGCTGCGCTGGTCAGCGTCAAGGCGCCGCGCACCCAGAGGAGCGTGTGGCGCGTGGTCGACCTGAAGATCGGCGTGCCCGTGGATGCGGGCACGTTCGTGATCGACATCCCGCAGGGCGCGAAGGTCGAGGAGTCGGCCCAGTACGAGCACTTCGCGGCACCGGCCGATCTCACCGCCGCCGTCGGCTACGCGCCGCTCCTGCCGGCGACCCTGACCGAAGGCGCCGAGCTCACCACGTCGTCCACGCAGCCGGAGCCCTGGGGGCCGTACGCATGGCTCTTCCCTGTCCCGGTGCCGTGGGTCGACCTTTCCAAGCTCCCCGACCGGCTGACGAGCCTGTACTACCAACGCGGCTTCGACCGCTTCACCGTGCGGGAGTGGCCGCTGCCCGGCGGCATCAACAACCCCGTGCCCGCCGCGCTCGACAAGCGGCCGGCGTTCGCCTACCGGAAGACGGCGCTGACGACGGGAGCCTTCGCCGGGCGCACGGCGCGCACGTGGATGGACGACGAAGGGGTGAACCTCTACGTCCAGACGCGCACGTTCGCGGTGCTCCTCAGCGGCGATCTGACGCGCAGCGACGCGCTGGCGCTGGCCGGGTCGTTGCGGCGGTAGTACGAGGGCGGCTCGGGGAGCCGTCCACGGGGGCCGGCTATGCTATGCTCGGCCCCCGTGAACACTTCCGCACAAACTCCCCCAGAGCGCGGCGACTTCATTCGCGAGATCGTCGCCGCAGACCTCCGTGAGGGTCGGGTACAGTCCGTCGTCACGCGCTTCCCGCCGGAGCCCAACGGCTACCTCCACATCGGCCACGCCAAGTCGATCTGCCTCAACTTCGGCATCGCCGGCGAGTTCGGCGGCCGCTGCAACATGCGCTTCGACGACACCAACCCGATGAAGGAAGAGCAGGAGTACATCGACGCCATCGAGGCGGACGTGCGCTGGCTCGGGTTCGACTGGGGCGAGCACCTGTACTTCGCCTCCGACTACTTCGAGCAGTTGTACGAGTGGGCAGTCGCCCTCATCGAGGCCGGCAAGGCCTACGTGGACGACCTCAGCGCCGACGAGATCCGTGAGCATCGCGGCACGTTCACCGAGGCCGGCACGGCGAGCCCGTGGCGAGACCGGCCGGTGGCCGAGAACCTCGACCTGTTCGTGCGCATGCGCGCCGGTGAGTTCCCGGACGGCGCGCGCGTCCTGCGCGCGAAGATCGACATGGCGTCGCCCAACATCAACCTGCGCGACCCCGTTCTGTACCGTATCCTGCACGCCGAGCACCCGCGCACGGGTGAGGCCTGGTGCGTCTACCCCACCTACGACTTCGCCCACGGCCAGTCCGACGCGATCGAGGGCGTCACGCACTCCATCTGTACGCTCGAGTTCGAGGCGCACCGGCCGCTGTACGACTGGCTCATCGAGAACCTGCCGGTGCCGGCGGTGCCGCACCAGTACGAGTTCGCGCGGCTCAACCTCACGCACACGGTCATGTCCAAGCGCGTGCTGCTGCGGCTGGTCAATGACGGAGTCGTGCGTGGCTGGGACGACCCTCGCATGTCCACGCTCTCGGCGCTGCGCCGGCGCGGTTATCCCGCCGAGGGCATCCGCGACTTCGCCACCCTGGTCGGCGTCGCCAAAGCTGACAACACCGTCGAGGTCGAGATGCTCGAGCACTGCGTGCGCGACGTGCTCAACCACGCGTCGCTGCGCCGCTTCGCCGTGCTCGACCCGCTCAAGGTGGTCATCGAGAACTATCCCGAGGGCCAGACCGAGGAGATGGAGGTCCCCAACAACCCGGAGGATCCCTCCGCGGGGACGCGCAAGGTGGCCTTCGGCCGGGAGCTCTGGATCGAGCGCGACGACTTCATGGAAGAGCCGGTGCACAAGTTCTTCCGTCTGGCGCCCGGCCGCGAGGTGCGGCTGCGCTCGGCGTACTTCGTCACCTGCACGGATGTCGTCAAGGACGCCGCCGGCGAGATCGTGGAGCTGCGCTGCAGCTACGACCCGGCGACGCGCGGCGGCGACGCGCCCGACGGCCGCCGCCCCAAGGCGACCCTGCACTGGCTGTCGGTCGCCCACGCCGTGCCCGCCGAGGTCCGGCTCTATGACCACCTGTTCACGAGCCCTCACCCCGGCGCCGGCGGCCGCGACATCTTCGAGGACGTGAACCCCGACTCTGAGACCGTGCTGCGCGGCTGCGTCGTGGAGCCGTCGCTCGCGGAGGTGCCGGTCGGCGAGACCGTGCAGTTCGAGCGGCTCGGTTACTTCTGCCCTGACCCGGACTCTGCGCCGGACGCTCTTGTCTTCAACCGCACGCTCACCCTCAAGGACACTTGGGCCAAGCTGCAGAAGCAAGGGCGGCAGGACAAGGCCTGAGCCGACCGCCGGTCTGAGTGTCGAGGGCGGTCGCAGGGCTGTTCAGGATAGGAGCGCGAGGATGCCCGACGAGAGCAATGACGCAGCATTGGATGAGTACTTCCTGCTGTGGGTGCTGATGGCGCAGACCAAAGACGCCGTCCAGAAGGCGCGCGAAAAGGAGTTCGCCCGCTGGGACATCAGCAACGACCGGCGCGCCGTCCTCCACGTCATCGAGATCCACGGCGGCCGCTCGACACCCGTCGGGATCGCCCGCGAGCTCTTCCGCGAGCTGCACTCCGTCACCGAGATGCTCAAGCGCATGGAGAAGGACGGCCTGCTGGTGCGGAGCAAGGGCACCGGAAGGTCGAAGGTCGAGGTCATGATGACCGAGAAGGGCCTCGATGTGCTCGTGCGGTCCCGGCACAACCTGGCCGACGAGCGGATCTTCTCCGTCTTGAACAAGGGGGAGCGCGAGCGCCTGGCGCTGTATCTGTGGAAGCTCCGCAGCAGGGTGCTCCAGGACCTCGGTATCCCGGAGTGGCAGCTCGACCTCCAGAACCCCAACGGCTGAAGCGGGGACGCCGGGGCGTGACCTGAGCGGCCCCGGCCGGCCGCAAAGCGCCCGCTCCGCGCCGATTCCTCGCACCCCGGACGGTTGAGCGAGTCGCCGCCTCGGGGTACACTTCGCAGGCCGCTGGCGAGTGGCCTAATTGGCAAGGCACCTGACTCTGGATCAGGGGATTGAAGGTTCGAGTCCTTCCTCGCCAGCCATTTCCACGCCGTCTTCACACCCCTCCTCATGCTCGATTGGTCCGACGACCGCGTGCCGGAGTCCCGGCTCGGCTGAGTCGCCGTCTGTGCAAAGCCGCGGCTCCGGGAGTAGACTGCCGCGGTGGACATCACCCTGAGAGAGTTCAGCCGAGACGATTTCGCCCGCCTCATCGAGTGGGTCAACTCCGGCGGATCAGAGTTCTTCCTGCGCTGGGCGGGCACGTCGTTCGAGTACCCGCTGACTGAGGCGCAGCTGGAGGTGCACCTGGCCGAGGCCGAGGGGCCGGAGGCCACGAGGCGCATCTTCGCCGCCATCGACGACGCCAGCGGAGAGGTCGTGGGGCACGTCGAGCTCAGCCGCATCGACCGGGGGAACCTGTCGGCGTCGATCTCGAGGCTCCTCGTCGGCGAGCCATCGGCGCGCGGCAAGGGCGTCGGTGCCGAGATCGTCAGCCGCCTGCTCGACATGGCCTTCGTCGAGATGAAGCTGCACCGCGTGGACCTTTACGTGCTCGACTTCCACGTCGCGGCGCTCAGAACGTACCAGGGCCTCGGCTTCAAGACCGAAGGCCACCTGGTGGAGGCGCGCCACTCCGGCGGCAAGTACTGGAACGTCTACTACATGGCGATGCTCGAGGAGGAGTGGCTCAGCCGCGACTCCGTGTGACCCCGGGCGAGCTTCGCCCAGCTCAGCGCCCTGCTCCGCTGCCGGCCCAGTGCTCGCTGCGCACGGCAACAGCGAGGAGCCCTTGTCGCGGGGCTGGTGGTCACGGGCCAGGGGCGATATTGCGCCGCGCCTACACAGACGGGGCCGGCGCATCCATCGGGTAGCCGTTCTGCTCCCAGTAGCCGGTCACGGGGTGGTCGGTGACCTCGAGGCGCACCACCCACTTCACGTTCTTGTAGCCCAGTTTCTTGGGGACGACCAAGCGCAGGGGGCCACCGTGGTCGTCGGGCAGCGGCCGCTCGTCCAGGGTGTCGGCGAGCACGGTCTGGGCATCGTCGACGAGGCCCAGCGGCAGGCTGTCCGCGTAGCTGCCGCCCAGGGCATGGAAGTTGACGTAGGTGGCCCCGGGCTTCAGGCCCGCCATGTCGAGGATCGTCCTCGGCGCGACGCCGCCCCAGCGCAGCCGATCCACCGACCAGCCCTCGACGCAGTGGAAATCAGCCGTCTCGCTGCGGCGCGGCAGAGCGGACCAGGCGGCGTGGTCGAGCCGCAGCGGTTTGTCCACGAGCCCGTCGACGGTCACCAGCCACTGCTCCGGGGAGACATGCGGCACCGGCTCGACCTCCAGCGTGGGGAACGACGCAATCCCGGGGATCCCGCCGCTCGCGGACGTGCGCCGGGCACCGCCTCCACCGCGGAAGAGGGCCTCGGCGACCACGAAGAAGCCGACGAAGCCGGCCAGCAGCGCTCCGACCCCGATGAGGAGTCGGCGGCGCGTCACGCGCAGCTGGCGCGCCTCCGGGTCGGCAGACGCTGGCGTGACTGCAGCCGCGGAATCCTGCTGCGGGCCGATGACCGGCGCCGCCTCGGTCCGTGGCGGCCGCGCCGGCCGCGCCAGGCCGGCGATCATCTGGCCGATGCGACGTCGGTGCAGGATGAGGTGCACGATCACGGCTGCCGTCAGCACCAGGGCGCCCCAGTCGTGAATGGGGCGCCAGGTCAGCAGAGAGATGCCGAAGGCCGGGAGCAGCTGCACCGGCCTGTACAGGACGAGCCCGCTCACGGCCGTGATAGCGAAGGCGACCACCACGGTGGCGGCGACGACGAGCCGAGTCGTGATCCCTCTCATGCTTCCTCTCCGATAGCTGCCCGTACGCTACCCGCGTTCGCCGCTCCCTCAATCCGCGTGGCCGGCCGTAGGTCCTGAACACGACTCTGCTGTGCCCCGTGAGAGGCTGCGATCGGCGGGTTCGACCTCGCAGTGCCGCGCAGCTGGTCAGTAGTGGCTGAGGTGCTCTCCGTCCGGCCAGATGCCGTCGCCGGGCATGTCGAGTCGATCGGTCAGCGGCCGGCGCCATTCGGGTGTCACGGTGGGCTCGCCCCAGTAGTCCGTGACCCGCACAGCTCGGCCGTTCTCGAGTTCGCCGATGGTCACGTTCCGGTACAGGCGTCCGTCACCGTAGTCGCAGGTCCACTCGACCACGATGACGTCACCGAGTCGCAGCCGCCTGCCGACCTCCAGCGTGAGTTCGGGGAAGTTGCCCTCGACATCGGCGACGAGCCTGCTGCTGCGCACGATCTCGCCCATCTGCGGCCACTGGCGCACGACGTGCTCGGCCAAGGGCACGCCAAGGACGTAGGCCACCCGCGTCGCGCCGTCGGACCCCTGAGGTGTGTCCATTCCGGTCTCGCTCCCTCCATGATGGTATGCGGCATTGGTTGGTCGCCGTTGGCATCCGAAGCGTCCGCCGCCGCCTTTTGGCGCGTATCGCGCACTCACCGACGACGCGACCAGATCGACCCGTCCTCAGTGGGATGCCCGCTACGCTTGCGAAGTAGCGGTGCTCCCCCGTTCTGTCACCTCCCTTGAGCCGCCGCACCGGCAAGACAGCCGACTCTCCCAGATTGCGCGTGTCGATGCCCCGAAGCGGATGGCGCTGGTCCCATAGGGGAGAGAACAGGAGTGTCGGCGGCCATGCGCGGACTGTCAGAATCTAGGGGACCAAAAACAGACCGTTGCCCCCCCGACTACGCAATAGCACCCGCCGCCGACCACCACCTGGCGGCGCTCGCGGTCGTCGAGATGAGCGCCGCTTCCCGCTTTCGCGGGTGGCACGTTCCGCATTACCTGCGTCGGCCCCGGAGGGCGCGGGCGGCGCCCTGACGGATGCGTGACCACGGGCCGCCGCAGCGAGATTCGCGCGGCCGACGCGCGCCAATGCGCCGTCTTCCCGAGGGCAACGGCATACCTTCGTTCCTGAGGGCGGGAAGTGAGAAGGATGACCCTTAGGCGAGAGAGAGGACGTGCGTGATGGCCAGTCTCGGCGACTTCCCGGCTGCGGCGGTGCTGCGGGCGGAGGACATCAGCCGCGCCAAGAAGTACTACGCCGATGTTGTGGGGCTCAAGCCGATGGACATCCCCACCTCCGGTAGTGAGGGCATGTTCACAGCGGGCGACGGCACCATGGTCCTGATCTACGAACGCCCTGGCATGCCGGCGCCGCAGAACACGACCCTGGGCTTCAACCTGCCCGCCGACCAGTTCGACACGGTCGCCGCAGACCTGCGTGCCAAGGGCGTGACGTTCGAGGACTACGACGTGCCCGAGATCGGCCTCAAGACGGTGAACGGCATCGCCGAGTTCGAGGGCACCAAGGCAGCCTGGTTCAAGGACAGCGAGGGCAACATCGTCAACATCGTCTCGATGTGACCGCAATCGGTCTCGGGCGCAGCTCGTGGCGGCTTCGTTTGGGCCTCAGCTTTCGGAAGCGGCCGACCCGACAGGGAGGGCAGTGTGCCTGTCGACGTTGTGACTGAGACGATCATCAGGCGCCCAAGGACGGAGGTCGCAGCCTTCGCGGCAGGCCCTGACAACGCGCCCAGGTGGTACGCGAACATCAAGTCGGTCGAGTGGAGATCGGAGCCGCCGCTGCGCGTAGGCTCGCGCATGGCCTTTGTCGCCGAGTTCTTGGGCAGGCGGCTCACGTACACCTATGAGGTCGTGGAGCTCGTCCCCGACGAGCGTCTTGTCATGCGCACGACCGAGGGACCGTTCGCCATGGAGACCACCTACGAGTGGGCCGAAAGCGGCACGGGCGGCACGCGCATGACCCTCCGCAACCGCGGCACGCCCTCCGGCTTCTCGCGCCTGGCGGCGCCGCTCCTTGCGGCGAACATGCGGAAAGCGAACCGCAAGGACTTGGAGCGCCTGAAGAGTCTCCTCGAGACGCCCGCGGATCCGCCCTCGCACTAAGACTGCGCGCCAGACCGCCCCGATGACGCAGGGCCGAGGAGCCGTGCCTGGCGTCGCCGTCGTATCATGTCGTCACGACTGTGCCTCTCGGCATGCATGGGCTGATTCGCGGCCCGATGTTGGAGAGCAATGATCCACAAGGGGACTGGATGACGACATGCAAAGCAGGCGAGGGTGAGAAGCTAGACGCTCAGGAGTCGGGCCCCTTCCCGTCGGCGGGGAGCCTCAAGGCGCTTCGCCTGCCCCGACGCGGCGCCGCGGCAACGGACCCTGCGCGCTCAGGCGTCATCGGCGAGCGGACGCGGTCCGATGAGCGGGATAACGTGCAGGCGCGTGGCACGCTCGAGCCCGGCTCGGTCGACTACGAGGCCTTCTACGCGCGTCATCCCGAGTGGCGCCGCAAGGACGACCTGATCCGTGCGCTGCCCGGCATGGGCCGCGTGGGCAGCCCGCTGGACACGCCCCTCCTCGGCACGCAGCACGACTTCCTCGCGCGCCTCGGGATGAGCGACGTGGTCGACGGACCGGTGGCGCCGGAGCGTCGATCACTCACCCCTGAGCGCGCCGCCGAGAAGGTCAAGGGCTTCGCCCGGCATCTCGGCGCCGACCTCGTGCGCGTCGGGCCGCTCGACCCCGTCAACGTCTACACACACGTCGGCAAGACCTGGGGCGACCCGGAGCGGAGCTTGGGGCAGCCAATAGAGGTGACGCATCGTAACGCCATCAGCGTCGCAGTCGGGCTCAGCCCCGCCATGCTGAGCACCGGCCCCGTGCTCCCCGAGGTCGTCGAGGTGATGCGCGTGTACGTGAGGCTGGCGACGATCGCGGTCACCCTCGCGGGCTACATCCGCGCCTTGGGATACGGCGCCCGCGCCCAGGTGATGCCCAACTACCAGGTGCTGACCGTGCCCGTCGCCATTGACTCCGGCATGGGCGAGCTCGGCCGGCACGGTCTCCTGATCACGAAGGAACTGGGCAGCGCGCTCAAGCTGGCGACCGTGACCACGGACCTGCCGATGGCGTTCGATCAGCCGCGGGACATCGGCGTCGCGGAGTTCTGCCGTGACTGCCGCATCTGCGCCGAGAGCTGCCCCGGCGGGGCCATCCCGCGCGGCGAGCAGACGGTTCGCGACGGCGTGCGCAAGTGGCGCATCAACCCCGAAGCCTGCTTCAGCGTCTGGAACTCGACGGGGACCGACTGCGGCGTGTGCCTGGCGTCATGCCCCTGGACGAACCCGAGGACCGCGTTCCACCGCCTCTGCGTCGAGGTGGCTTCGCGGAAGCTGAAGGCCGGCTGGTGGATGAGCCGCGCAGACACGCTCGCGTATGGCCGCTTCAAGCCGGGAGCGGTGCCTGCGTGGTTCGAAGCACCGGCCTCGTCCTGGAAGAAGTACAAGCGCCTGCGCTAGGGCCGAGTGTCAGCGGCTCACCATCTTCGCCTCGGCGATCAGGGCATTCAGATTCGTCGGAATGGGGTTGTCCTTGAGCAGACGCGCCATCCAGGCGACATTGTGGGCAAGGTACCTGGCCGTCTTGTTCGTGTAGAGGTGGCGGTCACCGCCGGCCTCGATGTAGCTCGGTCCGGGGCCCGCGTCGCCGACCCAGTAGGTGTCGACGTTGGGCGGCACCACGCAGCCGAGGTGCGAGAGGTTGAACAGCGTCGTGGCCGCGGCGTCGTGGGCGCCGTCCTCGTTGCCGGTGACGACCACGCCAGCGACCTTGCCGTACAGAGGGAACTGGCCGGTGACGGGGTCGCCGTCGTTGTAGCTGCCGTCAAGGCGCTCGATGACGAGCTGCGCCACCGAGCCGCGGACGCCGAACCAGATCGGCGTGCCGATGATGACGATGTCGGCGGCCTTGAGCTTCGCGTAGATCTGCGGCCAATCGTCTCCGGGCCCCAGATCCGACTCGACGCCGAACGGGATGTCGTAGTCGATCACGCGGACGATCTCGCTCTCGACGCCAAGCGGGGCCATCAGGTCCACGACCTTGCGGATCAGCGCCTCGGTGTTGGACACCTCGGGCGACTTCTTCAGGGTGCAGTTGAGGATCACGGCTTTGAGGTCCATCGGCTTCTCCGGCGGTCGAAGGGTCGTCACGCGGCGCCCGCAGGCGCCATGCCGCGGTTCTACCCTGCTGGCCCGTCACGCCAGCGTTGATGTCTCGCCGCCGGGTCGCAGGCACACAACGCCTCGCTCCGCGAGCAGTCACGCGCGCTCTCCCGAGAATCCGCGAGCTGCAAGTTGCGCGTCTACAGCGAACTCCGCACCCTCTTTGCCACCCACGTCCGATCCGTGACGTGGTATCCCGGGCATTCGGGTTAGAGAATGGTCGCAGAACCGGGGTCCGGCGGAGGGCCGTCCGGAAGAAATACCTGGAAATGAGTGGTAGCGCATATGGGATTCGAACCCATGTTACCGCCGTGAGAGGGCGGCGTCCTAGGCCCCTAGACGAATGCGCCACGCAAGAACGGGGCTGCTGCAGCAACGGGCCGAGGCGCGCAGCGGCAGCGGCGGATAAGGCTAGCACAAGACCCCTCCACGGAAAACCCGCCGTGCGCCGCGGCATGCGCGTGTAGGCTACCGTCTGTGAGCGAACCCAGACGCACAGCCGAGGTGGTGTACAGGCGCGCGGAGGAGGCAGACCTGCCGCGCGTGTTCCTGGTGTTCCGCGCGGCGCTCAACGCGTATCTGCTCGCCGCCGGCCAAGAGGGCATCCCCGAGGACGACCAGTTCTCGCCGAACTACCGCCACTTTCTGCAGCATGACGGCGAGCGCTTCTGGGTCGCCGAGGCCGAGGTGGAGGAGCTCACCGGCGGGGGCGGCGGCACGCTCGGCGCGGGCGGCCGCCAGGTCGTCGGCTGGGGCGCCGGCCTGGTGCGCGGCGACTGGTGGTTCCTCAGCAGCCTCTTCATCTTGCCGGAGGCGCAGGGCATCGGCGTCGGCGGCCGGCTGTTCGAGCTCGCCGGCACAGGCGCACCGCCCGGAGCGGTGCGCGCAACCATCACCGACTCGTTCCAGCCCATCTCGAACACGCTCTACGCGCATCGCGGCCTGCTGCCGCGCGAGGTCGTCATCGGCTTCGGAGGGCGGCCGCGCGAGGGACTGTGCCCTCCGCGGCTGGGCACCCTCGCGCCCGAGCCGCTCACGGTCGCGTCCGTCCCGGAACTGCTCCGGATCGACGCCGAGGCCAGTGGCCTCGACCGCAGCGTCGACCACGAGTTCCACCTCACCGGCGGCGGCCGGTACGGCTGGCTCTTCCGACGCCGCGGCTGCGCCGTCGCCTACGTCTACGTGCGCCCGGACGGCTGGGTCGGGCCGGCGGCGGCGCGGCGCGAGCGCGACATGGAGGCCATCACCGCGTGGGGCATCGCCGAGCTCGCGCAAGGTGCCGCCGCGGAGAAGATCCGCGCCGGCGTCACCGGCCGCTGCGAGGGCGCGCAGCGCGCGTTCTGGGAGGCCGGGCTGGTCTTCACCGGTGCGCCCGGCCTGCTCCTCTCCTCGCGCCCGTTCGGCTGCCTCGACCGCTACGTGGTCGCGAGCTACGGGTTATTCTGAGCGGTCACGCGGGTCGCCCGCGAACCTATCGCCTGCCGTCGGCTCCCGCCATCCGGGGCAGCGTGATACGGTTCGTTGACCTGTGCAGCCACCCAGGGAGGCACGTGAGTCACGCCGACGAGGTCATCACCGACGTGAACCGGCGGCGCGTGAGGGCGCGCGCCCACGACGACAGCTTCACCATCGCCTGGGACTATCCCGGACGCACCCTGCTCGAGGTCCGCATCCTGCGCTCCTCCGAGCGTCTCGCCGGGTCCGCGGACGACGGCGTCGCCGAGGGCCAGGAGCCCGTCTATCAGGACGTCACGGGCTCGTTCCGCGAGAGCGGTCTGGCGGCTGACAAGCCCTACTTCTACACGGTCTTCGCGCGGGAGTCCGGCGGCGAGTGGGTCCGCTGGGAGGAGTACTCGCTGCCGTGCGAGCCCAAGACCGGCAGAAGCCAGTTCGCCCGGCTCTGGAACGAGGGCGCGAGGGTCCGGCTGTGTCTGCTGCTGTGCCTCGGCCTCACAAGCGCCTTTCTTATGACGATGCCCGGCGCCGTCCGGGCCTCCGGAAGCGCCGCGAAGTCCGGCGACAAGGCCACGTCCACTGCCGGCGCCGCCGCGGCGACCGCCGCCGCGCAAGCCGACCCGAGCGTCGCGGCCGTCCTCAACGGCAAGGGCGCCACCGTCGACAAGGCGACGCCGTGGGGCGCGACCGCCGGTCAGCCTGCCGGCTACCGGCTCGAGTACCGCTGGCCGGCCGAGTCGGCCACGAGCGTCAACGAGGAATGGCCGCTGCTGCGCTCTGACGCGTCCGCGCCGCAGCCGCCCTACGACTCCACGGACTATCGCATCCGGGCTACCGACGTGAGCGGCCTTCAGGTCGATGTCCTCCTCGACGGCTCGCGCGTTGTCCAGGTGATGCCGACAGACGGCGAGACTGAGTTCGTGCTCAAGGAGCAGACCTGGCCGCCGTTCAGCTGGGTCCCGGGGTTCACGTCCCGGCCTTGGGTCGTCGCGCCGGTCTTCATCGCGCTCGCGATCCTCCTCATGGTGCGGGCCTGGCTGCGCTCGCGCGCCTGGAACCGGCGCCTGCCGTCGATGACCCGACACGATCGCCAGTTCATCACCCGGGTCGCCGTCCTGATGTTCCTTCTCGCCGGGTTCGCCTGGCAGTTCTACGAGGGCTGGTACGCCGCGACTGGTCCCACGGTCGGCTCCGGGAACGCGGCAGGCTCGCTGGCGTCGCTGCCGCTGCTGCTCATCCCGCCGGGGCTCTTCATCGCCGGTCTGATCCTCGAACTGAGCGCCGCCCCGCGCCGCGGCTCCTGGGCGCTGCTGGCCCTGCTCGCCGCCGCGGCCAGCGCCTACTTCCTCGCCGCCGCGGTCACCGGAGCCACGACCAACCTGAACCTCTCGTACTACCTCCTGCTCGCCGTGCTCGCCCTCATCGCCATCCCGCGTGCGTTCTCCGCCGGCAAGATGGGGTGGAGCCGCAACGCCGCGCCGCGATACGGCTGAGCCAGGAGGCCGCCGCGCCGCGCAGCGGCTGAGCCGCCCGCAGGCTGACCACGCCGCTCACCCCGGCACCTCTCAGCACACCTTCAGCACGCCCCCAGCGCTCGCCCAGACGCACCTGCCACACTCGCTCCCGTCAACAGAGACGAAGAAGAGGTGGGAGATGCGCAGACCAATCATCGCCGTCGCCGTGGCGGTACTGATCCTCGCCGCGACCACGGCCGCCGGGCTCGGGATCTCCGCGTGCGGCAGTTCGACGACCACGGCCACCACGCAGGCCGCCGCCACCGGTGCTCCCGGCGGCGGACAGGCCCCGGACATGAGCGCCGCGTTCACCACTGCGCTCGATCCGCTGGTCAAGGCCGGGACCATCACGAGTGATCAGGAGAGCACCGTGATCGCCACGCTCTCGTCCTCGATGCCCAGTGGCGGCCAGAGTGGTCAGGCGCCGAGCCCCGGCTCCACACCGCCCAGTGGGTCGATGCCGAGCCCCGGGGCGACGCCCCCGAGTGGCGCGCAGGGCGGGATGCAGGGTCCGAGCAAGATGTTCTCGTCGGCGCTCGCCAAGCTCGTGAGTGACGGGACCATCACGTCGGCCCAGAAGACGGCCATCAGCTCGGCGCTGAGTTCCGCGATGCAGGGCGGCCCCGGCCAGCAGGGCGGGACCACGACGCAGAATGGCAGCTCGACCTGAGCGAGCGCCACGCAGACGCAGACCCGAGCGCGCTGCCAGGGCGCGCCGAGGGCCGGGCGGCGGCGGCTTCGTCACCGCCCGGCCCTCGTCACGTCCGCCGGCCGCCTCCGGCCGGCCCGCGCCCTCAGCGCTGGATCAGCTCGACGGAGTTGCCGTCCGGGTCGTCGACGAAGGCGATGCGTGTGCCGCTGCCCTCCAGGTGGAACGGCTGCCGCGTGACGCGTCCGCCGAACAGTTCGAGCACCGGCAGCACGGAGTCGATGTCCGCTGTCTCGAAGGCGAAGTGGCCGAAGCGGTCGCCGCCGGCGTAGGCGTCGTCCTTGCCCCAGTTGTAGACGAGCTCGATGGCGAAGTTCCCGGCCTCAGCCTCCATGAACACGAGGGTGGCTTTGCCCTTGGTCAACTCCGAGCGCCGCGCCTCGTGCAGGCCCAGCTGCTCGTAGAACTTGATCGCGGTCTCCAGATCCCTGGTCCTCGTCGCAACGTGCACGAACTTCATGTGGTCCTCCTCCGGCGCGCTCCGGTATGCTCGCCGCATGTCCATCAGTGCGTTCAGCGACAAGGTACCCCAGTTCGCGCCCGGCGTCTTCGTGCACCCCGATGCGACGATCATCGGCGACGTCGTGCTCGAGACGGGCGTCACCGTGTGGCCGGGCGCTGTGCTCCGCGGCGACATCGAACGGATCTCGGTCGCCGCCGACACGAGCATCCAGGACGGGGTCGTGATCCACACCGAGCCGGGCGCGCCGGTCGTGATCGGCCGTGGCTGCATGATCGGCCATGGCGCCATCGTCCACGGCGCCGTGATCGGCGACGGCAGCCTCATCGGCATGCACACGACGCTGCTCGACGGGGCCGAGATCGGCGAGCAGAGCATCGTCGGCGCGAACGCGCTCGTGCTGGGACGCCGGGCATACCCGCCGCGCAGCCTGCTGATCGGGACGCCGGCCAAGCCGGCGCGCGAGCTGACCGACGAGGATCTCGCGCCGCTCGTCGCCATCCGCGGGCGGTACACGGCGCGCGGCCGCCTGTACGCGGAGCAGAGGCTGGCGGCCGACCTCTCGGCGTTTCCGCCGCTAGCCGCCGAGTGACCTGCCGCGGGGCGGGGTAGCTTGGCGCCATGGCCGTCATCGCCGAGGCAGACACCTTCTTCGCCGCCGACCGCGCCGCGTGGCGTGAGTGGCTCGCGGCGCATCACGCGGAGCGGACGCAGGTCTGGCTCCTGGTGCACAAGAAGCACGTGGGCGAGCCGAGCGTGAGCTATGACGAGGCCGTCGAGGAGGCCCTGTGCTGGGGCTGGATCGACGGCCTCACGAACCGCTGGGACGAGCGCAGCTACGCGGTGCGCTTCACGCCGCGCAGGCGCGGCAGCGTCTGGAGCGAGAGCAACGTCAGGCGCGTGACGCGGATGATCGCCGAGGGTCGCATGACGCCGGCCGGCACGGCGCTCGTCGACGAGGCCAAACGGCGTGGGACGTGGGGCCAAGCGGCGTCCGGCAAGCTCGACGTGACGCCGCCCGACCTCGAGGCCGCGCTGGCCGGCGTGCCGGCGGCCCTGGAGCGCTGGGAGGCGTGGGCGCCCACGGACCGGCGCCAGTACGTCTCCTGGGTGCTGGCCGCCAAGCGCGCGGACACGCGGTCGCGGCGCATCGCCGACGTCGTGCGCCGCGCGGACGCCGGCATCAGGCCGGGCCAGCCGGGCTGATCCGGCCGGCGTCCGGTTGCGCCGTGGTGCCAGTCCGCGCGCGACTCTTGCCGTGGGCGAAGGCGTTCCCGCTCCGGCCGGCGGCGGTCGGGGTGGGCGCAGGCGCCCTCAGGCTTCGAGGTGCTCGCGCACGGCGAGTACGAGCTCGGGCAGCACCTCGCCGCCCGGCCCCTTGAGGAAGACGTCACTCATCCGCGACAGCGCGTCGAGCTCTGGGTTGACGTCGATCACCGTCGCGCCGGCCTCCTGGGCGATCATCGGCACGGCGGCGGCGGGGTAGACCACCCCCGACGTGCCGACGATGAGCATCACGTCGCAGCCGGCGCTCAGCTGCTGAGCCTCGTTCAGCGCGTCCGCTGGCAGGCTTTCGCCGAACCAGACGACCTCCGGGCGCAGGTAGTCTCCACACTCGGGGCAGCGCGGCGGCTTCTCCGTCTGCTCGGCGAAGTCCTCCCAGCGGTAGCCGCGGTGCCGGCCGTCGATGCAGCGGAAGCTGCGCATGCTGCCGTGAAGCTCGATCACGTGGGTCGACCCCGCGCGCTGGTGCAGCCCGTCGATGTTCTGGGTGATCACGACGACCCTCGGCAGCAATTGCTCGAGCTCGGCGATGGCGAGGTGGCCGGGATTGGGCTCGGCGTCGGCGGTCACGCCGAACCGGTGCTCGTACCAGCTCCAGACGAACGCCGGGTCCTCTCTGTAGGCCTCCGGCGTGGCCAGCCGCATCGGATCGTACTGCGCCCAGAGGCCGGTCTCGGGCTCGCGGAAGGTCGGGATGCCGGACTCCTTGCTGACGCCGGCTCCCGTGAACACCGCGAGCCGGGCCGACCGGGCCAAGGCGCGTGCCGCCGTCTGCAGTGCGTCGTCGGGGTGGGGATCGTCGAGCCGCTCGCTCACCTGAGCCTCCTCGGGCGTGTCCTGCCAGCCTCTGAGATTGTACGCTAGGCGCGGCGGGCAGAAGTGGTCCGCCGCCAAGCCAGAAGGGGGACGGCATGCCGGAGGACACGCGCGAACCGCAGGACCACCCATACGTCGCCCACTACGACTGGCCGCCCGACTCCGCCGCTGAGGACCGCTTCCGTTTGACGCCGGAGAAAGAGGCGGCCAACGCTGAGCACGCCGCCGACAGGGAGGCGGTCTACGGCGGCCGCGGGCTTCGCCTTGTGCTGGCCGCCCCGATCATCATCTGGAGCTTCGTCGGCATCCCGGTGCTCCTGCTGCTCGGGGCGATGACGATCCTCGGCGTCCTGGGCTGGGCCGATGTGGAGATAACGCCTGGCACGATCGGTCTCCTGGCCGCACTGGTCCTCATCGAGGTCGCCGCTATCTGGGAGGCGCTGATGCTCTGGCGCGAGCAGCTGAGCATGGCTCGGTGGCGCGCCGTCCTTGTGCTGAGCGCGCTGGTCGCCGTCGCCGTCTCGGTGGCGGTGTGGCTCTTCGGCGACGGGTCGAGCGAAGCGCTGGCGGCCGTCATCCTCGTCTGGTACTGCACCGTCGTGGCCGCTTGGCAGTTGCGCCGGTCCGTGCGGCTGGCTTCAGCCGTCGAGCGTCTGGAGAAGTACTCACCGTGAGCGACGACGACTTGAGAGCTAAGGACGAGCGGCCAGCGGACGACGCCCCGGCCCCGGCCGCGGGCGATGCACCGCCGGCCGAAGCGTCCGACGGCGTCCCGCGGCCCGGCGCCGGCCGGCGCCTGCTCGCCGCTGTCGTCACGCTGCCGTGGTTCCTCGCCTACGGCATCACGGGCGCCTGGGCGGTCACGCGCGGCGCCCAAGCCTACTCCGAGGGCCTCAAGGACTTCGACGTCGGCTACACCCGCTTCGTCACGCCGACCTCGGTGATGTACGTCGGAGCGCTGCTCCTGGCCGCGTTCGCGGTCATGCTCGCCTGTGCCCTGCTCCTGCTGTTCGACCGGCGCTCGGGCGTGGTGTGGCTGCCGGTCTTCCTCGTCGCCGGCGGCCTGACGGCCGGGTCGATCTGGGCCGCCGTCCGCGGCGGCCTGGCTCCACTCCTCTGGGTGCTGTTCTTCTTCGGCGTCGCTTTCGTCACCGTCGTCGCGCTCGTCCGTGTGGTGCAGGTGACGCGGGCTGAGCGGCGTGCGAGAATCGTCCCGCCATGAGCACCAGTATCTTCGTCGGACACGCCAAACCGCCGGCCAACACCGTGAGCGGCCAGATGTACACGATCCTCAGCGTCGTGTGCGAGGTCGACATGGAGACCGGGGTCATCGTCGCGGCCGAGTTCACCGTCGCGACCGACCTCGCCAAGCAGTATCTTGACCGCCTCCTCTCGGGACGCAACCTCAACACGGACGAGGACGCGATCGTCGCCGAACTGGAGAAGTGCTACTTCTCCGGCACGCAGAAGGCGCTCATCCAGTGTTTCCGCGACATGGCCAAGCGCTACCGCGCCCAGGTGGCCTAGGCCGTTCTCTCGCCGGGCGTTGTTCCGTCCGCCAAGCTACGGCGCCACCCGCTGGTATACACCAGGCGCCTGCTGGTATAGTCCAGCGCGTCACCGCCAGACAACCGCTCGAGGAGGGACCCGGGATCATGGCCGCAGTCGAAGGAATCACGTCGTTCGATCCGCCGCACCGCGTGCTCATGGGACCCGGCCCATCGGACGTCCACCAGCGCGTCCTGGACGCTATGGCGCGTCCCACCATCGGCCACCTCGACCCTGAATTCGTGCGCATGATGGACGAACTCAAGGAGCTCCTGCGCTACGCCTTCCAGACCGAGAACCGGGTCACGTTCCCCGTGTCCGGCCCCGGGTCCGTGGGCATGGAGACCTGCTTCGTGAACCTGGTGGAGCCGGGCGACAAGGTCCTGGTCTGCCGCAACGGCGCCTTCGGCGGGCGGCAGCTCGAGAACGTGGAGCGTACCGGCGGCGTGCCGGTGGTCGTCGACGACGACTGGGGCACGCCCATCTCGCTCGACAAGGTGGAGT
>Ga0302321_100001451_pt1 | contig 20243 bp, 17 predicted proteins | sample Fen_T0_1_FD_202505 | JGI IMG/M metagenome (GOLD analysis project Ga0302321, IMG submission 202505) | Peat permafrost microbial communities from Stordalen Mire near Abisko, Sweden - Fen_T0_1 | ecosystem: Environmental > Terrestrial > Soil > Wetlands > Permafrost | place: Sweden: Abisko...
TGAGGAACCTACTTCAGCTCTATCTCGTCTGCATCATGCCCTTAACCAGGAGTTAGCTCAGCGTGGTTTTGAGCTTGACAGCAGACCTTTTTCTCCGCATCTCACCCTTGCTCGGATCAAAGCCCCTCTCTCGCCCAAAGAGCAGAATTACCTGCAAAAGATGTTAGCTGGCGATCAACTTAGCCTTGTTTCCACAGAGGTTTATCCAGTTACAAGTATGCAGGTTATGAAAAGTGAACTATCCCCTGCTGCAGCTCGCTACACAAGCATGCGAACATGCAAGTTTGGTGAGAAGCAAAAAAACGCGTCTGTGTAAGGGTGGTTGTTTTTCTTATGTTAGAGCTGATATAGGGGAGAGTAGATCCTGCATATCTATAATCTGTTATTCCTATTTGGGAATATTCCTGTAAAGTATAACACAAGGTCCCATTGAAATCAAGAGCTTTTTATGAGAATGGGTGTAGTAAATATACATAGCAGATTGTTTAATCGTGTATGCTTTCTCCAAACATGTGCTCAAGCCTATTTTTGGGGTTGACAAATATTTGGTAGGTAGTGTATTCTCAAAAACAACAAAGGCTGATTGCAGATGGCTCCGGCGAAGTTGCTGTTGTAGCTTCTGTGAGCGGCGTGTGTTCTACTTTTTTGCAATGTCAATTTGACGCATACATATTCTAAGTTCTGAATGGAGTCGAAAAATGATGGCAATGTCATATGGACCAGAGACAGCGGTGAACGCTGATCGATGCCATGGTGAACATATGCCCAGCTCTATGCCTGCAATGACTATGTGTGCGTTCGCTGCAAGCATGATAAGCATTTTACTGAAAACCGACGTTATAACGTCGGTTTCTTTATTTGTGCTTGTAAGCCTTATAGTTCCCTTCCTCCTTACTATTCTTGTGGTAGTACTTATTAGCCTCCTCCTTATCGGCCTTATCAGACTCGTAGGGCACGAGAGTCTGGTAGGGCTTAAAAGAGAGCTAGCCACAAAGAATGCATGGGGAGATTAAAGGGAGCGACGAAGCCACCTGATCCAAAGAAGGTATCCTGACGAGGACCTCCCAGCATGGGAGGTCTTCTTTTTTATAGTCAATTTATACAGGAGGATTCATGGCAATCGCTACAAAGATTATTCAACAGTCAGATGCGACGAAGCAGGGGGAGCAACAGGGAGAGAGTGTTCGAGAGCTCACAGGGAGTGAGATCATCTGCGAGGCTCTTATGCACGAGGGTGTAACTCTGATGTATGGGTATCCGGGTGGAGCAATCATGCCATTCTATGATGCGCTGACCTCTTATCCTACATTGCATCACGTTCTGGTGCGGCACGAGCAGGCGGCGGCCCATGCGGCTGACGGTTACGCACGTGCCACCGGAAAAGCAGGAGTATGCGTGGCCACGAGTGGCCCTGGAGCGACGAATCTCGTGACCGGCTTAGCCACCGCATTTATGGACTCAACTCCAGTTGTAGCTATTACCGGTCAGGTCGCCAGTCAATTTATCGGCCGTGACGCGTTCCAGGAGACCGATATTATCGGTGTGACGCAACCAATAACCAAGCATAATTTTCTTGTACGCAATGTTGCCGAACTGGCTGAAGCGATACACGAAGCATTTCGCATTGCGCGTAGTGGTCGCCCTGGTCCAGTATTGATCGATGTCCCGAAAGATGTCCAGTTTGCCAGGACGACTTATAGAGCTTCTGACTATGTGACTTCGGACGAGTATCTACGCAGCATCGCCGCGCAAACATCCAGGCCCTCTGAATACATATTGAAAGAGGCCGCCCAGCTCATCGCGCAGGCGAAGCAACCCTTGATCATGGCGGGACATGGTGTCGTCCTATCGAATGCCTACGGAGAGTTAAAGGCCTTTGCCGAAAAGACATCCATTCCAGTCATCACTACATTGCTTGGCCTAAGTGCTTTATCAGATGCGCATCCGCTGCATATTGGAATGCCAGGAATGCATGGCCCTGCACATGCAAACCATGCGATTGGTGCCGCTGACCTGATCATTGGTGTTGGTCTGCGCTTCGATGATCGCGTAACAGGCAATGTCAGCAAATTTGCCACAAATGCGCAGATCATTCACATCGATATTGATGCCTCAGAGATGCATAAAGTCAAAGTGGCGACTGTACCGATTGTTGCTGATGCCAAGGTTGCCCTGGCCGCGCTGAACGAAGTCGTTGCACCAGCTGATCATAGTGCATGGTTGGGCGAGATTCGCTCATGGCAGGCGGCAGCTGAAGGTCGGAGCCAGCAGATTAAACGAGATGACACGATACCCAGCCCTATAGATATTCTGAGCACGATTCGTGATGTAACGAAGGGCGAAGCCATCGTTGTTTCCGATGTTGGTCAGCACCAGATGTGGACGGCCCGTTTCTACGAGTGGACGCGCCCCAATAGCCATATCACTTCCGGTGGTCTGGGCACGATGGGCTTTGCGCTGCCGGCGGCAATGGGTGTAAAAATGGGTGTACCTGATGCACCTGTCTGGGTCGTGGCCGGCGATGGCGGCATCCAGATGAACATCCAGGAACTGGCGACGCTGCGCCAGGAGGGGCTGAACATCAAAATAGCCATTATGAATAATGGCTATCTGGGCATGGTGCGGCAGTGGCAGCAGTTCTTCCACTCTAGAAACTACTCGGAGACACCTATAACCGGTCCCGATCATGTAAAGCTTGCAGAGGCTTATGGATTGGTTGGTATTCGCGTCACCAAAAGCGAAGAGGTTGAAGCGGCAGTGAAACGTGCGATGGAGATCGCAGGCCCTGTCGTCGTCGAGTTTATTATTGAATCAGAGGCAAACGTTTATCCGATGGTTGCCCCAGGGACTGGTATCACCACGATGATCGAAGAGACAGCGGAAGGAAGTACTCATAATGGCTAATCCAACAAGCGTTGCGACACGTGCAGGCACGACAAATGCCCCTGAGGGGACCGACCGACTGCATATTCTGGTGATTCTGGTAGAAGATCGTCCAGGAGCCATTGATCGTGTAGTTGGTGCGCTCCGCCGACGGCGAGCGAACACACAGTCGCTGACGATGAGCCAGACCGGGAAGCCAAATATGGTACGTGTTACTGCGCTGGTGAAAGACGCAGAAGTCGTCATTGACCAGGTCATCGAGCAACTCCGCAAGATCGTTGATGTACGGCAGGTGGTGAACGCAACTGATAAACAGGCTGTATTGCGTGAGCTGGCTTTGATTACAGTAGACATAAAATCGGCAGGCCTGCACGCCATTATTGAAGTTGCCCATCAATTTGGAGCGTCAGTAGCTGATGTCACGGCTGATAGCGTAATTCTGGAGATAACAAGCGATGCGCAGACGCTTGAGAAGTTGATAGAAGCTTTACAGGCATTTGGTATCCGCGAGATTGCCCGCTCTGGCTGTGTTGCATTAGTGGCGGGCGGCGAGTAGGTCTGGGGCCTGACCTTAAAGGTCCCTTTATTTGAGGTAAGGAGTAAGAAACACTAATGGCGCATGTTTATTACGACGCGGATGCAAATTTAGAGCTGCTGCAGCAGAAGCGAGTTGCCGTCATTGGCTACGGGAGCCAGGGGCACGCTCATGCACTCAATATGAAAGATAATGGTTGTGATGTTGTCATTGGTCTGCCAACGGGGAGCAAGAGCCGGGCTAAGGCTGAGGCTGCAGGCTTGCGTGTTATGACTCCCGCCGATGCGGCACAACAGGCCGATGTTATCATGATTTTGATCCCGGACGAAACTCATCATGAGGTATTTGAGCGCGATATTCGTCCAGCCCTTGCACCAGGAAAAATGCTCTTAACTGCACATGGCTTTAGCCTTCACTTTGCGCAGATTGTGCCTCCTCCTGACATTGACGTTGCTATGGTTGCTCCCAAGAGCCCTGGTCATATGGTGCGCCGCCTTTTTGTCGAAGGTGTTGGAGTGCCTGCTCTGTGGGCTGTGCTCCAGGATGCATCTGGTAATGCTGAAGCGCTAACACTATCGTATGCGCGAGCGATTGGCTGCACGCGTGCTGGTGTACTCCGTACCACTTTTGCTGAAGAGACCGAGACGGATCTCTTTGGTGAGCAGGTCGTCCTGTGTGGTGGTCTGACATCTTTGATTCAGGCCGGTTTTGAGACATTGGTCAACGCAGGCTATCAGCCGGAAGTTGCTTACTTCGAGTGCTTGCATGAAGTGAAGCTGATTGTGGACCTGATCTACCAGGGTGGCATGGAGTATATGCGCTACTCAATCAGCAATACCGCTGAATATGGCGATTATGTGAGCGGGCCACGCATTGTCAATCAAAATACGCGTGAAGAGATGGGGCGCATACTCAAAGAGATCCAGAATGGCACCTTTGCTAAAAACTGGATTCTGGAGAATCAAGCGGGCCGCCCGAGCTTCCTGGCCATGCGTCGTGCTGGTAGCGAGCATCAGATTGAGCAGGTGGGAAGTGAGCTACGTGCAATGATGCCCTGGCTAAAGCCAGTGCAGAAGCAATCCGAAGGCACAGAGCAAAAAGCAGAAACAACAAAGTAGCGGGTTTGAGGCCTGTACAGGCCTCACCCCTTGAACTGACCTGGTCATTGAAGGAGGAAACAAATCATGGGAGATCCTGCGGTAGTAAAGATTTTTGACACGACGTTGCGCGATGGCGAGCAATCTCCGGGCGCAACACTGACAACCGAAGAGAAATTGCAGATTGCCGAACAACTTGTTCGTCTGAATGTAGATATTATCGAGGCCGGTTTTCCCGCCGCATCTCCGGGTGACCTTGCAGCAGTGAAGAAAGTTGCCAGTCATGTACATGGTTCGGCTATTGCCGGCCTTGCACGTGCCAATATCAACGACGTTGACGCAGCCTGGGAAGCTGTGCGCGTAGCAGAACAGCCCGTTATCCATGTCTTTCTTGCCACCTCCGACATCCATCTACAGCATAAGCTTCACTTGAGCCGCGAAGAAGCGCTGTATCGCATTCAGAAAATCGTCGCTTATGCACGTAACCTCTGCCCAACGATTGAGTTTTCAGCTGAAGATGCAACACGCAGCGATAAAGAGTATCTCTGTCGCATATTTGAGGCGGCGATCAAAGCTGGAGCTACAACGGTAAATATCCCGGATACGGTTGGCTATACCTTCCCTCATGAATACGAGGCGCTTTTTCACTATCTACGAGCACATGTGGTGGGTATAGAGAATGTGACCATGAGCGCCCACTGTCACGACGATCTGGGCATGGCCACGGCAAATACACTTGCCGCCATCAAAGGTGGTGCCAGGCAGGTTGAAGTCACAGTAAACGGATTGGGTGAGCGAGCTGGCAATACCGCATTAGAAGAAGTTGTTATGACCCTGCGTACCCGTCCTGATGTATTCGGTGGTGTCGATACACATATCAATGCCCAGGAGTTGCTGGCGTCCAGCCAACTTGTAAGTCGGCTGACTGGCATTCCTGTGCAACCCAACAAAGCGATTGTTGGAATGAACGCCTTCGCGCATGAAGCCGGTATTCATCAGGATGGCATGCTCAAAAATCGTATGACCTACGAGATTATGACACCTCAATCGGTAGGTTGGGCAGATACAAATCTGGTCTTAGGCAAGCATTCGGGGCGTCATGGTCTGGATGCACGTTTGCGCAAATTGGGCTACAAACTCACTGCGGACGATCTCAAATCCGCATATGGCCGCTTTATTGCGCTAGCAGATCAGAAAAAGCACATATCGGATGCCGATCTGCTCTATATTATTGAGAGTGGCGTGGAAATGCCTGCTGCGATTTAGTAGTTGTACCCATGCGGATATCATCGTCTCCAATGATCTGGCCTTGTATTGATACTACGGACAAGTGAGAAGGGTAATATCGTTATTAGGGGGTAGTAGTATACTGTAATAAAGGCTAATGCAGTAATATGGGTTCTTCTCAATGATCTATATTACTGCTATAGATGATCACCTTGAGTATCCTTTCATCTGCGTAATTAAGACACGTGCCTGAATTGAGAGGTTACTTTTGTCCTCTTAGTGTTGTAACAATGTTTGAACATGGTAGAATGTGTAAGATTAAGGAAGAGTGAGAAATGCATGCTTCATCAGAAAGGCAGGTAGCCGGAGATGGCACTGGTATTACCTGTCGTCGTAACTGTCTTAACGCCAGCGACCTCAGCTAATTTGGGTCCAGGTTTTGATAGCCTGGGTCTGGCGTTGCAACTTTATAATCGCTTTGAGGTTGAAGAAGCGGGCGATGATCCCCTTCTTCCAAGTATTGAAATACAGGGTGCACTGGGCAGTGGCTTATCTACTGGGCCGGATAACATGTTTTTCCGGTCTTTCGTCATGCTCCTGGAGCGGCTTCACGTGCCCATTCCTTCTGTACGTATTCGGATGACCATTGCGATCCCGCCGGGATGTGGTCTGGGGAGCAGTGCTACAGCGGTCGTGGGTGGATTGGTGGCGGCCAACGAGTGGGTACGTCCATTGGGTCTGGCAGTGCCGAAAGAGGAACTTCTGGATCTTGCGGTAGAGGCCGAGGCAGGCAATCATCCGGATAATGTTGCTCCGGCCCTTCTTGGTGGGTTAGTCGCGACGACAAACCTGGATGGGAAGATTCACGCGATCAAAACGAAGTTTCCCGACGTGCTAAAAGCCGTCATTTTTACGCCATCATTCCCGATGGACACGGTCGCAGGTCGTAAGTTGTTGCCAGCCAGTTATCCGAAGGCCGATGTAACATTTAATACCGGGCGAGTAGCGCTGTTGCTTACTGCGCTGCAAACGGGGCGCTATGAACTGATTGGGGAGGCGATGCAAGACCGCCTTCATCAGCCCTATCGCCAGGTGCTGTTCCCGGCGATGCCCGATATTATTACTGCGGCAGTTGCTGCAGGTGCGCATGGAGCTTGCCTTTCTGGTGGTGGTTCATCCCTTATTGCACTGGCCAGTGATCACTTCCACGATGTGCTTCATGCAATGCAGAACACTGCTTATGATGCTGGCATAGAAGGAACTGGCATGATTTTACGTGCAGATCAAAATGGTGCCCGAGTGCTTAATACACCCCGTAGTCGCATACGAAAGGAAGTCAGTGCGCGTTATGGCGATCAATTCTACTGGTCTCCAGCCAGGCCAGGGGGCGGACGAAGGGGCTAATCGTTCGCACCCATCTCTCTCTGCTGATGTGGTTGATGCCCTGTCGTCGACCTTTTTACGTTGTGTTGAATGTTCGACCCTCTATCCTGCAATAGAGAGTGGGCGGGCTCCACGCTACCGTTGTGATTGTGGTGGTGTGTTAGATGTTGAGACGGAGTTTCGTTTGCCTCAGCAATATAGGCAGACGACCAAAAAGATAGACCCGTTGCAGTATAGCTTCGAGGCTGAGGCCGATAGTGGTATGCCTTCTGCCGGTGCAGCCTGGCGTCAGATCTTTGATGAGCGTGCCTCGAATCCTCCGATCTGGCCTATTAGCATGGACCGATTATTGCTAGATCAGAGTGGTGTATGGCGTTATCGAGAGCTTATCCTGTCGGCACCAGAGCGTTTTGTGGTTAGCCGACCGGAGGGCAACACCGGCTTATATCCGGTGGGCATTGAGAACTGTGGTGCCGGTCGTATCGGCCACAGGCAGATCGGCATTTATGCGGGCCTGGAGCGCTTCTTCTTGAAGCATGAGGGTGAAAATCCTTCGGGGAGCTTTAAAGACCGTGGTATGACTGTCGGCGTGACGATGGCGAATCTGCTTGGCGCAAGTGCGGTTGCCTGTGCCTCTACTGGCAATACTTCAGCTTCGTTAGCGTCCTATGCAGCTCAGGCGGGTATGAAGGGTATTGTGTTCCTGCCTGCGGGTAATGTTGCCGGTGGGAAGCTTGCGCAGTCGCTTGCATATGGTGCTGAGACCATTCAGATTGAAGGTGATTTCGATGATGCCATGCATCTCGTGGAGCAGGTTTGCAATGAGCTTGGTATCTACTTGCTCAATTCTTTAAATCCTTTCCGCATAGAGGGCCAGAAGGCAATCGGCTTCGAGATATTGCAACAGCTGGATTGGCATGCACCTGATTGGTTAATCTTGCCTGCTGGTAATCTTGGCAATACTTCGGCTATTGGGAAGGCTTTCAGACAGGCCTATAACCTCTCTCTGATTAGCCATATGCCGCGCATTGCGTCGATTCAAGCTGCGGGTGCGAATCCTTTCTATCGTAGCTTTATGCAGGGATTTGCCACGCGTGAGAGCATGCACGCTGAGACGGTGGCGACGGCAATCAAAATTGGGAATCCTGTTAGCTACACACGTGCGCGTCGAGTCATTGAAGAGTCTGATGGCATTGTTGAAGAGGTAACTGACGAGGAGATACTTGCCGCTAAAATGGTAATAGATCGGGCAGGCATTGGCTGCGAGCCCGCTTCTGCTGCGACCCTGGCTGGTGTACGGAAACTAGTTGCACGTGGCATCGTCAAACGTGATGAGCAAGTGGTTGGTATACTGACTGGTAACCTTTTGAAAGATAGCAAGACGGGTATTCCACAGACCTTAAATGGCGCTGTGGTAAAAGCGACAATTGAAGCTGTAAAGGGTGTACTAAATGGATGAGTAAAGTGTTAAAAAAGTCTCCTGATGTTCCAGCAGGTACATCATCCCCTGTGACACCTGCTCATGTTTATGGGTGGATTACGCACTGGGAATTGTACCTGATCACTTTTATTGCGGCTTTCTTACGTTTGTATCGTATTGATCGAACCGAGTTCGACGCAGATCAAGCGGATATATTTCGAATGGCTCACATTGCTGTGAGCCATGGCCATCTGGTTGCAACGAGCAATGTTGCATCCATTGGTATCTTCAATCCTCCTGGTATTATCTACTTTTTGATGCTTGCTGCCATCTTTAGCTCCAATCCTCTGGCTGGCGCGCTTCTTACTGCTATTCTGTCGGTCTTCTCAGTCATCCTTACGTATCTGGTAACTTGTCGTTATTATGGCCGCCTGGTTGCAACAATTGCCGCAGCTCTTTACGCCGTGGCGGCTGCGCCAATTTTCTATTCCCGCTTCATGTGGAATCAGAATCTCCTGCTCTTCTTTGTGCCGCTGTTCATAAGTGTACTGTTATATGGTGTGATTGAGAGGCGTAAAGGCTGGTTTGCGCCTGCCATTGTGCTGGTTGGTCTGCTTGCCCAGTTGCACGGATCTGGTTTTCTACTCATGGCACCCCTGGCTGTTGCCTTTGTATTAGCTCCAGGTACTATTCGTGTACGCGATATCGTGCTCGGCCTGTTGGCGTTCCTGTTGCTCTATAGCACCTATTTTCTCTGGTTGGATCATTCACATTATCGAGATATTCCTATATTCCTTGCTTCTCTTAAGCGTCCGAGCATTATTGATAATCAGGCTCTTATCTTCTTTCAACAATTTCTAAGTCCCTATGGTTTTGATCCTAATGATGTGCCACTGACAAATCAGCATTCGCTTTTATTTCGACTCTCGCCACTGCTATTTCTGCTGACTATCGTGATGGTCGTGCTTGTTGTGTGTAGCGCTGTGATGGCTATCGTGTTGGCAGTGTATTCTCGTCAGGAGAGAGACGCGGATGAGAAACGTCGTATGGGTCTTGTTGCTGTCTGGCGATCGACTATTGGTTGGTGGAGCGCGTTACGTGCCTCTCCATATAGATGTGCTTTGTGGGTATTATTGAGCTGGCAACTTGTGCCGCTTGTCTATCTCCTGCGGCATTCGATCAAGTTGCACTCGCATTATTTTATTATGCTGATGCCTGGGCCTTTTATTTTGCTGGCTATCTTCATTGTCAAACTGATTGATTGGACAAAACTATACGGCTCCTACCAGAAGCTCCTACGATTTTCGCTTTATGGTCTCACTGTTTGCCTCGTTGGTGCACAATTTCTTGGCGGGCTGGCGCTTGTGCTTGATACGACAAGGGGCAGTTTTAATGCCGATTATCACCGTTTCAATGACTTAAGCTCTTTACAACATGCGCTTGGAGAGGCGGATCAACTTGCACAGACACGCCATTTGAAGCGGGTGTATATCAGTACTGATGATATCAGAAACTCGGCCTTTGATTATCTAGCGGAACAGATGCATACGCCAACGATAGTCTTCACTAATTCGTGTGTAGTGCTGCCCGATCTTGCCGTTGGACCAGTTGTCTTGCTTGCCGGACCTGGTAACGGCGATCTAACAACTAGCCTGATCGGTCGCTTTGCTAGAGTAACGCTGATTGACCAACCTGCCCGCCTGGGTGATGTACCATTTCGTCTCTATATCGTAGAGGCCCTACCGTTGCAACCTGCGAAATATGAGACGCTGGCTCAGGATATGCAATTTCTCGGGACAAAGAATTCAGCCATGGTTCCTTTCCAACAAAGCTCCTTGTTGGTGACGCGCTGGGCATTCCTGCATACAAAGGCACCTGCTACTGATACAACCTATACCTATAGCTTTACTGATGGCCAGAATGCCCAGCACAATACCTATCAATGTGCGCTCACCGCAGTGCAGGCTGGTGATCAACTCCTGGTTCCCTTTGCGCAGCCAGCGAGCGGTCAGAGTGCTATAACCGTACAGGGACGATCATTTATGACTCAACCTGATACGCTCTCTTTGAAGTTGGGTAATATGTTTACACTTAACTTCGATACGTATAACCGGGTAAAAGTTCCTCAAACGGCGAATGAGAAAGATACTATTTCTATAGTTTCTCCTTAGCCGCTGTCGTCATTCAATCATATTGACATCTTTGATGGGGTCAAAGTGTCGTTTAGTACCTGATAGTGGTACATAGGCAAAGTTTGGTTTTTAAGACGGACGGCGAGGCCATCTAAACCTTCTTCGTGTTTGCCCCCATTTTTTTCTGGGGGAACAAGGGCATGTCCATAGAACCAGCGTTGGATCTGCCCTTTAATCCCCAGATTGTCCAGTCCTCATCAATATCCCGGAGATAGATCAGTGAGTTGCTATCCATTTCTATTACTTTGTAGCTTCGTAACCGTATCTATTATAAATGCCATTTATTTAGAAATGATGCTAGATGCAGGTGGCTTGTATAATCACATTTCCAGGCCGAAGCACTAGCATAAGTGAGAGCAGGCTGCTACAATATGCTTACTACATAAGCAACGGTGACATGCTAAAGAAGGATTATCGTGAGTAAGAATAAGAGAAAGCGAGAAATAATCCCGCCCTGGAATATGCCTTCAGATCCAGTGAAGGCAGTGTGGTGGTTTATGCACTGGTTGCTGAAGGTTCTGGTCCGTTTCTTCTGGTTGCCAATTCTAGTGATGGTCGTTTATGAGATCCTGGCAAATTTGAGCGTGAGTGGAATTGCCATTGCTCTCATAGAAGGGTTGATTACACTGTTTATTGGGGGTGTTGTCTGGGGTGCACTCTACGTGGCTCTCGTGCTTGTAAATGTTGGCACTGGGCTGCAAGAGGTCATATCAGATATCAGCCGTTTTCAGCGGCAAGGTTCATTATATCATCGTCCCTCATCCCCGTTTATGAATGCTATGCAGCCTGATCCAGAGGCGGAAGATCACGTAGTGGAGGGGACTATAACCGATCTAGATGAAGAGCGCAATAAACGCCGGCGTGAATGAGAAAGCGCCAGGTTTTTATCATGCTCACTATCATGCCCGTTTTGGACACACTTTTACATTACTCGCATAGTGATGTAAAAGTGTGTTGTTTCTGCAAATTAATTACTTGCTTGCCACTGTTTCCACGCTTTATCTTCTGGTGAGGGGACGTATGAGAACAGGAGAGTGCCAGATCCCTCAATACGATAGTCACCCAGCCCCGCTGGTAGCAGCATTGTTTGTCCACGCAGGAGAGGTTCGCTATGGTGTGCGCCATAAAAGACTTCGATGGTGGCTCCAAGAGATGTCAGTATAATACAACTGCCATCAGTTGTGCCTGTGAATGAGCCATGTTGCTGAAAGCGTAGCTCGCGTGTCACAAAATACTGGCATGCGGCAAGGCAGCGGTCCGAGAACCCTGGTGTATCTACCAGATGGATGGGTTGCGCTTTAACTTGTTGGGATGGTCCATAATGAGTAACATCCAACGAACGTTCTATATGCAGTGTACGCGGTCTGCCATCGGTGCCCAAACGGCCATAGTCGTACATACGATACGTGACATCCGAGTACTCCTGTAGCTCGTAGAGCAATATACCCGCACCAATAGCATGAACAGTACCTGCTGGCACGAAGATGATATCACCGGCCTGAACAGTCTCTTCATGCATAAGTTGTTCAAGTGCTGTATCTTGAATTGCTTGCAACACGCGATCTCGGTTGACAGGTGTTTTGAAGCCATGAACTATTTTTGCTCCAGGCTCTGCAGCTAGAATATACCAGAACTCCGTTTTGCCTAACTTGCCAGCTTCGTTTGTGGCTGCATAGTCGTCCCAAGGGTGAACCTGAACCGAGAGTTGCGCGTTTGCATCGATAAATTTTGCGAGCAACGGAAAGCGTTGCCCAAAGATGGCGATTGATTGTTTGCCTAATAATAAAGGTCCTAATTTGTCGACCAGTGTGCTAAGTGTCAAGCCTTCATAAGGTCCATTTTTGATTATAGTGCTTGTTTCAGTCTCCCATGATTCGCCAATTGTGAGCGCACCGGCTGGTAGTGTCTTCCATGAATCTCGCTCCAGGCGACGACCCCCCCAAATAGTTTCATGCAATGATGGAATTAAGCGTATAGGATATAAATACGACAAAATACACTCCTAAAATGAAAATAATAAGAGTTAGTTTGCCAATAAAACGCCTTCGATCTGGCGGCGCAGCTTATTGCGCATCACAATGCCAGGGATACGGTAGATCTCGCGACCCCCTTTGAAAAAAACGAGAGTGGGAACACCATCGACATTCCATTGACTGGTTAACTCTTCTTGCCCGGTCACATTGAGTTTCGCAAATGTTACTTGATCCTGGTATTCTTTGCTAACCGCTTCAAACTCAGGATCTAGTATTTGACAGGCATTACTTTTTTCAGCTGAAAAGTTCACAAGTACTAGTTTAGGGGCGTTGAGTACCTTTTCAGCGAAATTTTCTTGTGTTACTTCAATATAACTATTTGCCATGCCATCCTCGCGTTTCAGTAATAAATTCTGCTAATGCTCTTCAAGGTACCACCCAGGCGGGGTGATTGTCAAGAAGGTTGCAGCATTCTTTGCCGTCGAGTCATATTGACGCTACTGTTAGGACCTGTATATTACGTTTCTGCTACCAATAACTTTTCAGCATCTTCTATGATATAGCGATAGCCCTGTTCGGTCAGGAACAGCTGACGGTTTGCCGAAAACTCTTGATCACGTGTATCACGAGTAACGATGGTATAGAAATGGGCCTGCCCACCGTCGCTTTTGGGTCGGAGTATGCGTCCCAGCCGTTGAGCCTCTTCTTGCCGTGAGCCAAACGTGCCTGATACCTGAATTGCAACATTGGCGTCAGGCAGGTCAATTGCAAAGTTTGCCACCTTGCTAACCACCAGACGCTTGATATGACCACGCCGGAATTGCTCATAGAGCTTCTCGCGCTGACCAGTTGAAGTGCGGCCAGTAAGGAGAGGAGCTTCAAGCTCCTGGGCCAGCAGCTTGAGCTGATCAATATATTGGCCGATGACCAGTACCTGGTCGTTCTGGTGCCGTTCTGCCAGATAACGGGCGACCGTTAATTTAGCCGGATTTTCGGCGGCGATACGATATTTTTCATGTGACTCTGTCATCGCATAGTTTAACTGCTCATCTTCTGTGAGGCTAACCCGGATCTCGTGGCATTCAGCGCTGGCGATCCAGCCCTGCTGCTCCAGTTCCCGCCAGGGAACATCAAATTTCTTAGGGCCAATAAGACTAAAGACATCAGTTTCAAGTCCATCCTCGCGCACCAGTGTGGCGGTCAAGCCTAGCCGTCTGCGTGCCTGAATCTCGGCTGTAAAGCGGAAGACAGGTGCGGGAAGGAGGTGGACCTCATCATAGATGATAAGCCCCCAATCATAGTTGGTAAAGAGCGAAAAATGAGGGTAGTACTCCTGATTGGAGCCCTCGTGGGTGCGCCTATAGGTCAAAATCTGATACGTGCTTACCGTAATGGGTGCAATCTCTTTGCGCTCACCTGTGTATTCTCCCACCATTTCGGGTGGAATATTTGTTTTATCGAGTATCTCGTGAATCCATTGACGAACAGCCACTGTATTTGGAGTAAGGATCAATGTAGCACGTTGAATAGCAGCCATGGTGGCGAGCCCGACAATCGTTTTCCCCGCACCACAGGGCAGGACAACGACGCCACTTCCTCCACTGGGAGCTCCACCAGCATAAAAAGCTGCTGAGGCGGCTTGCTGGTAAGCACGTGGCTCGAAAGTTTTCCCTTGCCGTGTCTCGCTCTGCAATAGCAGCGGAAGTGGGGAGCCATCCGTGTAACCAGCGAGATCCTCGGCGGGGAATCCGATATGAATAAGAGCTTGTTTGATATGTCCTCGCCGCGAGGCATCAATCTGTATAGTAAAACGATCCACCTGCTGCAGAAGATAGGGTTGAGTACGTTTATTATGTAAAATTTCTGCAATAAGTGCGGCATCATCAGATTGTAGAAGCAATTTTTCGCCGTCACGTATCAACTTGACGCGGCCATAGCGACTAATAGTATTATGGATTTCAGTAATAACATTAGATGGTAACGGATATTTACTATAGAAAGTGAGTTGATCAAGGATTGTCTGGGCATCCATACCACCAGCGGCAGCATTCCAGAGCGAAAGAGGAGAAAGACGGTACGTATGGATATGTTCCGGTGACTTCTCTATTTCGGCAAATTGTGCCAGTGCGTCGCGGGCCTCAGTGTGTAATGGATGATCAACTTCTAATAATATAGTGCGATCACTTTGTACAATAATAGGATTGTTCTGGTTCATCTTTTCTCTTTTCCACTCTCTACACTCCAGGCATATCTGCCCAAGCCCTTAAATATTTGATGATAGCATTACTTGCAGCATCTTCGTATCCACGCATAAGATGGCGTGCACCAACAACGACTTTAATGCCCTTGGGACCCTCCAACTGTTCAACAAAAGGTTCAAGTTTAAAGAGAGGACAAATTTCGTCAAACTCGCCTGTGACAAACAGCTTTGGGCGTGTAAATTGGCGTGGAAAGCCGCTTGCGGCACGAAACAATGGCAGGCTAATAAGAATACTCGTGCGGATACGTAAATCGAACGGGGCATACAGAAGAGTGACATAGGCACCAAAAGCATGCCCAATGACACAAACTTTCGTAGCGTCCGCTCCCGGTTGAGCCAGTGCGGTATCAATGGCTCCTGCCAGGTCCAGAGGCTCCATACGCCCTTCTGTTGGTTGTCCCTGGCTTCGTCCAACCCCACGAAAATTAAAGCGTAGTGCTATCATACCAGCTTCCGCAATATTTTTAGCTAAAGCTACGATGAGATTATCATTCATATCGCTGCTGGCAGGCTGAGGGTGGCAAAGAATGACCACCGGTACATGCTTTGCCTGCGCGGGAGCATGTACAACGCCTTCCAGCGTATAGGCTGGCTGTCCCTTGCTATGAAATGTAATTTGTTTCTCTGCTTGTACTGGTAAGGTCATTGTCGATCCTTTTGCAACCTCTAGAGTTTGTTCCTTGCCCCTAAATAGTATCCCAGGAAGGCTCAGGCGTCAACTTTCTCCCGAGAAAAATGCTGCTATAGCATCAATGGCTGATGAAACAAGGCCAAAGCATATATCTTGTAAGTTCTAACTAAACTTTTACATTCGCAGTGTTTTGTTTGACAAAGGCTTTGCATGTGAGACGAAGAATGTTATACTACTCATGACATGTGCGTATTTTTAATCTTGTTGATATTGTATATCGGGAAGAGCCACCTGTCTCTCTTTTCTATGTAGGAGCAGGTTTCGTAGCATGGGGAGCTTTGGGCCAGGAAGATTCTGAGCGGTTACTCATTTGATGTTGCCGATTCCCCTTCATATGAAACGTGCCCCGATGCGCTTGTTAGCTATGTAGCCTCTCCAGATAATGGTCGCTGTCCGGCTAACGATAATGGCTTGAGTGGTCAGGCGGCGAGTAAGTGTTTTTCCGCACAGACCATATCTTGTATAAGGGGTGCAGAATAGAAGAACAACAAAAGTTCGAGACCTTTGAGCTTTAGTAGACACAGCCTCTTGCATTATACCTTTCTTTTTTATCTATGTGATAAACTTGAGGGTATGGATCTGGTGCTCTTTTTATTTACCAGATCGGCAGCGCCGTAAACCACCCATCGCCATCGGATGCTGAATGGTAGAGATGTGCCTCTGGTCGAGAGCATTTTCTGTTTGTATTTAAGGTGTTTGCTATTCGAACGTCATAGATACATAAATGTTTGCTCGCCAGTATGCCATATTTAAGGTAGTCAATGAGTATCTCAAGCGTTTGATCTACAGAGACCACTCTATCAATCTTATTTTTATCACAGGCGTAAGGTGGAGTGTAGATCTTACGAGAAATGTTTTGTATACATGTGAAATGTAGAAGTAGGAGCACATATGTCCAGCATTCTAGTCGTCGAGAGCGAAGGATTAATTACAAGGTTAATCAAGGAAAATCTTGGGGATGAGGGCTATCAGGCTATTATGGTTTTGAACGGCGATGATGCTGTGCAATTTGCCCTACGTGAGATGCCCAGTTTAGCAATTCTTGATGTTATGTTGCCTGGGGTAGACGGCTATAACGTGATACAGCGGCTACGCGAACATCCAAAGTGTATGCATATTCCGATAATCATGGTAAGCGCCTATAGCTCTCTTGTTGAGAAAGTGAGAGCTTATGAATTAGGTGTAGATAGCTATATTACCAAGCCGTTTAGTACTGATGAACTCATGGCGCATGTGCGCAGACAGATCAGGCGCATGCAGCAGAACACGCTCTCTCCACTTACACGGCTCCCCGGTGGCCTACAGCTTGAACGCGCTATTGATTACAAATTGCGTACGTTAGAGCCATGGAGTGTCCTTTATCTTGACCTCGATAACTTCAAAGCGTTTAATGATGCTTATGGTTTTTTAGCAGGCAATGATATGATTTTATTGGTGGGGCATATTTGTCAGCAAATAGTCTATGAATATGGGAATGCAGACGACTTTGTTGGGCATGTGGGTGGCGATGATTTTGTGATTGTGACAACTCCTGATATTGAGCAGAGGATATGTCAGAACATCCTGGCGCGCTATAAAGAGGAAAGCATGGTGTTTTATCGGCGTGAGGATTTAGAGCGTGGCTCAATTCGTGGTATCGATCGTAATGGCCGCCCATATCAATTTCCTCTGGTATCTTTGTCGATAGGAGTAGTGAACGATCAATTTTGTTGTTCACATTCAGCTGATGAGGTTGGTACTCTCGCCGCCGAGGCAAAGCGACTTGCAAAACGTTCAGCAAATAATATTTCATATGCTTCTCGCCCGACATGGCAAGTGCCTACTCACGTACATGTCTCGCATACCGCTCTCTCCCTTGATTTTGTTGGCCACTTGAACCATCGTTTATTTCATTTTTCTGAAGAAGATGCGATTGCGAAGTTTAAATAGGGCATTTTTTATCTTTTTAAATACTTTGAATATAAGTTTTTGCACGTAGTTTTCGCTTGCTCTGATATGGTATGCTAGAATTCCAATGGCGGCTATTTGGCGAACAATGGAAAGGTCGTGATTACTACGAGTCAGAAATATGAAGAAGACCAACTTGATCTAGATGAAAGTCTGGATGAAAAGGAGCAAGAGGCACGGCGTCTTGCTGTTCGGGAAAACGCGAAGCATGTGTTGAGAGAGAGCGGTCTGCCTCAAATGCTGCAGAGCATTAACAAGAATCTGCTCAAAGGGCGAGGGCATTTTGAGGAATACGATTCTTTCATCCTGTTCCGCTGGGGTACGCCCTGGACATTGCGTCATCTTTGGATTGAAGTGCGTGGAAATACTATCCTCTTTCGTCTCCAGCCGCATCGAAAATGCGCGCATGTGGCCCCTGTATGCGATGGCGAATATCACCTGCTAACAAGCGCTATGTGGTCTGATCATGCATTTCTTCAGTCCGAGTTAAAGAAATATTATGATCGCCCTGTGGCTGAGACATCTTCTGATTAGATGAGCAGCACAAAACTCTACCGTGCTGCCCTGGTATGGTGCATACAGCCTATTTCGTTGCGTATGCAATCTTTGTCAGATTGGTATTGGTTCGAGTGGAAGCACGCGCATATTTCCGATGCCCTCTATAAATTTGGTTATTGTCTGGTAGTTAGGGTTCATATAGAATTCTTCTCGTTCCAGCTCACTAGCCCAGCTAAGGAAGCATAAAAGAATAGAGGTTTGCATATATCCTTGCTCTTTGTTTCCCGCAATGTTTGGGGGGCTAGCCGATCCTGGGCCTGGTGTCTGGGAGCGTGCAAAAAATGCGAATGCAAGTGATGATTGCAGGCTTTGTTGATGGAGGCCCTGGAGCCAGCCCTTTTGAACCAGATCAACGTGTTGAGAACGAACAGTTATAAAGTGGGCATTTGCCAGTGTTGGCGGAGCTATGGGACGACTATAACCCCAGATATAGTACATCAACCATTGTTCGGGCTGTGAGGTGAGGAGCTCTGCTGTTGCCAGCAAAAGGTGCATTGGGTTATGACGCTCTTGAGCAGAAAGCCAGCTTTCTTCATCTTGCCATGTGGTGAGAATAAAATAATATGCCTCGTTCCCTCGGCTACGATAATAGCGAAATGAGACGAGCCCTTGCGCACTACGGAGCGTGTCTCCTATTGAGCGTATACGTGAAAATACTTCTGTATCTTTGCGCGCTACAGTCTGTGCCAGTGTAACAACTAATAACTCCATACTTTGTTGCAAAATCTCTCTCTCCTACGTTCATTTGTTGCATTCTAGAGCTAGAAATGCACCCGGCAGCTATCGGCTTTGCTCGTCTCAGCGAATCAATGTGCGCATAGAATGTGCATAAGCGTTGGAGGAGCACATAAAGCATAGCATAGCCTCATTATCTGCGCAATAGGGATCATTGATAGGCTGCTTTCGCCTGCTCTTGTGAGGTTCATGAGAGACAAGATATACTAACTTCAACGCTTTCGTTGTGTTGCATCTTTAGTGAATTGGGTAAGTATCGCGCTATGAATATTTCTGCACTGAGCGAATTTGAACTCATTGCCCGTCTGACTGCTGGCCTGGAGACACGTGTTGCTACTGATCTGGGCGTAGGAGACGATTGTGCCATTATCGATCCGGGGGCGAATGGAGGAGATGGCGATCTTTTGTTGATGACCTGTGATAGCCAGGTAGAAGGAGTGCACTTTACGTTGCAAACTTCTCTCCCTGAACATATCGGACGCAAAGCATTGGCCATCAATCTCAGTGATATTGCTGCTATGGGTGGAGAGCCACGTTATGCATTGATCTCTCTGTTACTGCCCTCAAACCTCGCCCTGGAAGTGCTGGATGGTATCTATGCGGGCCTGCGCGACGAGGCATTGCGTTATAAGACTGCTATCATTGGCGGCAATATTGCTGGTGTGGGAAAATCCGGGCAACTGATCATAGATATTACAGTTATGGGAAGTGTGAAGCGTGGGCAGGCGTTACTTCGTAGCGGCGCACAGGTGGGGGATGTGCTGTGCACCACTGGTTCTCTTGGCGACTCGGCTGCTGGATTATATACGTTGTTGCAGCCCGAAGCTGCGTATCGGCAAGAAGATCTGATCGTTGTGCGTAATGCCCACACGAAGCCGCGTCCATGCGTTGAAGAAGGGCGTGTGCTGAGCCGCTTTGGTCCGCAAGTGGTGACATCACTGCTTGATGTCAGCGATGGTCTGAGTGGCGATCTGAGTCATATCTGCGAGCGGAGCAACGTTGGTGCTTGTGTGGATCTTGCATCCTTGCCGCTCTCGCAAGCTATGCGTCGTGTGGCTGAGGTTGCTGGGAAGGCGCCAGAGCACTGGGCACTCCATGGGGGAGAAGATTACGAACTATTGTTTACCATTGCGCCTGGGTATGAGCAAGCTGTTAGCGATGCAGTAAAGCAAGCCACAGGTACTCCTGTGAGTGTGATTGGCTCCATTATACCTGCTGCAGAAGGGATGAGCTTGCTGTATCCCGATGGCCATCAAGAACCGCTTGACGTGCAAAGTTGGGATCACCTCAAACATTAATTGGTGGCTTGCTTTTTGGGTGATATGAGTAAGCTTCAGGCTTG
>Ga0302321_100001452_pt1 | contig 20241 bp, 36 predicted proteins | sample Fen_T0_1_FD_202505 | JGI IMG/M metagenome (GOLD analysis project Ga0302321, IMG submission 202505) | Peat permafrost microbial communities from Stordalen Mire near Abisko, Sweden - Fen_T0_1 | ecosystem: Environmental > Terrestrial > Soil > Wetlands > Permafrost | place: Sweden: Abisko...
GGCCGGGCATTAAGCCTGTTAAGGATCAGATGGTTCTCGATCAGCGGCAGGCTTTGGTTGACGCCAAGGCCGCAGCGAAGGCGGCTCTTTTGGCGGAGAAGGAAGCAGCGAAGGTTGCGGCCAAGCAAAAGCGGGCCGATGAACTCAAGGCCAAGGTTGACGCCAAGGCGGCAGACGCCAAGGCCAAGGCTGACGCCAAGGCGGCAGAGGCCAAGGCCAAGGCTGACGCTGCCGAGGCCAAGAAAAAGGCGGATATGGCCAAGGCTCAGGAAGCGGCTAATGCCAAGGCTGCCAAGGATGCTGGCAAGCCGAATACTCCTGCTCCGAAGCCTGCGCTTGCACCTGCCGCTCCGAAGCCTGCTCCGGCCACAGGCGCCAAGGCTCCGGCGAAACCTGCTACCCCTGCAGTCGCTCCGAAGCCCGTAAAAAAGTAAGATAACTGACGCCAGTTACAAACCCTTCTGGGGAAACCTAGAAGGGTTTTTTCGTATAGAAAACAGGTCACCTTCCGGTGTTCCGGGTAGGGGGTTCATGCGGTGATTGACGCCTGACCTTCGTCGTGTTAAACTTTTCTCGTGAGATTGGGACCGACAACTGAACTTTTGGGGAGCGAGTCGGCTACGTATGTAGCCAGTCTCACACCTTGCCGCCTGTCGTCCGGCTCGTCTCCCCAGCCTCAGTTCCGGTTCACTCATTCAAACATAAACATCAAACCTAGTTGAAATCATGAAAATATGCGTCTATGGTGGTCAGTTCGGCAGTGAAGGTAAAGGATCGGTTGCGGAAATCTTGATCAAGGGACCGACTCGGTCGGCTGGTAAGAAACTGGCGGTATTCGGGGAAAACAGCCCGAATTCTGGTCACACTAACTCGGTCGGCAAGACTAGAAATGTTCCGGTGTCGGCTTTCTTCGCTGATGCGGTAATCATGGGGCCAGATTCGGTCATCAGTCCGGAGTGTCTGGTTGCCGATTTGCAGGCGATCTTGGCCTACCGGGCAGCCAATGACCTGACAAATGTTTTTCAGGTCTACATCCATGAAAACGCTGCGCTGTGTAACCCTTCCGATAGTCAGATGGAGACGGGCATGGTTGAGCGAGTTTCGAGCACTGGTAGCGGCTCCGGGTGGGCTAGAACCTCCAAGTTCTTCTATCGGGATGGGGTAGCGACCATTGGCGGATCTGACACCTTGCGGGATGCGGTGGTCAAGGCTGGTATCGGCGTGGTTTCGATTGTGAATACCAACCAGTATCTGTCACTCGTTGATGGGATCTTCTCGGAGAACCATGATTGCGTGTTCGAATGCAGCCAAGGTGCCCTGCTCGACCCAAATTTCGGATATTTTCCTTATGTCACGACCAGAACCACGTTAGCCCGGGTGGCGATTGAACGAAATGGGCTAGGCGGAGCCGTCTGGGACTATGTTGGGGTCTACCGCACCTACCCGATTCGCACCGGAGGACCAAGTGGGCCTACTGGCGGTCAGGAGACAACCTTCGAAAAAATTGGTGTGCCGTCTGAACAAGCGACGGTGACTAAGCGGATTCGCCGGGTCTTCGAGTTCTCCAAGTCGGACTTTCTCAAAAGTCTGATGTTGAATCGGCCAGATGTGGTGGCGTTCACCCATCTGGATTACCTTGGCATCGACCCGGGCGATTTTAACGCCTTTTTTGGGTGGCTAACCTTAACCGAGTCAGAAGAACAGGTGTTATCTCATATCACATGGATCTTGAGCAACACCACCGGGAAAGGCCAGTTCCATGAATAAATTAGCCGGTTCTATCTCTCCATTGACTGAGGATGAGCGGTCAGTTTGGCTTCATTCACTATGCGAGCATACTTCGATGGACTTGGCCTATAAGTTTCATCGTGGACGAGAACAGCATGGTCAGGATTTGGGAGTAGTGCCGCTCGCAAAGGTCTTGGAAGAAGCGCGGCATGAGGCGCTCGACCAGATTTCGTATCTGGCGGAGCTCAAACGACGGGTTGAGCTTCATGATCTGGCGTTCTATCAGCTGGCAATAGTCGCTCGGTCACTCTCGCTTGGTTTGGCCCTGACTCCACCAGATCAGGAGTTCCTCAATCGGGCAGTCACTCAGGCCATGGCCAAATAAAGTATTATGAGCAATCAACAGAAAATACAGATCCCGGCAATCCAGCTTCCTGTTTTTGGGCTGAAAGACCAGTCACACATAATCAGGCACCAGAAGAAAATGTCTACCTGTCCGCTTGATGCAGGTGTCGACCTTTTTCCTTCTTCCATCGATAAGGTGGTTGAGTATCTTGGGTGGAACGAGGTTTGGATTAACACCTGTTTGCACATCCTGTTCCAGCCCGGGTTTTATGGGCGGATTACTGACCGGTCGTCCACCACGAAGGTCACCGGTGGCGCAACGGTTATCCCGGGGGTAATCGATGCTGGTTACACTGGTGAAATCAAGGTCCGGTTGCAGGTTATCATGCCACGCCCCTATGATAACTTTCTAGAGTCGCTTCATCCAGCAGCAGTGGCGCTAAAGGCATGCGTTGAGAGCCAGACGGCGATCGCTCAGATTATCCCGGTTCAGATGTTCGCGTCAATGCTCGTCTCGGTTGATCCGGCAGAAGTGATCAAAAAGATGGATGGTGGTCGAGGCAATAAGGGGTTCGGCTCAACCAACAATCTCTAATTATGGCAAATAAGAAGACATTTACCTTCATGAAAAAGAGTCAGGCGCGGATGATATGGGAAAGTGCCCATTGCCACCGTCTCCATTGGCCAGCCACACCGGATTACCGGGAGAAGAAACCGGCACGGATGGCGGCTTCGGCAGCGATGTCGGTTCGGAGTGGGTCAACCCTCGAACAGCTGAAGCGACCAGCTAGACGGGCTAGTTCATTCGGCATTGCTGCACTGGCTCTGGCTGTTAGTAGTCTTTTCACTGGCCGAAGGAAACGAGGTTAATATGATGGTTGGGAATCGAGTTGTTTGCATCAACGATACCTTCTCTCCGGAGATTCAGGCATCGTATTATCAGCTTCCAAGACTCGACGAGGTTTACACGGTCAGGGCTGTTTACCTTGGCCGCACTAGTTGGCGGACCGTTGATGGCGAAGAAAGCGCGGAGGTTGGGGTCCTGCTGGAGGAGCTAAATAACCCGTTTGATCCAAGGGTTATGGTGCCGATTGAGATGGGGTTCAATTCAGAGCGATTTCGGGTAGTTGAGGAGATTCAAATTAAGGTGGTTAATCATGGCCAAGAAGAAGTCTAAATCTAGAGTCATCTTTCGGGATGGGCTAGGAAGGTTCTTACCGCAATCGGAGCGGTTTACCAAGAAGGTAGCCATGATTCAGGCAGTCCGCAACAAGGTTTATGTGGTGCTGGCCACCCAATCGCTTCCATCGAAAGACTTAACTCAGGTCCTCTCACAACGGGAGTATGAGTCACTTCATGAAGCAACCGTATTGGTGAAGGATTACAAGTCGAATAAAAAATATAAGGCTTGGGACATTGCAGGACAAATCGACAAGACGAAGGGTTTACGCCGTCAGGATCTTAAGCTAACCGTCACGGTTAATGATGGTGGTAAGATCAAGGCGTTTAGCTTCTATCACCAGATTAAGAAGAATGGAGCATCGAACTACCAGATTTTTCGACGGGTCAATCAAGAACTAGGACTGGAGCGAATGTTCCTTTATGATACCGTTGGTGGGCGGTTACTCCCTGACCGCACCGGGCGAAAAGTAACCCTGCAGGGGATTAAGGTTGAAAAGGTGGTATGAAGACTAGGCTTCGATCTGCTATTGGCATGCAAGTGACCACCACTGGTCATCAGCATCCGGATGTTTTGCCCGGAACGACTGGCGCGATTGAGTCAATTATGGGTGACGGCTACGGGGTGAAGTTTAAATCTTTAACATGGCTCGATGCAGGGGCAAATCAAGGTGGAGTAGTTAAAGAAACTCGCACAGTCTGGTTGGACGCGAAAAACCTAAAGGTTATATGTTGAAATTAACAGTGTCCGTTAGTGATACACAGTCCATTAAGCTAAATGAGTAACCCGCTTCCAGACCCGCTTGAGCCAGTCGATCGGTTTACAGACTGGTATGGCTTTGATACCGAGAACGACAAGGCTGGCAAAGTCACCCTTGCGGCTCTGGTGCATGAGTCAGGCAATAAGGACGTTTGGGAAGGTGGGGGTCATTTTGTCGAGTGTTGTGAGAAAAGGCTATCAAAGCAAGGTAAGCCAGTTGTCATCTGTCATAACCTTGAGTATGACCTTGTTAATGAGTTTGGGGTCGACAGGTATTCACAAATGAACCTCAATTACTTGAAGGGCAGGCTCATTTCCGCTCGGCTCGGTAACATCACTTTCCTTGATAGCTTTAACCACTTCCGGATGGCACTAGCCGAGATTGGTAAGTCACTCGGCCTGCAAAAGCTGGATTTTGACATCCACAGTAAGGATTATGTCACCATGGACGCGTGGATTTGCTTACAGGTAATGACCCAAGCTCGTGACTACATCGCGTCGCTTGGTGGCAGGATCGGCACGACTAGCGGCTCTAGCGCTATGTCAGTCTGGCGGTATATGACGGAAGACGAGTTTGTTACTGGCCCCTATGACACCCCATGGGCGCGTCGAGGCTATTACGGTGGACGAGTCGAGATCTTTCGTCCAGCAACTGAGTGTCAGATTTTGGGGTATGACGCTGAGGGAACAGCAGAGAGAGCTAAGGACATTCGGGGCTATGACATTAACTCGATGTATCCTTTCGTCATGATGGCAGACTTTCCGGAGTATATGATGGAGGACTCCAAGCTTGAAAAGGATCAGGGGATGGCTGAGGTTACCATTGCAATACCAAAAAACATGTATGTCGCTCCTCTGGTCTGGCGAACTCCAACTGGCGCTCTTTGGTATCCGGTCGGTGTGATTAGCGGTGTTTGGACCTACAATGAGATCCGGTTTGCGGAAAAGCTAGGGGCAAAGGTTCTCAAGGTTCATCGCGCTTTTGGGTGCAATAGTTTGGTGCGCCCTTTCGATCAGTTCATTACCACGCTCTACGCTAAGCGAAAGGCCAGCAAGTCAGCCTCAGAGAAACTCTTCCTGAAAGTCGTCATGAACTCGCTATATGGTAAGATTGCGAGCAAGAATCAAGTGACGCGGACGGTCTCAAGATACAATCTAGAAAAGAGCGGCAGCAGGCGGATTAAGGACGTGAAGTGGATCAACTATCACCGTGGCCTTTTAGACTACACCACACCACAGCAACCCTACGTCAACGTTTATTGGGGAGCGATGATCACCGCTAATGCTCGACTGCTTTTAACGGACTACCTTAATAAAGTTCCACCACACGACTTGATTTACTGTGATACCGACTCGGTTTACTGCCGCAACTTTAAGCTACCTGAGTCGACTGAGTTAGGGGAGATGAAGCTAGAGAAGACCATTTCAGTGATGAAAGTGGTACAGCCGAAGGCATACCAGATTGATGAAACGTATCGGGCAAAAGGCGTGCCGAAGCCTAGGATGTCGGAGGATGGGTCTCAGCTACTGATTGACTTTGCGCAGCAATACATCGAGCAGGGTATGACGGAGTTTCAAGCCCCGATCCGATTTCGGGCTAGCCTTAATAGCCGCAGGGGTAACGCCAATCAATGGGTGAAGCATAAGAAATCACAAAAGTCGGCTTATTCAGCCAAGCAATTATCCGGTGACTGTTACTACCCACCAGTCATTGGAGAGCAACTGGACTTACTCGTAGAAGATTCCAGAAGCGGCGGAGTGGGTAACAAACCAAAACAAACAAACACAAAGTAAGCATATGGCAAAAACATCAGCAACAATGGCAGCGGCTCCGGCCAAGGCTAAATCGGCAATTGACCGGACCACCTACCTGATGAACGTCGAGGATTGGGACAACAACCCAAGCCCTGAGTTCGGTGGGCAATCGGACATTTTGGAGCTCGAGATCGGTGATGTGGCTGGTCCACTCACCTACATCGGATTCACTGAAATGGTCCTCGAAGGTGGGGCGGTCAAGGTTCATCAGGCTCAAACGGCAAATGGGGATACGGTCCGCTGTCCAATCGCGGCGTCCTTCATTCGGGCGTTTGATCAGGCTGGGATCCAGAAGGGTGATACCTTCGCAACCAAGCGCAATGATGATGCTGAGAAGAAATCCGGCAAAGGTAAGGGCACGAACATGCACATCTACTCGGTCAAGGTGCTGACGAAAGCTCAGGTAGCAGCGTAAGCCACCCAAGGTGCTGCCCGGCGCTTGCATGCCGGGCAGCACCCCCTTAACCATGATCACCTTTCTTAAAATCACTCCAGAGTCAGCGACTCGCATGTGGACCGGCAAACGGTATCATCAGAATATTGACTGGTCAGAAAAGACACACAGCCCGATTCTTTCCCCAATTAAGATACTCATCAAACTTATTTTATGGCGAAAAAAGTAACTAACGGCTCTGTGGTGGAATGCTATCTAAAGTGTCATGGCTGGTCGAGCAATAACCACCCGTTTAAGCATTACAGCGCGGTTTATATTAGCGGTCCGATGTCGGATCTTCCAGACCACAATCGACCGGCTTTTTGGATGGCGGAAATGGCCATCAATAGCCTCGGTGTTGGCACCCTAAGTCCGGCTCACTGGCCAGCAAATCTGCCCTATGAGTACTACATGAGGCAAGACTTTAGGCTCCTGCTCGAGGCTGACGTAATATTCGTGCTGACTGGCTGGAAGTTGAGCCGTGGTGCCAAGATTGAAATGGAGATGGCATCAGCCATGGGATTACCGATCATCATGGAGGGTAAAATATGATCATAACAGGCTGGTTTTGCTTAATCGACTTAACTTACTATTTGGAGCCAGAGGGAGCCATCTGGTTCGAAGGAGAGCCGGAAATCGGCCAAAAAATCACCCTGTCAGACGGCTTGGAATACCAGATCGCCAGTATTGACCATACAGACCAGATAATTAGGGTTTTTTACCCTGAACTCGAAGACATAATATGAAGCCACTTGAAGTAACCAGTCTTAATTTCGGTAAACGTTGGGATGAAGCCATGGTCGACCCAGCCATTATGGCGCTACGCAAGCGTCTTAAGTCTGGTCGGATTATCTTACTCTATGATGATCAGCAGGCGTTCGATGGCTTTGCAATCGAAGACCCGGCTACCAAGACAGCCTTTACCGGTGATGTGGTCCTAGGAATTCGGGATTTAGCCAAGTGGTTTTATCATCCGGCTAAGTGGTATCAGTTTTGGCTACCACAGTCTGGGGTGTCAGGAGGATTTGTTTTCACGCTTGTAGTGGCTGTAGTTGCTGCTGTCATTTTCACTAGTCTATGAAGCCTTTCGCTAATCATATCCCAAAAGAAGGTTACGTTATTTGTCACGAATGTGGTTTTGCTTGGAAACGCGGCTATAGTGGGAATCACTCTTGCATCGAGCAGCTACAAAAGAAAATTCAGTCGCAACCTCTGGTGGATGAAACTAGGCTGAAACTGGACCGGGCTGTTACGGCCTTAATCCCCTTAGCTCGGCTATACAAGGAGTATCTCGAAGATAACCTAGAAGCTGCCAGATATAGCGGGTTAGAGGGTGATGACCCATTAGTTTGCTTCCAACAGATGGAAATTGTCTATACTCGGGGTGGCAAGGGGGTTCTAACAATCGAAGACACGTATCAGGCCATGCAGTTTTTCACTAACCTAGGAATTGACATATGAACATTATTGTAGCCTTTTCATTCGCCATTGGCATGCTAGTCTCTTATATTTTATGCAGTCTGTTTTTCTTTAACGAAACAGTCATCAACCGTAGAGCGACTAGGCTAAACCTCGGTCTGTCGCTTAAGGCTTACCTGACACTGTGTGTAGATGACAAAGAGACACCGGAGCAAGCAAATAGATCAACACTATGCTTTTGCCTTGGTTTTCTAGGCAGTCGGGGCCTGACCGAGGATGATATCAATGAAGCGGTCAGGGTATATAAGGAGACTAAAGCATGAGTGGTCCACTTTCTACTTTCACTGCCCGGGTCCAATGGCTCGCTGATCACCCTGAGGTAATCCAGAACTGGCCAAGCCATGAGAATTTGATTAAGTCAGCCCTGCAGCAGGCTGGTCTAATCTCGTCCAAGACTGACACAAAGTATATGGACGTTGGTAAACTCATAACCGCTGCAAGAAAGAAACTACATGATCAAAGACATGTTCAAAAACAACGGTAAGTGGATTGATCGGAATTGGGGATGGGTGGCTCTTGCCGGGCTACTGATTCTTACGGTTCTGGTAATTAACATCATCAACAACATTCCTAAAGTCAAATGAACTTACACCCTAATCGTCGGTCTGGGCTGGCTTTTTTACCAGCGCTCATTCTATTCGTCATCATCCTAGCGATCGCCGGGGCCGTCATCATCATGCTGGCCCAAGCCGCTAATCGGCTAATGCACCAGCCGGGGCCACCGGTTGATGGTAACACGAACTACCCGCCGATAACCTTCCTTCCGATCGGTGAGATCCCACATATCACAGCTGCCGATCTGGCAACCTTGGCAGCCATGGCTACTAACACTACCGAGATCGAATTCTTCGTCATGCGATCAACCAATCTGGTCGACTGGCAGGAGGTCGTCCGGTCAAATACGGTTAATCATCAGGCGCTCTGGGATGACCCAGACAAGCCATACCCGAATGCGTTCTACCAAACGTTTATCGTATTACCCCATCCGATTGAACAATACGGCGTTCACCCATGACCAAGGACCAGCGTAATCGATTAAAACAGGCGCTGGTCAAGGTAAAAGTTGGGCGGTCCCGTGCGAGCAGGACCGCCCTTTTCTCTGCCAAATCAGCTACTGTCTATGAGAACTTTGCTGACTCGGTTCTCGAACTTTACCAGTTACTCGATGAGTTGGACATCGAAGGGATAGAGAAGCTTTAACTGGTCTTGGTTGGAGAAATGGTGGTGTTGTTATCAATATGCTCAGCAACAACTGAGACTGTCCCATTCGCTGCAGCTACCTTGCCAGCGTGGTCGACTGCCGAGTTACCGAGGCTAACGATTGCTTCCGCCAGCGAGTCAGCGGCGCTGGTCTGCGCTTTCAAATCCTTATTCTTCGAAGCAGCAACCAGCGTCGACGCAGCAGTTGCTACGCCGAGTGCTAAGCTGATCAGGGGATACCAAGGGCTGACCGGGGCCGAGGCGGTGTTGACTGCCTGAGCAGTAGCCAAGCCGGTGACCAGTCGAGGGTCTGGCACTTGCACCGTATTGGTTGAAAGCGAACCGTCAGGTTTAGTCGTCACTACTGTCTGAGGAACCGTGCACCCGATCAGTGTGATGGCGATGATGAGTATTCCGGCGATTTTTGTTTTTGTTTTCATGTTTTTTCTTTTCGATGCGGTCCGCAACTGCGAACCAAATAGCAATGATACCAGCGATTAGCGCGACACCGGATGCTGATACCCTGATGGCCACTTCAAGCTCAGTTACCCAAGACGCTCCAGCACCACTCAGAGCAACGGCTATACCCGTAACAATCTTCCCCCCATTAGTAACCGTTTGGCTGTCCATATTATTGAGTGGCTGTTCTGAAATAGGCTTGATCAAGGTTGTTAGTGTGGTAGACCCGGTGAACCGTGCCGTCACCTTTAAAGGTAAGCACTGGCTGCCAGTTTACCATGTTAGTGGTTATGAGTATCTGGTTTGTCTTCCCTAGGACCCCGAAGCTTTCAATCACCATCCGGTCATACCGGATTGATGTCTTAACCTGTGTTCGGTTAGTTACTACGTTGCTATCTGCACCTTCCATCCCGGACGAGTCATACGCGACAGCGGTAAAGTAGTAGTCAACCTCTGGGACTAGATTAACAATAATTACGTTTGTAGCCATCCCAACGTCAGCGCGAAGGTTACTAGTCGATGATGTTAGACTAGACCGGTTGGTATTGTAATATACCGCGTAACCGGTGATGTTAGTATCATTTGGTGGCCACCACGCTAGCTGAACTTGGCTAAGCCATGGGGTCGAGGCTACCGGGGCAGTGACCAGCGCGGAGACGCTAGTTGATATCAGGCTAATTGGAGAACTAACTGGAGTCGTTACCACAGCTTGCCTGACAACTGCTATTGCCGGTATTGGGATGGCTATTCGATTCGTAGCCCGGTTGGTGCTGGAGGATATGACGGGCTGTAACTTGGCTCCGGTGTCGGCTGGCTGATTACAGCCGCTAAGCAGCACCAGATGAGCAATGCCAGCAAAAGCAATAGCCAAGAATAGAGTTTTAATTGGCGATCGGTCATTCATTTAGTTAGTAGTGACGGTCCACCCTCTCGGACCAGTTAGAATTGCCTTATTAGCCAGCCCTGCCGCCGATGGCGCCGCGTTAGTTCCACCGTTGAGTAGACATGACCCACCAAGCAGGCCAGCTGACACTAACTGAGCTAGGATCGCGTCAATCTGTGGTTGGGGTAGGCTGTTGATTGACAGGTCCATGATTAGAACCTTATTACACCCGGTCATGGTAACCGAGGTAAGATGACATCCATGGCCATCGAAGCTGTTCAGGTTAACCATTCCTCCCATATCAATCGTGGTAATATTGGTATGGTAAAAATTAAAGAACTGTAGCTGCGATAGACCGCGAACCTCTAGGGTATTAAGAGGGTTTTCGGCTACATCGAGAGACGTTGTAAGGCTGCGTAGCTGAGTTAGATTCAGATCGGTTAACAGGTTGGCGAACAAGCTAAGCGTGTCAAGGTGGATCAGCCCAACTAGATTAATGCTGCTGATTGAGTTGTTGCTCAGGATGGCTGAAAAAAGCAGCGGGCTACCGGAAAGGTCCAAGGAAGTAAGCCCGTTACCGTCCAGATTAGTGGTCTGCAGGCTAGAAAGCGGTGTTAGTATTAAGGCCCCGATTGAGTTATCGTTTAGGTCAGCATTAGTAAGCTTAGTCAGCTTGTGAATGTCCGCAGCGATCAGACCATCACCGCCAGCTAAGATGTTGGTTATATTGCCAGAGAATGACGTGCTAACTGATGACAGGCAGGACCATATCTTGACAGTAACTGCCGCGTGTGGAACTAAGTTAGCTGTATCGCTGGCGAAAATGTGGGCTACCGAGTTGTAAAACAAAACATACCAGCCACTGGTTGATGAAACGGTTATCACCATATCAGTAACGCCATTACCGGTTAAGGTTGCAACTGGGCTGCCGTCACTGATCGGTTTACCCGCACTGTCAAGCTGGTTGTCCCCATTAATAAAATCGGTCCATGTAAAAGGTAGGCAAGCGGCACCAGCCATCTTGACGAACTCTCGACGGTTCAGGTCGTCTTTTCTTCGCGATTTAACTAAGTCCATGATAGTCATTAGTTGGTAGTACAGAACCAGCCTCTCGATAACAAAGTAGCCTTATTAGCTAGACCAGCGGCTGATGGCGCTGAGCTAGTGCCTCCGTTTAGCTGGACGTTACCATTTCGCTGGTTATTTTGAACCAATAGCCCCAACACTAGGTCGACAGTAGACTGAGACAAGAAGCAATTTAGCGCCGTAAAGTTTCTCATGCTCGGCAGGCTATTAGCGATAATGGTAGTTAAGTTAGAGTCATTGGTAAAGTAAACGGTGCTAAGCCAGCGTAAGCCGGTTAGATTTATTGTGATGGCGGCTGTGGCGTTACCGTGAATCAAGGTTTGTAGCGCCAAATTGGAGCTAAAATCTACTGTTGGGCCGATTGACGTTCCGTCAGTCGCGATGAACTGTAGCTGTTTCGCTTTTTCCAGATTAATGCTGGTTAATGTAATCGACCCAGATACGGCGATGGACAACAGGTGATCCAAACCACTTAGGTCAAGAGAGACTATGCTGCTACCACCAAGCTGTAGGTCATATATAAGCGTGTCGGTGATGATGATGTTGGTGATGATGAGATCCCCAAAGTCACCATTGCCGAGGTCGTTAGTTGTTAGGTTACCAGAATGTGAAGGGTTAGTGGCTGACAAACACGACCAAAGGACACAAAACGGATTGGTTCCACTGACGAACATAGCGTCACCAGCGTGATGGATGGTGATCACCCCAAGGCTATCTTGAACCGCTACCCACCCCGTTGTAGACTGGACCCCAAAGTTGTAGTCAGTTATGCCGTCATTAAACATCTTGATGAACGGCGCTACTGATAGTCCACCGCTACTGATCTGGTTAACTCCGTTGATGAAGCTCAGGGCTGGAATTGTCGACCCACCACCACCGGACATCTGTTGTCCGATCTTAGCTACCTTGTTGTCTGCCTCTCTGCGGCTCTTAATCAGGTCTGTGATTCTCATAGACTAGAGGAAGGCTATGTTGAATGAGAGCGCTGCTGATAGATTATCGCCGGCTGTTAAGACAAAGGCAATTGAACTACTGCTAAAGCCGGGAAGAGTGGCGGTAAATACCCCGGCAGATGGTGAACCGGGGCCGCCATCGGGAACTTGAAGAGTAGCTGGTGGGGGTGACCAGATTAGTCCACCAAGACTAGCGACATTGGCGCGTGGCGGTGGAGGAGTAAAGTGGCCGCTACCGCTCAGTGAGACAGTGACGCTCACCATCCGGTCTGGGCCAGTATTGACTACGGGTGAAGAGATCTGAGCGGCATAGCCAAGCACTGGATCACCACCAGCAACGGCAAATACTCCGATCGCCCCGGTGGCTGGGAAAGTGGGTCCCACGGCTGGGTTACCAAGATCAGTGTAAGTCCACGCTAGAGGTAGCCCACCGCTAATCGGTAATCCGTTACTATCGACCTGACTAACCCCAAAGATGAAGTTAATCAGGGTAAGCTTATAACCAGCACCAGCATGAGTTCCGACGCCGGTCGGGGCTGCAGTATGAACGTTGTTGCTGTCTTGGAAGTCGATCACAATACAACATACTTAAATGTCACAACACCCCACACAAAGTCAGCCGCCTGATTAGCGCAGGAAGCGTAAAGGCTGACACTCTGGTTAGCCTGAATGAGCGGAGCGACATCTAGTGAAAACGAAACACTCCGAACATCAGACCACGCACTAGCTGCTGCCCCTTGTGGGGTAATCGCGGCGATCAGCAGGTCCGAGTTGCCAGACACGCTGATGATGGGCCGGTTATCGATCAGAACGTATAGCCCAATCGGACCGGAAAAGGTCGCGTTGGTGATCGCGTAACTAAGGCTGGCAGACAACAAGGCCGACGCAACCACTAGCTGCTGGCTAGCAATCCGTGCCGCCTGAGGAAACGCCTTGTTAATGGTGCTACCAGCCTTGCCAACCGCAAAGCTAAACGAGCTAGTCGGTGAAAAGACGTTAACTCCGTCAACCCGCTGTTGATCCCATTCGACAGGCGGAGAAGCATACCTCAACCCGCTCTGATCGAACGGAGCCGGGTGAGGTAATGTGTCGAACGTGCTGTCGCGGTTAAACAGGTTACCAGATCTCCGGGCAACGTTAGCCGTATCGACCTGCTGATCAAACAGCGTGTCATTTAAGGTATTCATGGTGTCCTTTCGGTTAACCAGCTAACCAAGCCAGCGACTACGGATTGATGACCTTGAACCCAATCAGCACGATCGATGATGTTTGGGCGGTATTAGACAAGTCAGTGAACTGGAATGAGAGATTCGACTTGGCCGCGATCATCACTGGCCGACGCAATGGGATACCTCCATTGTCGGGGCCACAGATGATCTTCTGCTGGATTGGCAGGTTCGCCCAGAACCGGCTGCTACCCTTGTCGGCAGGGGTAACCGAGAAGTTATTGTTATAGAAGTTTGTGGCCACATCGGCGGTCGAGGCGCCCATGATGTAGTGAAGCTCAAAATCAGCGTCAGGATCCAGCATGAGCGGGACAGTCGCTGACCCTAGCGCAGCGAGCGCAGCATCGACCCGGTAAAAGAACGGGGCGAAAATGAGGTTGGGAGCAGAGGTATCGGTTCTTTGAGGAGGCATAATGTTTGTTATTTGTTAACTGTTAACTATTACCAAAAAATTGAAAAGGGGGAGCGGAGCCAATGACTCCGGCTCCCCCAGATGGACGCACCTACTTGGACTTACTGGACCGGACGGAGGATGAACCCGTCAAGGATCAGACCGAGTTCGACGATGGGGGTAAACCCACCGGTGATGATGTTGGTCAGCACCGGGCTGTTAGCATTGTCGAAGTTGATCGCCGCAGTAATCGTCTGGCCAGCCTCAACCAGCTGCTCCGGCTTGACGATATAGAGCGAGTTCGGATCAACTGCCTGTTGGAACCACGAGCCATTCAGGTTAGCCCCGATCGACGGAACCTGATGAATATCGAGGCCAGCAGCAGGCGGGCAGGCGATAAACGGCTGGGGGATGTCCATGTATTCCTTCTGGCCGAGGCTGATAACCAACACCCCTTGGCGGGAGAGTTGTTCCATCGCATATGCCAGAGGATTGACGGTGCCTGCTGCAAGGTAGTTGGGCAGCGCCACGATACCAGCGACCTGACGGGCTTTCGGAGGAATCCGGATGTGAACCCGGATACTCTTAATCAGGAAGTTAACCCGGCCAAATGACCGGACTTCCGACAGGTTGGTCTGCTCCAGCGACTTGGTATTGAGCCCGACCGGGTCATTCTGACCCAGAGGGGTATTGAAGAACTGGACCACATTGGTGCCGGCAGGGTTCAGACGAACGTAATCGTAGAACAGCCACCGGTTTTGTGTCCACCTTGACCAGTCAGCCGATCCCACCGACTTTTCGAGGGATGACATACTGGGCGCCAGATTCGGTTTTGAAACTTCTTGTGCCATATTGTTAGATAGCTAATTGTTGATTGTTTTGCCGTGATTACTGGACCGGACGAACCTCGATACCATCCAGTTCAACACCAACGTAGAGAGGGTTGGGGACAGTAACCGGTGTAGTTGCCAGAACCGGGACAGCCCCGGACGGGAACTCGATAGTGATGGTGAAGTTCTGATCTTGGTTAATCAGCACACTAGGCGACATCAAGAATGCCGCGTCGCGGGTACTTTGCAGATCAGCGTAAGGGATTACCCCAGTTGCACCAGTAGCACCACCAGCCACCGAGCTATAAACCTTAGGTGACCCAAAGGCTGGAGGAGCAAAGATGAAAGGTGATGGAAGATTGAGGAACTCCTTACTGCCGATCTTGAGGACCAAGACGCCAGTAACAAAAAACCCTTCAACGAGATCAGAGTAGAGGCTCGACGCGTCAGCAATTGCCGCGTTGGCCAGCCCGGTGGTCTGGATGAAATAGGTTGTGCGGATCGCCTTGACGAGGAACGGGTTGTCAAGGATACCAGCCTGCTGGATATTCGTCAGCTGGCGGTTCAGCTGGCCTTGGCCTTGGCTGAAAAACTGCAGACGGACTGAACCAGCCAGCGGATAGTTGACAAACGAGTAATACTGCCGGCGCCGCGTTTGAACTTTACCTGCGTCGATCGAGCCATATCGGGCTTGAAGCGACTGGACAAATTCACTATCGCTAGTGAATGTCTCGATGCTATTGATGTCTTTCATGTGGTGTTATTTACGAGTTTTCGGTTTACTAACTACCCACTTACCAAGCGGAATGTGGGAATGCGTTGCTGGACAGGTCACCGGCGATAGTCCCGGCGTTGGAGCCTTGAACGTATTCGCCAAGCCCGAGCGGAATCTCACCCGCCAGACCCATTCCACGAGCGCCAGACGTTTCGTAGAAGTTACCCATCGCGCCCTGCTTCACCGTAGTTGGCGCGGCGGACATGGACGGAGCAAATGAGCGAATCAGGCTATTGAAGCCCATAATCAGTCCACCGATGACCAGACCCTCGGCAATCCGGCGCTGTTTATTGCGCAGGAGGTATGCCGCACCAATTGGGATGGCGACACTATAGAGAGCGCGAGCGTATTCGGCGGTCTTCGGGTTGGCCGATGACATACCGGGAAGCTTGTCCCCAATCTTGTTGAGGAGGAGCCCGGTGCCGAAACTGGCCGCAACGGCCCCACCAGCAATCATCAAGGTGTCCTTGCTGACCATTCCCATGATCCCCTTGCCAGACTTGAGGCTTGAACCTCCACCACCACCAGAACGATGGGCCATACTGCGACGAGCAGGGCGGCGAGCCATGGCGAAGGACGGACGAGTAATCCGGCGAGCCAACGTGGTGACCCGACGGGCTGCCCGGCGAACTGGACCACCGGCAGCGCGACGACGGAAGCTGGCCTTGACAGCCAGACTAATCTTCTTGCGCATGGCCGGAGTCATCTTTGGAGGATTGGTGCGCACCCGACGACTAACCCGACGACGGGTCGAACGACGAGCAGTGGCTACTTTGCGGCGTGCCACGAACCGGCCAGAACGGCTCCGACGGAGACGGATACTTCTCATATGTTTTTTTGGTGGATTCATCAGTGTTAGAAACTTTAAGGCTGCTGCCATAATCGTGATGAAAGCTTAACACGCCAAACAGTGACGTGTCAAGTTGTCTCGTGACTGATGGGAAAGAAAGCGCATTTTAGCCAATATCACTACGCCGACGAGGCGAATTAGACTTGTGGCAGATGTAATAACCAATCGCGATGCCGAGGCCGACCCAGCATACTGTAACAGCAATTTGATTGGGGATCGGAATCAAGGACGGCACCGTCCGGTTAGTCGGCATTGGTGTCATCTTTGGCGTTGGTGTCGGACCAGCGCCATTGATATCGATAATTGGGTCCGAATTAGTATCTTGTGCCATAAAATCAGGAATTTTTGGAATGGACGAATAGCTGATAGACGATGTAAGCACCAACCACCAAACCGAGCGTGGAAGCGAGCGAACTAACCCCAAGGTTAGTCTTCTGTTCCAAGTCCTTCGCAACATTCTGGACGAAAAGCTTACCTGTATCCGTCTCAAGCTTAGCCCCAGTATTGCCAGCCCCAGTCTTCATGTTGTAAAGCCGGTAGTTCCATTCCACCGGATCAAAACCGGCGAATAGCACTTTCTGGGCTTCTTTCATGCTGTAGGTCACATCCACCTTCTTACCGCCTTGGTTGTAGATGAACTGGTAGGTCGATGGAACAAACGACACATACGCCAGAGGAATAGTCTGTCCGTCGATCAGAGTGATAGTATCCTCAGCCGCGTCAGCGAAGGAATCGAAAGGGTTAAGTGGAACTTTTAACATAGTCTTATTTTCTTGTTCGGTAAAGTATCAGCATGATCAACCCGATGGCTACTCCACCACCAATCAGCCACGGCGCTGCGCCAATTAAGGTAGCCTGAACTGGCTTTTGAACCTCTTGTGAGACATCAGAGGTAGTCTTAAGGTTCTTCGTCCGGGCATTTAGCACGGTAGCAGTGGACTGAGCCGTTCGAAGCTGGCCGAGTGACCCGGCATTCATCACTGCTGATGTTGCTTCTGCTGGTGCCTTAATAGTCGCTGCTTCCGACATGAGCCGGGCTACTTCAATCGAAGGAAACGCTGCTTTATACGCGGCCTGAGTAGACTGGCTCTGAGCATAGCGGTTCCAGTCAGCCGCATTACCCGGATTTGAAGCATCACCGGTTGGCCGGGCATAAACCCGAGGCGAACCCGGCAGGCTGTAGGGGTCAGCCCAATCTGAAAAGCCCTGAACATTTAGTTTTCTATTGTTATCCCTATGATACACTTGGAGCCTTTCTCCGGGTTACGATAAAAACCATGAGGAGCAGCGCAGCGGACCCGATCGCTACCCACCCGGTAACTGAGACACCTTTCGGCGGAATCTTGCTGCCTAGGTCATATGACTTAGCCGACGCTCGCAGGGCATTAGCTTCATCAAAGGTCAATAGGTCAGTGATATCGGTGGTATTGCCAGCAATCCAGCGGTATGGATCGGTGGACCCTTTCATCCGGTCATCACCAGCCACGGTGCGCAAAATCCGGCCAGTTACCGAATCAATGATCACATCCTTAATTGGGACCTGAGCACCATTACTAAGCCAGATAGTGTCTTCCCAGACTAAAGCGCTGAAACCGAGTTGAGTTACAGGATACATTAGATCTTTCGGCTTACCAGATACGCACCACCAATAATCCCAAGCAGAATCATACCCTGAATGGGCCAATTAACCGGCTGGCTATACTCACCATCGCGCTCTGACTTTTTAACTTCCAAGGCGGTAAGCATCTCGGTAGCCTTTTGCTTAGCCCATCCAGCCTGAAATGCCCTAACTGCCTTCTGGGCCTGTTCATTAATTGCCGCCGACCGGCCATCAGTTACCCCAACGCCAGCCATGATATCATCAATGACTGATATAGGAGTCGAAGATGTTGATTCGTGATACATTACTTCTTCACAGCCAAGAGGACCACCACGAAAAGGACGCCACCAATGAGCAGGATTGGCATCATATTACTACTACCAGTATCTTTCTTGGCGGCATTCTGATTGGCGAGCATCTGAGCGGTAAGCTGAGCCTGAACCAGTCCAGCGTTGGCATTAGTTTGCGCTAGCTTATTGGCAGCTGCCGCGTTAGTAATCGAGCCGTAAGTCGAAGCAGCAGTATTGGCTACTCCGAGCAAACCGGTGAGCCAGTTACCCCCACCAGTATCACCAGCCGTAGCTACCTCGGCAAAAGCGGAAAAGCTATCCAGCGCGCGGATGGGAGTGACTAAGGCGCTGAAAGTTGCGGAATCGACGGAGGCATTGAAGGACACCGGATGTCTGTCATTATAACGTTTGTTCATATCTGTGTTTTTCTGGACGGTTTGGTCGAAATCAGTGACCGGTAATGGCACCTGAGTTTTAGCGTCAGCGATGGCTCTGACGGCTAGGTCATCTGAAATTGGAACATCAGGACCCTTCCACGAAGGAACAATAGTAAAGGGCTGCCTGCCGTAAAGACTGCTGCGGCTAATATCCTTCTTTCGAACCTCGTTGATGATGGCCTGTTTCATCTCCGGTGAGATATTTACCTCACTCCGATAGTCAGGAAAGCGCTCCCTAGTCTGGATGATATTTTTGAGTTCATCCAAGCTAATGTCCCGAACCGGTATATCCTTCTTTGGTTGGTTGATATACTGAGGGGGAACATACGACGGTGCTACCTTCTCGAGAATGTCGGCATCGGAATAGCGAAGCCAGTTCGGGTCACCAATATTCAGGAGGTTAAGACGCACCTGCTGGATCCGAGCCTGAACATCAGTATCAGGAGCAGAGGCTGAAAAGTCGCACATCGATTTTGGTAGATTAGGCATAAAGTCTGTTATTTTCTGGTTTCCTTCATTAGGGCTAACGCCAAGATTGTCACTACTCCTATCGCGACTACCGGTGTCCAATTGAAAGGAACATCCCGGGTCGGCTGTGGTGGTGGAGTATAAGTCTGAGACGCCGTAATCTTCGGCATCGGACTGATCATACTCATCATTTCAAGGAGGAAGTCCATATTACCGGGATTTGCGCTTCGGCTTCGTCATAATCAGAGTTAACCCGATCACTCCGAAAGCCGCCATAATGATAACCGGTGTCCAGTTAACTGGAGTTGGGGGTGGTGGCTGTGGGGTGTAGACTGGAACATCGAGGTTGACCTTCGGTTTAGGGCCAAACATCCCATAGGCAGCGACAGCTACCTGCAGGGCTTCGGTAACCACACCATAACCATCCGGAGATAACCGGCTAGTTGTGGTATAGGTGAATGGTCGGCGGTAGTCGATCATAAGCTATTGGGAGTCTGACGACTTGACAACTGAGACTTGAAATTCATCGCCATTAGTCAACCGTATCACCAGCCCTTTATTGCGGGTCAAATATTGCTCCTCCTCAAAGGTAGCAACACTATCGAGGGATGGAGCATCAACATCATCAGACTCCATGAATTCCTCATGTGACCTTGAGCCAGTCTGGACAAATATCCCACCATCGATCCCACCAGCCTCGACTGTTTGACGAAGCGCTTCTACAAAATCTCGAAGTTTCATGATTAGGTGTTTAGATTGATCCAGTCAATCTTCTCTTTCTTCATCCACTTGACTAGTTTCCCAGCTGCAGCTAGGTCCTGGCTATCAGAATTACCATTCTCTTCCTCAATGTCAGATAAGTTCTCAAAATCGCCAGCCTCGAAAGGGACTGGAGCGGTATCGTCATCGCTAAAGCGCCATCCTTCCTGATCCATATTTTCCAGAAGGTATTCACGCAGGCCATCGCTGAGAATGTCCTTTGGAATATCCGACGCGTGGACTACACAGTATTTTTTCATACCATCAATGTCTCCTTATACCCCGGCTGGGGCAG
>Ga0302321_100001454_pt1 | contig 20227 bp, 19 predicted proteins | sample Fen_T0_1_FD_202505 | JGI IMG/M metagenome (GOLD analysis project Ga0302321, IMG submission 202505) | Peat permafrost microbial communities from Stordalen Mire near Abisko, Sweden - Fen_T0_1 | ecosystem: Environmental > Terrestrial > Soil > Wetlands > Permafrost | place: Sweden: Abisko...
CCGAGTTGCCCCCGGGCATGCGCGGTTTACGCGTACGTGTTGCGGAGGAAGTCGCCATCGTCGTCGAGGGCAACGCCGACCCAGGGCTTTCCGACCACCTCAAGGCCGCGCTGCAGTCCGAGCTTGGAAGGCTCGGGCTCACGGTGGTGCGCGCCAGCGACAAGTCGTTCGATCTCTCGCTACGCATCGAAACCCGGGTTACGGGCGCCGTCAGCTATCTGCGTGGGCGGGTCGGGTTGACTGCCGAAAAGGGTGGTCTGGCCGTAGCGCAGGCGGCCACCGACGTCGAACTGCACAGCAATGGCGAGTTCCCAGCCATCATGACGCAAAAAGCTGTCGCCGAATTGTTGCATTCCCCTGCCCTGGCCGAATTTGCCAAGAAGCAGGGGCCCAACCGGGAGGTGGTTCGCGAGAGGCCGCAGGCTGTGGCCGCTGCTCCTGCGCCGGCAAAGGCGGTTCGAAACCCGACCGCTGAAGCCAAGGCACATTCCAATCGCGGGACCAGCATGTACAACCTGGGACGCTTCTCCGACGCCCTGGCCGAATACGAAGCCGCCTACTTGGCGGTCCAGGATCCGCCTTTCCTGTTCAACATCGCCCAGTGCCACCGCAAGATGGGCAAGAACAAGGAGGCCTTGGACTCCTATCGCACCTACCTTCGCGTCGCGCCCGAGGCCCCCAATCGCGTGGAGGTGCAGAAACGCATCTCGGAGCTCGAGCACCAGGTGCACGCTACGAGATGATTATCCCGTGCGCTCAAGCGCTGCCTACTCCGTGCGCTTGAACTGGAATGGCATGGGAGCGCCTTTTGCGTCATCCCAATCCGCCACGACCGAGGTGACGTGGGCGCCCCATGGTCCCCGGTTCAAGTAGGCCAAAAACAGGTTGAGCTTGGCTTCGCTTCCCTCGGCCAGAACCTCAACCTTGCCGTCCACGCGGTTGCGCACCCAGCCCGCAAGGCCGAGCCGCCTGGCCTCGTCGAGGGTCGTGGCCCGATACCCCACCCCCTGCACGCGGCCATGCACCACGGCGTGCAGGCGACGTTCAAGGGGACTATCCGCAGGCACCACGACCGAAGTTCTAGAGCGGCCCCTCTGTGACGGCGAAGCTGACCAGGCTGTTGGGCACCACGGGCAGCTCGTCGAAGCGTGCGATCACGCGGTTCTTCGAGTCGAGGATTTGCGCCTTGGAGAGCACCGCGTACTCGACCGGACCCTCGGTCGGGGCGCAGGCAGCGATGTAACCCACAATCTTCGCCCCCGAATCGAATTCGAAGGTGACGCGATGGCTGACCATGTCGCGGATGGTTGCGTAGTCTGACATTGCGTGAAATCTTCCAGGCCGGGGGGCAAGAGTCAACTGCTGCAAGACAACCAGAAGATCCTTGGAGCCCCTGCCGCCCTGTTAAGATAGAACGCAATGCGGTTTCGCTGGGCTTGTCTCTGCCTTTGTGCCGGCCAGTTTTGGGCCTGTGACAACCCTCGACCAGTTTTGACCCGCGTGGAGCCTGGACAGGCCTACAGTGAGAGCGCCCTGCGTTTGACCTTGGTGGGCGATGGGTTCATTCCCGCCTCTACGCTCAATCCCGGGTCGGGCAGCCGCGTCGCCGTGACCGACGGGTTTCACGCACGCATGGGCAGGGACACGACGTGGGTCGAGCTGTCCAATCTGATTTGGCGGTCAACCGACCAGATCGAGGCCACGCTGCCAAAGGAAACCGCCGCGGGTCTTCCCAGTGGCTATCTGAATGTGGAGGTCGTGGATCCGCGCGGTCAGCGGGCAACCTTGGCCAGGGCATTCAATGAGCTTGGCCCCGATGCCGTGGCCCCCATCGTGACGTTCGCCAGCCCGGCGGCCGATACCCCCGTTGGCCCTGGTACGATTCTGCGCGGAAGATTTCATGCTTCCGACGGCCCGCTTGGGGCCTTGGCCGAGCTTTCCTGGACCTACAGCGACTCCGGCGTGCCCCGCCCCATGCCGAGCTGTCCAGCTGTTGCAGGGGCGGCCGAGGCCGATTGCGATTTTCTGGTCAAGGTCAGCCCGACCCTGCGTGGAGGCGAGACCATCCAAATCGTGGCAGTCGCGCTCGATGACTCCGCCGCCCGAAATCGCGGCGAGGCGTCCCTTTCCTTCACGGTCCGAGCCAAACCGACGGTCGAATCTATTTCGCCAAGCAGCGGCGGCACCGCAGGTGGCACCGACGTGGTGATCACGGGCAGCGGCTTCTTGCCTGGGAGCCAGGCTATTCTAGAAGGCGTGCCATTGTTTCCCGACGGCGGGATCGTGATTGATGAAAACACGCTCAGCGGACATGTGCCCGCCCACAAAGAAGGTTCCGCGGCCATCACCGTGCACACGCCCATCGGAGACGCCATGGGGGCTCTCGTCTTCACCTACCTGCCGCCCCCCCTCGTCGAAACCATTGCACCGACCACCGGCGCCACCGCCGGCCGCACGGCGGTGACCTTGACCGGGCAGAATTTCAGCGCCAGCACGCAGATCTACTTCGGCGCGACCCTGGACAGCGCGGTCCCCCTCACACAGTTGTCCAGGCCGAATGACAACACCATCATCGGTCGCACCCCCTCCGGCAGCGGACCGACCACGGTGTGGGCTTTCGACCAGGCCCTGGGCTTCACGCGGCTGGTGAATGGTTTCACCTGGAGGAACCCGTGAAGCTGCTGCCCAAGCTGGCCCTGCTGTCCATCGGCGTCGCCGCGGTTCCACTCGCCATCGCGGGCTACTCCTCGATCCGGGTCAGCCAGTCCGCCCTGCGTGAAGCCATCGAGGGCCACGAGGTTCTGCTCGCCCGCCAGATTTCCGAATACGTGTCGAGCCAGCTTGGCAACCTGCGCGCCACCATGGCGGTGGAAACGCGCATCCTCGACCTCACGCGCGTCGGCGGCAACCTGCCGTCGGACGAGGCCCTGCGAAAGTTTCTTCACCTCGTCTACCACCAAAGCGATGACTTCAGCATCGTCGCCATGCTCGACAAGACCGGCAAGCCGGTGGTGCCATCCGCCTTCCAGTCCGCGGCACCCCGCAACGATTCCTTCGGCGCGCATGAAATCGTGGGGGCCGACGAGGCGGCCAAGCTGCCGGGATTGGTTCCCGTCGATCAAACCTTGCGCGAAGGCTCGGCGGTGGGGCCCATCCTGATTGCGGGCACGGCGAGCACACCGCACGTGGTGCTTGCGGTCCGCTACGAAGGCCCGGGGGAAAATGGTACGCGGGTCATCGCGGCGGCGGTTTCTTTGCGCCGCATCGCCGACCACCTGGCCTCGCTATCGACCAACGACCGCGACATCATCCTGCTCGACCGCGAAGCGCGCGTGGTGGTTTCCGGACGCTCGGTCGGGCCGCCGTCCTTCGAAGCCAAGCGTTTTTCCCACGGCTCCGCGTCGCGCTTGCCGGAAAGCTGGTTCGTCGACGAATACGAAAGCGGAGGGCACAAAGTCATCGGCGCGTATGTCCCTGCGCCTACCTTCATGCTCGGCGTGGTCGTCGAGCGCTGGCTGGACGCGGCCCTGCGCCCGGCGCGCCGCCTGGGTTGGACCACGCTCTATTGGGTCGGCGTGGCCGCGTTCGTGGCCGCCCTGGTCGGTGCTGCGCTCGCTCGCTCGCTCTCGGCCCGCGTGGGCTCGCTCCTGCGCGGCTCGCAGGACATCGCCCAGGGCAAGCTGGACATGCGCCTTGAGGTCGCATCCAACGACGAGCTGGGCGAGCTGGCCAAGTCGTTCAACGCCATGGCCAGCTCGCTCGGCGCCGCCCGCGGAGAAATCACGCAGCAGACCGGCAAGATCATGGAGTGGAACGAGAACCTGGAAAGACGGGTCGAGGACAAGACCAAGGAACTGCGTGAAGCCCAGGATCTGTTGCTGCGCTCGCGCGCGCTGGCCGCCATCGGTTCGCTCGGCGCTGGCGTGGCCCACGAGATCAACAACCCTCTCACCGGCGTGCTTGGCCTGGCCCAGCTGGCGCTCACCGATCTACCCAAGGACCACCCCGCGCACGCCATGGTCCAGGACATCGAGGATCAAGCCCTGCGCATTCAAGGCATCGTGTCCAACCTACTCCGCTTCTCGCAGCGCCAGGGTGGCGAGGGGTTCCGCATCCTGAACATCGCGACCATCCTGGACGATGCACTGGAGCTGTGCGGGACCCAGAACCTGGCCAGCGCCAAGGTCCGTGTGGTCAAGCACGTGGCCAGCGCCAGTCCGCCCGTGCGTGGCAACGCCCTGCAATTGCAAGCCGCGTTCATCCAGCTGATCCAAAACGCGGTGGCGGCCATGGAAGACGGCGGCACGCTGACACTGGAAACCACCCTGCCCGAGGCCAAGCTGTTTCGCGTTCGCATTTCCGACACCGGCCGCGGCATCAAGCCCGAGCACCTTTCGCGCATCTTCGACCCGTTCTTCACCACCAAATCGCAGCGCACCGACACCGGCATCGGGCTGTCGGTGGTACACAAGATCGTCGAGGACCACGGCGGCACCATCCGCGTGGAAAGCGCAGTGTCCAGCGGAACTACCTTCTGGATCACCTTGCCCATCGACGTCGGAGCCAGCACGCTCGCATGACCGCTGACTACCGTCACAAAGCTGCCCGCTTCCAGATCCTGGTGCTGGTGCTGGTGGTCGCCGTGCTGGTTATGGCAACGCTGGTTTCCCGCCGTTTCTTCGAAGGCCGGAAACCCGAGATGCCGGCTGGCCTGTCCCCGGTGGCGCCCGTGTCGCCGGAGAGCAACGCCAACCTGTTTCGCGTCACCGCCCTGCAGGGCGATGTGGAGGCCCTGCAGAACGGCCAATGGTACGTCGTCCGCGCCGGTCACCTGCTGTCCACCAAGGACGTGGTCCGAACCAAACCCGGTGCGCGGGCCATGCTCCGCCGTGGCAGCGTCGAGATCGAGCTGCGCGACAACATGGATTTGCGCCTGGACGATCTGGAAAAGGAAACCGCGCGGGTGGGACTGCTCCGCGGCGGCAAGGTGTCGGCCAGCGTGGGCGGCGACAAAGAGCATGTGGAAATCACCGCCGCGCACACCAAGACCTCGAACGTCGGCGCCGCCCGCTTCGTGGTTTCGCTCTCGCCCTCGGGCAAGGTCAATGTCGCGACCTCGGAGGGCGCGGCCCGCTTCGCCGGCAAAGGCAAAGAGGTCATCGTGCCCGGCGGTAGCGCGGCCGTGGCCTTGCCCGATCAGGCCCCGACCGATCCCGAGCCCATCCCGCAGGAGATCTTGCTGTCGGTCATCTGGCCAGAAGACGACCGCCTGGACGGCCAGGCCCGGATCAAGGGCAAAGCGCAGCCTTCGTCGAAGGTGAACGTGAACGGCGTCGAAACCGAGGTCGGTCCGGACGGCGCCTTCCGCGCCACCGTTCCGCTCAAAGTCGGCAAGAACCACGTCCAGGTTGACGCCGAGGACATCATCGGCCGGACCAAGATCGTCGACAGGGTCGTCACGCGCGCCGCTCCTGCACCCACCCTGGTGCCTTCCAACCAGGAACTGTGGAATCCATGATCCTACTGAGGCAGCGAATGAAGAAGACCACAGAGGACACAGAGAACACAGAGTCGGAAAGGGTTCGGATCCAAAATCCGAGTACCCTTTCTCTTCCGACCTCTGTGTCCTCTGTGTCCTCTGCGGTTGGCTTCTTGTCGTTCGTGCTGCTCCTATGCCCGCCAAGCGTCGCGAGCGCGCAGACACTATCGACACCTGCTGCGGATGCGCTGTCGCAGAAACCGCAGCCGGTCGTGACCCTAACCCTGGCTGATCCCTCGCCGGTTATTGGCGTGACCGGCGAGACCGAGCTGCGCATCGAAGTCACCGATCCCCCTAGCGATCCCATGCCCATGCCTCGCGTGCTGTGCAGCGTCGGCCAAATCGAGGATCTCGGGCGCGAAGGACCTGCCCGTTTCACCGCGCGCTACATCCTGCCCGCTGGCCGATTTCCCCAACCCACCATCATCGTCGCTGAATTCGCCAATCTCATGTGGCCTCTGCGCGGGATGATCGCCGTCCAACTGCGCGCCGCCACAACCGAACACCTGCACACCGATCCTGGCGTGCAGGTCACCTTGCGCGTCGGCGATCGCGACTTCGGTCCACAAATCGCCCAGGCCGACGGCTGGGTGCACATCCCAGTCGTGGTTCCGCCCGGCGTGGAATTCGCCGCTGCTCGCGCCGTCAATCAGCGCGGTAAGGCAACCGAACAAATGCTGGACTTGCACGTGCCCTATGCCCAGCGGGTCCTCTTCGCAGCGCCCGACGTGCTCGTCGCCGGCAACATTGCCGAGGTCGCGGTGTATGCCGTCGACCCCTCGGGCCACCCTGCCAGCGGTGGCGACCTCATCCTGCGCGCCGGAGACGCCAAGGTGCACCCGCTCGGCAGCCGCGTTCCGGGCGAAGCGCGCTTTCTCGTCCGCGCGCCCACCATCCTGCGCGAGAAGAGCCTGCGCATCGAAGCCCAACTCAAAGGCCAGAGCACCACACGGGTGGCGACCCGTATCGCGCTGGTGCCAGCGCCCGCCACCGGGCTGACACTTGAACCCGAGGCACCCTACCTTGGTCGCGCCCCGGGCGCGTCCCTGCGCGTTTTTCTTGGCGCCGAGGATGTCTTCGGAAATCCCGTCGATGCGGGCCGCGCGGAGGTGCTGGTGGGCGGCGAACCGGCCTGGGTCAAGGCCGATGCAGACGGCGAGCCCGTGGTCGTCGTGCAGACACCGGCTCAGCCTGCCCCGAAGGAGGTCGTCGTGGAAGGCGTGCTGGACATGGGCTATGCAATCCGGCGGATCCCCATCGGAATCATGCAACGCCCGCCGCGCCCCAAATATGCGACCGAGCAGCCGTCACCGCACTACACCCTGACGCCGCGGCTCGGATTGCTGTGGAACCTGGGCGACGCGACGGGTGCCACGCTGTTTGTCGATGCCCTCGCCTTTCGTAGTCCCCGCCATCCGGATTTCGGGGTGGGACTCTCCCTCGGTCTTGTCCAGTCCTGGTTCGCCACCGAAAGCGCGAGCGGCATTGCGCGCGCATCGCTCGCCACCTTGCCCATCTTGGTCCGCGTCCACTACCGCGCGCACGCGGGCCGGGCGTTCCTTGGCCTGGGCGCTGGCGTGGGCTTCGCCATGGCCTGGGCGCGCACGCGGACCTATGGGGCCACCATCGTGGGCAACAGCTATGGAGCAGCTGGAGACGCGAGCATTGAAACCGGCATCCGCCTTCGCCATGGCCAATGCGTCGCTTCCCTGCGCTACCTCGCCGTCTACCTCGACACGTTCTCGAGCGGTGATCGGATAAGCGGCAACGCCGGTGGCGCCATGCTCGACGTCGGCTACCGATTGGGGTTTTAGCGGGACACGAAGACCGGGACGTAGAGGCTTAGAACGACGGCGGCAATGGCCAAACCAAGCACCACGACGACCGCAGTATGGGCGATGGTCGTCAGCGTGCTCACCTTGTCGGAAGCCTCCCGTTCGCAATCGTCCGCAAACGTCAGCATGAACGTCCCCAGCTCGCCGCGCCGCTCGGCGGTTTGAACGGCCTGGATGTCGCGCCGTCGCAGGAAGCCGCTGTCGACCATGGCCTCGAGGTAAGGCTTTCCCGCTTCGATCTTCTGGACCGTCCGCGCGAGAGCTTCGCGCATGAAAGGATGGGGGGCCGTTTGGGCCGCTACCGCCATCGCTTCGCCCAGAAGCGCCCCGGTCCGCATCAGGATGCCAACCGTTCGGACAAAGCAGGCCTGCGCCGTGGCGCGCGTGGCAGTGGCCACCAGGGGTATCTTCAGCGCAACCTGGTCCAAGATCATGCGCGCCCCCGGATGGCGAGGCAGAAGGTGCAGCGCCAGAAAATTCACAAAGCCGAGCACGCCCACGTACGGCCAGCCGACGCGCACGACTTCGGCGACCTTGACGGCAAGCCGATCGGCGGAGCCCAGCATCGCATGATGGGAAGAGCCCACCGCGGGAAGAACTTCCTGCACCAAAAACGACAAGGCAACCGCGGCAATGAAGATCGCCAGAAGAACCAGAGAAAGCACGTTCAGCGGCCTAGCCACCGCGTTGTGCATGGCCCGGCGCAGGCGCCCCACACGCTCAAGGTAGTCGGCGACATTGGCCAAGGCGCCCTTGAGATTCCCAGACTGCTCGCCGAGCTCCACCAGGCGCACGACGCTGGCGTCGAAGGCAGGCTGACTGGCCAAGGCCCGTGAAAGCGAGCTTCCCTGGGCCACCTGCGCGTGCATGGCCTTGCAAGCAGCCCGCAAGCGCCCATGCTTGGTTTCCCCGCCAAGCGCGGTCAGGCACTTGTCCTCCGACAGCCCTGCCTTCATCTTGACCGAGAGCTTGCGCACGAAACGCAGCTCCGCCTCCATCCCCACGCTGAAGGTGCCCTCCGGCCAAGTTCGTTCGTTTTTGGCGCCCGCTATGGTGTCCACAGGAGTCCTCGCTCGTGACCAGCGCCCACCATCTTGCGCCCGATCGCGGGTTCGCGCCACTTGGCCTTACGCGGGGTTGCTGATCTTTGCTTTCAGGTTTTCCAGATGGTCGGTGGCGGACGATTGCAGCACCGTCAGGAAGTCCGACCAAGGGGCACGGGTCGCATCCACCAGGCCCAGCAAACGATCGTGAAGGGGGTTGGGGGGAGCGCCCGCTTCCGCGGCCTGACCGATGGCAAAGGTGTCTGTCCCAACGCTGTCCCGCTTGGCAAGGCGAAGAGAAGCCGTGTTGAGGCTCTCGTCGATTAGAATCACGGCCCAACCGGGATGTTTGGCTGAATCCTCGCTGTCAACCACCCAGCCTCCACTGTTGTACAGCTTCACCTTCTCGGCGAATCCATCGTAGGACTCCACTTGCTCGAAGGGTTTGTGAGTATGCCCGAACACCACAGTGACCTCGGACGGCACCCGTGGCCGTTCGCTGAGCACCTGCGCACGCAGCGGCCCCTGCAAATACCGTTTGAGCGTTGCTTTCGAGGTCTCGCTGAGCTGCACATCCGTTTGCTGGACCTCGGCGCTGGCCAGCCATCGCACCATGGGCCGCAGCAGAAGATTGAGCGACCAGGCCGTCATGGTCTCACCCAGAACCGGCAGCCTGTGGTTCTGGGCAAGGCCATATGCCACATTCTCAAGCAGCGCTGCGAGCGCCGACTGACTCTGAAGCTTGTCATAGATGAGCTCCACATTCCCGCCCGCGGGTCCCGAGCGGCCGAGAGCGGACCAGAAGAAATCGATCCACGCGAAGTTTTCCTCTTCCACTTCCCAGACATGGGTTGGCTGCACCCGCTCGGGAAAGAGCACGGTCATGAGATTGCTGACCAGGGTGTATTTGGATTCCGCAAAATGCCCGTGGGTGAAGATGACCGCGCGTTCTTGGTCGCCGCTGACCAGCCCGAGGTTGGGGTAGGCTGTTGCGAAGGAGACATCGGAGCGGCCGCGCCTTCGCGCCAGCGTATTGAGGAAGCTCGCCGGGCACGGGTCGGGATCATCTTCCTTGACGAACAGGTTGGTGGCGTGCCACGGCGGATTGATAGGCTTGTCGGGCGGACATTTCGCCACGTCCCCGATGTAGTCCAAGTACTGCCCTTCGCGCGCGGTTTCCCACAGGTGGTGGTCGTGGTTGCCGGGCAAGTAGTGGACGCGCTTGTCAAACAGGTCGTCGCCCCCGGCCGGGAAAGCCAAGTCGAGGAAGCGCTCGAAGGCCATGGCCGCTCGCTCATCGGTGGTCAGCGCCAGCTCGAGGATGTCACCATTCAAGACCAGGGTCGGCTTCTTGCGACCTTCATTCGTGGCCACGAGCGCGCGCAGACAGCGCACCAGCTGTTCGAGCACTGGACTGGTACGCATGGGATCCGCCGAGCGCCTGCCGCGCCCGAGGTAGGTCAGCAGGCTGTTGTCAGCGCCAAAGTGCGTGTCGGAGAGACAAACATAGCGAATGTCGGGCATGCGGGAAGCTCCTTCGGGATTGCGCGCCTGCGGGGACAATCCCGGACTTCCCGGCCACTGTCAACCACACACGCAGGCTCCGCATGTACCGAACCCGTGGCCCGATACACGCCCGACGACGCGACTGCTACCTAGCCGTGACGTAGCCCTCGGCTGCCAGCAATTCGGCGGTCAGGACCGCTCCGCCGGCGGCTCCGCGAACCGTGTTGTGCGAAAGGCACACGAACTTGTAGTCGTAGATCGTGTCGGGGCGCAGGCGGCCGATGGTGATGCCCATGCCATTGCCGGCGTCGCGGTCCAGCTTGGTCTGCGGCCGGTTGTCCTCGCTGAAGTAGGTCAGGTACGGCACCGGCGCGCTGGGCAGCTTGAGCTGCTGCGGTTTACCGGAAGCCATCTTCCAGCACTCGAGGATCTGCTCTTGCGTGGGCTTCTTCTCGAAGCGCACGAACACCGCGGCCATGTGACCGTCGCTGGCTGGCACGCGGATGCACTGGGCGGAGATGCGCGGCGAGGTGGCCACGACGATCTTGCCACCCTCGAGCTTGCCCCAGATCTTCATGGGCTCTTCTTCCGACTTCTGCTCCTCGCCCTTGATGAACGGGATCACGTTGTCGACCATCTCGGGCCAGGTGGCGAAGGTCTTGCCCGCCCCGGAAATCGCCTGGTAGGTGCACACGAAGATGTCCTTGGGGCCGAATGCCATCAATGGATCAATGGCTGGCACATAGCTTTGCAGCGAGCAGTTGGGCTTGACCGCGATGAAGCCGCGCTGGGTGCCCAGGCGCTTGCGTTGATCCGCGATGACGGCGGCGTGGCCGGCGTTGATCTCGGGGATCATCATGGGCACGTCGGGGGTCCCGCGGTGGGCCGAGTTGTTCGACACCACGGGGATCTCGCGCTTGGCGTAGTCCTCTTCCAGCTTACGGGTGTCTTCCTTGGGCATGTCCACGGCGCAGAACACGAAGTCCACGTTCTTGGCAACCTCGTCGATGGCCGAGGCGTTCAGGACGACCATGTTCGCAACCGCCGCCGGGATCGGCGTCTTCATGGCCCAGCGACCGCCCACCGCGTCCTTGTAAGTCTTGCCCGCCGAGTTCGCGCTCGCGGCCAAGGTCGTGACCTTGAACCACGGGTGATTCTCGAGCAGTGCCAAAAACCTCTGGCCCACCATGCCTGTCGCCCCCAACACCCCGACGCGTAGTGTACCGGTCATGTGTCCTCTCCTACTTCTGGTTGTTTCCGTGAACGTTGAACATGCGTATATAGCAGGATGCGAGCGGCCAGGAACCCACGATCTGGGAGGAACTTCACCGGCCCTCGGGGTTTTCGCTATACTCGCCTTGAATGGCGATGAACCCCGACGTCCGCTGGAAACAGCGCTTTTCCAACTTCGACCGGGCCTTCGTGCTTCTACGCGAGGCTCTCGAACGGGGGCCGTCCGCACTGTCCGCCCTTGAGAAGGAGGGTGTGATCCAGCGCTTCGAATATACCTACGAGCTGGCCTGGAAGCTGCTCAAGGACTTCCTTGAGGCCGAGGGAGCGGTGATATCGCCCATCACCCCTCGCCAGGTCATCAAGGATGCATTCGCGGCCAAGCTAGTCGCGGACGGCCAGTCCTGGATCGCCATGCTGGATCACCGCAATCTGCTCTCCCACACCTATGACGCAAGCGTGTTCGAAGCTGCGGTGGAGGCCATTGCCAAGCGCTACCTTCCGGCCCTGTCAGCCATGCACACGTGGTTTGTGCGGAAGGCGCTTGGATGAACTCCCCTGCCCTTCAGCCAGGAGAGCTCGACATCCTTTGCGCCGTGTTTGCACGGCATCCGGAAATCACCGCAGTGAAGCTCTTCGGCTCGCGGGCCAAGGGAACCCAGCGGCCCGAGTCGGACGTCGATCTGGCATTATGGGGCAATGTGGATGCCCTGGCCGCCGAGTCCATCGCCGCCGAGCTAGACGACTTGCCCTTGCCCTACCATTACGATGTAATGCCGTTTGCGTCGATCAAGTTGGAATCGCTTCGCGAGCACATCGAGCGCGTGGGAATCACGATTTTCCCCGTCACCCGCACGTAGGCTGCGCGGACAGTTCACGCTGGCGAACGGCCTCGTACAGCAGGATGGCGCCGGCCACCGAAGCGTTGAGCGAGGCCACGTGGCCACGCTGGGGAATCTGCACCAAGGACGAGCACCGGCGCGCCACGGCGGTACGTAGGCCGCGGCCCTCGCCGCCGACGATCAGGGCCACCGGCCCGCGCAAATCGGCCTGGTCCAGTTGAATGGCGCCTTCGGCGGCGCCGCCCCACACCGAGATGCCTTGCTCGCGCAACCAGTCGATGGTGCCAAGCAAGTTGTGTACGCGTGCGATGCGCATGCGCTCGCTGGCCCCGGCCGAGGCCTTGACGACGCCCCCCGTGACCGGCGCCGCGTGCTTGTCGGGCACGATCACCCCGTGCGCGCCCAGCACCTCGGCGCTGCGAACCAGGGCGCCGAAGTTCTGCGGGTCGGTGATGCAGTCGAGGATGAGCAGCAGCGCGGGCTCGTTCGCAGTGGCCGCTGCCGCCAGCATCTCGTCGATGCGTGCGTATTGAAATTCGCCGGCGATCGCCGCCATGCCCTGGTGGTTGGGCGAGGCAGCCAGATCGGCGACCAGGGCGCGCGGGCGAAACTCGACGGTGATACCACGATCCTTGGCCACGGCGACTGCAGTCTCGATCTCTTTCGACCTGTATCCGTCGGCCACATAGACGATGACGACCTCGCGCGGTCGGGCCCGGCAAAGCTCTTCGATGGGACGAACCCCGAAAACCACGCGTGACATGGATGATCTCCTGACGGCGCTACCCGGTTGCCAGCGCGGATTCGACTTCGCCGACCAGGGCCGCAAAGGCCGCCGCCGGACTCTGGGCATCGCGAATGGGCCGGCCCACCACGAGGTAGTCGGCGCCGGCCGAAATGGCGCTGGCTGGTGTGGCCACGCGCTTTTGGTCGCCAAGCGCGGCGCCCGCCGGACGCACGCCCGGAACCACCAAGGCCAGCGTGCTGCTGGCTGCGCGCACGTCGGCCACTTCCTGCGGCGAGCACACGATGCCAGCCGCGCCGGCCTTCTCGGCCAGCTTGGCCCGGCGAACCACGGCCTCGCGCATGGTACCCGCGATGCCGTCGGCGCGCAGATCCTCCTCGGACAGGCTGGTCAGCACCGTGACGCCGAGGATGCCGGGCTTGCCCTTGGCGCTTTCCTTGGCCACTTGGGCGGCCCTGCGCATCATCTCAAAACCGCCGGCCGTGTGCACGGTCAGCAACTCAGCGCCCAGGCTTGTCGCCGAGGCCACGGCCCGCGCCACGGTCTCGGGAATGTCGTGCAGTTTCAGATCGAGGAAGACCTTGCCACCCCGCTTCTGCACCGCCTCGACGGCAGGTGCGCCCTCGGCCACGAAGAGCTCCAGACCAACCTTGTAGAACCGTGGCTGGCCCTCCAGACGATCTAGAAAAGCCGTCAGGCCGGCCAGATCCGGCACGTCGAGCGCCACGATCACGCGCTCAGCGGCCGCGATGGACTTGCGCGTGCTCACCGGCTGCCCCCGGCCCGTTCGGCGATGATCTTTTCGCTGACCATGGCGACCACGTCTTCGATCTTCACCTTCACCACCTCGGTCCCGCGGCGCGCCTTCAGCTCGACCATGCCCTCGGCCACGCCCTTCTTGCCCACCGCGATCCGGTAGGGCAAGCCGACGAGATCCGCGTCCTTGAACTTCACGCCCGGCCGCTCCTCGCGGTCGTCGAAGAGAACCTCGATACCAGTCTTCTCAAGCTCGGCGTACAACTTCTCGGCCACCTCGGTCACCTGCGCGTCGCCCGCTTGCAGCGACAGCAGCGCGACCTCGAAGGGCGCGATGGCCACCGGCCACACGATGCCGTCCTTGTCGTGGTTCTGCTCGATGGCCGCGGCCGCGATGCGCGTGACGCCGATACCGTAGCAGCCCATGATCATCGGCTTGTCCTTGCCGTCGACGTCGAGGAAGTTGCACTTCATGGGCACGGAATACTTGGTTCCCAGGAAGAAGACCTGGCCGACCTCGACGCCGCGATAGCCAGCGAAGTGGCCCTTCTCGCAGCGCGGGCAAGCGTCGCCAATTGCGGCGTCGCGAAAGTCGCCGCACACCGTGGGCGTGTAGTCGCGCTTGGCGACGACGTTCTTGAGGTGCATGTCCGCCGCATTGGCGCCGCACACGAACGAGGGCAGCGCGCAGACTTCCAGGTCGCAGTAGATCGGGATCTTGAGCCCCACCGGGCCCGCGAATCCCACCGGCGCACCCGTGGCCGCTTCCACATCCTTGTCGCCCGCCAGCATCAACTCGCGCGCCTTGAGCGCGCGCTTGAGCTTGATCTCGTTCAGGTTGCGATCGCCACGCACCAGCACCGCCACCGGCTTGCCGTCGGCGACGTAGATCAAGGTCTTGACCAACTCGGCCGGCTTGAGGCCGAGGAAGCCCGACACGTCTTCGATGGTCTTCTTGCCCGGCGTCGCCACCTTCTCGATGGCTGCCGACGATGGCGTTCCGTCCACAGGCGGTCGCGCCTTGGCTTCCTCGACGTTGGCCGCGTAGGAACAGGAATCGCACGCCAGCAAGGCGTCCTCGCCGGTCTCGGTCAGCACCTGGAACTCGTGCGACTGCGAGCCGCCGATGGCGCCGGTGTCGGCTTCCACGGCCCGGAACGCCAGCCCGCAGCGATTGAAGATGCGCGTGTACGTGTCGTACATGTTCTGGTACTCGCGCTTGGCGTCCTCGTCGCTGGCGTGGAAGGAATAGGAATCCTTCATGATGAATTCGCGCCCGCGCATGAGGCCGGCGCGCGCGCGCAGCTCGTCGCGGAACTTGGATTGAATCTGGTACAGGTTCAGCGGCAATTGCCGGTAGCTGCGCACGTCGCCGCGCACCAGATCCACCATGACCTCTTCGTGCGTGGGACCGATGACGAAGTCCGCGCCCTTGCGATCCTTGAAGCGGAGAAGCTGCTCGCCGTATTGATCCCAGCGGCCAGATTCTTGCCACAGCTCGGCCGGAATCACCGCGGGCAAGAAGACTTCTTGCGCGCCCGCACGATTCATTTCCTCGCGGATAATTCTGGATATCTTCTGGATGACCCGCCAGCCGAGCGGCAGAAACGAGTACACACCGGCCGCCACCTTGCGCAGGTAGCCACCTCGTACCATCAGAATATGCGAAGGAACTTCAGCCTCGGCAGGGGCCTCTTTGAGCGTTGGAATCAGCGTTTTTGAAAGTCGCATGGCGGAAGGCTTTTAGCACGAACTCGGGTCCGGCCGGCACCAACGCCCAGCGTTGGTCGATTTTTATGGGCGAAGCAGCCGAAAATCGTGGAGACTAGCTTTGTGCGGGAATGGGCTCTCATTCACGATGGTTTTCTTCCAATGAGAGGTTCGAGGCGAGACAACAAGTCTCCCCGACATTGAAACGGTAGGAGGTAACGATGCAGATACGTCACATCCGTCCGGGCTCGCTCGAGTGGCAAGATGCAAAGGGTGAGGAGATTGATAAGGGGGTTGAGCGTTTAACTCCGGAAGAGATCATTCACCTGCGCAAACTATCCGAAGACCGCCGCAGTGCACGTCAGTCTGAGAAGCAGGAACAAGCAGAACTGCAGTAGAGCGTGAGTGTCGCCGGGCTTGGCTCGACGTCCAGTTGCTGTCCGGCCGAAATGAACAGGCCGGCCGCGGAAAAGGCAAGGGGCAGGAAAGGAGCGTGGCTAGAGTGCTCCTTGCCGAGGTTCCACGTTCCATGCGCCGCAGGTGACCACTGGGCTGCCTGTGGCGCATTCAAAACCGTCGGATTTTCGCGCGGGAACTAGGCGCCACTGTCCGGCATTTGTGCCATGTAGCGAACAGCCAGTCCCATGTCGAGGGCCGCGTCTGGCATGGGGGCGATGTACTTGGCAATGATGGGGCCGGCTTCGCCGCCCGTGTCGATTCCAGTATCGATGCCAGTATCCGGCCGTGGCATGGGCCCCTCGTACCTGAGGCCCCCTTCCGGGAACCACAGGTCCGGTTTTCCATCTATCGGCGCAGAGACATCCGCGGGCGCATCTGCGAGGGCGTCGGCGATGTCCCTTGCTGGCGCTTGGTCGGCGACGGCCTCATCGAAAGAAGGGGCCACGTCCTGGCCGGTGTCGGGCACGTCCGATGCCAGGGGCGCCTCACGCGTCTCCGACGGCGAAACCTCCGGCCCCGAGACCGACACATCGTTGTAGCTCACATCGCGATTCACGAGCGCGGCGTCGGACGGCAGGGGCCCCATGTACTTCGACCTGGTGTCGCAGCCGCCCGCCGCAAGCCCGATACCGACGGCGGCGGGCATGATCATGTTGCGCATCCTCGCCTTGAGGAATCGGAACACCCGCAAACGCATCTCTTGTTCTCGCATGGAAATGTCCTCCGCAATCGCGTCAGGTCCATGATCCTCTACCGGTTTACCGAAGGACGAAAAGAAATAATGACGAATTGTCGACCTGCGTGACCCCGCACACATCAATCCGCAAATTTTGGCACCTGTGCTAAAAAGCGGCACCGCGCGTGATGAAATGAGATGGTTCTGGTCGCCAATTATCGTCTTGGTTCTCGGTGCCGCCACGCCCGCCCTCGCGGATGATGAATCGCCGCTGGAAGGCCGCACCACCGACGCATCGAATGAGGGCGATTCGCCCGCCGTAGCGGGCTTGCCGAGGAGTTTCGATGCCCCACGCATCGACTACCCAGGCGTGCAGGGTCTGGCACTGGGCATGTCGCTCTATGTGGATCACACCTACGAAACGACAGATGACCTTTCAACCTTCTGGTGGGTCAAGGGCCGTGGCAATAACTATCGCGTGGCCGTAGGCGGACTGTTCCAATTCGGAAACCTGCGCTTGAACGCCGAGGTACCTGTTCAATACACGAGGCTTTCCATTGATTCGCTCATGGAACTGCCACCCACGGATGCGGATCGAAACAAGGCCGCCTTCTCGCTTGGCGACGTCATCACCGGGGCAGCCTATCTTTGGGATCTCCAGATCGAGGCCGCCAAGACCTACCTGGGCCTGGGACTGGGCGTACGCTGGCCCACCCACACCACGAAATACAAATTTGGCCTCGTTGACGGTTCGACCATCGAATTCGGCTTCCCCTACTACCTGCATCTCGCACCGGCCGCTTTTCTATCCACGACCCTAGGGCCAGTCTCACTGACGCTCAACCAGGGCGTTCTCGCGATGCTGGCCAAGGACGTTTGGATCGGGGACATCTTGCAGCCCATCCCCAACGTCTACTTTTGGGAGTCCCACGCCGCCCTCGACGTCGCGGCCACCGACTGGCTTGATTTCTCGGTCGATGTTCTGAGTTGCGTGCAGCTCAATCAGGTCACCGTCTCGACGATGAACAACCTGAACAACACGCGTGCGGTCTTCATCTCGCCAGGCGTGACCGTCGACTATGGCAACTACCGCCTGATCTTGGCCGGCCGATTCGGCGTCCCAGGCCGTAGTTCGCGAGACTTCGGAGTCATCACGTTTTCAGGCTCGAACGCGTACCTCGTGCGGCTGTCCTATGTGTTCTAGCCTGACAAACCCTGCTATAAGAGGCTACCCATGAAGTGGCTGTTGCCCGCGATTCTCGCCTGCGTCTTCCAGTCAGCCTGCGGCTCGAGCACAAGCACGCCCATCGGCCGTGATGCTTCGCCAGTGGCCGATGCCACGACCAGCATTCAGCTTCCCGAAGTTCCCCCCGGCTGCCCGCCGAGCTCGGGAAACGACATCGGGATTGGCAAGCCCTGCACCGCCACGGGAACCGAATGCACGGGCAGCCTTCAATGTTCGTGCAAGAGCTGGTTTGGCTACACCATGCCGGCAAGTATGCCGTGCTTCTGCACGAGCGTTACCTTCGGCACCACGTGCTCGTCTTGCGGGACGGACGCCCCCTGCTGTACCTACAATGTTCCGGTAAGCACCACGACGATCACCGTCAGCGCGTGCTTCCCTGGCGTCTGTGCGCCGGGCGGCCAGTGCCCGTCTATCACCCCGTAGCGCACCCCGTAGCGCCGTTCTAGAAACAGGTGTAGGTGCCAGCGCAGATGCAGGCGTTGGCAGCGCCGCCGATGCACACCGAAAGCATCGAGGTGCAGCGGCCCCCGGTCGCCGCCCCCATGGGACAGGCAGTTGGACCTTGGGCCGGGTTGTTCGGACAAAGGTACATGCCGCTGATGCAGGCGCAGGCGCCGCCCAGACTCGGCAGCAGACAGCCGGGTGTTTCCGTGGAACACGCAGCCCCGAACATAGCCTCGGGGCCGCAGAAGATTTGCCCCAGCAGGCTGTCGCGAGGCGCATCGAGGATCCCGCCAAGGATGCCGCTGTCACCGAAAAGAGACGAAAGGCCTCCGTCCGGCAGACGGAGGAAGACAGTGCCCCCGGTGCCGCCAGAGCCGTTCGCCGAGCCGGGCGCGCCGCCCGAACCCGGTGGCGGCATCAGCCCCACCCTGCCGCATGCGACCACAAACATCGCCGAAGCGACGACTACTGACGCCAAGATTCTCTTGCCCATGTCGCTTCTGACCTAGCTAGCGGAAAGACCTGAAAACACGCAGGATCTTTGGGAAAAAGTTGCGGAGAGGGGGAGATTCGAACTCCCGATACAGGTTTAAGCCCGTATAACGGTTTAGCAAACCGCCGCCTTCGGCCTCTCGGCCACCTCTCCAGAGATGCTTGGTACTACTTGAGATCGGGACGAATCTCAAGTCCCCCATTTAGGGGAAGAGAAAGATTGAGGAGGAGAAGGGGTTCGAACCCTTGGTGCCTTTAGAGCACTACAGTTTTCAAGACTGTCGCCTTCGACCACTCGGCCACTCCTCCAAGCGACGCTATTTTTACAACATCTACGCGAAAGTCGCTTGTGGCATTAGGTCCGCGTCCAGCGGCCGGCCGTGATAGCCGGCGCTTCTGACGCGCCAGGAGACGGCGGGGTTGCACTGGCGACCGGAATGCGCGATTCAGGGCCCCGGCGCTCGCCAGCACGGCGATCCACGGCGACTCGCCAGTCCACCGCGACCGAGGGCTCTTTCAGGAATTCGCCGGGATCATCGAGGGCCAGCGCTGTGCGCAGGACATCGTCCATGTGGCCCACGGGAACCAGGCGCAGGCTCTTCAGCACGCGCTTGGGGATGTCACGCAGATCCTTGGCGTTGTCCTTGGGAAACAGCACCGTCGAGATGCCGCCGCGGTGGGCAGCCAGGATCTTTTCCTTGAGGCCTCCGATGGGCAGCACCCGGCCGCGCAGGGTGATCTCGCCGGTCATGGCCACGTCGCGCCGGACCTTGGTGCGCAGCAAGGCCGACACCATACCCGTGCAGATGGTGATGCCGGCCGAGGGACCGTCCTTGGGGATTGCGCCCTCGGGCAGGTGCACGTGGATGTCGGCCCGCGAGTAGAAGTCGCGGTCGATGCCCAGCGACGGCGCGCGCGAGCGGATATAGCTGATAGCCGCCTGCGCCGACTCCTGCATGACGTCGCCGAGCTGGCCGGTAAGCACTAGCTTGCCCTTGCCCGACACGATGGAAACCTCGGTGACCAGCAAGTCGCCGCCGTGCGAGGTGACGGCCAAGCCATTGGTGACACCGACCTCGTCGTTGACCTGTTGTTGGCCCACGCGAAAGCGGGCCGGCCCGAGGTACTTCAGCAGGCGCTTGGGCGTGACCTTCCAGGCCGTGTTGGTCCGGTCGGCCAGGTACTCGCGAGCAATCTTGCGGCAGACCGAGGCAACCTCGCGCTCCAAGCTGCGCACGCCGGCTTCCTTGGTATAGCCCTGGATAAGGCTGCGCAGGGTTTCCTCGGGCATGGCGATGTCCAGCTCGCCCAGGCCGTGATCGCGTTTCTGCTTGGGAATCAGGTACTGCCCGGCGATGGCCAGCTTCTCGAACTCGGTGTAGCCAGGGATCTGCACGATCTCCATGCGATCCTGCAGCGGAATCGGAATGCCCTGCATGTAGTTCGCGGTGGTGATGAACATGACGTCGGACAGGTCGTAGTCGAGGTCGAGGTAGTGGTCGCAGAAACTGTTGTTCTGCTCGGGATCCAAAACTTCGAGCAGGGCCGCGGCCGGATCGCCGCGGAAGTCGGCGGACATCTTGTCCACCTCGTCGAGCAGGAACACGGGGTTGGTGCTGCCCGCCTTCTTGAGCGACTGGATGATCTTGCCCGGCAGCGCCCCAATGTACGTGCGCCGGTGGCCGCGAATTTCTGCCTCATCGC
>Ga0302321_100001455_pt1 | contig 20226 bp, 14 predicted proteins | sample Fen_T0_1_FD_202505 | JGI IMG/M metagenome (GOLD analysis project Ga0302321, IMG submission 202505) | Peat permafrost microbial communities from Stordalen Mire near Abisko, Sweden - Fen_T0_1 | ecosystem: Environmental > Terrestrial > Soil > Wetlands > Permafrost | place: Sweden: Abisko...
AGAAAAACCCCGATACCCCGTATCTACAAGCTCTCCGGCCGCCCCGCTTTGGCGGCCGTTACTTAATCGATATGGGGCGACAGAGTCTCGTTGCAGTTAATACGACATTTTCTCGTTGCAACAACACTCAAGACGCTCTAGGTCCCCTCTAAAACCGTTGGGGAGTATAATCCGCTGACCTGTTCGTTCCAACACTACACCGAATCCAAAAGCTGACTGCTCTGATATAGATATGACATCGAGCTCCCAGGTCGTGGTACTTGTCTCAGGTGTTGGCTTCTTCCTGCTCGATCAATTATCCAAACGGATGGTGCATTCCCGCACCGCGGAGAGCTACGCTGGCGGGAACTCATTCCCGCGCTTCCGGCGGGTCGCTCATCGGGAAGCCTTTTATGAGCGTGACGGCGCTCGGGTGTTGCTGGTCCTGCTTTGGTTTGCCGCGGTTGCTACCTCCATTCTCCTGTCTCAGTCCGGAGCATGGTTGCACCATCCGATTACCAGCTTCGGGCTAGCCCTGGCGCTGGGCGGTGCCGCGGGCAATTTGGCGGACATCCTGCGTTGGCGTTACGTGCTTGATTTTGTGGACTTCGGATGGTGGCCGGTCTTCAACCTCGCCGACGTTGGCATCGTCGTAGGCTTGCTGCTCGTATTCTTCAACTCTTTCTAGAGACGATCTATGCATCCTGTCCTATTTCGCTTGGGAAGAATAACGGTCTGGAGCTATCCAGCGATGCTCTTCCTCGGGCTGCTGGCCGGGATGGTCGTCGGCGATCTTCTCGCGCACGCCAGCGGCATCGATGCCTTCCGTGTCTATCTCGCGAGCCTGATCCTGATGGTGCCCGCGCTTCTCGGCGCCAAATTGCTCTACGTGCTTTCTCACTGGCACCATTATCGCGATGATCGGAAACGAATCTGGCGCAGTGGCGAGGGCGGAGGCGCCATGTACGGCGGCCTTCTACTTGTACTTCCTTTTTCCATTCCAGTGCTGGCGGCCCTGCATCTTTCGGCGGGCTCTTATTGGGACGTAGCGGTCTTCACGATGTTGGTGGCCATGGTGTTGGGTCGCCTCGGCTGTCTGATGAATGGTTGTTGCGCTGGACGGCATTCAAAATCCTTTCTCGGTGTGTACTTGCCCAATCGAGAAGGCGTTTGGCAGAGACGCGTACCCACCCCTTGCCTGGAAGCCGCATTAGGCCTCGCTCTAGTGGTACTCGCGCTGGCCTTTCGACATTCCATGCCGTTTCCTGGTTCTCTGTTTTTGTTGGTGACGACAGGTTACGCTCTCGGACGTCTGGCCCTGGAGTCCACGCGCGAGCAGACGCACGCCGGCCGATTCACAATCCACCACGGTATTTCCATCTTGTTAATTGTCTCTTGCCTGGGAACGCTGGCATTCCGGTGGCCCAGATAAATTAGGAGTGTGTTCGAATGGCAAACGATCTCACCGGCGATTTTGATGTCGTGGCACAATTCACCGTTCCCGCCGCGAACCGCGTTCTGGCAGCCATGCATCGCGGCGGCAGGCTTCCCCATTCCTGGTCTCTGCGCGTGGACAACTATCATCACTTCCGAATCCCTTTCGAGACGACCGCCACGGTTGAAACTGGGATCCGTGGCGTCGTGGACGCTTTCGGCGAAGCGATTACCGATCCCGGAGTCGTTGCGAAAGCCAGCTTCAAAACCAGTTCATCGGGCGTCGTCAATCCAAACTTGGATTTTCCAGTTAACCTGCCCAAGCCAGCGCCGTTGCCTCCGATTCTCGCCACGCGCACAAGCGTTTCCTCGGAAATAGACCGCGCCCACCTCCTGACTCCAGCCGAACTCGAACGGCAGAGTCACTTGGTCGGAGTCGCGGAAGTGCAACTTGGCGCTCCCACCATTAGTCTCGGCCGTTCCAGCACCAGTATCGTCGTCCACACCCCCACCATGGCGCGCTATACGCCCGACCAGGACACGCTGTATATTCCTTCTCTTCTGCACGGAGAATTTCAGACCACCATCGATGTTCAACAAGTCTCTTCCTCGGCAGGCATGTTCATCAACGTCAAACTGGCAGGCGCCGACGGCAGGGCAAGCTTCGTTCCCAAGTGGGTGAGTCCGGCTTGGGATTCAGAGCCCGATCAACTGGGTGCAATCAACAAAGCCCTGGTCAATGCGCTCAAGAACAGCTTCGAACCCTCCAGCACACCTGTTCCGCCCAGCATTCCAATTTTGCAGTTCAAGACATTGCAAGGCGATTCGCAACCTGCGCTCGCGGTCATGATGGACGTGCCCGGCGGTGTACTAACAGGAGAAGTCCTGGCTGCCGCGCTCGGCCTGCGCACCGGCGTCGCCGATCCCAACAGCGTCAATAACGTTTTCCTGGCTGAAGGCGACGATTTTGCGATGGCCATACGCGGCGACGACATCGCCAACTGGTTCGCCGCCGCGGTGAATGAGGTCATTCCTCGCCAGCAGTCATTTACTACGACCACGCATATAGAGAATTTTACGGGGGTTGGATCTTATACCCTTCACACCTACACGACGATCACCACCGACGACGCCACCGTCGAACTGCAGAACGGCCGGATCTTAGTCTCGATCCAGGTCCACATGCATTTCAGCAACGACTCCTCCTTTGTACCGTCGCCCAGCGATTTTGATTTCACCATCACCCAGGCATTCAACCTCGCCTTGAATGGCGGACAAGTCTCCTTGCAGACTCTCGGCGACCTCGTCGTCAGCAATCCGTTGGCAGCAGGGCAGGCCCAGACGGCCTTCAATAATGCATGGAATGGCTCCCGGGCCGCGGTCCAGAAAAAAGTAGGAGACAGCCTGAGCGCAGACAATCTGCAAAAATTCCTGGCTTCAATGATGAACCCGGTTCCCAAGCCGGGCACCCTGCCCGTAGAGAAGATAGATCCCCAGCTTTCCTACACGTGGTACGAAATCAATCCGTCGGGGATCGTTCTCCACGGGACGCTGCAAGTACCGGTTTGGTCAAGGCCGCACGTGGAATTCAGCCATCGCATTGTTCCGCCTGCCGATCGCCGTATCCCGATCGCCTCCGGGGAATACAGCGCGCTGAAGAGTTGGATCCCGGGCGGCACGATTCAGGAGTTCATTTGGGCCCAGGCGGATGGTCCGGCGCTTTACGACGACCGTCACAGGTTTCTATTCCACACCAAGTTTCCTTCGCCCGTCTCCTCTCTTTGCCTCACCATCAAAGGAACCCGGATCACCGCAAGCGGTCCGATCGCCTATGAATCCATTTCTGCTCACAACATCTTCTGCAACTGGCGTCTGGAACTCAACGCCCAGGCTTCTGCGTTTCTCGCGAGGGCTTCGGATCTTCCCAACATTGCCTTGACCCGCACTGGTTCGTCTGGAGGCATCGAAGTTATCGGCCATGCCTCCCCGTGGGCGCCTCCCGGCACAGCGCGCGAAAAGGCCACGAATCTGATCGTTCACTTCCCCGACTCGCATTCTCTGGCGCAGTTGGAAGCGTTGCCCCGCGCTTTGCAACAGGTCTCGCGCGAGGGCACCGCAGCCGCAATCGTCGTTGTCCTTTCCCCAGAGCAATTGCCGAATGCGCGCCCCGTGGCCGGCGTCGCCTTCGCCGATGACCAGAAAGCTTGGGCTCATCCTCTGCACTTCCAGCATCCGCCTGCCACATTCCTGATCGATACTGCCGGCGACGTTATCTGGCAGCATCAAGGCCCGCTTACCTATGAGGAGTTCGTGGCCGCGCTCCACGCTCACCTTCCTTCCGGCGGAAGCTTCGCCCCACGTGTCATGCGCTCGAGCGTGAGAATCGGACACCCCGTACCAAACTTCCTTTTCCATCCGGCGCCCGGCCAGGAACTCACCTTGCGCAAGCTCGCTGGGCGCCCGGCTGTCCTGGTTTTCTGGAAAAGTACATCCGCAGCCAGTCTCGAAGCGGTGCGCGATCTTGAACGAGCGTTCGCGCATAGCGGCAGTCGGGCTCCTACTCTATTGGCCATCAATGACGGTGAACCCGCGGAAGTTGTCCGCAAGGCGGCCGAATGCATCAAGGCGGTGATTGTGCCCGACCCGCAACGAGACATCTCTGCCGCCTGCGGAATCAATCTTTGGCCAACCTCAATCTATCTCGATGCCAAAGGCTTCGTAACGGACATCTGTTATGGCCGTTTTTGCGGTGAGACAGCAAAACCGCCCGCCTGCACGGCGGCTGACTAGCGTCGTTTGCATATGGGTAGAGTCGAGAAATCGGAAGCCACGAGGAGTGATCGTCAATGATTGACGGGTTCGTACTGATAACACCTCTTTTGCTGTTGTTACTGGTTGGCATACTGACGCGATTTGTCGGTTGCACCTCGTTTACCTCGGACGACGTCCCGCCCGCACCAACGCCGGAAACAAACAGCACGACTACGACCTTGACCGGTGCCCCCAATCCTTCCTCGGTTGGTGACCCCGTGACTTTTTCCGTGGCCGTAAACATCGTCGGCGGCGGCCCGCCGAGTGCCGGGCAGGTGGATCTGAGGGACGGAGCTACTCTACTCAAAACCGTGCCGCTTGATTCAACCGGAAAAGCGTCGATCTTACAAACGTTCTCCAGTGCCGGAACCCACTCCATCCAAGCGGTCTATTCGGGCGTGCCGGGTACACTTTTCCCCAGCGCGTCCCCCGCTTGGCCTCAGGTAGTAAATCCCGGAGCTCCGCCGCCCCCTGTCGCTTTTCGGCAGTCGGCCGAGAACAACGAAAACCTCAACAACAGCAGCGTAACCACGGCGGCTTTTGGGGCTAACCTCGGTGCTGGCGACCTCATTGCCGTATGGATCTATTGCCACAGGCCCGCGGCGCAGACTGTCTCCTCCGTCACCGACACCGCCGGCAACGTCTACCAGCGTGCCGTCGGTCCGACCGCCGGAGTCGGGACCTTGGCTGGTTTCGAGCAAGAAATCTGGTACGCCCAGAACATCAATGCAGGAGCCAACGTGAAAGTTACCGCGGCTTTTTCCGCAGCCTTCAACGGCGAAAAAAGCATTGCTGCTTTTGAGTACACCGGGCTGGATAAGGCGGCCCCGGTCGATAAGACCAGCGCGGCCACCGGAAGTGTAGTCAATGCTTCCGTCGGTCCAGTGTCGACAACGGCGCCCGGAGTTGTCTTCGCCGCCGCTGTGTTCAAGACGAATGGAACCCCTGGCGCCGGATTCACGCCACGTTCGGCCCTGAAAGGCAATGTGGCCGAGGATAAACTCACGTCCGCCCCCACGACCGTGAGACCGACCTTCACCAATGCCGCACAAGACTGGATCGCACAGATGGTCGCTTTCAAGTAAGGGTGGGCGTGGACCCCAGCCTTTGGAAGGGTTGGTGGCGAACAACCTTGGCAACCATGTAGCAACTCACTCGTTCTTGAGCACAATCGTACGTATACACAAATATGCACAAAACGTTCCACGTGGAACACTATGGAACATTTTCAGCCCCCAAACCCTACTTCACGTACTCCGATTCCTCCGACAGGTCCTTCGGAATGACCACCGGAAACGGCGGGAACTCCTCGGAATACCCTCTAAACAAGGGAGTTGCCACTTCCGACCACCGCGTCCCATCATGCACCGCGAACTTGTGTGGATTCCCCTTGGAATACCCCTCCCAGAAGGAGACCCCGGCGTAAGCCCCATCCTTTCGAAGAATGTAGTACGTCATGTCCACAAATCGAAGCTTCGCCATGTCGTTGTTGTAGGTCCGGGCGATTCTCTTGAGCGCATCCATCCCCGCCTCTTGCGGCGACATCCCATGGCGCATGTTCTCAATAATCGTGTGTGCTCCCGCGACCTTAATGTTCTCTTCCCCACTCCCCGTCGCACCGGCTGAACCTATGTCTTGATCGGTATAGCAGCCAGCTCCAATTACCGGCGAGTCGCCACACCTGCCGGGTAGTTTGAAGGCAAGGCCACTGGTTGTAGTGATGCCAGACATTTCGCCCTTCTCGTTCAAGGCTGAGCAATGAATGGTTCCGGTGGGAGGAAACAGCACTCTGCGAATCGCGGCCATACGATGCTCAGGCTCAATGCCAAGTGCAGCAGCCCGCTCTTCCAGTCGGTCGAACCGGTGTTGCCACAGCTCGGATTGTGACGGAGTAGAAGGAGGAATCCATTTCGGATCGGACATCCCTGGCCCCCACCAATCGTCGGTCGAGTGATACTCCTTCCAAAGCATCCAGATCTTTCGCGACCTCTCGGTCAGCAGATTTTCACGGGGAAAGCCCATGGCAACTGCAAACCGTTCCGCTCCCTCGCCTACGAGCATCACGTGTCCGGTATGTTCCATAACGGCTTTTGCCACCATGGAAACATTCTTAATGTTGCGAACTCCTCCGACCGAACCAGCGCGCCGCGAAGGACCATGCATGCAGCAAGAGTCCAGTTCAACGACGCCTTCCTCGTTCGGCAAGCCGCCAAGACCGACGCTGTCGTCTTTCGGATCGTTCTCCGGACCCTTGACCACGCGAATAGCCGCGTCGAGCGTGTCACCACCGTCCTTCAGAAACCGATAGCCGTCATCGATGTAGTTCAGGCCATTGTTGGCGCAGATGAGGATTGGCTTTTTCCCAGCGCGTGCTGGATCAGCCTGTGATGGGGCATTTCCTTCTGAAGCATTGAGCCTGGTAGCAATCGAGGCGACGACTGCGGACTCAAGGAATCCGCGACGAGTGATGGACATGAGAGCTCCTGGGGTTTCCGAAACCGCCAAAGGATATCACGAGCGTTCAGTCTGATTGCTGGTTGACGTATTTGAGCAGCCGCGAAACGCCTTCGTGAAACATGGAGGGTTCGGTAATCAAGCTCAGCACCAGATGGCCTTCGGCCGGGAAGTCGTAGAAGTGCCCGGGATGGACGCTGACTTGTGTATGGCGCACCAGGCGAATGGCGAGGTCCTCATCAGTTCCGACTACAGGCACGCGCAAGATCGCATACCATCCACCGTCCACCAGCAACCGCCTACAGGCTGGATAGTGAGCAAGTTGTCCGTCGAGATCAGCAAGGTTCGCGCGCAGACGATCGAGCAGGATCGGTTGAATCTTCTTGCGGAGATCAAGGAACACGGGCGCTGCCAGCTGCACGGGCGCGTTCATTGAGAGAAATGTATCGGCGATGATCTCAAGGCGTGCGCTCGCATCTGCAACTATCTGATCAGGGCCGGTCGTGATGACCCAGGCGAGTTTCATCTGCGGAAGCGCTGAGATCTTGGAGATGCCGCTCAGTGTGAATGTGAGTGTTTGGGTATTTGAGGCAAAACTGGGCCGCGATTCGCCATCGTGCGGATAATCGAGGAAGACCTCATCCACGATCAGCGCCGTGTTGTAGTCGCGGCAGAAATCGTTGAGAGCAGCAATCTCAGAATTCGAAGCGTACGACCCCGTGGGGTTGTTGGGATGAACAATGATCACGGCCCGCGTTTGCGGAGTCGCTGCTTTGTAAAGTGAATCGAAATCAACCTGCCATCCGTGGTCGTAGATCAGCGGATAAGGAACGAGCTTGACGTCACAAAGGTCAGCTAGAAACTCGAAGAGTGGATAGCTAGGTTTCGGAACGAGGATCTCGTCGCCCGGATTGCAGAGAAGGCGGAATACATACGAATACGCTTCGCTGGTGCTGGTGGTAAGAATAAGTCGCTCGGGATCGAGGTCGAACACGCGGTGCGCTTCGCGATAGTAGTGGCACACAGCATTCCGCGCTTCGAGCAGGCCTCGAGGTTGGGGATCGTAATGCGTGGCTTCCGGATTGACGAGCGCACCTAGAACTGTTTCCGCATCGTGCCGAACCCCAGCCTCGGTGGGGTTGGAGACGGTTAAGTCGAAAATCTGCTCACCAGAGGAGCGGACTTCCTTCAACACTCGAGTCAGATCGTTTGTGGCCAGATGCCAGTTGGTGCGATGCGAGAACATTGTTCTATACCCAGCAACAGCTTAAATCACATCAAGTTCAACACAGCACAAGACTAACGCATGAGCGATTGGATTCTTTCGATGGCTGAAGCACAAACGGTTTCTGCTCTACACTGGAGCGCGTTCTTCTGCCGGAACGATGAGGGTTGGTGATTGAGAATCGCTGTGCATTTTTTCGATAATATTTCTATACCCGGTATTGATGGATGAAGCCTGTCACCAGACAATCGCGTCCCCTCCATGTCACCATCCTCGGCTGCTTGCTGGCAGCGGCGGGAATTGTTGGATTCGTCTATCACGTTCGGGAGTTCCAGCAACTCCACCCTTTTCCCGTCGAGCTTCTCTGGGTTTGCATCTTGCGGGTGGTAGCCGTGCTTGCTGGACTGGCAATACTCCAAGGCCGAAATTGGGGACGGTGGGTTGCGGTAATTTGGCTGGCCTATCACGTAGTGCTCAGCGCGCTGCATTCGCGTGAGCAACTGGCCGCTCATGCCGTGCTGCTGGTGCTGATTGCTTACGGCCTGTTTCGGACGGACGCATCCAACTTCTTCAGCGGCCGAATTGAACCCAACGGCAAAGAACCCAGCGAAGATCGGTTGCAAGGCTAGGAGTACATCGGTACGCGCGTGTCTGAAAATTCTACGGCTTCAAATAGAAGCCCAACTGTTCCGGAGGCGGCAAAGTCTTCGTCGTCCAGTACTGCCGCTGCGCATCTTGGCCAGCAACGATCTTCGATTGAATTTCCTGCGCCAGGTTGTCATAGCGGACCAGGACGTTTTCCAGCCAGTACGGGTGATTCTCGCGCGCCCACGCTTGCATGTATGGTTTGCGCAGTTGCGTGATCGAGTCGCGCAGGGTTTCCAGACGTCCGTTGATGTCCACCAATTCGTCCAGGTCATGCTGCACGCGGCTGGAGTCCGTCTGGTTCTGATAAGCGTCCCAGTAGAAGCCATTGATCTCCGATGTGAGTTGGAGTTTCAACCCGAGCGTGTCCAGTCTCCACGCCGCAAAAAGCATGTCATCGAGCGTTTCGCGATGGACCCTCGCCTTGCTTTGATCGCGTTTCAAAGATTCGATCGCATGTTCAGCGCTTAGCCGCAACTCGTGCGTGGCAGGTAATGCCTTAACAGCCGTGTTTGCTCCGCCGCTGGAAAAGGGATCGGACCAGAAAAGCTCATTGCTGGCGTCATCCAGTTTCACAGCGGCGAGAAGGCCGTGCGGGCGATTCAGGTTGTCGAGTGCGGCGGCAAATGTGGAGTCATCGTTGCGGTAAAAGGCCCAGTCGTAACTCTTCTTGAACTCTTCAATACTCGACTCGCCCGGCTGCCAAGCCACTGCAGCGCCAAACACGAGGCCGGGCCATGTCATATCCGTGAGCGTTTCACCGTCGTCGTGCCAAATGGTGTTCAACATGCCAATGGCCTGATGCTTCTGTCCGTCGCGAACGAAGTTCCGAATGTTGATGTAGGCGGAGTCGAGATCGGGCCAGATCTTTCCCCAGTTCCCTGTACCGGGAGCTACAACTACGCGGAGGCCAGCATCTGTATAGGGAGTAATGATGTTTTCAAATGTCGGCTTGGGATCGTATTCCCAGGGAACCGCGATCATTTCTTTGGGAAGAATACTTAACAACTCCGGATACTTTACGGCGATGTCGCCCCAGAACATGAGTTGCTTGTTATAGGGCTTCATGATCTCAAAGACTTTTTGGAGATGTTCGAGATAGACGCGACCCAACCCTTCCTGGTCAGCCAGGGCCTTAGTTTTTCCCAAACCTAGCTCGAAGGTTTCGTCGGAGCCGATATGGAAGAACGGCCCGGGAAATTGGGGAACAACTTCGCCGTAGACCTGCCGGATGAAGTCATACGTGTTTGGATTGGTCGGCGTAAGGACGTGGCCGTGCGGCGTTTCCGCGATGTCGGAATAGACTTCGAATTTCAGAAACTGCTGGAGGTGTCCAAAGGCTTGCTGCTCGGGCAGGAGCGTGATGAAGTACTTGTTGGCGTAGGCGGCAAGTTCCTTGATGTCGGCTGGAGTAAGCGCAGCATCCTTGGGGGCGACGAGTGGCTGCTTTTCGAAATCAAAGATGTTCTCCATATTGAAACCGAGGAGATTGATCTTGTATTCGGCGAGCGTCCGAATCTGGTACTTCAAGTACTCAAGCGTAGGAATCGGACCGCGGCTGATGTCGTCGCTCACGCCGCGCCACTGCATACTGGGCCAATCGCGAATGGTGAGCGAAGGGATTGCAAGCGACTTCCCTGCTGAACCTTCTGTGCGCATTAACTGGCGCAGAGTTTGGACGCCGTAGAACAAACCTTGCGGGGAGCGGCCTGCGACCAGCACTCCAGCCTCGCTCGCTCGGATGACGTAACCTTGCGTCGCAAGGTCGCCGGTACCGAGGTCGTCCGTATTCAATCCCTGCGAATCGAGGTAGGCGCGCAAGCCGCGATCGGTGATGCGTCCGAGAGAGATGTGGCCGGAGGTCTTGGGTGCGGACGTAGCCGTGAAGATGGCTAGCTTTAGACCGGTGCGATCCTGAATTTCCTGCTGCAAGGTTTCGGCGGCAAGGCGGTCTTCGGCATCGCTGATGAGAATGGTGGTCGAGGCCTTGATGACCAGCTTGCCTTCGGCGAAGCGGACTTCTTTCGGTGCGGGCAAGATCTTGAGGCGAGCGGCATCTCCGGACTGAGCCTGGGCGAAGAGCGATAGGCAAGAAATGCAGGCGAAAATCCATTTAATAGTTTTCATAAAGATCGGTGACCGTGAGAGTAGCAGGTATCGCTGCGGGATCACAAGGATCGCAGGCGTGCGGTGGCTCGGTCTCACCAAGCCACGCAGAAAGACCGCGAACCACGAAGGAGCACGAAGCCTCCTCCCGCAGACTATCCTTTTTAGACCTTCAGGGTCCGCATTGGGCGCGCACCTCTAAACATCAATGCCTACGCTTTGGCAAGTTCCTTTGGCCTTATCTACGGTTACCCCAGGCGAACCCCTAACACCTTCAAGCTTAAGAATTTAAGCGAAATTGCCGATCTTCCCGGTAGTGCAGCGTACATTGATCGCGCGGGGAGTGCTTTGTCTGTTCCTGGCGTCGGGAATTCTCCGCGCCCAGGAGTACAGCTTCCGCTCGTTCGGAACCGCAGAAGGACTCAATAATCTCGCGGTGCGGCAGGTTTACCAGGATCGAGTCGGGTTCATCTGGGTGAGCACGGAAAACGGAATCTACCGCTACGACGGAGACCGTTTTGAGGGGTTTGGACCGGCGCAGGGGATTCCCGTCACCTCAGGCGCCGCTTTTGGCGACGCTCCGGACGGGACACTTCTGGTCGGCGCAAGTGTTGGCCTCTACCATCTGCGTGGCAATCGGTTCGAAAAGCTTGCCTATTCCTTCAAGACAGTCAGTTGGGCACAAGGCATCCAGTCCGATGGCAAAGGACACACCTTCCTCGGAACCAATGTGGGGCTAGTACGACTTGATTCTGACCCGAGCGGCGATGGATTTACGGAGCACCTGATCGGACGAGTGGCAGGCACCTCCGGCCCCGAGGTCGAAGGCGTGCTGGTAGACGGCGACACACTCTGGTACGGATGCGGTAAGGAACTGTGTCGAAAAGATGAGGATGGAACGCGAGTCTTCGGACGCGAGAGCGGCCTTCCGGAACGCGCCCTGCTAGCCATCCGAAAAGATGGCGCCGGCAACCTATGGGTACGGTCAAGGTTGGCAGGCATTTTCGTGATGCCGACGGGGCAAGGCAAGTTCCGCCGACCGGATGCTCCCGTAGCCGCGGGCGCGATGCTGGGCGTTCCAAACATCGATGCCGACGGAAAAATCATGCTGCCGTCGCCTGCGGGGCTGCTGATTCGGGATGAAAAAGGCTGGCAGAAGATCGATCAGTCCGTTGGACTTCGAGGCGCCGTCTATGCCGTCTACGAAGACCGGCAACACTCACTTTGGGTTGGCCTGGCCGGCAGAGGCCTAGCACAGTGGCGCGGCTATCAGGAGTGGGTCAGTTACTCGACCGTAAGTGGGCTGGCAAGCGACATCGTTTACGAGATTCTGCCGCAACCCGATGGAACGATCTGGGTGGGCACTGAGGGCGGACTGATTCGCGGCCAGAGGAACCCGTCCGGTATCCACTGGGAGAAGGTCGCGGGATTGAACGGTATGCCCGTACACAGCGTTCGCCAGGCTCACGACGGGAGTTTATGGATTGGGACCGAAGCACACGGGGCAGCGCATTTCTATCCGCAGAGCGGAAAGGTGGAGTGGTTCGGCGAAGCGCGAGGCCTGTCGGGAAAAGAAGCGTATACCCTGCGCTTTGATCACCGTCAACGACTCTGGGTTGCAACAGAGGTGGGCCTGTTCATGGCCGCCGCTGCGTATGAGAAGTTTTCGCGAGTGACCGAGTTGCCGTCCGTACGGTTCTGGGCCATCACTGAGGGCACGGACGACACCCTGTGGGTTGGGGGCGCCGAGGGTTTGTTTGAATACTCCGAAGGACACTGGAAGAACTTCTCGGACACCGCCGGTCTGAGTAACAAGGAAGTGTTGACACTGGGAGCGGGGGCCGACGGAGCGATCTGGGTCGGCTATCGCTTTGGCGGGGGCATTGACCGTGTCCATTTGCAATCGGGCTCCCTGAAAGTGGAAAAAGGAATCCAGAGACCGGGCACCGATGGGCTGCTGTATTTTCTGGAACGCGATGCGTTGGGAAGGCTGTGGGCGGGAACGGAGCGCGGCGTGGACGTGTGGGACGGCATTCGCTGGAGCCATTACGAGATGAGTGACGGCCTGGCGTGGAATGACTGCAACCTGAACGCATTCGCCGAAGAGCCCGATGGGACGGTCTGGATCGGTACCAGCGGCGGGCTTTCGCGGTTCAAGCCGCGGCCGCGCCGTTCGCTGGATGCGCGGCTGAAGGTGGTGTTCACCAAACTCGTGATGGGACGGAAGGACGTCTCCGGGCAAACAAATCCATCCTCTGATATCCATGGCAACTCGCTGATCGCAAGATATTCGGCCCTCAATGTTCCAGGGGAAAATGGGACTTTATTTCGCTACCGGCTGACCGGGGCAAATTCCAGTTGGACAGAGACAACGCAAAGAGAACTCCAGTTTGCAGAACTCTCACCCGGGTCCTATCGCCTGGAAGTAGAAGCGCAAGACGCGGACGGGGTGTGGAACGGAGAGAAAGCCGAGTTCGCTTTCAGAATTCTCACGCCGTGGTATTCGGCGTGGTGGTTCTTGGCCCTCTGCGGTATCACGCCGCTATTCGTGGTGGTGGGGGTGGTTCGCCTTCGCATGTTGAGCGCGCAAAGAAGAGAGCGAGAGCTGCAACAACTGAAGGTAGCGCATGATGAGATCAGGAGCCTCGCGTTCTATGATCCATTGACTGGCTTGCCCAACCGTCGCCTCTTGTTGGATCGACTCCAACAGACTCTTGCCGCCAGCGCTCGAAGCAGTCGCAAACGAGCGCTGTTGTTCGTCGACCTTGACGATTTCAAGACGTTAAACGACACGTTGGGCCACCACATCGGCGACCTTCTGCTTCAGGAAGTTGCCCGTCGCATCACTTCCCGCATTCGCGAAACAGATACGCTGGCACGGCTTGGAGGAGATGAGTTCGTCGTGTTGCTACAGGATTTGAGCGAGACCGTAGAGGACGCAGCCGCGCAGGCAAAGATGATTGCTGAGAAAATTCTCGATACTGTGAATCAGACCTATATGCTGTCTGGCCGTGAGTGCCGGAGCAGTTCGAGCATTGGAATCACGATTTTCGGAGCCCCCGGCGACAATACCAACGAGGTTCTACAACAGGCTGACATTGCGATGTACCAGGCAAAGTCGGCGGGCCGGAACACGCTGCGTTTCTTCGCCCCGGCTCTACAGGCTGCAGTCAACGCCCGTGCCGCACTGGAAGAGGATCTTCGCGAGGCTGTGCGGACCAATAACTTCCTGCTTTACTACCAGCCCCAGATAGATCGCGGGATTCTGACCGGCGCCGAGGCACTGGTGCGGTGGCAGCATCCCAAGCGTGGATTCATGTCGCCAGCGGACTTCATTCCTTTAGCAGAGGAAACTGGCTTGATCCTACCTTTGGGTGAGTGGGTTCTGGAAACCGCATGCAAACAGATTGCGGCGTGGGCGAAACATTCGGGAACTGCGCGTATCACGATCGCGGTAAATATCAGTGCCCGGCAGTTGCTGAGCGACGACTTCGCGGAAGACGTGCTGAAGATCCTGGCGCGCACGGGAGCTTGCCCGAGAAATCTCAAACTGGAGCTCACCGAAAGCATGTTCGTGGACAACGTCGAGGACGTGATCTCTAAAATGACGCAACTCAAGTCTCATGGGCTGAGCTTCTCGCTTGACGATTTCGGCACGGGCTATTCCTCCTTGGCCTACTTGAGGCGTCTGCCGCTGGATCAATTGAAGATTGACCAGGAGTTCGTGCGCGACATTCTGGTGGACAGTAGCAGCAGCGCCATCGCGCAAAGCATCATCTCGCTGAGCAAGGCGATGGGATTGTCCGTGATCGCTGAGGGTGTGGAAACAGAAGGACAGTGCGAATTTCTGGCAGGCCTTGGCTGTCACGCGTACCAAGGGTATCTGTTCAGCGGCCCCGTGCCGGTGGAAGAATTTGAACGACTGCTACATCGAGTGGCCAAGAGAGCAACCGCCGGGTCGGAGTAAGCCGAATCCCGCTATTTGGCGAATGCTTCCTTGTTGACCACGTAGGGCATCTTCGTAATGTCGCCGCCGTAGTTCCCTTCTAGAACATCAAGCATGCCCTGCACGCAGCGTCCCGCCATACCTTTGTCAGGATCGGAGGACAGGCGTGTGATGCGGGCAGCGCTGGCAAAGTGCGGCAGCAAACGGCAGCGATCGGCGATGGCAGGATCCCGCAATGGGGAGTCGGCGGGCAGCGGTTCTTTCTCGTAAACATCGAGTGCGGCGCCAGCAATCCAGTTCTCGCGCAGGGCTTTCGCGAGAGCCTGCTCATCCACCACGGGGCCACGTGAAGTGTTTACAACCATCGCGTTGGGCTTCATCATGCGGAGCGTGGTTTCGTTGATCAGGTGATAGGTCGGAGTTTTGCTCTCCCCTTCGCGCAGCAGGGGCACGTGGAGACTTATGAAATCGGCGCCGCTCAGTGCTTCTTGCAAAGTGACGTAACGGATGGTGGTTTTCTCGTGACTGATGCCGCGTTCAAACCGCAGGTCCTTCATCTCCTGGATGGCGTGGATGTAATCACGGTTTTCGTAGGCTGGGTCGAAACACAGGATGTTCATGTCGAAGCCGGTGCACTTCTTAATCATGGCTAGACCGATTCGCCCGGTGCCGATGATGGCGACAGTTTTGCCGGTGACTTCGTCGCCCAGGAATGGCAGGTAGGGGTGCCAGTAGCCCCACTGGTTCTCTCGCGTGAGATGCTCCGCCGACCAGAGTCTGCGAGCCAAGGCGCCCATCAGGAAGAAGGCGAATTCGGCAGTGGCCTCAGTGAGGACGTCAGCCGTATGTGTGAACGGCACTTTGAAGCGGTTAGCGTCCGCGCGATTGATGTTGTCGAATCCAACCGCGATCTGCGCGACTACTTTGAGCGTGCCAGCTCCGGCCGCGAATACCTCGGCATCGATTGGATCTCGCAAGGTGGTGATCAGGGCGTCAACGCCGGACTTCGCTTTTTCGATGATCAGGCTCTTCGGCGGCGCCTCCGGCTTGGGATAGACCTCAACTTCATATCCCTTGTTACGGACAATGTTGAGGGCGTCTCCGATATCGCAGGTGGCAAAAACGCGAATTCTTTGGCTCATAGGCCGAAACAGTGTAGCGCAGCCGGAGCGTGAAGGATTGTTCGCTTCGTGAAGGGAGTCTTATCAGTTACAGGGCTGCTGTACCGGAGTTTTACTGTGGGTTATCCGTCCGCGGGGTGGTCGCACTTGCTGCCGCATGGGCGTGATGACGCACGTCGGCTCCCAGCACCCAGAAAATCACGTCCTCGGAAATATTCGTGGCGTGGTCAGCGACACGTTCCAAGTTGCGGGCAACGAGTAGCGCATCTAGTGCCTGTTGAGTGACTTCCGGCTTTTCGTTCATGGTTCGCACGAGCACGATGAAGGCTTCGTCGCGCATGCGATCTACCACATGATCCATCTCCAGCACCGCCTGTGCCAGTTCTGCTTTACCTTCCACGAACGACTCGAGGGCTCGGCGTACCATGGCGCTGGTGGCGGTGGCCATGCGCGGAATATCTACCGGCAATTCGACAGCCGGAAGTTCAATGAGATCCATGACACGCTCGGCGATGTTGACTGCCTGATCGCCTACGCGTTCGAGGTCGGCATTGATCTTGGTGACGGCGAGGATGAAGCGGAGGTCCACAGCGGCCGGTTGTTGCGTAGCAAGGATGTCGAAGGCGAGCTCGTCGATTTCGCGCTCGGCAGCATTGATCAAGCTCTCGTTTTCCAGGACAAGCTGGCAGCGCGTGAGATCGCGCTCCGTGTAGGCCTGGCAAGCGCGGTCCACCGCCAGTTCCGCTAGTCCACCCATGCGGAGCAACTTTTCACGAAGATCTTCCATCTGCTGCTGAAAACGCGTGCGCATTATCCGAACCTGCCTGTGACATAGTCTTCCGTCCGCTTGTCAGACGGGTTGGTAAACACCTTCTCTGTTTTATCAAATTCGATCATCTTGCCGAGAAGGAAAAAGCCGGTAAACTCGGCGACCCGTGCCGCTTGTTGCATGTTGTGGGTCACAATAACGATCGTGTACTGCTCTTTTAGCTGGAAGATGAGTTCTTCGATTTTGCCAGTAGAAATTGGATCAAGGGCTGAGCAGGGCTCGTCCATGAGAAGTACTTCGGGTTGAACGGCAAGCGCTCGGGCGATACAGAGACGCTGCTGTTGACCACCGGAAAGGCTGGCACCGGATTTCTTGTGCAGCGAATCCTTGACTTCATCGAACAAGGCCGCGCCGCGCAATGACTTCTCTACGATCTCGTCAAGCTGCTTGCGATTTCCAAATCCATTCAGCTTCAACCCAGCAGCCACGTTTTCGTAAATAGACATCGTTGGGAACGGATTGGCCTTCTGAAACACCATGCCCACACGTCGTCTCAACTGGGTGGGCGAGGTTCCGTTATAGACACTCAGATCGCCGATCCGCACGAAGCCCTCAACCCGCGCCTCTGGGATCGTTTCGTGCATGCGATTCAAGCAGCGAATGAAGGTAGACTTCCCGCAGCCCGAAGGTCCAATCAGCGCCGTCGCATGATTAGCTTGCACAATCAGATTGATGTCCCACAGCGCCTGCGTCTTGCCGTAAAAGGCGTTGAGGTGCTCGACTGTGATTCCGACTCCCATAGCTGGTTAAGCTCCTGCCAATTTCCCGTGACGGACCGCTAGGCGAACCGCCGCCACAGCGCTCACAATCAATACGATTAGAACCAGCGCTCCTGCCCAAGCCTGACGATGCCATTCATCGAACGGCGAAATGGCGTATGTAAAGATCTGCAGGGACAAAGCAGCCGTCGGCTGATTGATGTCTTTGTTCCAGAACTGATTTCCAAATGCCGTGAACAACAAGGGAGCAGTCTCCCCAGCAACGCGTGCAAAAGCCAGCATGACACCCGTGATGATGCCGGAAGTAGCAGTGCGTAGCGTGATCGACAACGTCGTACGCCAGCGCGAAACCCCTAAACCAAGTGCAGCTTCCCGGATTGACTGCGGTACGAGCAGAAGCATCTGCTCCGTGGTTCGTGCAATGGTCGGGACCATCATGATCGCCAAGGCAACGCCACCGGCCAGTGCCGAGAAGTGCTTCTGCCGCAGCACGACCAAGCCGTAAGCCACGATGCCGATCACGATCGAGGGAACGCCGTTCATTACGTCAGAAACGAAGCGGACTGCATCGCCGTAACGGTTGCGTCCATATTCGGAAAGGAATACTCCAGCGCCGATTCCTAACGGTACCCCCATCAAACTCGCGATCCCGAGGATAACCATGGAACCCACAATGGCGTTGGCCATTCCACCGCCGGGTTCGCCCACAGGCTTGGGCGTCTGCGTCAAGAAAGCAAGATTGATGGAACCGATTCCCTTGTATACCAAGTACGCGAAGATAGCGAAGAGTGGCAGCAGGACTAAAATCACCGTAAGGACGGCAACACCCGTCATGAGCCGATCCGTGGCGCGACGACGCCAGCTGATTGGGGGAACCACGATTTGAGGAATGACAGCTAAGTTCGAACTCATATCAGGCCATCCCCTTCGCGGGCTGTCCGCGAGTCACGCTCCACACCATCAGCCGGGCGAGAGCGTTTACAACAATCGTCACCAGGAACAGCGCCAATCCGATTTCAATCAGGGCTGAGAGATAGAGGTCGCCCGTGGCCTCCGAGAACTCGTTGGCCAAAACGCTGGCCATGGTGTATCCCGGAGCGAACAAGGACTTCGCGATTTCGGGACGGTTGCCGATGACCATGGTGACCGCCATGGTTTCGCCGAGGGCGCGTCCCAGTCCGAGGATCACCGCTCCAACGATCCCGGCGCGGGCATTGCGCAACACCCCCATCCGAATCATTTCCCACCGTGTAGCCCCCAGGGCCAAAACAGCCTCACGCTGATGTTGGGGCACGACCACCAGCACTTCGCGACTGATCGACGAAATGATAGGGATGATCATGATGGCCAAGATCGTGCCCGCCGCCAGCATTCCGATACCGTACGATGGGCCGGTGAAGAAGCCGGTCCAACCCAGGGTCTTGCCCAGAAATGGCTGAACATATTCGCGCATGATCGGGACCAGGACAAAGATCGCCCAGAGGCCGTAGATTACGCTGGGAATGGCGGCGAGCAACTCTGTTGTAAAGGACAGAATGCCGCGGAGACGAACCGGGCACATCTCGGTGATGAAGACGGCAACACCCACAGCTAGCGGCACCGCGATGATTAAAGAAAGGATTGACGAGACTACCGTACCGTAAATAAAGGGCAGCGCACCATACTGATCCTCGACCGGGTTCCAATCGGATTGTCCGAAGAATTTCCAGCCAAAAGCATGCCAGGAGAGCTGGGAACCTTCTATGAGCTGGTAAACGATTAAGCCCAGCAATGCGACAATGGCAAGTCCGCAGAGTCGCATGGCTCCGGCGAACAGCGCATCGGGAACTTCACTCACCTTCCCTTGAAGCAGCGGACCAGTTTTAGCTTCGATTTTCAGGGCGGCCTTCGTGCCACGCTCCGGTTCGGGAGCGTTGAAACGCGGCCGGGGCAAGGCTTGATTGGACATTTCTTAGGAAGGCTACCAGACGGTTGTTACAAAACGATTAAAAAACGAGGCCGGCTCTTGGCCCTCGCTGCGGTTGCGAACTAGGCCTAATTGTGAGAAGAGTAGAGGGTTAACTCCATGCCAACCTTTGCCGCCATTGACATCGGCTCGAACTCCGTCCGGCTCAAAATCGCTCGTCTCGAAAACGGACGCCTCAGAAAAATACATGAAGACCGCGAAGTCACCCGCCTCGGCGAGGGCGTATTCAGCGCCGGTTTGTTGACGCCGGAAGCCATGTCGGAAACTGTCCGCGTACTGCGGCGCTTTCACCGCGCAACCCAGGAATGCGGAACCGATACGGTGCGCATCGTAGCGACCGCGGCACTGCGGGATGCTCGTAATTCCCGAGCTTTTCTGGAATGGGTGCGTTCGACGACCGGATGGACGATCGAAGTAATTTCCGGATTGGAAGAAGCTCGCCTCATTCACTTGGGAATCGTCTCCAGCGGGCGCATGGGGTCTCACAGTGTCTTACTGGTGGATCTAGGCGGCGGAAGTTGTGAGTTGACGCTTTCCCGACAGGGCAAAATTCGCGACACGGTGAGTCTGTCGCTCGGGGCCGTGCGGCTAACGGGCGAGTTCGTAAAGCACGATCCGCCGCGCAAAGGTGAGCTAACCCAAATGCAGGGTTACGTCACGCGTGGAATCGGACGGATTCAGGATCGGATCCGGTCGGCACGAGTAGGCGAGGTGATCGCGACTTCTGGCACAGCCGCGGCACTGGTCAGCATCGCTCGGCATTTTGCCAACCCCAAGAAGCGGCGATTTACGGGATTGGTTACGCGCGAGATGATGCGCAGCATAACCAAGCAGATCACGCGTATGACGCTGGCAGAGCGCAAAGAGGTACCCGGGATCGGCCCGCGCCGGGCGGAAATCATCTGCGCCGGCGCCATTGTGTATTTGGAACTCCTCGAGCGGTGCCACTTGTCGGCATTTCGCTATTCGCCCCTCGGCCTGCGCGATGGAA
>Ga0302321_100001456_pt1 | contig 20225 bp, 23 predicted proteins | sample Fen_T0_1_FD_202505 | JGI IMG/M metagenome (GOLD analysis project Ga0302321, IMG submission 202505) | Peat permafrost microbial communities from Stordalen Mire near Abisko, Sweden - Fen_T0_1 | ecosystem: Environmental > Terrestrial > Soil > Wetlands > Permafrost | place: Sweden: Abisko...
ATCATCAGCTTTAGTTGGTACATGAGCGGTAGCGTGAGTGCCAGCACAACCAGCTGCTCTTCCTGCAACTCATGATTATAGTAAAGATGTATCAGTCAATCCTGGTATGTCTAGTGTTCCTGCCACAACACCAACAGCTACAAGTACTCCAGCTAAACCAGTAGTAACACCTGCAGCAACAACGCCAAGCGTAGGGGATGGATCAGAGTTTGGTATACCTATGAGTGATGCACAGAGAGCAGCAGCGAATAAGCCAACAACTACAGATGCTAATGGTAATACGGTTGATTATAATTGAAATATAGTAGGAACACCACCAGCAGGGACCGCTCCAACAGATCAACAAGTAAAGAATAGTAAAGAAACAGCAGAAGCAACAGCAGCAGCAGATCAGGCAACTGCTGATTACAATAAAACCGTAGCTAACGCTAATGAGTTACAAAGTCAGACGCAGGATATACAAGCAAAGCAGAATGCTATACAAAATACACAAGCACAATTACAATTAACTAACCAAAAGGCTCAATTAGACAATATGAAGCAAGCTATAGCTTATCTAGGCAACCAATGAGTAGCGGGTGTAAGTTCAGCACATTTGGATCAAGTTAGTGATTCAATAGCAAAAGCACAAAACACCTATGATACTATGGTAAGTTTACAACAACAACAAATAGCATTACAATCTTCAGGTACGAAGTTTGATACAACGCAATTTACTCAACAAATGCAATGATTAGATGATAAATTTCATACTCAAGTAACTCAAGCATTCCAAGATATGTACAACCAATTATCTACAGCAAGTGCAAGTGGTAAGATAGATAATATGGATGATTTTAATAAATTACAGACTCAATTAGTAAGTGATCTGAATAAAGGATTAGCTAATTATGCAACAACAAATGCAACAGAACGTAATATGTTATCAGATTGGTGGAACCAAAATGTTCAAGTCCAACTCCAACAACAAAAAGATGCACATACGGTAGATGAAAATGCTAGTGCAGGAACATGAGTAATGTATAATAGTCTAGGTCAAGTTATGAAAGATGCTAGCGGTAATCCCATTCCTTATGTAAAATGACCATATCCACCTACTTTTGATGCAGCAAATGGAGTAGTTATTTCCTATAGTGTATGACCAGATGGTAAATTAAAAGCTAAGGCAGATCCAGTAACAACAGGAACGAGTAATCTAGTAACAATGGATCAAAGAATATCTATAGCAAAAGCAGTTACGGCATTCCAAAATTGAGATACTGTAAATGGAATAAGTCCAAAGAACGCTAAGAAACTATTAGCAGGATGAAATCCAGATTTTACAGATACATCAGATAATTCAGGAGGAAATACATATCAATGACCAGCATATACTCCAGTAGATAGTGGAACATTAAGTACAGTTACATCTGCATTAGAAGCAGGAGATACATCTAAAGTACCTAATATTAACCAGAAACAACAATGTGGGGCAGGAGTAAATGATGTATTGAATAGTATGGGTATCCAATGAAATATATTTGTTGATCCAATCTCAGCCAAGACAGCAGCTACTAATAGTAAAACAGCTACAGTAGGAAGTGTAGCAGTATTTGATTGGTCAGGATCTGCTAACGCTACAAACGCACAAAAAACTAATGGCCATGTATGATTTGTCACTAAAGTAGATGCTAATTGACAACCTACAGAGATAGCGGATTGGAATCGAAATGGAGATAGTAAATACAATGTACATAGTATAACACCATCACAAGCTGCGAAGATTACAGGATACTTTGATCCAAGTAAAGCAGCTAATCAAAATCAACCTAATCAAGATTATTTATATGGAGATTTCACAAGTACTTTACCTGCACAATGAAAACAGAATTTTGAATCATTACCTGATGTAGATAAAGCCTCTGTTTCTCAATTAGTTAGTGGTGATGCTTTATTAAGTGATATAGTTAAATCGAGAGGAATACAAGGGAATGCTCAGATCCAAAAACTTATAAATGAAGCAATAAAAGTAGATCCTTCATTTAGTATAAATACAAACAAACAAAGATATGATTACCAAACTAAATTCAATAATCCTAACAATAAAGAACAACAACAGATAACAGCAGCAGGAACAGCATTACAGCATCTAGATTTATATAAACAAGCATTACAGGCAAATAATAACTGAGATATACAGATGTTTAATAAAGCTATGAATGCTTTAAAAATAGCTACAGGTAATCCAGATGTAACATCATTAGATGTAATCAAGAATGTAGTAGGAGATGAATTAGCAAGTTTCTATAATATTGGAACGTGAGCAGGTAAAGAGAAAAAAGCAGAAGATTTTGAAGCATATCTATCAAATACACAGGGAGATAAATCAGTAGAAACACAGAAAGCATTAATGACAGAAAGATTAAATAATATGAATCAATCATATAAAGCAGTTATGGGTAAAGATAGTCCACAAATTACAGCTATTATTCCATGAAATAATATAACAGCTCCATGAAACACAACACCAGGTACAAGATGAGATATATTTAACTAATAAACTATAGATATGGCATTTTGACTTTCAAGTATCCCACAGAAAGCATTACAGCAAGGACTACCTCAACAGGCAGGTAGTTCTCCTATGCCTATGCAGTCAGAACAGCCACCACTTATCCAACCACAACAATTTGGAGGGATAGAGGGTATAAATAAATCGTTAGGATCTACCCAGATAAATCCTCAATGATTATGAACCCAAACTCAGTCAAATAATTGGTCACCAGATGTAAAAGCGAAAATGTGACAAGAAGTGCAACAAAGTACCACCCCACAACCTCAACAAGCTCCTGCTTCCTCTACATATCCATCACAAGCACCATCTTCTGATATAAACAAAGGATTGAGTGATCTTACAGACCAAATGACTCAGTGAATCCAGGCAGGCAAGACAATAAATATAGATAAACTCAAATCAGCATATCCAGAGTTTAGTGGGGTAGATAATAGTGTACTACAAGAACTCACAAACCAGATGAGTGAGTGAATAAAAGCAGGTAAGACATTGAATATGGATAAATTGATGCAAGCATATCCTGAGTTAAGTGCAGGAGGACAGCAAGAGCAATGAATAACATGACAACCACAAGCATTTTCTAATTTACAAGCATGAGCATTAGCTAGTGCTACAGCTATACCAAGATTTGTGGCAAACAAATTAGCTGATTCTGTATGATGGATAGCTAATCAATTATGAGCAGATCCTAAAAAAGTACAATCATTAGTAGATAGTTATAAGCAATATATTAGTGAAGATCAATTAGCTAAAGAATTTAATACTACCACCTCTAATCCGTTATTTAGAACAGCTAAAACAGTGTGAGATATAGCACAAATATGAGTAGGTTGAGAAGGTATAGCGAAATGAGTAGCCGCATGAGCGGCGAAATTAGGTATAGAATGAGCTAGTACAGCAAGTAAAGTATGATTAGCAGCAGCAAAATGAGCAGCTATTGGAGCTTGAACTACTCAACTTCAAAGTATAGTATCTAAATGACAGACAGCATGAGTAGGTGAAACATTATGAGGTGCAGCATTATGAGGAGCAATTGGTGCATGAATAGAAGGATATCAAGCATTAAAGGCTGTATGAAAAGAAGGTATAAATCCACTTTTACAAGAAAAACTCACAGCTAGGAATATAAGAACAGCATCCGATCAATGAAGATATATAGAGCCAGAACAAAGTACATTAGCTAAAACAAAGATAGGTTGAACTCCTATTACTACACCAAAAACAGCCGAGATATTGCCTACAAAAAAAGTAATTCAAGCTGATAATATATTGAAACAAGAAATGCCTAATTACGATAAAGCTAGTCCTATGCAAATAAGAAGTTTTATAAAATCAGATATAGCTAACACATCAAATGAAATTCATTGATCATTAGTGCAGACACCAATAGATTCTTCTACCTCTAAACAGATGCGAAAAGTAGCTTCACAGATAAAAACAGAACTTAGTGACTCTAGTATTGTTCGTTCTTCTACTGAAAAAGCATCTTTAAAACAAGTTGTAAAAGACATGCAGAATGCAAAGAATATGGATGATGTTTGGAAGGCAAGAATAAATTATGATGCAGCACAAGCTGACAGTGTAGTAAAGCCTAATTGACCCATGGACGCAATAACAGCTGCAAAACATGATAATCGAATGACAACAAGAAGTAAGATAAATGATATATTGGATAATTCTACAAAGAATATATCTGATATAAATGTTAAGAGTAAATTTAATAGAATGAGTTCCTTATATAATGCAGATGATATAGTAAGACAAAATTTACCTACATCAGAGGCAGCAAAACCGTTAGCATGATGGTTATCTAAACAAAATATAACTAAATGATTGATAAAATTGGGAGTTTGAGCAACAGTTATATGAGGTGCAGATTATGGACTTAGAAGATTATGACTTTAATTTTTAATATATAAACATGCATATAATTATTTGTTTAATATTTGGTATAATAGGTCGAAATATAGGAAGTAAAATATGTGATAAGCTTTTCGAATCAAAAGAAATTGAAGAATAATTTTATCTTATAAATTTAAATAATGGACAAAAGAATAGCTAGACTATTTGAGATCAATACAAGGATGACTCAGATACATATAGGAGTAAAGACTGTCGATAATCTTTTCCATAAAGCAACAGAAGCTTTCTACTTAAAGACTTTTGATGTAGTCCACCAAATAGCAGAGAAAAGACAGGATGTAAAAGCTGACAAACCTATGGATTGTGAAATAGCAGAGCAAGAAGCATATGATCTTTTAGAGGAGACAAAAGACATCCTAAAAGAGCTTATTGATGAGAATACAACGATATGAGAAGACAATCTATTACGTGGATTGTATGATGAAGTAGAATTTGAATGTGGTAATGCTAGGAGCTTTATAGATGACGAAGAAGAGCCTAAACTTCCAATTAAAGAGATTATCAAATTAAAGTAGTTTTTTATTTATTACCAATTATACAAATGGCAATTATGATCAAAAAAAGTCATGAATGACTCCTTCACAAGAAACTAGGAGTAAAAGCAGGAGCGAAGATTCCGGCAAAGAAAGAAGCTATCAAAAAAAGTGATAGTCCTCTATTAAAGAAAGAAAAACAATTTGCCCTCAATGCGAAAAAATTCAAGCACTAATCTTTAAATTCTCCCTATTAAGATGCAAGAAATACTCCTCCAAAGAGCCGAGATAGTCAAAGATTGTCTCAAATCAGTTGAAGCACAGATAGGCTATAAAGAGATCTGCAAACAGGATATCTTATTTTGGTTTAAGAACTTTGTATATACTGATAAGAATGATAGTCTCTATTGACCTGAAATGCCTAATATATTGCCATTTATCCCTTATCCATTCCAAGAAGAGTGTATATTGGAAGTATGGGATAGTATATGTAAAGGTGAGCCTGTATTCATAGAGAAATCCAGACAGATGGGTATCTCTTGGCTTATTATGGCAGTCTTTGTTTATGGACGATGTTTTCATAACCATAAATATCTAGTACTTAGTCAAAAGCAGGATGATGTAGATAAATTGTGAGATATGAAATCATTATTTGAGAAAGCTAGATTCATTATAAACAATCTCCCTCAATGGATGTTACCTAAAGGATTCAATAAGAAAGAAGATATGAATTATATGAATATAAGTGGTTGAGAGACTACAGGATCAATAACAGGTGAATCAGCAAACCCTAATGCTTCAAGATGAGGTACTTATAATGCTATCTTTCCAGATGAATTTGCTTTCCAAAGTAATGCAGCAACCATCAATAGAGCTATGGCTAGTGCAAGTCCATGTAGGATCTATACTTCAACGCCTAATGGTAAAGGAAATGAACACTATAGAATGAGATTACTTGCTATGCCTAACGACGGAAGTGAACCAAGTATAAAATGATTGAGGTACTATTGGTCAGATCATCCGCTTTATACAAAAGAACGATACAATAAGAAGACAGCTTCTATGGATTCAGTAACCATTGCACAAGAGCTAGAAATCGACTATGATACAGCTGTGATGGGAAGAGTTTATCCAGAGTTTCCTAAGGAGTCAATCAATATAAAATATAATCCAGATAAACCGTTATATGTATGTATAGATAATAGCCACGGATGAACTGATCCTAATGCAGTAATATTAGCTCAAATTGAAGGATCTTCTTGGAATTGTATTGATTCATTAGAGATGAATGCAACACCAGAAGATATGGCTTATTTCTTATCATGTAACCCTAAAGGGATACTTACTGATATACAGTCATCATTCTTAGAAAGGTATAAGAATTATAATTGGAAGAAAGCTACATTCATTGCTGATCCATATGATACTAAACAAGCAATGGGTAATAGTACGATATTGGATGATTATAAGAAGGTAGGAATCAATCTAATGATTCCAGAGGAGAGAAGAAAGGAGGAACAGATTCTAAAGACTAGAACAAATCTATATAAAGTAAGGTATAATGATAATTGTTTAGATATGGCTAGTGCTATATTGAATGCAAGATATCCAGAACGTAAAGAGGATAGCAATAGTACAAAACCTTTCATGCTACCAGTACATAACCGAACTTCACATTATAGAACAGCTTTAGAGTATCTCGTTACTTTTCTATGTGAAAATCCTATGAGTGATAAACCACAAATAGCTAGAGATATGAGACCATATAAAGATAAAATGACATGAAGGATAATATGTCCTCAATAATAGTTTGCTTTTGCTACCTTCCATGAGTATATTATATTTAATATTTAACATCAGTATCTGATATGCTATCAAGTAAAATCTTCGATAAACCAGAAATAAATATGAGATATTTGCCATCAAAAGATGAGCAAAAGAAAATCTGATATGTAAAAGATAGGATTGCAGCAATGCAACAGGCTAGAATCATGGTAGATAAAAACTGGGATATATATCAACAGATGATTGATGCTATATGGATGCCATATCCTGGTCAAGATGAAAGATCAAGTTCTAATGTTCCGTTGGCTTCAAGTATTATCGAATTAGCGGTAGCAGAAGCTACAAAGATTAAGACAAAATATAATTTCATACCTGAATCAAGTAAATACACAGCAAATACTAGAGCATTTGAATATGTCTGGAAGCATCTATGGAGAAAGAATAACTGGGATAGACCTATAAGCAAAGCAGAATATATCTGTTTTGGTTTTGGTGATGTTCCACTTTATGTTGGTTATGATAGCTATTCTAAAGTACAAAGTGATGCAATAGTTGATCCAGAGACAGGAGATATCACGTGGGAAGAAAATACTATAGAGAAAGAAGGTATAGTTATGCAATTATGAGATATAAGACAATTCTATATAGATAATAAGACTATTGATTGAATAGATGATGCAGATGATTGTGCATATAGACAATGGATGAGTTTTGACCAATTCCAAGAATTATCAAGCAATCCACTATATAAGAATATGGATAAGGTAGAACCTAGAGGATATAGTAATGATTGGAAAAGAATAATAACACAAGAAGAAGCTGTAAAACAAGGAGAATATGTAGAAAGATGGTTTTACTGGAATGTAAGAAAAGATTGTTATATTGAGATGGCTAATGATGTTCTAGTAAGAGAGCATCCAATGATGAGTACGATAGATGGAGAGAAAGCGTTGCCTTGGGTATGGAGAGGGTTAGGATTAAAGAACTTCTCTGTATATCATAGAGGTATATGTGAACCACTTCTTATGTTTAATTCAGAAATCAATAATCTAAGAGAGATGTTGATGGATGGTATCAGAAGAAGCAATAACCCAGTTATAGCAATAGGTAATGGTTTGAAATTCAATGGTAGATGATTCAGTTATGATAGCCAGATACTTACCTTTGATGGTAAATTAGGAGCAGAGAACTTTCAGAACATATCGGGTACACCACCTAATTCAGCTATCTTTGAGTATCTACAACAATTATATAAAGATATTAGTGTGTTTGTAGGTATAGATATCCAGAATGTTATGGGTGAACCAGATCTTACAGCATATCAGACAGAAGTAAAAAGAGAGAGTTCAATGAAGCGTATGAATGTATGGTTAAGTAATAGAGATCAAGCATATCACAGATTGGCATTACTTCTTAAAGATCAGATACTTACATGGTTTCCTCAGAAAGATGCTGATGGTATGTATCCAGTATTAGAGAGTGAGTGAGTAGAAATCAAACAGACAGCTAAAGGGAAACCAGATAAGATAAGAAAAAAGAAATGAAATAACGAATTTGAAGTAACACCTGAGATATTAAGAGAAGGTAAACGAAGTATAGAAGCATCCACTAATACCTCAGCTCCAACGATAGGAGCAGTAGATAGAGAACAAAAGAATAATTTCTTACAAGATGTAGGGAATATAGCAAAAAGTAGACTATTAGCTCAACAAGCAGGAATAGATCTCGATAGTATAGTAAACCTTAAAGAAGATCTCAAAGATCTAGCAGAACAGTATGGGTTGACACCTATAGATAACACATGAGATAACGAAGAAGTAAAAGCCGCACAAGATAAGCTCATGCAATGACTTATGAACATGAAACAGATGATGTTAGGTCAACAACCACAGCAACCATGACAGGAAATGCCAGGACAACAACCACAACCATGACAAGCACAAACTTTACCTACTAATACTTCTCCCACATGAGCGACACCACCACCACCTCCACCATTATCATAGATAGGAACGAATTTGAGTTTCTACAAGATAAAAACTATTTAACGGAGCAGGATTGTGAGGACATAATAGGTAATAAGGATTTGATTGATAAGTTCATAGGTCATACAATAAGGCAAATAAGATTTGATATGTTAAACCTACAATTCAAGAGTAAAGAAGAAATAGAATTGAGGATAGATACGCTTATGCAACTAAGGAAATGATTAGACAAAACACTTATAAATTATAAACAATACAAAGAGCAAATAACTAAACCAAAAGAGGAAGATAAAAGATCAGAAGAAGAAAAAAAGCAAGAAGAAGAAATAATAAAGATAAAGAGACAGTATAAAATATAATAATATCTAGCTATAACTCTCCCATTATAGCCAGATCTGGGGCTATTGTTCTGTGTTGGGAGACATATTATAATACCCCTAGATCTGGTTATAGAAAACCAGATTTTTATTCATTCACGAATCGACATCATGGAAGAAACTGAAGGAGAAATCCTAAAGAATCCTCTTGAAGAACTCGGTTTTGTAGAAGAGAAACAGACGCTTGATCTTGAAGAAGATGAAGACAACTCTGAAGACAATACCAAGAAACAAGAGGAGAAACCTAAAGAACCTGAAAAGGTTAAGAAGGAAGAGCCTAAAAAGCAAGAACCTACAGCAAAAGAGAAAAGACATCAAGAACAAGAGGTCTGAGCTTTAGCTGAAGTGAAACGCTTAAGAAACTTGGTTATTGAAAGAGAGGTAAAGGATGCCTCCAATGACATTACAAGTTTGATTGATCTGCATGGGAAAGACCCAAAACTAGCAAAAGAAGTAGCATGAAAGTTTGATTGGAGTGAGACATCACGAGGAGACTATGGATCGTTCCTGGCATCTAAGTGAGTTGTAGCTGAGAAACCTACTCATATTTCTGAAGAAGAGATAGAGAAGAGGGTTGAAGCACGTCTAGCTCAAAGAGAACATGAATCTGCTTTAGTAGAAGCACAGACTCTATTGGAATGATTACCTGAAGAGCTTCAAGAAGAAGCTGTTGAAGAGTTTAACGACTTGATTGAAGGTAAAACACTAACAAGAGAAAAGGCTTTGAAATATGCTCAATTGGTAACTCTTTCGCTTGGAAAAGGGAAGTTAAAGGTAGATAGTACTGCTGCACTTAAGAAATTAAGCTCAACAGGTATATCAACTACTAAGAAACCATCAACTAGCGACAAAGTCGAAGTAATAGTAGATGGAAAACTCCAACTTTTAGATCTTAATCAAATTAAATAATGGCTAAACTAAATCCTACTGGAGAAAAAAAAGCACCTTACTTCTCAAAAGAAGCAAGAGAGGCTAGAGCTGCTATACAGCCTATTGAATCCAGCCAATTACCTACATCTGTAGTACAGTCACAAACTATACCTCAGGCAGTAGATCACTCAACTATGAAAGCTATTTTAGAAAGAATTGAGGCACAAGATAGAAAGATTAAGCAACTTGAAGGAGAAAAAGAACACTCTGAAAAAGGAGCTAAAGAGGTTTATAAGTGACCATGGAATTATGCGTATACATTATGGGGAGGAGTACCAGTAATCAGTTGGAAATCATTCAAGAAAGATCCTACGAAGGACTTACAAGTAATGAACCAATTCGGTCAATGGGAAAGTAACCATTATCTGCATGTTACTTTAGTTACTGGACAAGTTGTTGATATTGAGGTAAATCAATTCAATAGGGATAAAACCAAGACTGATCCAATGCCAGTAGCAATAAACACAGATATTACAGGTAAAACTGTATATGTATTCAATGATACCACTTACTGAAAGATCGAACTTTTATCTACTTACCTTAATTAGTTATGTCTAAGACAGCGTTATATATAGGAGAAAAAGAACTCAAGGGAGTTAAAAAAGGTGTTGTTACCTTTGTTGATGGTTCACAAACAACCTATACAGAAAAACAACTTACTTATATGGTAACTAAAGAACCTCAGGATTTAACAAAGCAGAGAGATCTGATGTTGATGAATGTAGTACCAGAAGTTATGGATGTGTTTGAACAACACGACATTAGAACAGGTGACTTAGAAGCTATTATACATGTTATTAGATCGACATACGATAATACTTTACAAATAGCTATGGGGAAAGCGTTCGGAACATATAAGGATGGTACAAATCCAGCTAATTTTCAAGACGATATTAAGGTATCAGATCTTAAAAGAGTATCTGGGAAATAAACTTTTATCTATCTAAATTAAATCACAAATGGGAAAAGCACAAGTTGGTTTGAATAAACCAAACAATACAGCGAACTTCTCACCAGCTGATGACAAATGGGAGTTAAAGAAATTCCTTTTGAAAGCATCAAATGGAGCTATTACTGAATGAGCACTTATGGCTCGAGAAGTAAGTGGAAGTACAACAACAGGTTATGTTATTAAAGCTCCTACAACATCTGCTAATGGACAGAATACAGTAGGTATCTTAGCAGAACCTATTACGACAGCTGATACTGATTATGCTGTTGATAGAATGATTGGTATTTATGTACCTATTAACGCTTCAGCAGAAATGAACTTCTTGGTAGGTTCAGGAACATTTACAGCTATTGATGTGGGTAAGGTTGTTGCATTATATTCTGATTCATTATCAGTTGCAGTAGATAGTTTAGGTCTTGGAGTAGAAATCACTGGATACAGAGATTCTACACATGGACTTTGCAAGATGTTAGTACAAAGAGCTGTAACAGCATAATTCTTTTATTTATTAAATTAAGACAAACACATGGCAACTATTAGTTCATATAGTTTCTCACAGTTGACTGATATTGCGAACAGAACATTTATCTACTTGAATAAAACTCTCCCTCAAGTAATGAGAAATGCTTCATTCGTAATTAAGGATGTTATTCCTCACGGAACTGGAGACACTAGAAGATACGCTGAAGATATTGATGCAGATCAATATGCAGGTGTAAGAGATGAAGGAGGGGTATCTAGACAAGCTAAAATCCAATATGGATATGAAAAAGATGCTCAAACTTATACAATCTCACAAGAAAGAAGTATTACTAAGCACATGAGAGATACAGGTAAAGATGCAGCTGTTATGAGAAGAATTACATTCCTCGGACAAGTTGGACCTAATACTATTGATCTCGATCTTGCTCATAGATTTACTTTCCATACAGCTACTTCTTACACAAGAACAGCTGGAGGAACAGCTACTACTGTTGATCTTACAGTAGGAGATGGATTGGCTTTGGCTTCTACAGTACATAAGCTCACAGGATCAGCTACTACATACAACAATATCATTACTGGTAATCCACAGTTCTCTAAAGGAGCTTTGGAAAACGCAGAAAAATTGTTTGTTGAGGAAACATATGACAATCTTGGAATCAAGATGTTTATGAAAGCTGATACTATTCTTACTACTGATGATCCTAATACTATCAATCAAGTAAGAGAATTGCTTCACGCTACAGCTAACATTGATTCAGCTAATGCTGGTACATTCAATGTATACTCTAATGCTTACAAGCATGTAATCTCTCACAGAATAGCTACTACAGCAACTGGAGCTCCAGATACAACAAAAAGAAAATATTGGTTTTTAATTGCTTCCGAATCATCTACAATGTATTTAAGTATGTTAAATGAACCATATTTGAAAACACCAGCTGATGGAAACAATGGAGAAGCATTCTCAAGCGAAAACTGGAATTATATGACCGTGGCCGATTATGCCATATGTGTGGTTTCATGAAAATTCGTGAAATGCTCGACTTGATTGGGAGTATAATATTATAGTCAGCCCTTACTATGAATGGGTGGAGGAGGCGGAATTTATTTATATAACCAATTAAATTATGGCACGAAATAAGAACACTGGTTATGGAGCAGCATTTCTTCAAGGAATTGAAAATGTTATCCCTAATTTAGGTAATGTATTAGTAGTAAAATCATCAAGTGATACTGCCGACTCTAATTACCAGAAACTACAAGATATCTTTACACCTGACAATAATGGTCAAGTAAGATTCTTTACTTCTATTTCCGATGCTATTACAGCTGCATCTACTAATAATAACGATGTAATCGTTCTCGATTCACATTCTAGTTATTCATTAGATGCAGGAATAGCTTTGACTAAAAGTAGAATCCACTTTATCGGATTTGATAGTGGAGATCACTTGGTAGATATGGGAGCTAAGATTGTATTGGCTACAGCAGCTACTACAGCTTATGTACTTAAGAATACTGGAATAAGAAACTCATTTAGAAACATTAAATTCATAAATTCATCTACTCAAGGTACTGCATTAAATGTAGTAGCAGATAGTGGTGAAGGTACAATCTACAAGAACTGTGGATTTGAATTTGGTGTAGCTAATAATATTGGTTCTACTTCAGCTACTGAATTCTTAGCAGCTTGTGATAGTTGTTCATTTATCAACTGTAAATTTGGTAATGATATTCTTCTTACTACAGCAGCAAGACAAGTTCTTCTAGCTAAAACAGATACTACAGAAATGAAATCAAATATTTTTGTAGACTGTAATTTCATTATCTCTTCTAGTTCAGCTACGGCTACGTTCATTAGACTTAATGCAGTAACAGATGTTCTATTCACTAATCTCTGGAAAAATTGTTGTTTCATGGCTTCTGTTGATACAGCAGGTGGAATAGCTCTTACAGGAGGTGCAGTGATAACAGGAACAGGTACTACAAAAGGTACTTTGAACTTCTATTATCCAGGATTCTTCAACTGTGGAGGTTCTTTGGCAGCAGGTGGTGCAAATGCAGGAGTGCAAGTTGTTGCTCCAGCTTCAGTAACTACAGCTATAAAGGGGATACAGCCTACTGCATAACTTTTATAATAAATGTCAATACTCATGGAAAGACCTTGTTTAAATTGTGGTAAAATGGTACAAAAGACAGTTAATGAATCCCTTAAAGAATGGACAAAGAGACGTAAATTTTGTAACAAAAAATGCTTTGATTTGTATAGAACTGGAAAACCTGATCCTAAAATGAGTCACAAGCACACAGAGGATGCAAAGGAAAGAATGAGTAAGACAAAAATATGAAAGAAAGCAACAATAGAAACAAGAAGAAAAATGTCTTTAGCTTGACTCAAAAGAGTGGCAGAATGAAGGCATAATACATATAGAAATTGAGCTACAAAGGCTGGGCAAATCATAAGAAGTTCACTTGAGTACAAACTCCGAAGGGAATCAGTATTTAAGAGAGATAATTGGACTTGTGTATGGTGTGGTAGTAGAGGAGTAACTTTACACGCAGACCATATCAAACCATTCTCATTATACCCAGAGCTTAGATTTGCTATAGATAATGGGAGGACTCTTTGTGTACCTTGTCATAAAACAACAGATACATATATGGGTAAAATTCAGAACTATACTCCTACAGCTTAATTTAGCTTATTTCATTGACACAGGGAGACTTGTGTCATGAATAATGAGCTAAGTCTCATCTTTATATTTTTACACAATGTAAAATGGCACAACAACGACTCGAACAAGTACTTTTATTTAATGCAAAAGGGGCGACAGGAACAACTGTAGCTTTCCCAGTTAATGATTGGATGCATATATTCCTTTCACTTTTTACGTCAGGCTCTGCTAACTTTACTATGAATGTAAAAGTTAGTCATCAAATTACACCCCCAGACTTTAGTGCCGCTGCATCAGTAAGTAATCAGCGAAGCTATGCTCAATTAAAGCTTTCAACAACAAACGCTAACGTGGATTGAAGTGTTTCAATGATTACAACAGCAGGAACTGATCTAGCTAATATCTATGAAGTTAATTTAAATGGGGCTAGACGAATTTGAGCAACTATTACTGCATGGGCAGCAGGAGCAATTACGCTTTGATTGGATGCTAAAAACAATTGATAATGTATATCGAATACAATATTTTAATTCCATAATCTATTAAATAATGAAAGATACTCAAGAAACTTTAGAACAACTTTCTCAAGAGATAGTTAAAGCCCAAAACAAACTGGGAGAGATTTCTTGAGCAGTGAATAGAGATAATCTCAATATAGAAAATTTACAGAAAAACATCAAATCACTACAAGAACAAGAAACTACACTAAAAGATAGTGTAGAGTGATTGAAATTGAAAGAAAAATCAGAGCAGGTGGTATTTGATAAAGCTTACGAAAAGAATGCGTCTCTATTACTTACACAGAACGATGAGAAGCAGAAACTTCAAGCTAAAATCATAGAATTAGCTAATTTTATCAGAGAGAAGGAAGAATTATTAGCTAATACAGAGAAAACAGTCAATAAAGGGATAGAGATAGCAAATTCAAGATATGAGAAAGAGAAGAAAGGATTGGAAGATAAAAGAAATCTCGTATTGGAAGAGAATAAAAAAGTATCAGATATTAACTTTTCTCTCAAATCCGAGACAGATATATTGGAAGCAAAGAAAGTACAACACCAATCTAGTATAGAAGAGAAAGAAAAAATCATAGCATCTAAAGATGATGAAATACTAAGTAAAACAAATGAATCAAAGAAAAAGACAGTAGTGATAGAGAAGTTAGACTCAGAAATAGAAAGTAAACAGAAGAATATAGACGATCTTACGCAAGAAGAAGAGAATAAAAAAGAATCTATCCAATCACTTACTAAAGAGAATCTATTGCTCCAATCCGAAGTTGATGGTAAAAAGGAGGAGATAGGACAATTCACTAAAGATAAACTCCAACTCCAAAAAGATAGAGAAGCACTTAAAGCTAAAGAAGACTTTATTAGAGAAAAATTCGAACAAGCTTGACTTAAATTTATCTAATAATAATATATCATGTCATCAGCCGCAGTACGTATCCAAGATAAAGATAGTCAACTAGAGTGATCTGTAGTTGTAACTACTAAAGATGTTACAAAAAATCAGATAGTAGTTGGTAATGTTGATGGAACATGATTAGTCGATTGATTAGTAGGTTTTAATATCCCTCCATACGATTATATCTCTTTATGATATACCGGAGCTAATTTAACGACTGTAATCTATAAATTAGGAGGAAGCGGAGGAGCTACTGTAGCAACTCTTACACTTTGATATGATGGGTCAAATAATCTTACTTCCGTAACAAAATCATAGATGGCACGAGTATTTAATCCATTTACAGGAAAGTTAGATTATACAACAACTAAAGACGTAGATGTTGAATCTATGAGTATTACTATAAACTGAGGATGATGAGTAATAGTAGCGGGTCAATATGGTGGATATTTTAAAATGCCATATGCTTGCACTATAACCTGACGAATATTATCGGAAGGATCAAGTACACCTATTTCTTCTACTACTACGATGGATGTGTGGAAGAAATCATCATTTTATCCTACTGTGGCTGATGCTTTGGTATGGACTGATCCATCACTAGCAGGAGCGACTAATAATTCGGAAACGGGATTGAGTATAGCAGTAACGGCAGGTGATTGGATTACGTTTAATGTGGTATCTAATATTGGAGCTAAAATATTAACTTTACAACTTAATATTACTAAAACATAATGAAATACTTCTGTCCTAATTGTCATAGAGAGATAATATTGCCAGAATATATAAATAAAATTAAGTCAGAGAATTGAGTAAAAATTCAATGTGCTAACTGTAAAGAATGAAAAATAATTATACAACCTTTAGATATTAACAAGAATACAGACGGCAGCTAATATTTTTCAAACAGGATGATGAAATAACCGAAACTCAACTTTAAGTTGGAGTCTTTGAGCTATACCTACAGCAAGTGATGCAAATGTCGCTACTTTTAACGCATCTTCACCTAATTGTACTGTAAATGTAGCAGCTGTATGTAATAATATAGATTTCACAAACTATGCAGCTACTATTACTATGACTAATGGTATAACTGTTTCTGGTAATGTCACACTTTACTCAGGAATGGGAATATCAGGAGCGTGATGACTTACAGTAAATTCCTCGGGTACTCTAACTTGATGAAAGACACGACCGAATGCTTTAATTTTAAACTGAACGTCTAAGACGTTCACTTTATGAAGTGATTGGATAAATACTTGATTAGTAACACTTTGAGGTACTACGGCACTTACTATGGCTGGTTCTTTCACTATGACCTGTAATGGATGATTAACAGTAAATACATCTACAGCAAATGGAGCCAATACTTCATTCAAAATATGATGAGGAACTATAACACTAACTACTGCTTTACAGTGTAACCTAGAAATAGCTTGAAATTGTACTCTTTTTGCAGGTACTAATTTATATAATACCTGAACACTCAAATATACCTCAGGTACGGTAACAGTAACAAGTAGTACATTATCTTGTACGGCATCTACTACTTTCAATACAACCTGATTAACGTTAGGTACTGTTTCTTTATCATGAACATCTCAAACATTTACACTTTCCTCAGCATTTCAATGCTGAACATTAAATCTGACATGAACAACTAACCAGACATTCTCAGGAGCGTTTGATATAACTTGTGCAGCCCTGAATATGACATGATCCACCACTACCTATACTTTGACAGGGAATATATCGGCTTCATGATTAGTTACGCTCTGAAATACAACATTGGCGAATGTAATAAATTGAGCATTTACTATATCCTGTGCTGCTGGACTTACTTTAGCAGGTACCACATCTGTTAACTCCTGAACAGCATCAATAAAGGTCACAGCAGGAACAATAACAAGTGCGGCAGGTGTGACACTTAAAAACAACCTAGAATTAGCAGGAGGTAGTATAACTATGCCTCCAAATGTATTTCTTTATAATACTTGAACACTTAAATATACATCATGAACAATTACTTGGACAAGTAATACAATTTCTAGTTCTGCTTCAACTACTTTTACACTAGCATGAACTACACCAGTAAATATGACACTTACTTGAACATCTCAGACATTTACTATGACTAATGCGATTACAATATCGTGACAACTAGCTATGAATGGCACAACAACACAAATAATGTCATGAGCATTTGATGTAAGTTGCTGAACATTATTTTTTGCAGGTACAACTTGTACATATACACTATCAGGAAATTACACATCTTCTGGACTAGTTACATTAGGTAATACAACACTGACTAATACTATCAATGGAGTATTTACTATAACTTGTCAGAATGGGTTAACTTTTTGAGGGACAACAAGTATCACATTAGGGACAACAGCAATAAAACTTACATGATGAACAATGACGGGAGTATCTACTTGTTCATTTAGGAATAATTTTGAGATAGCTTGAAATTGTGCCATATCTGGTAATATATATTATAATACTTGAATTTTTAAATATACGTCTGGTACTGTTAACTGGAACACATCGGTACTTAACTGTTGACTTTCAACTACATTGAATTTAACATGAACGATTCCTTATGCTATTACTCTATCTGGTACATCTCAGACATTTACTCTCCAATCAGCATTAACTTGTTCTAATTTATTAACATTAACATGAGCAACAGCTTTAAATTTTTCTTGAGCTTTTGATATAGTTTGTGGATGATTAAGTATAATATGATGATCCGTAACATACACACTTACATGAAATATAACATCTTCTGGACTAGTTACATTAGGACTTACAACATCAACAAGTACAATAAACTGAGTATTTACAATTACCTGTCAAAATTGACTTACCATGTGATGAACTACAGCCGTAGTAACATGAACCACGAATGTTAAAATAACATGAGGTACATGGTCTGGTGCTGGTACATTAAGAAATAACTTTGAGATAGCAGGTAATATTACAATAAATGGAAGTGTCTTTTATAATAGTGGATTATTTAAATATACATCAGGTACAGTGACAGTCACATCATCTACACTAACTATAAGTCTATCAACAATAACAGATTTTTGAGGAATCACATTAAACAATCTTATATTATGAGCTTCTGGAGTTAATGTGACATTAAAGAGCAATCTAATTCTTTCATGAAATCTAACATCAACAGCAAGTACGGCAGCAGCAAAAAATAAGTTTTTATCTGATGTATGAGGAACAAAAAGAATAATTACATTACTATGAACTTGTGATTGTTCTTTCCTAGATGCTACAGATATAAATAGTTCTCTAGGTAACACTATATTTACATATAAATGAACAATAAGTAATTCAGATAACCGAAATCTATTGCCAACCTACCCAGTATCTTACTGATTTATATCTTTATCTTAACCTATGGATTTATTAAAAATTAAACAAGCAGACAAAGACATTATAATTATTGATTTTAGTTGATTGGATGACTCTCATATCCAAGCGATAATTTCAAGAATATGATATACAGAAAATATTCTTGATGAAAAAGGGAACGAAGTACCTAATCCAATATCTCTTTATGATTTACTTTGCAACTGGATATTAACTCAATTTATGAATGTGATAGAGAATGATATAGAATCCAAAATGATCTCTATTGCTATCACGCAAATGAGAGAGCAGATGGTGGTAGAGAAAACACAAAAAGAGCAGTTAAGTAAATTATCATAAATATTTATTTGGTAAGATTAAATAATGCATGAATTAGTTCAAAAAACTATTGATAAAGTTTCTTTCAAAATCAATATCTGGATATTAATGACTATTATATCCTCTGCTTTTATAGTAGGTGGTTGATACGTTAAACTCACAACCGATGTTGCAACTGTTCAGTTATGAATAGCTCAGATACTAGATAAGTTATCTAATAATGATACTGCACATCAAGTATTGAATGATAAAATAACAGTACTAGATAAAAGAATTACTATTTTAGAGACCAAAGCAGATATAAAATAGGCTTGATTTTTCTATAAATACGTCTACAATTCTTTTATTTATCTTCTAACCAGATTATATGCAGAATTCATGCGGGGAGTATTACTATTCATGTAAAGGTAAGAATACTTGTCCTGATTCAATTCGTTGTGGTATAACCTGGGAAGAAGAGTTGATATTTCCTAAACAAGAGTTAATAAAAACATTAAAACAAAAACCATGAGAAAACGAGAAGATTGTTGGAGAAGAAATGAGCTCTCTATAGCCAATAGAGATATGCTTCTTAGTGATGGTGATATAATGACACCAGAACGTATCAATATTGAATGTATTTGCTCAGGTAAAACGATCTGCACAACTATTGCAAAGAAAGTTGAAGCTGGCAATATTTGCTCAGCTACAGAGTTATTACAGGACTTAAAGAACTGTAAAGTGTAAATAATAGGGGAGTTTTCTCCCCTTTAATCTATAACCTAATCAATGTTAGATATAGTAATCTTTGAGATACCTAGGAAGATATGACTTGTTGATAAACTTGAACGAAACAAGCTAGTCTATCATATCCAAGGTAAAATAAAACGTTATCTAGTGACTACCTGCTCAGAAGAATATCTTGAATGTCTCCAGAAAGCAACACAAGACGAATTGAGAGAATTATTGTTGTGTGAACTTGATGAAG
>Ga0302321_100001457_pt1 | contig 20220 bp, 14 predicted proteins | sample Fen_T0_1_FD_202505 | JGI IMG/M metagenome (GOLD analysis project Ga0302321, IMG submission 202505) | Peat permafrost microbial communities from Stordalen Mire near Abisko, Sweden - Fen_T0_1 | ecosystem: Environmental > Terrestrial > Soil > Wetlands > Permafrost | place: Sweden: Abisko...
GCGTCTTGGCACATAATAACGATTGATGCCCCCGCAGCTTGTACTCCAGCTAAAGGTCTTACTATCGGATCGGGGCGGTCATAGTAAACAACCGGCAAAGCACGCAATGGAGACTGCGGTTCATTTACTCTCCTCGCAGTCTCTGCATCCAAGGTTACCAACTTCGCGCCGTCTTCTTGCACGGAATCGATTACAGATATACGGTCGCCTCCAGTCGCCATGAGCAAAGCTTCAATTGGTTCCTCCGTGCTACGCGCTTTCGGTAGAGAAAACAGTGCCGACTTAGAGGAAAAATCTACCGCGCGTACACCTTGTTTTGGTACGAGAATGTATTCCTGAATATCATGCGTCGTCATTTTCTCCTCCACGTGTGACTGTCTTTATCTCTACGACCATTTTCCATAATTTATGGTAATTGATCGATTACTTGCGCAAACTTATTAGTTATCTTTTTGAATCCCTTTTCAGTTGGATGCAATTCATTTCCCCAATCGTCTTGGTAATCATTACCTATAGAAAGTGTCTTTCTTAAATCTACAAAATGAACGTGATTGAATTCAGGCCGTGATGTGACTATTTTGAGCATCTCGTTAAAAATATCTATCAGCGTTTTTACAATGTCTATTCTCTCCTGAATTACTTTAAATCCTTTTTCGCGAAATCCCGGTTCAAACCAAGGCCCTGGCAAAAACCACCAACCACCCAAAAACCCGCGCCCGTCCGGTACGGGGTAGTCATATCCATGGACTATAATTGGAAGAGGATGACCAATACGATTTACACATATGTTAGTGATATTTTGGATAATAGTCAGATACGAACCCATAATGCGTTCATTAATTATTCCTTCTACCACTGCATGATTAAGGCCAGCTATTGACGATGCTTTATGATTCAAAAGCAATCCAAATTCGTCACCTGCAACATCGTTACCACCACCAGATAATAGTATGGCGCGCGGTGGTATAGAGCCATTACGAAGTAACTTCTCAATGCGCCGAGTGAACTCTTCAAGTTGCCCGTCGCTATAGGCCATGTCTTCAACTCTATCACCTTTGTGTGCCACAGATTCAACGTCGTAACCATGGTCATCCTCCAGAATTTTCAAGACATCATGAAGTGGGTAGTCAAACCAAGAATCTCCTTCAGCGACTAAAACATGACTAGATGGTGGCCCAACTTATCAACAAAATTGGCTTTAAATTCTTGTGTCTGAATGGCATGTGCTGCTTGAGGTTTCGCAGCAAATACAGCTGCACGTTGTTGAAGTTTTTGATCACGTAAAGAGATGATTCTTTCTGCCTGCCCGTTACCAATTTCTATTGCTAAATTAATCTGTTCTTCAGATAACATTAAACTCCTCCTGTTGGTTAATTAGTTTTAAAGTTAATTGAAATAACCTGTTAATCATATCATATATTTTTTAACTATATCAAAAGCTTGAAAAATGTGGTTGATAGCGCCCAAAAGAATTATTCTATATCCGCATGATGTTTTGCCCTTACGGGCTGGTTAACAGAAAGAATGCAGCGCCTTTTCAAAATTGGGTTGGATATTCCAGAAATACTTGACTAAAACAAGTTGCATAACTAATTGAACGTGAAATCCGGCAAAGATCACAGGGTTATAGTATTCCAGCCGCACGTGGTATTAATCGCTAAAAATTGTTTAATAATTTAGCTGACGATGAAAATTTTGGAAACATAGCGATAGCAGAGTAAAATTGCAAAGCCAACCGAAATCGCGTCGAGTCATTTCTACTCTAGTCCCATACCCTTGTTGGGTATGGGACTAGAGTAGAAAGACGACTGGGGCAGCCGAAGGATTTGGCAGTCGCGTTAAGTTTTTGCCGCTTGTTTGGACTGGACGACCTCAAAACAAGCTTTCGCAAAAATAGCGACACCCCTAATCATAACTATCAAATTTCGTTCTGACCAAAATAAAGCATTTTCAAAATTTTACTTTACGGGGTACTTATGGACATTTTACATTATTTAAAGGGGTTCTAAGCCCAAACCCTCGGAATTTTTTAAATCATATTAATTCAATGTGTTAGTGAAATCTCTGTATTGTTTTGAATCGTTATAGTCCATTTTTGTTATGGTGAGAAGCGTTATCGCCGCTTTGAATAGCAAGTCAGAAAAAGTACCAGTTGTGTTTAAGCGCTTTTAAGCTTCATGCTGGAATAGAGGCTTGAAAGCAGCCGTTTGAAATTTCATGCCTTTTGTAGCTATCGACCCACAGGGGACACCGACGGCATCAACGTAAATTACTACTAAGCAGACCTTCAGATTATCGGCTTTCTAAAACACTCCAAAAAGAAAACCATTTATTTTGCTCCTTGCATTATATAAAAATGCACTCATCAATTTTTATTTTCATGCAATGGTGTAGTTAATAATGAAGTCGTAATAGAGTTTCTGAAAAAAACCTCGTTAAGGAACATAGGAACTAAATCCGGCTTTTTCAGCGTTGTGATACGAGGGCTTGGCGATACACGCGTCAGATTTTACTATTTTGTGCAGATAAGGTATGTGCATATTTAATATTGTGCATTTAATCGAAAACAAACTACAAATGCACTAACCTAGAGCGGTCTACAACTGTGCATCTAGGGCTTGATTCAAATGCACAGCCAGTACAGTAAGATGTGGGAAATGCAATTATTAAAACAATAGGTTAACTGTATAACTTGGCCTTAACGAGGTTTTTTTCAGAAACTCTATTATGACCTCAACAAGCGGTAAAGCGATAAATTTTACATGAATATGCGTGTGAATTATTTCACAGACGACAAGATAAAATCTCTGTAAAGTTGGATAGGCTTTAGATTTTCCATGTTCAATATTTTATTAGTACTTACACTTATTTTTTGGAAGCCACTAGAAGCCACTATCTGTTGAATTAATAACAATAGCGAAATATACTATACAAGACCTTTGCACGACCCTAAGCCCCAAAACGGGTAAAATAAGCCTTTATTCAAGATCGAGCAACAGCCATCATGTCCTGGAAGAACCTAGCCCAAACCAGTTTAAGCGACGCCCTTGTCAAGCACCATGTAGCCTTGGAAGAACTGGACGGCATCCATCAGTTGATTGATTGGCGGGAAATAGAACAGCAGATGTCCGGCATCCATGCCAAGAAGCAAGGTGAGCAAGCCTGGCCGCCGCTGTTGATGTTCAAAGCCTTGCTGCTGCAAAGCTGGTATGGCTTGAGCGACCCTGGGCTGGAGAAGCAACTGGCGCGGGACTTGATGTTCCGGCGCTTCATCAACCTGGGGCTAAGCGAAGGCGTACCCGACCACAGCACGATCTGGCGGTTCCGCAACACCTTGACTAAGCAGGGCTTGCTGGACACCTTATTATCGGAAGTCAACCGGCAGCTGTCGGCCAAGGGGCTGTACATCAAGACTGGCGAAGTCAGCATTGTCGATGCCACCGTCATCGCGGCCAAGCAAAGCCGCCCACGCAAGGGCAAGGATGGCGAGAACACCCAGGACAGCGAGGCTGGGTACAACGTCAAGGTCGCCGCCAACGGCAAGAAGACCAGCACCTATGGCTACAAGGCGCACGTCAACGTCGATGAGGACGGCTTCATCAAGGCTATTGAGTATACCCCGGGAAACGAACACGACTCCCAGTCCCTGGAAAAACTGCTGACCCGCACCGAACACCAGTTGTACGCCGACAAGGCCTACGCCAGTGCCGAACACGACCGGCTCCTGTCCAAGCGTAATACCGCCAACCGCATCCTGCACAAGGCCAAGCGCAACCAGCCGTTAAGCGACCGACAAAAACACCAAAACCGCCAATGGTCAAGCGTCCGCTGCACCGTGGAACGCGTGTTCGGCATCCTGAAGCAACACTACGGCATCGCCAAGGCGCGTTACTTGGGGCTGCAACGCAACCAAGCCCGGTTCATGCTGGCGGCGATGGCCTACAACATCAAGCGCGGCGTGGCGGTCCAGGCCGAGATGCTGGCGTTTGCAGGATAACTCCGTCCAATGGACGGAAAACGGCGAAAAATAGCTAAGGGTTTATGAAAAATGGCGAGATCAATGCGTATTCCAGCCGATTGTGCCCGTTAAGGCCAAAGCCTATTCAAAAAAATTGGCATTTAACCAGTCAGCCGGAGTTTCTGCTGTCCGTGCAAAGGTCTCATATAATCAATAAGATATAAAAATAACCACTGGTACTCCAAAGCAACCATTGCCTTGAAGTCCGGCCATCAAGAGACAGCCGCCGATTTCAGGTGATCGACAAGTCAAAATATCTCATGCAAGAGCATCAAACGCAACCTAGCCAAGAGTAAGGCTTTTAAAACCTCAATTTTATTTCATGGCAATGCCATGAGGCCGTGCAGGGCCAGATGGGAATGCGGTATTAAAATCAAGGTTGAAACGGGTATCCAGTCGTAGACTATTTTCTCCGACTTTTATGACGTGAACCTTGTGGTCACCTTCAAAATGGATTTTTCCGAAATCATCTTGGTCCAGGAAGTAATCCGTGACAACCAGGCGTTTGTCATCCTCCGTCAATCCGATCATGTGCGGACCTGCCCCAACGCCGAGACTGACGACGGCGGATTGTTTAGGCTTTTCGGTGTTGGAAACATCCAACATAATCACTTGCCCTGCCTGGAAAGCCCCAGTCAACAACCTTGGTTTACCGGTTTTTGTCACGTCGAGCAGTTGTATCATTCCTCCGCGCACCGGAACTTCAACATGGGGTTCAATGGTCTCGCAATCAAATACGGGGGTAGAAAGCCCTTTTTTGGTATCGATCAGGTAAACCCAGCCGTCAAACATGCCTGCGGTAAACGCACGTTTCAGTGGGTCATTCGGGATCAATTTAATGTCCATTGTGCCGATGCCGCCGCTTGCAGTATTGGGCGATACGACGGGTATGGTCTTGGTTATGCGGCGTTCCTTGAAGTTCCAAACGCGCACACTGCTCCTTAACACTGGATCGCCTGGCACAACATTTAGCGTTGTCGCAGGTTCGATGAAGTCGGAAGTCACCATCAAGTTTACGTCCGGCCTGGCACTGATGCCATGAGGGTTAAAATTGTCCAGCGACGTCCCGTCTTTTGGCTTAAGGATGGGCCATTCATCGACGAGCCCGAGGTGGGGATCATATTCCACTAAGCGTCCAGGGGTAAACCCTGTGTCTGACCCCATATTGGTGACCAGGAATCCGCCACTATCTAAGGGGAGAAAGTCATCGGTTATATCCGATAAGACCGCCTTAGTAGATGATATGAGTTGGGGCGTCTTAGGGTTTGAAACATCAAAGAAGAAAATACTGTTTTGGTTGTGCAAAAGACTAAGGAGGCCGCCACACGCTAAGATATTTTTATCCTTTGAAAGGTGGCAATGATGTGGCTCGTTGTTGGTGTTGCCAGGTGGCGGAAGCGGCAAAGTATTGATGACCTCCCCATAATCTTTGGATGTCTCATCAAAGTTAATAACAGCCAAAAAATCCGGGTTGTCGCGTGCTTGGTCGCCCGCCCAAACATAAAGGTATTTCTCTTCATGGCGATGTTTTTCGTTACCTTTATCGTCATCTGCAATAACTTGAGCCATGCAAAATAACATTCCTAAAGATAGACTTAGACAACTTTTGATTAGCGTATTCATACACTGCCCCCTGCGAAGTAAGAATCGAACCGATTTAAGAAGTTATAATGAAACCTTTAATCTTCAAATCGGCTATATCCTAAGTGATGGGTTATTATTGAAATTATCATTAAACCTTCGGCAAAAATATTCCTTCTGCAGTTAAATTGCTGCATTCTTTTTACGCTTCTTTAATGGAAATATCAATGGTGAATTTTTTAGGTTATGGAAGGCATTGTTCATCAGGTAGATTGATCTGAGGTGAATTACTGTACTTCTGTAAAACAGCTTCCAATATTTGCCAGTAAACAGCGCGGCAATAAGGATATGGGCAAATCTATCATATTGTTTTTATAGCTTAATTTTTATTGATTTTGTATATAACAGGTGCTGAATACCTCATAAAACTGGTAAATATTGGAAGCTATTTTATAATTAGAACTCCTTATCTAGCGCAAAAAATCCTGTAAATGCATACAAAATGTATGCGATATAAAATATATTAAACACATTGGTTACGAATTATTGTTAATGTTCGTCATCGCCCAAACAAAAGCATGAATTTAGTGGCGCAGGTAATATCACTAGTATTCAATAAGCTAAAGGTATTGAGGTAAGCTATTTTAAAGATGATATTTCGGCTGAAAGCCGTGATACTAAGGGTTTCAGAAGAAACTCAGGGCAAACCGTTTATTTGGTTAAATAACCCCAGGTTGAAAGAGAATATCGACAAAAAACTGAACCCGTAGCTGCCGAGTCCAGCAGTGGCAAACCAAAAAAACTATTTCATGACGATGACTACTTCATCAAGAGATATAACATGAGTACCAACCAAGCTTCATTAGTTGAAAAGACCACTGCCGTATTATTATTCGTCGATGATGAACCGAATGTCTTAAAAGCCTTACGTCGCTTGTTTCATAGTGAAGGTTATGTAACTCATCTCGCTGAGGGAGGCGCTCAAGGCTTGGAAATTTTACGCCGACATGCGGTTGATTTAATTATTTCCGACATGCGTATGCCGGAAATGAGCGGCGCTGAATTTTTAGCGCTCGCGGTTGAGCAATGGCCTGAGACGGTGCGTATCTTATTGACCGGATATGCCGATATACAATCTACTATTGATGCTGTCAACAAAGGCCGTATTTTCAGTTATTGCAACAAACCTTGGAATGATGAAGAACTGAAACTATTGGTTCGTAACGCACTGGAACAAAAACGTTTGCGGGAAGAGCGGGACTGCTTATCTACTATTATCCGACTACAGAATGACGAACTGAAAACGCTAAATGAGCATCTTGAAGAAAGGGTTGAACAACGTACAGCAGAACTTAACGAGACCCTAAAGCAACTTGACCAAGCCAATAGCGGCTTAAAAAAACAATATACCGATTCCATCAAGGCATTCTCCCGCATCATAGAAATGCGTCCAGGGATTAAAGGCGGGCATTCAAAGTATATTGCTGAAAATGCGCATAGTGTAGCTAAAAAATTAAACTTACCGGATGAGGAGGTCAGGAACATAATCTACGCAGGCTTGCTCCTGCAAATAGGTAAAATGACCCTGCCCGATATTATACTTACCCAGCCATTTTACACGATGGATGCACTACAGAAAAAAAGCTATTTAAAACATGCGGAGGAAGCGGCTCCCTTGTTAAAAGGCCTGGAACAACTGGATGCAGCGGCGACGCTTATCCGGTACCAGTATGAACATTATGACGGCTCGGGTAGCCCTGAAGGGTTAGCGGATGAAAAAATACCGCTCGGCTCAAGGATATTATCGGTGGTTAGCGATTATATCGGTTTTTCGGAAGGCACCATGACCGGGAAACCCATGCCCGTTGCCGATGTCAGGAAACGATTGCATGATTTTAAAATGAAACATTATGACCCCAAAGTCGTCGATATTTTTTTAAGGCATCTGGACGAAATCGCAGCCTCAGACAATACGCGGCCAATTATCGAGATCTCATGGACCCAGCTGCGTGCCGGGATGGAAGTTGAAGAAATATCTTATGACGGCCAAGTCTATTTAAAGAATTGTATTCTCGGTGAGCGTATGGTCAACAGCGTACTTACACTTCGGGAGAACAAGGGCACGTCACCGCTTATCAGGATTCGTTTAGGCGCAAATGATAGGCCACTGTTGTCACAAGGCAATCATGCTATGACAAAAAAGCCTTAAACATTGATGCCTAATCAAATACAGGGTTGTCGAGGTCATATTCTTCATCTTTGATGATAATTGAACCATCCGGCTCCCAATTAACCTTGGTAATGCCTGGATCTTTTGCTTCCAATGCACGAAGTATGGCATCTTTTTTTTGTAACAAAGCTTGTTGTCTTCTAACTTCAGCCGCCAATGTCCTGTTTTCCAAAAGCATATGTTTATGCTCCAAGCCTCGAGTTACGGCATTTAAAATTTCAATATTGTTCCAGGGCTTATTGATAAACCGAAAAACCTCGGCATCATTTATCGCGTGTTGTATCCCTTTTAGGTCGGCATATCCAGTTAGGATCATTCGGATCGCGTCTGGCTGCAACGCCTTGAAAAAAGTCAAAAATTCGACCCCATCCAGGCCAGGCATCCGAAAATCCGATATAACCAGGTCGAAAGCCCTTTCTTGGGCTGCCAGCAATGCTTCCTCCCCACTGGTGAAAGTCACCACTTGATAATTTTTTAGCAAACGGGTCAAGGCGCGCAACACATTCGGTTCGTCATCGACCAATAGAATTTTTGATTCTTCCGGCTGGATTTCACTGGTCATACTGTGGACTCCTGATAAGTCGATGAAAAGAGGATTAAAAAACAGGATGCCCTGGGTCAATAGTCCCCACGGTCAGCTTCACTGATCGGCGGATGACTCGGTTACTACTTGTTTAAGTATAGTCTTGGTCTATTATTATGACAATGGCATACAACTAACCATTAGCTTTATGGATACCACAATCCAACATATTTGCCAGAGCCAGGTCATTATTTAAACAAGGGCGTTTTATATGAGGATTCCTAATATAAATAAACATGCATTTGATAATGCCAGCGCATGAATAAATCACTCAGCCAATAACAATGGTGGAAGAAAAGCATATACATCGAACCGTTTTGCTGGTCGACGACGAGGCGAACATAACCAATGCGCTTAAACGTACTTTGCGTCGTGACGGTTACAACATTCTAACCGCCAATAGCGGTGCGGAAGGGCTTAATCTTTTAGCCATTCATGAAGTGGGAGTCATCATATCCGATCAACGTATGCCGCAGATGACCGGTGTAGAGTTTTTGCGTAAGGTTAAGGCGCTTTACCCCAAAACCTTCCGCATTGTCTTATCCGGTTATACTGAACTTGAATCGGTAACCAGCGCCATTAACGAGGGTGCGATCTACAAGTTTCTGACTAAACCCTGGGATGATGAGTTGCTTCGGGATAATATCCGCGAAGCATTCGAATTTTATGAAATGGAACTGGAAAACCAGCGATTGAGCAGAGAGCTCCAACATTCCAACAATAAACTTTTTAGGCTCAATCAGAATTTAGAACAGCAAGTTATACAGAAAACTCGTGAAATCCTGCATAACAATAATATGTTGGAAATATCCCAGGAAATTCTAGAACATTTACCAATCGCAATTATTGGTATTGATGAACATAACATGATCGCCGCTTCCAATCGACGCGCAGACGAACTGTTTCGAAGTCACCCTAGCGGATGTTTACTTGGCTTGCAGGCATGCGAATGTCTACCCGAAACGCTATTGCGGGCGCTGCAACAAACGCCTTCGGCAAGCGCCACAGAATTTAACGGCGGCGTAGTGCATCTGGAGAATGGCAATGTTATGCATGTATGGGTAAGCCCAATGGGTGATATTAGTCGATCAAAAGGAACTATTATAGTGCTTTCACCGTTCAGGGAGAGTTGATGTCCACCTTAGAGCATACTGATAAACCGACATGAACTCGAACGATAAAGCGGCGCAGTTATGCCTGGTTGATTTACCTTCTTTGCCGGCGTTGCTCATGGAAGCGTTGCAATTCACTGCTGACAACCAAAGTTTAACAAAATTCGCGGACAAAATAAGCCAGGACCCTCCCATGGTGATTCGAATTTTACGCATTGCCAATTCGCCTTTTTACGGTATGTCCAGAGAAATCAGCTCGTTGCGGCAAGCGATTGTATTGTTGGGCCTTAATCGGGTGAGAGATATGTTGCTTGGCGTTTGTTTTTCAAAAATGTTACCAGTACGGCATAAAGACTTCGACTATCCGCTGTTTTTGCATCACAGCTTGGCAGTGGCCGATTGTACCCGGCAGCTTGCAATCTATACCGGTATTGGTCAGGACATTGCGTTTTCGGCGGGATTGTTACATGACATTGGATTACTGGTAATTGTCTTGCTGTTTCCTGATGATTTTAGTCGCATTATCAATGAACCACACCCGAATAGAGTCGAGACGGAACGACGTATATTGGGCTTCGATCACATGGAAATAGGCGGTAAAGCCGCGATGAAATGGAACCTTCCGGTTGCCATTCAAGAAGCTATCGAGCTGCACGAAACCCCGCCCACGCGCGACTCCACTAAATCCCTCGCCTTATTGGTCTATGCTGCCAATTTACTGGTCACTGAAGCGGAGCAGGGTGACGACTCCGGTTTGGAGCGTCAGGAAGCCATCACTAATGTGCTTAACAAACTGGATATTCCGATTGATCAGGCGACACTCTGGGTCAACACCGGTCGGCAATTTGCCGATCAGATCGTTGCCATTCTTTAAATTCAAGGGGAATTATGCTGAAAAGTGAATCGCAACAATTACACTGGGTTAATGACCTTTACCAATTGGGTCAATCCGATTTGTTTCAAGACAGTTCAAACGAGGTGTTTGGGCAGATTCTGCGCCATATTGTCGAAGGATTCAGGGCTAATACCGGATCATTGGTATTGTACCAAGGTGAAGACAACCGCTTAAGCATTGTTGCCGGTATCGGTTTGCCGGAAGGGTGTATTGGCAGTGTTATACCAAGCGGTGCTGGCGTTATTGATTGGGTATTGGAAAACAAACAGGCATTATTGCTTAAAGGCAATGCAAACAATGATCCGCGCTTTCATGACCCTATTCCCAAATCGGGCGCGCAAATACCCCTTACAGCACTTTGTTGGCCTTTGCTGGTGGGTAAGCGGTTGATCGGCGCATTATGCGTCAACAGTCTTGACGATAAGGTGAATTACACTGAAGCGGATTTAGACCGCGGACAAATGTTAGTCAACCTGATCACTCTTGTGATTGATAATATCTGGTTGCATAGCGATCAGCAAAAGCGCATCCAACTGCTTGCTGCAACTAATGAACGCTATATAAATTCGAATCGGCAATTACAAGAGACCCATAATCGTCTGGAGCAATCGGAAAAGCGGCTAACTGATATTCTTGATTCTTTGGATAGCGTAGTTTGGTCGATGAAGCCAAAAACACTTGAAATGCTCTATCTCAATAAGCCCGTCGAGGAGATAACCGGCCATACAGTCGCGGATTTCTTCAATAATCCTAATTTATGGCTGGACATTATTTATCTCCGTGACCGGAATCGGGTGAAAAACAGTATGGTTGAATTATTAACCAGCGGCGTTCAGAAAATAACCTGCCGCATCCTACGTCCGGACGGAGAACTTCGTTGGTTATTTCATCATATGCGCGCCATCAAGGACGATGCTGGCGTATCATTACGAATTGACGGTATCACGGTAGATATTACCGAGCATAAAAACTCTGAAGATTTACTGAAACAACGCAATGAAGAATTGCAAACAGCCGTCGATAAAATTAAGGAAGTCCAAGGGCAACTGCTCCAATCGGAAAAATTGTCCTCCATTGGCCAATTAGCAGCGGGGGTCGCACATGAAATCAACAACCCCATCGGTTATATCAATTCTAACCTGACTTCTTTGAAAAGCTATGTGGAGGATTTGTTGGCGCTGGCTGTTATTTACGAAAAAGCCGAGCCGGCATTGACCGATACCGAGCAACTCCGTCAAATCGAGGCATTCAAGCACAAGATCGACCTGGAATTTCTTAAAACTGATGTGCTTGACTTACTGGATGAGTCGCACGAAGGCGCGTCCCGAGTTAAAAAGATCGTTCAGGATCTCAAAGATTTTTCTCATGCGGGCGGTGATGACGATTGGCAATGGGCTGATTTGCATACCGGCCTGGAAAGTACGCTGAATATTGTCAATAACGAGATCAAATACAAAGCGAGCGTTATCAAGGAATTCGGGGACATTCCGCAAGTGTGGTGTTTGCCGCATCAGTTGAATCAAGTGTTTATGAATTTGTTGGTCAATGCGGCGCACGCTATCGAAAACGAAGGCACAGTCACTGTGCGCACGGGAGCAGAAAACGATCATATTTGGGTAGAGGTCAGCGATACCGGCAAAGGTATTGCGCCTGAGCACGTCAATAAAATTTTCGACCCCTTCTTCACCACCAAACCGGTGGGAAAAGGAACGGGGCTGGGGCTTTCCGTTTCCTATAACATTATCAAAAAACACAACGGCGAAATCCAGTTGGACAGTCGTGTCGGCGAAGGCACCACATTTCGAATTGTATTGCCGAAAAAAGATGAGGCAGTAACGGTATGAGTTCCGCGCAGTCGTCAATGGCCAATAACCGGCAGGCGATTTTGTTGTTTGTCGATGATGATCCCAATATACTCAAGGCGTTGCGCCGCTTGTTCCATCACGAAAACTACGCCGTTTATCTCGCGGCAGGCGGCGCTGAAGGCTTGGAAATTTTACGCCAGCATGATGTTGATTTAATTATTTCCGATATGCGTATGCCGGAAATGAGCGGAGCTGAATTTTTAGCCCGTGCGGCTGAGCAATGGCCTGAGACGGTACGCATTTTAATAACCGGATATGCCGATTTGGAATCTACAATCGATGCTATCAACAAAGGCCGTATCTTCAGTTATTGCAATAAACCCTGGAATGATGAAGAGCTGAAACTATTGGTTCGAAACGCATTGGAACAAAAACGTTTGCGGGAAGAACGGGAACGCTTATCTACTATTATCCGACTACAGAATGACGAACTGAAAACCCTAAATGAGCATTTGGAAGAACGCGTTGAACAGCGTACAGCAGAACTTAGCGAGACACTAAAGCAACTTGATCAAGCCAATAGCGGCTTAAAAAAGCGACAAGAACAACTGCGTCGGTTGAATGATGCCTATGCGGTGTTGAGTCACTGCAACCATACCTTGATTCATGCCCAAAATGAAGACGCTTTTTTATATGACTTTTGCCGCAACATTGTCACTACCGGTAACTATCTCGCCAGCTGGATCGATTTGCTTGACGAGGCCGGGGACTCTCCAACTCGATTGAGGGCAAGAGTGAGTTTCCAGGCCGGGGGTGAAAATAACACCTCAGGCTCACCCGACTTTAATCAGGCTTGGGGTCTAGGCCTAATTGTACTGGAGCAAGGTTCTTCAGTCGTCTGTCGAAATATTATGGATGACCATCGATTTATTCCGTGGCGTGACGAGTTAATGCGCATGGGTTGCCGGACATTGGTTTGTTTGTTAATTAAAGCGGATGACTGCATTTTGGGCGTTTTAAGCATTTGCGCAGCCGACGAGAATGCGTTTGCCGACCAGGAATACAAACTGTTCGAAGAATTGGTCAATGATCTTGCTTTTGGAATGGTCACCCTGAAGTCGCGGGTTATTAAAAATGAGCTGGAAAAAACCCTATTGCTCCGTAATCAGGCCATTGAGTCGGCACGCAACGGCATTATCATCACGGATGCCAGGCAGCCTGGAAACCCCATGGTTTATGCTAATCCGGCGTTTAAACAAATTACGGGTTATGAGGTCGCCGAGTCACTTGGCCGCGATCTCTTGTTTCTGCAGGATGAAGACCGTGATCAGCCTGGATTGGACACCATCAGATTGGCCTTTCGCCAACAAAAAATGGGACATGCTGTTATCCGTAATTACCGTAAGGACGGCTCCCTGTTCTGGAATGAACTGGCTATTGACCCGGTTAAGAATACTATCGGTGAAGTGACGCACTTTGTCGGTATTATGGATGATATTACTGATTTTAAAACCTATCAGGAACAGTTGGAGTATCAAGCCACTTATGATGAACTGACCGGACTCATCAATCGGAATCTCCTTAGTGATCGTTTTGAACAAGCCATAAGCTCCGCTAAGCGCGACCAAAAAGGGGTTTGTATCTTTTTTATGGATCTCGATAACTTTAAAGTCATCAACGATACGCTGGGACATTCTGCTGGCGATGAACTGTTGAAGGTAATCGCAGAGCGACTACTGAATTGCGTACGATCCTGTGATACCGTAGCCCGTTACGGTGGCGACGAATACGTGCTTGTTTTCCCCCAGATTGACAAAATGGAAGATGCTGCTTTGATAGCGGAACGGATAATTGCTGAAATTTCCCAACCCCTGCAAATTAAAGAACATAAACTTCAAGGGACGGCCAGTATAGGTATTGGCTTTTATCCTCATGATGGACAGGATAAAGAAACGCTGCTTCAGCATGCTGACGCAGCCATGTATCATGCCAAGGATAGAGGGCGAAATACATTTTGTTTTTATACCGAAGCGCTCAATCAGCGTCTGCAGCTGCGATTGACATTGGAAGGGGACTTACGCCAAGCGCTGCAACTGGAACAATTTATTGTCTACTATCAGCCTAAAGTCGATTTGCGTACTGGGAAAATCAGTGGTGTGGAAGCGTTACTACGCTGGAGTCATCCAGAGAAAGGAATGATACCACCCGATCAATTCATTCCACTGGCAGAGGATACCGGTTTAATTCTGCCTATTGGCGAATGGGTGTTGCGTACCGCCTGTTTACAAGCTAAAGCATGGCAGGAGGCTGGGCTATCCAATATAACCATGGCGGTTAATGTATCACCTAAACAGTTACATTTGTCGCACTTTGACAAGACGATTTGTGATGTATTGGATTACTGTAGTTTAGAGGCGCGCTATCTGGATTTGGAGCTAACCGAAGGTGCGGTCATGAAAGAACCAGAAAAAATGGTCGTTACTTTGACTCGTCTAAAGGAAATTGGTGTGCAGATTTCGATGGATGATTTTGGTACCGGTTATTCAAGTCTCAGCTACTTAAAACGCTTTCCTTTTGACAATCTCAAAATAGACAAAGCGTTCATTAACGACATCCCTACAGATGACGGGGATGTGACGTTGGTGTTGACCATCATTGCAATGGCCCATAATTTCAAACTTAAAGTGATTGCTGAAGGGGTTGAAACACAGGCGCAGATGGATTTTTTGACGCAGAAAAATTGTGATGAAATTCAGGGCTATTTCTTCAGTCGACCGCTGCCTGCGAAGGAAATAGAGCAACTACTCAGGGAAATTAACTTATCAGTAGCACCTCCCTAATCTGTATGCACGCTCATACTGATCTAACTGTTCGAGCTTTTGCCTTCCTGATTTATCTATGCAGCCAATATCCGCGAAGTAGATCAGATTAACAACAGCGTAACTCGACCTGCGCACTAAAACTCGCCCCATTCGTCGTCAACCTGTTTGCGAGGTGGCTTTGCGACGCTGGCTACCATTCGAGGCATCGGTTTATGGACTAGTGGTGTCAATCCGCGTCGAATATTTGCCAGTAAACAGCGTTGAAATTTTCCAAATAGATTAATATCACATTGTTTTTCAATGCTTATTTATAGAAGTTGACTGGTAAAGTGGACGCTGAAGGCAATAAATATTTGATTCTAATTTCCAACGGTCGTTTTTAATTGTGCGATAAAGTGCCCTTTACTGGCTAGGCGTAAGGATTCCTTCGTAAATTGATAGTAGTGCCCCGCAAACACCCATTAAACCTAACTTCATATCATTTTTACTGCATACGAAATAATCTTTTTTGGTGTTCACAACCTGGATAACTTGTCGATTATGACAAAATTTCGCTGAAAATCTGTCCCTGTGGAACCATATCAGAAAAAGATGTCATTTCCAGAAGCTGACTGCATCATTTTTGTCCGAAACCGAGCAGTTTTGTACACCCATTTCTAATGGGTGTACAAAAGTAGGCTAAATGGTTTTCGGACACATGTTATTATTCGTACACTATTTTCGGACGGAATTTGCGCATGTCACGCGTTTTTGCTTACTGTCGGGTTTCGACCACAGACCAAACCACTCAGAACCAGAGTTTAGAAATCAAGACGGCAGGGTTTGCTATTGAAGCGCAGCGACTTATTGAAGAAAGTATCAGTGGATCAGTCGCCGCCAAGGAGCGTCCAGGTTTTACCAAATTGATCGACCGGATGGAAGCCGGCGATATTCTGGTAGTAACAAAACTTGACCGGCTTGGCCGTAATGCGATGGATGTACGAGCAACCGTCGAACATCTTGCTAGTGTCGGTGTGCGCGTTCATTACCTTGCGCTAGGCGGTGTTGATCTGACCAGTCCGGCAGGAAAGATGACTATGCAAGTCATCGCCGCTGTAGCTGAATTCGAACGTGACTTGTTGATTGAACGGACACAGTCAGGAATTAACCGTGCCGGCCGCTGGCAAACAATTTGGCAGACCGACCGCGTTAAAAAAAGCAGAACAGGTGATAGTCTTAGAAAAACTGGCTGCCGGGGTTAATGTTTCTGACTTGGCCCACGAATTCAAGACGAGCCGACAAACCATTATGCGAGTAAGAGAAGCGAACATGCCATTACAACAAGGGGTGTAGATAACTTGGCAGGAATTTTCGGCGGTTAGGGCTAACTCAGGGTCTATGGCATGCAACCAAGCGATACCGCCTATCCGCGCTTCAAAACTCGCCTGACGCCAGCGGAGTTGGAACGGTTCTACACGCCGACCGATGAAGAGCTGGCCTATTGTGCCTCCGTCACGCTCGCTCCGACGACACGGCTCGGCTTTGTTGTTTTGCTAAAGACATTCCAGCGCCTGGGATATTTTGTGCCGTCGAAAGAAGTCCCGGAAGCCATCATCGAACATATCGCAACGGTGATCAAGCGTCGCGTTGACCGAAAAGTATTGCGTGGTTACGACCAATCGGAAGCTCGCCGCAAGCATTTGGCGGCTGTGCGGAAATTTCTAGGCGTCAAGCCTTTCACCGCTCAGGGCAAGACATTGCTCCGTGCCACGTTCAGCGAAGCCGCGCTGACCAAGGAAGACGTGGCAGATATCGTCAATGTCGGTATCGAAATATTAGTCCGTCACTGTTATGAATTGCCTGCCTTTGACCCTCTGGTACGGGAAGCGCGTGCCGGTCGTGTCGCCACCAATCAAACGCTGTACGAGCATGTGCAGTGCGCACTGGAAAAAATGGGCCCTGCTTTTCTCGATGCACTGTTCGTCGTCGGCGATGATTCCCGCAGGGTAAGCCCTTGGCACGACCTCAAACAAGATGCTGCCAAACCCACCGTCCACGGCATGCGGAATCTGCTGGCTCGCTTCGACCAACTGACTGCGCTTTCCAGCTATAACGCAGTCCTGAGACGATTCCCGTTGTCAAAGTTAGCCAGTGGGCTTTGGAGGGCAATGCCCTTGATGCGGCCAGTATGGCCGATCTGGCATCGTCGAAACGGTATGCCGTCACCTTGGCGGTCATTCGTCAGCGACTGGCTATTGTCACCGATGATCTTTGCGATGTCTTCTGTAAGCAGATGAACCGGGTGTTGCGTACTGCCGGGGAGGAATTGCAACAATCTTTGGTGGAGAACCAGGGCAAGACGGACGAGATTCTGCGGCGTTACGCATGGTTCGAAACCGTGCTGAATTCGGGGGAGCCGGCCGAAGTCCAATTGCAAACTGTCAGGAAAACCATTTCTGACCGACCCGACTTATGCGAATTCTCCCGGATGCACGCTGAATACGGCGGCAAAAATGAATGCCGATTTATGGCAAAGATTTTTGGCAACCGTCGAACGGAATTAATGCATATCCTGTCGAAGTTGCGCTTTGTGTCGACCAGCCAGGACACCAGCTTTGAATGGGCAGCGGCATTGATGCTTGCCCACCGTGGTCGACGTACTGAGTGGATAACACTGCAAAGCGGCACCGCCGCACATTTGAGTTTGTCAGACCTGGACTGGGTGCCGGAGAAATGGTGGAAACTAATCACAGGCGACCAGCGGCGCGAGCCCCCAACGCGGCTCTATCGACGCCAGTTCGAAGTGTGCGTCTGCGTCCAAATAGTCCGCGAACTGAAATCCGCCGACCTGTGCGTGACTGGGGCCTGCACCTATTCCGATACGCGCGATGATTTTGTGCCGATGGACGAATGCACGCTAACCCGCGAGGCTTACGTCCAAGAAGTCGGCCTGCCTATTGAAGCCGAACCGTTCATTCAGCATATTCGCGGACTCCTAACGGCGGCAGCACGGACAGCGGACGATGCTTATCTTGACAACCCATTTTTCCAAATTATCGACGGCCGTCCGAAATTGGGCAAAATAATGAAAAAACCAATCCCTGATGGTTTCAAAGAACTGGATGCGGCGGTGACCCAGAAGCTCGATAGCCTAGGCCTGTCCTTATTGGATGTGCTCGCCGATACTTCGCAATGGGTCGGCTGGGACAAGCATCTTGGCCCGCTTAGTGGACACCAAGGTAAAATCAAGGAAGACGTACGGCGAAAAATTCTGACTGCGTTCGCCTATGGCACCGGCTTGGGGCCAACCCAGATGTCCCGTAATATCGCGGGCATCAGTGCACGGCAAATTTCCTTTGTCGATCAACGTCAAGCCTCCACTGAAAAACTGGAGGCAGCCATCCACTACATTATCAACGCCTACAACCAGTTCCAGTTACCGCGCTATTGGGGCGACACCAAGCGGGCTGCGGCCGACGGTACCCAGTGGAATTTATACGAAAACAACCTGCTCTTGGAGCGACACATTCGGTATGGAGGCTATGGCGGCGTGGCCTATTATCACGCTAGCGACGCCTACATCGCGCTGTTCTCACATTTCATCCCTTGTGGTGCCTGGGAGGCTATCTATATTCTCGATGGCCTGACCAAGAACAAATCGGATATTCAGCCCGACATTTTACATGGTGATACGCAGGCACTGAGCGCTCCGGTCTACGGTTTAACATTTCTATTGGGCATTAAGCTGATGCCGCGCATACTCAACTGGAAAGACTTGAAGTGGTTTCGCCCGACCCCGCAGGAAGCGTACCAGCATATTGACGCGTTGTTCACCAAGGAAGCCATTGACTGGGACTTGATCGCTTGCCATTTGCCGGATATGCTGCAAGTCGCCCAATCCATTCGGGCGGGCCGGATTTCACCCTCGACCATACTGCGCAAACTCGGCACAGCCAGCCGAAAGAACAAGTTATATTTTGCATTTCGGGAACTGGGCAGGGTAGTTCGTACCACATTCTTGCTTGAGTATATTGGCGATGAAGACCTACGCCGCATCATTCAGGCAGCGCAAAATAAGTGCGAAGGCTTCAATCAGTTCGCCCAATGGGTTTATTTCGGAGCCGATACGATCACCGAAAACGTTCGCGATGACCAACTGAAGATCATCAAATACAATCACTTGATCGCAAACCTGGTCATTTTCCATAATTGCCATACTATCACGCAGGCATTAAAGGAATTGGAGGCGGAAGGGATGAAGCTGACACTGGAACTAATTGCAGGCTTCAGTCCGTACCGGACATCCCACCTCAATCGCTTTGGACTATTCGATCTGAAAGAGCGATATCCGCTACCGATTGACTATGGGATTATGTTTGAAATCTAGGCGTGATGCGGGTTTCAGGTCACTACTATCCATTTACGAAGGAATCCTTACGCCTAGCCTTACTCATAAAATGTGACACGATTCCGACCCTCATTTTTAGACCGATACAACGCGCTATCGGCCCGTTCAAACAAACCTGTCATCGACCCGACCCTTCAGGCAGATAGCGGGCAACCCCAATGGAAATCGTCATCCGGCAGATTTCCTGTTGGTCGCTGACCCCTTTGATCCGGGATTGTTCAACGGCCACTCAAATACTTTCAGCTACCTTGACGGCATCCCGTAATTCCGTTTCAGGGAGCAACACACAAAATTCTTTACCGCCATAGCGGGCTGCCGTATCCTTGCCCTTGATTTGTTTTTTTAAGGTTTCCCCAACGATTTTTATGACCCTGTCACCCAACAGATGGCCGTATGCATCATTGATATTTTTGAAATTATCAATATCTAACATCAGTATGCAGGGATATGTTCGGCAAGTTGTTGAGTATTGCCTTGCTAGGCGCGGCCTTGTTCGGCGGAGCCATGTGGGGCGATAGGTTTGCTCATCCGCCGCAAGAAGTCCAGGCTCTCCAAAGTGAACTGCGCGAGGATTCGTTATCGCTTACCGATGCTTTGGTTATTTGGCATAAGTTAATCACAATCACCGACCCTTCCCCGCGTAACCTTAAGGCATTCCTGAACCGCTTGCGCTATTTCGCCAGCCGTTATTCCGGTGCGGTTGATAGCCAACACGAAGTGCAACTGGTAACTCCAAAGACCGACAATTACCAGTAATACTGGGCTGCGATCATTTTTTCAGGGGATA
>Ga0302321_100001458_pt1 | contig 20215 bp, 12 predicted proteins | sample Fen_T0_1_FD_202505 | JGI IMG/M metagenome (GOLD analysis project Ga0302321, IMG submission 202505) | Peat permafrost microbial communities from Stordalen Mire near Abisko, Sweden - Fen_T0_1 | ecosystem: Environmental > Terrestrial > Soil > Wetlands > Permafrost | place: Sweden: Abisko...
CTGGCCAAGGCAGCGCCGGCGGTCAGGTTCGACGCGAACAAGGCGCCGGGCGCGGGAACATTGGCGTGAATGGCGGCCGCGTTGCTGGTCAGCGCGCTCAGCGCGGGAGCAATGCTGGCTGCGCTGGTGAGCCACACGATGCCGACGTCGTCGGTCTGCAGGCGGCCGGCCGTGGTACCGAAACCGGGCACGGCGGCTTCCAGGAAGCCCTCGGGATCGGTGACCGAGGTATCGCCACGTCCGCCCGTTTCCATGGCCAGCTTGGTCGGGTCGATGGGCGACTGTCCGTGCTTGGCGGTGATGATGATGAGCGTGGTGTTGAAGTGGCCCTGGGCCTTGAGCTCGGACACCAGCCGGCCGATGGAGGCATCGGTGTGCGCGATGGCTGCGACAAGGTTGGCGCTGGGCGTTCCGGCGGCATCGGTGTAGCCGCCCACGGGCAGCTTTTCGCCTACGCTAACAGCCTGGAAGTTCATGCCGAAGATGGCTGGCACTGGAGCCGGCGTGTTGCCGTCGGAGCTCAGGCCGTCAATTTGGTTAAGCAGCGCCGCGACCTTCACGTCGTCGTACGCTTGCACCGAAGGCAAGCAGTCCGTGTAGACCTTGACCTTCGAAATCGGGAGCGAGTTGGTTCCGTCGCACAGGGCCTGGGTCGCAGCCAGGTTGATGCCATTCACCGTGCCACCGTTGGCGATGAGCGAGTTGATTTCGGGCGTGTAGAGATCCACGACACCGGCACCAGAAGGACCGTTCACGAGGTCGTAAGACGGGTGCTTGTCCGACCAGGCGGTGTGCAGACCCGCGGCCTTGGCCACCTCGAAGATGGTGTTCACACGCAAGAAGGAGTGCGGGTAGACCGGAGCGCAGGCGCCAAGTTCGTCCTTGGCCATGGGGAGCTTGGTCGGATCGATGCCGCCACCGCCGTTGAGCTGATTCAAGTCAACATCGACGGTTTCGTCATAGACGATCTCCGTGCCGGGAGCGCCGGTGCAGTTGCTGCCAGGAGCGTACAGCGTTCGATCGAAGCTGTCGTCGTAGTAGACGCCAGCGCTTCGCGGGCTGCCGCCGGTGACCAGCGCGATGAGGCCGGGGAATGAATCGGAGGGCGCTGGCGTGCTCGCGCCGGTGTAGGTCACGCCCGTGTTCGCCAGCTGCGCGAGGGCCGAGTTCGGATTGTTGGCCACGAACCTCGCCAGGTCAACCTGGTGAAGACCGTCCACGCTGAGAAGGAGGACATGCTTGAAGCGCGGCATATCCGGCGAGGCAGCGGCGTTCTGGCCGTTGGTCCCGTTGTTGCCGTTGCACACGTAGGTCGAGTGCTGAATCTCGGCGGTTTCGAGCGTGCCGTTGCCATCGGTGTCGACGCCCGTGTCCACACGGACGCCGCCGGTCGCGCAGCGCGAGCCTGGGGCTTCGGTGCTGGCATTCACCAACGAGACAGCGCCAGCCGCGCCAGTCGCGCCGGTTGCGCCGGTTGCGCCAGTCGCACCTTGCGGCCCCTGCGGACCTACCGGTCCTTGCGGGCCGGGGGGCAGCGCGACTTGGACCCATTGCTTGTTCGCGCACGCCGCCAGCAGCGGTGGATTGCTGGAGTACGCCACCACGCCCGCGCTATCCACTTTGCAGGAGATCTTCGACCACTCGCCAGAGGCGCAGGCCCACAGCGTTGCATTGGATGTGGCGAAGGCGAGCGTGCCAGCGATCGACGAATTGCACGTGGGCAAGCTGGACGGGGTTGATACGGTCAGTGCCACCGAGTAGACCTTGTTCGTCGGTTGGGCCTCAGAAGTCGAGGGCGCGTTGGTCGAGGGCGCATCCTCAGAGCAGCCAAGGGTGAAGGCGCCGAGCAGCGCACAGGCTGCGGCCGAGAGATGGATTCCATGGGTTCGCATCAAGATTGTCCTCTCATCTTGCCTTTCGTCGTTTCTCCACCGTGGAGGCCGCACGCGGCAAGTGCCTCAAGATGACCCGCGCGCGCCGTGCAAAAAGAGACTTGTGCGCAACTGTTTCTCTACCCTATTGCAACAACTCCCTAAACGCGCAACCATTCTCAGGCGGCAGCATCCTAGTCAATCGTGCCAAGTAACCAGGAGTGAACTGCTCCGTTTTCGAGAACTTCCCGCCACAACGATCACGCGCAGGATGCCTGGGTTGGTGCCTTTTGAACGGCAAAGATACCCAGCCGGATCGTAGCCCGGGAAGGCGGAGGTAGGTTGGCTGGGTGGCCGGTCGCGCTACCACCCCGACATCCGCGCCGCGGTCGCGCTGTCACGGAGATCACGCTGGTTGGTCGCCTGCAAGGACGCGGGCGCCGGCGCTGGGCTCGAAGACGTAGATCTCCGCCGCGCGTCCGGTACGCTGCTGATATCCCGATTCCATGGTCTCGGAGAAAGTCCCGACTGCGTCGGCCTCGACCAGGTTCACGGTGCTGCCCCCGAAACCCGCGCCGGTGAGCCGGGCGCCGTGGCAGGTGGGCAGGGGCAAAGCCAGCTCCACCAAGATGTCGAGCTCAGGGCAGCTCACCTCATAGTCGTCGCGCAGGCTGAAGTGGGATTCGGCCATGAGGGTCTTGAGTCGCGTGGTATCGCCCGAACGCATGGCTGTCACGGCTTGTAGCACCCGCGCGTTCTCTGAAACCACGTGGCGGCATCGTTTGCGCACCACAGGCGGGAGCGCCGGGAGGAAGGTCGCCAGCTCTTCCGGCCCCACGTCGCGAAGGTACGTCACCTTGGGCAGCGAAGTGGCGATGATCCGCACACCCTCCTCGCATTCGGCTCGACGCTTGTTGTACTCCGACGAGGCGAGGGAATGGCGGACGCCGCTGCCCACCACCACGATTTTGAGTCCCGCAGGGATCTCGACGGTTTCGCGCGCCAGGGATCGGCAATCGAGGAGCAGCGCTTTGCCTTTCTCCCCGAACGTGGAAGCCATCTGGTCCATGATCCCGCAGGCAACCCCCACGAAACCGTTCTCAGCCTCGCGGGCAAGCTTGGCGATCTCGAGGGATGATAGTTCGAAGCCGACAATCGCCCGAAAGAGCAGCACGGTGGCCACCTCGTAGGCTGCCGAAGAGCTCAACCCGGCACCGCGCGGGATATCGCCGGTGATGGCAGCCTCGCAAGCAGGAACCTCGATCCCGCGGTTGGCGAGGGCCCAAACCACGCCCTTGAAGTAGTCGGCCCAGGAATGGTTGGGATCACGCTGTAGGGGCGCCTGGGAAAACGAGCAACTCTGCCCCAAGTCGACGGCGTGCAGGGTGAAGGTATGGCCGGGCACGCGTCGTGCAGCCAAGGCCACGCCACGGTCGACCGCGGCGGGCAATACGAAGCCTTCGTTGTAGTCGGTGTGCTCGCCGATGAGATTCACGCGTCCTGGGGCGTACGCCGCAGCTTCGGCGTCCTGGTTGGCCACTTTTCGGAAGGCCGCCAAGACAGTTTCGCGGCCCATGGGCATTGCAGTGGTCATCTTAACCTCCGCTCCAAATGGGGGAGGGGTACTCCCCGCGCTTCACCATCTCGCGGATGGCGTCGATGGCGGCGGACTTGTCCTTGGCGTGGGTTACGCCGAACCACCTGTCGGAGGTCGGCAGAACGCGCATGCTTGCGGCCTTCTCCCTGAGAATCTCGTTCACGGCCACCGGGATTGGGAGCTCGGAAGTATCCGGGGTCGGGTTGGGGATCTCAAGGAAGCGCGAGAGCTGGCGCTCAAGCTGCTCGAAGACCGTGGGAGTAAAACCGAGCATGTTCATGGAAACCATTTCGTCCCCTTTCAAGAAGTGCGTACCTCCGGCCTCGTCCATGTACCTGGCGCGACTTTCCCACACTTCTACCCGCAGGCGCTCGACCAAGGCCTTGAGGAATCCCTCCTCGTTAACCTCGCAGATGGCACGCGCCACGGCACCGTGCTGGGAGAGGGTCTGCAGCACCGGGTAGCCGACCATGCAATACTCCAGAGCGGAGCCCGTCCGCATCAGGTGCTCGGCCGCCAACTTGAAAGCGTTTCTTCCGTAGTAGTCGTCGGCGTTGATGGAGAGGAAGGGCTCCCTCACAGTCCGGCGGGCGCACCAGATGGCATGGGTCGTGCCCCAGGGTTTGGTACGCCCCGAGGGAACGGTGAACCCTGGCGGAAGCTCGACGAGCTCTTGGAATACATAGTCGACGGATACGCACTTCTCGTACTTGCTGCTCACCGCAGATCGGAAGGAGGATTCGAAATCGCGCCTGATCACAAACACGATCTTCGTGAACCCGGCGGCCAGCGCATCGTAGATGGAATAGTCCATAATGGTCTCGCCGCTCGGCCCAAAACCATCGAGCTGCTTGAGACCCCCGTAGCGGCTGCCCAGTCCGGCAGCAAGGATGAGAAGGGTGGGCTTCATATTATTGGAGCGTGAGCAGTCCGAGTCGCCACGGGATGGCATTGTAGTCGCTGGTGTTGGATGAAGCTTCAAACCCCTGGTAGAGGTATTGCCTTTTCGATTGGTCGATGGCCATGGTTTCGTCGTACCCGGCGCGAATCATCTCTCCATGGCTGATGTCATCGGTCCAGGCCGCGCCATCGAAGGTGACATTGTGCTTGCCGGCAAAGGGCGACGTTGCAGTCTCATGCACGGGCGCCCATGGTCCTTCGAGACTGTCCGACGTCCACGACCGGAAATAGCGTCTGTAGTTCGACGTTGCGTCGAAAGCCTCGATAAGAGCGAGGTACTTGTTCGTTCCGGCAATCTTGTAGACATTGCAGGCCTCGAACAGCCGACCCGCTTCCGCGTCCTCCATCACCACGACTGGCTCGCTCCATCCATACGGAAACTTCGCGATGGGTGTCTTGCTCTTGTACCAGCGACCGTGATCATTCGAGAAGAACAGATGGCAAGACTGGGCGTCGCAGATCACCCAGAAATCCAGCCAGCCGCCGTTTTGTTCGACAATCGCCGGGGGCTTGGCAAAGAAGGGCGCTGGCTGGCTCCACTTGCTCGGGTCGCTCGGATCGTCCGCGGTCGAGAACATGGGCGGCCCCGACTGGAAGACCAAGTACCATTTCTTTTGCGGCGTGAAGTAGAAGAGCTGCGGCGCAGCCACGTAGGTGTTAAAGCCGGGCGTCTTGTCCATGTAGTAGAAAGGGGCCTTGGCCACCTCCTTCCAGTCGGCAAAAGACAGGTAGACCATGCCGTAGATGCCGCCGCGCCCAACGGAGCTTGCGTAAACATGCCAGCGGTCATTGTATCGGACCACGGTTGGATCCTTGACGGCAACGAGGTCATGGGTGGCGTCTGACACAGGGACAATAAGAGGGCGGCTCGATGTCCACGCCAAGCTGTCGGGCCGCGCCTCCGGTGTGGGCGGCGCGGTCGACGTAGCAGGATTGGCGGCCGTCGTCTGCCCGGGCAAGGGCGGCCTGAGACAAGAAGCAGGAACCGCGCCCCAGATGAATGCAAGCGCAGCGATGCCGACTAATGATCGTACTGTTGCCAAGGCAGTTCTCATGACTACTCCTCGCGATCTCACTTGGGAGATCGATCGCCCGTAACTACTGCCAGGCAATCTGGTCGATGTACAGGGTTCCGGTATAGGTGCCCGTTGTGGAGGTGTTGCTGAGCTGCAATCCCATGGCCTGCAGACCCAGGAAGTTGATGCTCGCGGGCACGGTGAACGTGACCGTGGACCAGTTGCTGACGGTGGTCAGGGTCGTGCTCGTTCCCGGGAACCACGCCCACCCATTTGCCGAAGCATAGGGTTGGACGCTGAGTCCCGTGACGTTGTCGGCGTACACATGGTACGTGACGGTCTGGCCGCAATACGCCTTGGGATTCGCGAGCTCAACAAGCCTGGACGTCCAGGTGCTCGACGACGTCGCGGCGGGAATTGCCGTCATGGCGACCTTGAGCGAACCCATACCCGTGCCGCCGTAGTGCAGGTCGGTGGACTGGGAGACGACAGTATCCGTGACCGTGGACGCGCCCTTGAACGCCCAGCCATCTGCACCGGTCTCAAAGTCGAAGGAGCCGGTGCCCGAGCCCGAGCAAGCCTGGGCTCCACCGCAGACCGTGATGGCGTCGATAAAGATGTCACCACCCGCAAACGAGTTGCCAGCGCTGACACCAAACTGGACGCCGAACTGGTTGATGCCGCCGGGGAATATGGCCGAAGCCGCTGGCACGGTGAAGGTCAGGGTTGTCCAATCTCCCGCGGTGGGAGTCGTGGAGGTGGAGTTGTTCCAGCTTGCCCAGTTGTTGGACAGCGTGAACAACTGCACCCAAGCCTTGGTCGTCCCGGCAGGAACCCAGACGTGCGCCGTGATCGTTGCGCCCGGCCACATGCCAGAGGTCGTCGTGGGCGGGGTGATGGCGATGGTTCTGCTCACGGAGGTTGCGCCGGCGTCACCGTCGGTCGCGCTTGTCAACGCAGGGATCGTGGCCTTGAGCGATTGCGTGCCGGCGAATTTTTGCGTGGTGGATACCGCCAAGGTCACGTCGGTGTCTGTCGACGCCCAACTGTCTGTGGTGCTTCCTTCCCAATCCCAGACGGTCGGACAGGTAGTGCTCGTGCTGCCGCCGGAACCTGTGCCGCCGGAACCTGCGCCCGCCGTGCCTCCGGCCCCGCCAGTGTCGGTCGTACCTGCTGTGCCCCCAGTTTCTCCTGCGCCACCGGAACCGCCGGAACCCGCCGTGCCGCCGCTACCTGCACCACCGCTGCTGGTCTTACCGCCGCTTCCTGCGCCACCGCTGTTGGTCGTGCCACCGCTGCTGGTCGTGCCGCCGTTGCTGGCCGTGCCGCCGCTGCTGGTCGTACCGCCGTTGCCGGTGGTACCGCCGTTGCCGGCTTTGCCGCCGCTGCTGGTAGAACCGCCGTTGCCGCCGTTGGTGGTGGTGCTTTTTGTGCAGCCGGTTCCGATCCATGTGCCGGCCAGAAACCCGATTCCAACTACACAAGCGAGCGGTTTAGGAAAGCGTGTCATCTTCATCCTCCTCACCCAGGAACGTGGATCTACTATGGCGATACAGTGGGCACGCACTCAGTGGCGCTAGACCTGTTGTTAGCTCAAGGAATTTTTCTGTCGTGCGGAAGACCGGCGTGTGTGGATGCTGGGCTAGCCATGGCCACTTCGCTCGTGGCAGTATCGCGCCCCCTTCGAGGAGGTACCATGGGTCGAATTGCGAATTTCCTCATGCTGATCGTTGCTGGTGCTGGATGTTCGGGCCTGCGCGACCAGGGCCATCCGGCACCCGTTCCCGCGAAAGCGGGCCTTCAACGCGTGTCGGAAGGCCTTCTCGTTCGCGTGGGCGACGGTTTCCTCAAGCTCGAAGTTTGCGCAGACGACGTGGTCCGGGTTGCGTATGCCAAGGAGCAGGGCTTCTTTGCCCGCAAGAGCTTGGCGGCACAGCCGAAGCACTGCGATGGCGCGCAGTTCGAGGTGACCGAGGCGCAGGGCACGGCAACGCTCGCAACGGCGAAGTTACGTGTGCGCGTCGATCTCACCACGGGCCGGGTGGCCTTCTTCGACCCGAGCGGCGTTCCCGTTCTCGAAGAGAAAGAAAACGGTCGGACGCTCATGGCCGCGACCGTCCAGGGCGAGGACACGCAGCACGTGCGCCAAGAGTGGCTTTCCCAGGCCGATGAAGCGCTTTACGGTCTCGGCGAGAACCATCTTGGCCTGGTGAACCTGAAGGGATACGACCTCGATCTGTGGCAGCACAACGGCACCATTGTGATTCCCTTCCTGGTTTCGAGCCGCGGCTGGGGCATCCTGTGGGACAACACGTCCTTCACGCGATTCGGAGATCTGCGCGAGCTGGCCCCCATCCCGCCCGAACGCCTCTTCGACACCAGCGGCAAGCGCGGCGGCTTCACGGCGTCGTATTTCCGAGGCGCGGATTTCAAGAACTTGGTTGCCGAACGGGTTGACCGCAGCATCGACATCGCGCTGTCGAGCAAGGACAAGAAGCCCAACCAGCTGATTCATGCCAGCTTGCCCGAAGGACCCGCCAGCGTGCGCTGGGCGGGCGAGGTAGAGCCGGAGGTCAGCGGCGACTATACCTTCCAGACCTTCTCCAACAGTGGCATCAAGCTGTGGATCGACGATCGACTTGTCATCAACCATTGGCGGCAAGGCTGGCTGCCGTGGAAGGACGTGGCAAAGGTGCGGCTAGAGGCCAACCGTCGCACCAAGATCCGGCTCGAGTGGAGCAAGGATCAAAACATGGAGACGGTGCAGCTGTTGTGGAAGACGCCATTGAACATGGAACCCTCAGAGGGTTCCATGACCTCCCGCGATGGTACGCAGCGAGCAAAGCTCGCCGCTCCCCACGCGACTGTCCCCAGCCCGCAGTCGACCTCGCTGTGGTCCGAGGTCGGCGACGGCATCGACTACTACTTCGTCTACGGTCCCCAGCTGGACAACGTGGTGGCGGGCTACCGACGCATCACCGGGCCGGCGCCCATGATTCCGCGCTGGGCGCTCGGGCTGTGGCAAAGCCGGCAGCGCTACGAGACGGCGAAAGAGAGCCTGGACGCCGTGGATGGCTTTCGATCGCGCGGCATCCCCTTCGACAACATCGTGCAGGATTGGTTTTACTGGAAAGAAGAGAGCTGGGGCTCGCACGAGTTCGACCCGATTCGCTTTCCTGACCCGGATGGATGGGTTCGCAAGATCCACGACAAGCACGCCCGTCTCATGATCTCGGTGTGGGGCAAGTTCTATCCGGGCACGAAGAACTTCGAGGCCATGCGCACCCAGGGCTTCCTGTACGGGCGCAACCTGGCCGAAGGGCTGCGCGACTGGGTCGGCAGCGAGGGCGGCTATCCCTACACCTTCTACGACGCCTTCAATCCCGAGGCGGGCAAGCTGTTCTGGTCGCAGATGGAACGGTCGCTGTTGCGCAAGAAGGTGGACGCCTGGTGGCTGGACGCGCCCGAGCCGGACGTGTTGCCGACCCCGACGCTGGATGGACAGCGCGCCTACATGCATCCGACGGCGCTGGGCTCGGGTTCACGCATGCTCAACGCGTATTCGCTGGTGAACAGCAAGACCGTCTACGAAGGGCAGCGAGCTGCGGCACCCGATCAGCGCGTGTTCATCTTGACCCGCTCGGCGTTCGCGGGAAACCAGCACTACGGGGCGGCGGTCTGGTCGGGCGACATCACCTCGACCTGGACCGCGCTGCGCATGCAGATTCCGGCCGGACTTGGCTTGTCGGTCTCCGGGATCCCGTACTGGACCATGGACATCGGCGGCTTCGCGGTTCCGCCGCGCTTCTCGGCCGAGCACCCCACCGCCGAGGACACCGAGGAATGGCGTGAGCTGAACGTGCGCTGGTTCCAGTTCGGGACCTTCGTCCCGCTCTTGCGCGTTCACGGCGAGGCGCCGAAGCGAGAAATGTGGGAGCTGGGCGGCGAAAAGCACCCCGCCTACCAGGCCGAGTTGAAGTTCGACCGCATTCGCTATCGCCTCCTTCCTTATATCTACTCGCTGGCGGGAGCCGTCACGCACGCGGGCGGAACCATCCTACGGCCGCTGGTCATGGATTTCCGCGCGGACGCCAAGGCACGGGACGTGAGCGATCAGTACCTCTTCGGTCCTGCGTTTCTCGTGAGCCCGGTGACGACATACAAGGCTCGCAGTCGCGCCGTTTACCTGCCAAGCGCAACCAGCTGGTACGACTTCTGGACAGGAACCAACCTCGCGGGTGGACAGACCCTGGACGTCTCCGCGCCGTACGACTCCATGCCCCTGCATGTGAAGGCTGGTTCGATCATCCCGACCGGTCCCGAGATCATGTACACGGACGAAAAGCCCGCTGACCCCATCGTGCTGTGGGTCTATGCGGGAGCGGATGGCGCGTTCAGTCTGTACGAAGACGACGGCCTGACCTACGGCTACGAGAAGGGCGCCGCCGCGCGCATCCCGATGCACTGGAACGACGCCACGCACACGCTCACGATCGGCAAGCGCGAGGGCTCATTCACGGGCATGCAGAAAGAGCGCACCTTCGAGGTCGTTCTCGTCTCGAAAGCGAAACCCGTCGGGTTCTCGTTTGCCCCCAAGGCGGACAAGAATGTTCGCTACGATGGTGGTGCGATCGAGGTGAAATTGTAGGACCGACAAGCGCACGAAATTTGCTACACCAAGCGGAGTGGAGTGGCTACAATCAGCGCGCAAGCAGCCTTTCGGGGCTTTCCCAGGGAAGAAGAGGAGAGTGAGATCGATGTCGTTGCGTATGGGTCGTTCAGGAACGTCGATGGTCAGCGGGGCGTTGGTGCTCTGCGGGTTGGTCTTGCTCGGATGCGCGGTCACCCAGATGGGCGCCACCCCCGCAGATCTTGCGCGGGCACACGACCAGGCCGCCCAGGGCGAGGTCGTGTTCGCGGGCGAGTGTGCCAAATGCCATGGCCAGCGTGGCGAAGGAATCGGAGGCGTTCCGTCGCTGCTCGGGCCGGGGGCCTTGCCAGAATACCCGCGCAACGCCGGAGGCTCGGGAGACCCGCTGCTCACCGACCCGCAGCAATTGCAGATCCAGGCGCAGACTCGACCGGCGGGAGCAGCGTCGCGCGACACCTTCCGGAACGCGCAGGATCTGTTCAGCTACACCAGTACGCAGATGCCCAAGGGCCATGCGGGCGAGCTCAAGCCATCCGACTACTGGGCCGTGGTGAACTTCCTTCTCGCGGCCCAGGGGGCCAGTCTGCCAACGGGTGGCGTCGGCCCCGTGAATGCTAGCTCGGTACCGATTCCCAGGCGCTAATAGCGACGTGGCGGATAACCACGTTCCTCGTCACCTAGCTATTCGACCCGATAACAAAATTTTCTGAGCCGTGCCGAAGTTTGGCGCAACTGTATGGCAAGAAAGTTATGTTGCAATGCACACCAGAGCGTCTTCCTTCAAGGCGTAATCGATTCTGTCCTGGTATCCGATCCACGCGGCTGGACAAGGAAGCCCGCCTTCTGATCGAGGCTTGATGGTCCGTCACCAATACCGCTACGTGTTTCTGGTGCCTATCGCGCTGCTGCTCGCCACTGGTGCTGCACGAGCCGCCGACGGTGCGCCCGTGGTGCCGGCTGATTCCTTGCCAGGGTCCGCGATTCCGCCCGGTCTGGGCTTGTCGCCTGAGGCTCCACCCGTGCCCCCTGCCGAGGGAGGGAGGGCTCCTTCGTTCGGCGCGCCCTCCCCGACCGAGCCTGCAACATTTCGTTTCGGGGGCCGATTCTTCGGTTGGGAGGCGGTCGGCGTCGGCGGCAGACCCAGCAATCCACCCGTCGGTTATTCCGGAACGGCACTCCACGCGCCAGCATTGTCTACAGGCAAGACCCCCTTTTGGGGTGGCTCTGGTGCGACACTGAATTTGCAATATGGCACCCCCGTGGTGACCGCGTTCGTAAGCTACTACGTGCGGATGAACCGCGAAGAGTATCAGGGCTATCCCAACCCGGGGCAGGGGCCTGGTGCCGGTGTGGCCTACCTTCTGGTGACCCCCCAGCCCGTAGGAACACTCCGCTTGCAGTTCCGTGTCGGCGCCTTTGTCGAGAACTACGCCGGACCTGGCCAATGGGGGTGGGGCATCTTCGGGCCCATGCTCGCGTTGCGCGGGTTTGGCGAAACCTCGAATGGGGAATGGGATCTGACGCCCAACCTGCGCATGTCCTTGACGCACGGATTGCTGGTCGTTCCCGGTGTGCCCGAAAACTTTGTCCGTGGCGACTACAACAGCTGGATCGAGCCCGGCGTTTCAAGCTGGGTGAACCATGCCCACGTCGGGTTCACCTACAAGAACCAGTATGTCTTCAAGCTGCACTACGTGGCCGACTACGGAACCGACGAGCGCACTGGCGCCGCCAACGTCAAAGGCGGCCTCAATACGCTCCTCAGCACCCCACCGGCGGACGGTCGCATGGACACCTATCTCGCCGAGGCGCGCTGGCAGGGTGACCCATGGGGACAGGTCGGTGTGAGCGGCGGGCTTTACGACTTCCACAATGCCGCGTCCGTCGGCGACGGCGTGTGGTGGGCCGTGGACTGGACGCAAGGCGCTGGAACCATGATCAACAAATACCTCGGGACGAACAGCGGCGGAACCGGCAAGGTCGCGGTGGTCGGTGCGGAGTACAATTTCAGCGTTTCGCGCATCCTGTGGTCCCCGCGCAGCTTCACGGGCCAGGCTCCGGACATTCGCGTCGCCATCGCCGGCATGCTCGTCCGGACGATGGCAACCGCCGACCCTGTCTACAAGGACGCAAATGCGTACTTTTTCGGGATCGATACCGAATACCGGATGACGTCGCTGTTCAGTGTGACCTTCCAGACCTATGGCGAAAGCCGCGCCAGCAACCTCGGACTTGGACGCTTCAGCGTCTACAGCCTCAATCCAGGCATTGCCTACCACTCCAACTGGCTCAGCACAGACCGCATACAACTCATCTATAGCCGGCGTTACTACAGCAGCGCCGCAGACACCAACTCCGCCCAGCCACTCGACCGCGACATGATCGCGCTCGGCGGATACGTCACCTTCTGAATCGAAAGCGCTCGACGATGCAAATCCTCCTTTCTGCACCTCGGTACAACAGGAAATCAGGCATCATCCTGGCTTGGGCTCTGCTCGCCACCCCCGCGCTTTCCTTGGCCGCGGACGGCAGCGCGGATCAAGGGCTTCCCAGGCTTGGTATGTTGCCAGGCGAGCCGCAAGTTCGCAGCGCGACCCCGTCGATCCCATTCGGCGTCCAGCCGGCCACCTCGAAGGATTTCGTGCTCGACTTCCACGGCTACCTGCTCTTGCCCGCCAGCGTTGGTGTGCACGACCGCGAGAACCCGCTCCCCGGGCAAAGCAGCACTGTCCTCCACGCGCCGCCGCTCATGGCCCAGGATCTCCGGAGTTTCGAGTATACGGCCTCCGTGCCGAAGCCGTGGGTGCAGCTCAACTTCATCTACGGCAACTCGAGCGTGTCAGCCACCACCATCATGTCGGCCACGACCCTCATGGATGCAGCCGGCTACTACAACATGGTCGAACAGTTCGGCGTGAGCGATGCGTTCGTCACGGTGAACCTGGGCAAGTATCTCGGCGTCCCCGCGCTGACCACGCAAGTGAACGTCGGCGCCTTCACCGGTCGATACGGCGCGATGGGCGCCTACGATGCCGGCCGCTACGCCACGCCACTCATCGCGCGTACGAACTCCATCGGCGAGGGCATCACGGCGGCTCTCAAGCTTGGCGACTTCGTCCTCCTGCTCGAGCAGGGGCTGGGTGGCCAGCTCGGCCGTCCTCCCGCTGGCATGGTTTCGGACGGCTGGAACGACTTCACGAACGCCAACGTGGGCGCGACCTTCGTGAACCAGGCCCATCTTGGCCTCGGCTACCGGGGATTTGCGCGGCTCGGTCTGCACTACCTGACTGCCTGGACGCAGGACGACCAGGTCAACAACGGCCTGGTTCCGAACGGACGCATCACCGTGCTGGGTGCGGATCTCAGCCTCACCGCGGCGCGGGCGGGTCACCTCTACGTCGGCACGGCGTACACCAAGGCTACGAATGCCCAGACGGTTTCCGGTGCCATCGAAATCCTTAATGCGCGCGGCGGGCCCGAGCTCATGGAGCAGTACCTCGGCCAGGATAGCGCCGGCAACTGCAACGGCTCGCTGACCACCTTCGGAGCGCAGTACGATCTCAGCGTCTCGAGGTTGGTCTTTGGCGACCTGTTCACGGGCATAAGCTCGGACATTCTGATCAGCCTGTTCGGCGTCGGCACCAAGGTGAGCAGCCGCGATCCGACGCGCGATGGTGTATTCAAGTTGAAGGCGGGCGGCGAGGTGACGTACACGCTGCTGTCCTGGCTGGGCGTATCCGAGCGGCTCGATCACGTTCGCCTCGACAACAGCGACTCGAAGAAGGCCTTCACCATTGTCTCGTCCCGCCTGCTGTTCCACACCGGCTGGAAGAGCCGCGACGAGTTCGCGTTGCAGTATTCGCACTTCACCTACGGCAGTGATGTGGAGGTCAAGACGGGGTATCCTCTTATGCTCGATCCAACTGCGAACCCGGACCATGATGTCTTCTCTTTGACCGGAACCTTCTGGTGGTAGTCACCCTCCCATGAGCCTCAAACGTCCATCGAGAGTCCCATGGTCCCGCATCGTTCGAAGCGGGCCTATCCGCACGCGCGCGCTCATCCTTGGCCTTGGTGGGGCGATGGGGGCGATTTGCGCGGGCGTCTTGCTGCTTGGTCTTGGTGGCTCGGTCGGGTGCGACACGTACCCGACGCACAAAAGCGTGCCTCTTAATTGCTCGGTTGCAGACGGCTACGATTTCGATCTGTTGGCCGACTTCGAAAATGGGGACAAGCACTTCTGGGGCCCGTCAGGGGACACGCTTTGCAATCCCGCTCTTCCTCCTGCTCCTCCTGATGCCGGTGCGGATGCCGGTGCGGATGCGGGTGCGGATGCCGGTTCGGACGCGAGCGTTCGCACTGTGATCGGGAGGGATGCAAGCCTGAGCATGGCCGTGGAGACCATTGATGGCAACGGTCGATGCGGCAGCACGAAGGCACTGGTGATTCGTTCATCCCACTGCAACGACTGGGGCTCCTTGACTGGGTTCAACGACTTGGGTTCACCACCGAGGGATGAATCGGCGCGCGAGGGGGTTTCGTTCTGGGCCCGCGCGCCGGGCAACACCTCCAAGAGCTTCTCCCTCCTGCTCGACGACATCAACACAGCGATAGAAGATCCCTCGACTGTGGACATAGCCAAACGGGCGCCGAGCAACTGCCTAGGAGCAGACGGCGGAACCCAGGCAGGGCAGCAGAGCGTGACCGTCGTGGATACGAGCGGAAACGTCATCTCTGGGAATTCCTCCGGTCAGCCGCTGCCCTTCCAGTGCGGAAACAGCTACCACGCTGTGGTGGTCGTGACCAGCGACTGGCAATTCTACACCATCCCCTGGACCGCATTCACGCAGGATGCAAAACCCAATCGCGTTCCCAATGCCCGATTGACCGAAACTGGGCCAGTGCCTGGAACTGGCCTATTGACTTCCAAGCTTCGGTACCTCGTCATTCGCTTTCCAAAGGAGGCCAACACGGAGCTGTGGCTCGACAACCTGGGCTTCTACAGCAAGAAGAAGGGGCAGTGACAGGTGGAACTGCGAAGAATTAAGGATGGCGTGGGGCATCTTAGTGAAATACCAGAGGTACTTACGCACTCGACGGCGTCGAAATTGTCCGTCGGTCCGAACTGACAAGTAAAGGGAGCTATTGTCATGAGCACGATTCTTCGAATTGAAACTGTTTCACGATCTCTATTGACGATGCTTTGTCTTGGTGGCGGGCTGGTTGCTTGTACCACCCAAGAAGCAACCCCGAACGGAAGCGGTGGTAGCACCGTGCCCGTGGGAACGGGCGGCGCGGTTGCGGGTTCTGGCGGAGCCGCTGGCGCGCAGGGAAGTACCGGCGTCCTGTGCCCAACGCTCTCGGCGTCCATCACCGATTTCGACACTGCAACCGCACCCGACACCACGCAAATACGCTTCGGTGGAACCGGAACGCAAAGTGGTGGTGCCTCCGTCTGGGGCCTCACGTCGGCGCTGGTAGGGGGCGCTTGGCATCTCTCCGGCACGGTCGCTGACTACGCGGGCTTCAATATCTACTTCGACAACTGCAGCCGGTGGGACGCCTCCGCCTTCAAGGGTATCTCGTTCACGCTCTCGGGCACTGCGGCGAACCAGGCCACTCCACTGACCTTCGCAGCGACGACAGTCAACGACACGACCTCGGCGGCTTGGCTCATCAGCCAGAGCGACACACAAGCCAAGACAACCGATGTCGGAACCTGCACTCCCTCATCGGGCAACGGACGCTACTACCATCCGGGCTGCGCCGATGCCTCGAAGTCGATCATTGTTCCGACCACCCCGACGACCATCAGTCTGCTGTGGAGCGATTTCTCGGGCGGCCAGCCGGACACCTCTCCCAAGCCGGATCAGATCACCGGTATCTATTGGAATCTCCCATGGGGCGGCAGCGGTTCGGCGACCTATCCAGCCGACTTCACCATCGACAACCTCAAGTTCATCCAGTAGCGCAGCTTGCCCGACCCTAGTCCACGCGGAGACATGATTCCATGACGTACCAATCGCACACCTTGTCCGCATGCGCATGGCTCCTCCTTGCTTGCGCGGGGACCGTAGGCTGTCTCTGCCCGCCTTGCCCTGGCGCCGTTGCGGCCGGGCCGGCGGCAGCGGCTGCACCGGGAGCACCCAATACCACCGCGGCAGCGCCCGCGGCATCCGGTAGCCGACTGGTTCTTTGGGACGGCGACGGTTCAGGATCGGGCGCGCAGGGATGGGACGCTTGTGACCAGAAGCCTGGCGCCGGTTGCAGCAAGGTGGGATCAACTCCGGGCGTGGGCACGAATGGAAGCACCGGCCTCAAGCTGCACGGCGAGGGACCGGGCTTTCTTGGCATGGGCTGGAACTTGTTCGGGTGGTACCCGGAGAATGCCGGCTACGACATGACTCCGTACAGCCACCTGACCTTCCAGATCCGCGTGGAAGCCAAGTCCCCCGAGACCGCGCCAGAGCCCGGCTCTGTTGGTGTCTTGCTCGGATGCAGTAAGAACAAGAAAGACAGCGCCACGGTGCCGGTCGAGAAGTACGCGAAGGGCTTCGGCGACGGCAAATGGCACAAGGTCGAGATTCCGGTCTCCGCCTTTACCAAGGGCGCCGGGGCCGGGTTCGACGCCCAGTCATTCTGGGAGTTCCGCCTCGCCACCTGGAGCGGGGCGCCCCGCCATTTCGATATCTACCTCGACGATATCGCCCTCGAAAAGCAGTAGCGGTCGCTGCTGCGCCACGCGAGTTCAGCGTTCTTGCTCATGCTTGCCGTCAACCTCGCGCCTAGGTCCCCTCGCCCCACGTCCACGTGGGGCGAGGGACAGGGTGAGGGGCTGTGCCTGAAATGCACCTCCGCCCCTCACCCGCCACGCGCAGCGTGGCGGCCTCTCCCCGGAGGGGAGAGGCGTGGAGTGGTGGTGTCGGCGTTTCTCGCCTTATGGCTGGTCAGTGGCGGGGCTTGCGTCGATACCAAACACGCCGCCGATGCATCCACAGCCAGTGTGTTGGATGCAGCGGGTGTTGCGACCTGCGAATTGGCAACGCCTGTAGCGTCCCCGATCGACGGTGGAATCCCGACCGAAGACATGGCGCCTTCCGGGCCGTACGCCTGGAAGAACGTCGTCATCAAGGGTGGCGGCTTCGTCAGCGGCATCGTCATGAGCCCTGCGCTTCCAGGGCTGGTCTTTGCACGGACCGATGTCGGTGGCGCCTACCGGTTCAACCCGGCCGCGCAGCGCTGGACGCCTATCACCGATTGGGTCGGGCACGATAATTCCAATTTCACTGGCATCGAGAGCATCGCCGCGGATCCAGTCGATCCCAACCGCGTCTACCTGGCCGCCGGCGAGTACATCACGGCCGGCAACGGCGTAATCCTCAGCTCGACCGACATGGGCCAGACCTGGGTCAAGAGCAACATCTTCGCGCCCATGGGCGGCAATGTGGACGGTCGTTCCATGGGCGAGCGGCTGTCCATTGATCCCAACCTGACCAGCACCTTGTATTTCGGCTCGCGCAACGCGGGCTTGTGGAAGAGCGCAGACTTTGCGAGGACGTGGACGCAAGTCAGCGCCTTTCCGACAACTGGCGCGACCAACGGTGGCGCGGGATCGGGCAACAGCGCGGGGACGGGCTACGGATTGACGTTCGTGGTCTTCGATCCGAAGAGCGGCACGCCGGGCAGCCCTACACCGGCCATCTACGTCGGCGTCGGCGTGCTCGACGGAACCGCGCTCTATCGCTCGCTCGACGCCGGGGCGACCTGGGAAGCGGCCGCCGGGCAGCCGCCAGTGGGGATGATGCCTCATCATGCGGTGCTGGACGGGTGTGGCAACCTCTACTTCACGTATAACAACGGATCAGGGCCCGGCAACATCACGGCGGGCGCTGTCTGGCGATACGACACATCCAGCGGCAAGTGGACTTCCGTCAGTCCACCTGGGAGCAAAGGCGGCTTCGGCGGAATCGCCGCTGATGCCATCCATCCGGGGACGCTGATCGTGACAACGCTTGATCGCTGGCCCGACGAAATCTATCGGACGACCAACGGTGGGGCGAGCTGGGCGGCGCTCGGTCCGGGAGCGCAGCGGGATGTGGCGGGCGCGGCCTGGCTGTGGTGGCACAGCAACAATGTGTCGGCAACGGGGTGGATGGGCGACGTCGAGAGCGATCCTTTCAATTCAGGGCACGTTCTCTACATCACGGGACAAGGCATATGGTCGAGCAACGACGTCACGGCTGCCGACATCGGAGCTCCAACGCATTGGAGCTTCACCGACGATGGTCTCGAGGAAACCGTGGTGCTCGACCTCGCCAGCCCGCCAGCCGGCGCACCCTTGCTAAGTGGCGTGGGTGACATCGCGGGCTTCCGCCACGACGACCTCGACGTCTCGCCTCCCGGAGGCTTCTTCGACAACCCCAAGTTCGGCAATACCACCAGCCTCGATTTCGCCGAGCTCGCCCCCGCCATCGTCGCTCGCGTGGGCACGGCGTCCGGTGGGCAGAGTGGCGCCTATTCCACGGATGGGGGAACGACGTGGATTCCGTTTGCTACTGCGCCCGCGGGAGGCAAGGGCTCGGGATCGATCGCGGTCTCGGCCGGCGGCGCGACGCTGGTTTGGGCACCCCAGGGCGCCACGCCCGCCTACTCGCTCGACAGCGGCACCACGTGGCCCCCATGCAAGGGGGGGCTCTCTGTGGGCGCCAAGGTGGCCGCCGATCGGGTCAATCCCGCGAAGTTCTACGCAAGCGACCGGACTGGAATGTACGTGAGCACCGACAGCGGTGTGAACTTCGTGAAGGTCGCTGCATCCCCATCCGGCCGACCGCGGCCCGCGCCTGGCGTCGAGGGCGATGTCTGGGTGGCGACGAACACCGGCTTGTTTCATTCGCAGGACTCGGCAACTACCTTCACGCCAGTGCCGCTAGCGAATGGCGCGACCGCTGTGGGCTTCGGCATGCCGGCGCCCGGGCAGAGTTATCCGGCCGTGTACCTCGCAGGCTCTGTCAGCGGGGTCTGGGGCACCTATCGTTCCGACGATGCGGGCGCCACCTGGCAGCGCATCGATGATCCGCAGCACCAGTTCGGCTACATCAACTGCTTGACCGGCGACCCGCGTCGGTACGGCCGCGTCTATCTCGGCACAGGCGGCAGGGGGATCCTGTATGGCGATCTTCGCTAGCCTTCACACAACCAAGGGAGCAAGAAGAATGGCTAGGCGAATTTCATGGGCGATGTCGTTGACGGTGATTGCGACGGCTGTGGCACAACACGGGTGCACGATTTGTTCCTGCCTTGAGGGACCGAAGTCGCCGGGTGCCGCCCTGGCGACGTCGCCAGCAGCCCAGGCGCAGGACGGTGGCGATGGTTTGGTCGGTAGCGAGCCCTACCATTGGAAAAACGTCGCCATCCTGGGCGGTGGATTCGTCACGGGTGTCACCTTCAGCCCGCTGGTCAAGGGGTTGGTCTATGCACGCACCGACGTTGGCGGAGCGTACCGGCTAGACCCAGGCAGCTCCGATTGGATCCCACTCAACGATTCTGTCAGTCGCGACGATTCCCACTATTTCGGCATCGAGAGCCTGGCGCTGGATCCCACTGATCCGGACCGCGTCTACCTGGCCACGGGTTTGTACACCAAGGGCTGGGCCGGAAACGGCGCCATGCTTCGCTCGCGCGATCGGGGCAAGACCTGGGACACCAAACCCATGGCGATCAAGATGGGCGGCAACGAGTGGGGCCGCTCCTGTGGCGAGCGCCTGGCCGTGGATCCCAATCAGCCCACGCGCGTGCTCTTCGGTTCGCGGCAGTCGGGCTTGCTGGCCAGCGAGGACGCGGGCGAATCGTGGACCGAGACGCCGGGGCTGCCCAAGGGAACGGGCAATGATCCCATCGGCGTGACGGCCATCGTCTTCGATGCCAAGAGCGGAAAGAAGGGCAAACCAACGCCGGTGATCTACGCGGCCGCCGAAAACAAAGAAGGCAGCGTGTTGCGCAGCACCGACGCCGGCAGGACCTGGAAGGTTCTGCCCGGACAGCCCAAGAGCTTCCTCGCCTGCCACGTCGAGCTCGATGCCAAAGGCCTGCTTTACGTCACCTACGCCAACGGCCCTGGCCC
>Ga0302321_100001459_pt1 | contig 20210 bp, 18 predicted proteins | sample Fen_T0_1_FD_202505 | JGI IMG/M metagenome (GOLD analysis project Ga0302321, IMG submission 202505) | Peat permafrost microbial communities from Stordalen Mire near Abisko, Sweden - Fen_T0_1 | ecosystem: Environmental > Terrestrial > Soil > Wetlands > Permafrost | place: Sweden: Abisko...
GGCAGGATGTTTGCGTTTGACACCCAGGAGTTCCACTTTAAACCTTGCACGAAGCTAACGATACACTTCGTCAATGAAGATAAAATCCGTCATCAGTGGATGATGCACGGATTACCGAAGTATATGTATCCCAAAGGAATGTTCCACTTGGAAGTTTCCGGCCCAGCTAAGATTTCTGGAACCTTAATTCTCCCTCCTGGCGATAAAACCTATCTGGTTCATTGCGACATTGCCCAGCACATGGAAAAGGGTATGAAGGCGCAGTTAAAGGTTGGTGATGGTGACGGTGATTTGCCCAGTATCCCAGGTGTGACAGCCCCTGTTGTACCGGATGATTACAATGCTGGGCTGGCAGAAGTATTCGCTGCGGCAAAGGTTACAGAGGCAGAGATAGAAGCCGCGAATGTAGCACTGGCGGTAGCAGAGGCTGCTAAAAAAGCGGGGCAAAAAGCAGCGGCCACCCAAACCGATTCTTTTGTTTCGGGTGTTACCGTGATTGGCTTGGCGATTGGTCTGATAATATCCGCCGTAATGGGCAGAAAATTTCAGGGCAAGAGTATTGCGGAAGTTACAACCTATAGTTTTGGTTTATTGGGGATGTTTATAGGATTTATAAAACGCCTAGTTTCACGATTAATTAACCTCGTTTTTTCATCTAAAAATAAAGTCTTGCCGAGTAAATAGACAAGGTCGGCACAAAAAGCCCTGCTTGTGTGCGGGGCTTTTTTTTGGGTAACTTAAGAACAACAAACAATCATGGGTCTTTGGGAGTTATTTTTAAGTGCTTTTATCTCTTCGACCATTGCCCCCGGCGGCTCTGAAGCGGTTTTGGCTTATATGGCATCGACGGGGAGTTATCGCATCGAAAATCTGCTCTTGGCCGCAACAGTAGGGAACACATTAGGTGCCATGACCACTTGGGGTTTAGGCATGTTAGCGGCAAAAAAATTTCCAGTGCCTACGCTTTTATCGGCGGATAAGCAAAAAGCATTGGATGTTGTTAAAGCAAGAGGGCTATGGGCGCTGTTTTTTTCATGGTTGCCCATTGTTGGCGATGCCTTATGTTTTGCCGGAGGCTGGTTAAAGTTGCCTTTATTGTCGGCTTTTTTAATTATAATGTTGGGCAAGTTTTGTCGATATTTAGTTGTTGCTTGGTTGTTCGTTTAAACTGCCGAAAATCAACAATATATAGAGCAGATTTGCTAATGTTTTTTAACTGTAGGGTTCATTGTGTTACGCCATTTTCCACAACAAAACGTATCTTATTCCCATAAAAAACGGGATTATTTCATCGCCGCATTCACTTTCTTTTGTGTTGCAGTCTGTTTGATGAGTGATGCCCATGCGGGGATAGAAAAACAAAATGCCTTGGGCGTTTGCGGCTGGGTATTCCTTGTAGGCTTGCTCTTGGGGGAGCCAATTGAAGTCAGGGTACAAGTCGGCATCGCCGTGATTTTTGCTACCATTGGTGAACATTTCGCTTCTCCTTTTATGGGCGGCTATACCTACCGCTTTGGCAATGTACCTGCTTATGTCCCGCCCGGTCATGGCATGGTTTACTTAACGGCTGTTGCCTTGGCGCGGTCGGGATTATTCCTAAGATACGCCAGGGAAATTGCTTTATTCGTGGTGTTAGTGTGCGGTTTGTGGTCATTATGGGGGATTAGCGGCATTCCAGATCAGGGTGATGCCGTAGGTGCAATGCTGTTTTGCGTCTTTTTGGCTTATCTCTTCAAAGGCCGTTCACCGCTGGTGTACCTTGCCGCTTTCTTCATTACCACTTGGCTGGAGCTTATCGGGACAGCCGTTGGCACCTGGAAATGGGCTGCGATTGATCCCGTGCTGGGTTGGTCGCAAGGCAACCCCCCCAGCGGCGTGGCAGCTTGGTATTGCTTGGTGGATGCCGTAGCCATAGGTGGAGCCGCTCCGGCCATGAATGGATTGAAAAATGCCCGCGAATGGGTAAGGTCAGCGAAAACCAGGAAAAATGCTTATCAAGGTGCAGGAAGTGAATGAATTTAAGTCCTTCGACAAGGCTTTCCTGGTGTTATCGAAAGGCTCAAGACGAACGATTTGTGTTGGTTCCGTTCGTGGTGAGTCTGTCTTTTCCGTTCGTGGTGAGCTTGTCGAACCATTAAAAAACTGAAGAAAGTCTGTAACTGGTTTAAAATTAGGCGGGTTGGATTTCAATCCTAATTTTGAGTGTAGGAGGTTTCTTCACACCCTCGGCCGGCTCAGGACGAACGATTTGTTGATTGGGTTTGTGTTGATTCCGTTCGTGGTGAACCCTTCGGTAACACCAGGAGAGCTTTGTCGAACCACGAATTGAATCACAAGTTCAGGGCTTCCTAAAGGGAATTAGGGTAACAGGACAGGGCAATCGCGCTTAAAAATGCTTGAAAATAGAATTTAGATGAGGTAATAAGGCTATCATTTTGATTTTCAATGACAGCCAAACCCACACCTTCCATTATCCATCACTTTTCGAGTATACAAGACCCCCGGGTCAACAGACAAAAGAAGCATCAGCTGCAAGATATTTTCTTTATCAGCCTCTGCGCTATTATTTGCGGTGCCGATAACTGGGTTGCAGTAGAAGAATTTGGGCTAGCCAAAGAAGAATGGTTCACCGGATTGCTGGGTTTAGAGCATGGCATACCTTCGCACGACACCTTCGGTGAAGTTTATGCGGCCATTGATACCGACCACTTTAGTGTTTGTTTTTCCCGTTGGGTTGCTGATTTAGCTACGCTCACCGAAGGGGAAGTGATTGCCATTGATGGCAAGTGCATACGACGCAGCTTGGACAAAGCCTCTAAAAAAGCAGCGATCCACATGGTCAGTGCTTGGGCACAACAAAACAACCTGGTTTTAGGGCAGGTGAAAGTCGATGATAAATCGAATGAAATCACCGCTATCCCCAAACTGCTGTCACGACTGGATATTGCCGGTGCTGTGGTGACTATCGAAGCAATGGGGTGCCAAAAGAAAATAGCCCAGCAGATTAAACAGCAAGGCGGCGATTATGTGTTTAGCCTGAAAGGCAATCAAGGTAATTTACATGACGATGTGAACACTTTTTTTACCTCATCGTTAGCGCCGGCGGTGGCTTCGGTCAGCTATGACGGTGAGCATGGCCGAATCGAAACACGCAGCATCCGTGCGACTGCGGATATCGCTTGGCTACAGGCACGGCACGACTGGCAAGGCTTACAAAGCATTATCGCTGTCACGGCCAAAAGAGAAATCGATAACAAGGTCACTGAAGAAACACGCTATTTTATCAGTAGTCTGGATGCCAATGATCCGAAGCGATTGGAGCGTGTGGTGCGTACGCACTGGTCGATTGAAAACAATCTTCACTGGGTACTTGATGTCGCCTTTGATGAAGATAGCAATCGAACCCGTAAAGGATATGGCGCCGCTAACTTGGCTGTTATCCGGCATATTGCCCTGAATCTGATCAAGGCTGAAAAAACCTCTAAGGTCGGCGTCAAGATCAAGCGACTAAAGGCCGGGTGGGATAATGATTATTTACTTCGTGTCATCGGCGTAATTTAAGCGCGATTGCCCTGGGTAACAGGATGTATTTACACTCTGCTAAAAATAGAAGAACAGAACAGGGCAATAATCCATCTCTGCCCCGGGATGCATCAACCAAGAGGAAATGCTATGGAACGTCGTGATTTTATCAGATTGAGTGTAGCAGGTTTAAGTACAACCCTCATAACGCCGACATTGGTTTTAGCAAAAAATGTAAAACTGCCGCCGGTGAGCGATATTTATTACACCAAAGATTCTCCTGGACGTTGGAAAGATAAGGTTTCAGGGCATCTGCCCAGTATCGGAATAGAGAAGTCCGGCAATAAAATTACGATAAAGGTTGTCACTTCACATGAAATGAAAGGCTACGAACACTACATCGTCAAACACGTTTTGTTAGACCAAAACTATAAATTTTTAGACGAATACATGTTCAATCCAGACAAGGACAAGGCCGCCATATCAACATTCACCCTGGATAATTATAGCGGCGCTATTTATGCGCTGAGTATGTGCAATAAGCATGATCTGTGGTTGAATGCTGCGAATGTTTAAAACTTGAAAATTCAAATACCAGAATAATCATAGACGTTTTACTTTTACCTTATATTTTTAATAAAAAGCCAGTAATCATCCTGTCAAAGTGTCGATGGCTAATTAGAAGCTAAGAAAATTGTATTCTTTGCCGATAAGTTAGAGGGTAGGGTGTTTCTTTGAAAGCCAATGAATCAAAAAATAACAGTCACCATCATTACCTTAAATGAAGAAGAGAATATCAAAGATTGCATCGAGTCGGTATGGAAGGTAGCGGATGAAATCATCGTAGTTGACAGTCTTAGCACTGACAAGACCCGAGAAATTGCTAAAAATCTTGGCGCAAAGGTTATTGAACAGAGTTACTTAGGGGATGGTTTGCAGAAAAACTTTGGTGTGCAATTCGCCAAAAACGACTGGATTTTACATCTGGATGCCGACGAGCGGTTAGACGGGCAAATGATAAAGGAAATTCAGGCTATTAATTATGCTGAAACAGCTTATGATGCTTATGCTTTCCGAAGAAAAAACTATATAGGCACGCGTTGGCAGAAAGTCTGGTATCCCGATTATATGATTAGGCTGTATCACAAGGATCGCTGCCGTTTTTCACCGATAATTGGGCATACGTCCCTGACAACAAAAAACTATCAGAGGATGAATGGCAATATTATCCACTATTCTTTCAAAGATTTGAGTGATTGTCTTGTTCGGGCAGGCAAGTACAGTAAGCGGGATGCAAAAGTTCTCTTAGAAAATAACTTGAAAGTCAGCGCCTGGGATCCGGTAATTCATGGGTCAGTTTCTTTCCTGAAGTATTATTTCCTGAAAAAAGGATTTATCTATGGCCTTGATGGATTGACGGCTTCATTGCTCGGTGCATTAAGGTCTTATCTAAAATATGCCCAGGTTATTGAAATGCGTGAGAATGCCGAATTAGGGCATCCTGATCGATAAGCCACAGTTTTACAGCATCTAAAGGATGATTGTCATTGGAAATGTGAGTTTACGCGGGCGCTTCATTGGCTAAAGTTTTCCTAAAAATAGTGCCTTGAAATGCTTTTATAAAAGGGATAATCATTTGCATCAAAAAACTTTAAACAACATCGGTATGAATCAGCACTCAGTCAAGTTAATACAGCAGCGTTTGCTAGATTATGGCGTGTTTATAACGGCGCTATTTATCATTTCAATTTACCTGTCGACCGCTTTAGCAATCATTATCTCTGTGTTGATGGGGGTATTGTGGTTACTTACCGCCCAATTCCAAATGCTACCCACAGTCCTAAAGGATTCTCCGGTTGCAACATGGGCGTTGCTCTTGTATCTATGTTTTATTGTGGGTCTAAGTTATGGCGATGTTCCAAGCGCAGAGGCATTTTCCATACTCATGAAATATCGAGAGTTATTTTTTATCCCCCTATTATCCTGTTTTTTCACTAATGAGCGGTATCGTATTTGGGCTTGGAAAGCTTTCATTATTGCATCGGTGTTAACACTGTTGGGTTCTTACCTGATGGATTTTGGTATTATGGAGATGTTCAGACATAAGGCTTTTACGCTCAAAAGTCGCATTACCCATGGTATTTTTATCGCTTTTTTTATGTTTTTCTGTGTACACAAGGTTTTTGACAACAAAAAGTATGTCGGATGGTATTTAGTATTATTAATATTTGGTGTTTATAACCTTTTTTTTCTCGTTGATGGGCGCACTGGGCAGTTAGTTTTTATGGTGTTGATACCTTTATTAGCCGTGCAGCGCTTTGGCAAAAAAGGGCTGTTGGTTTCAATGAGCTTACTTATTATTTTTTTGGCCCTATATTTTAGTTTTTCAGATAAATCAGTTCGAATTCATGAAGGATTAGATAACACCCGGGCTTATATAAATCATCAGTCTGAAAAAAGGCCAACTTCCATGGGCATAAGATACAAGTTCTGGGAAAATTCCCTGAAACTGGTTGCCGAAAAACCTTGGCTGGGTCATGGCACTGGCAGTTTTGCACAAGAATATCAGCGAGTAACGGGTGCTCATCTAGATAATAGAAAAAACCCCCATAACGAGTTTTTGTTGATAGCCGTTCAGTTTGGCCTGTTGGGTTTTCTTACGTATTCGGGATTTCTTTTCAGTCAGTATTACTGTTCCAGGACATTGCCTGATCCAGAAAAATGGCTGGCTCAGGGGCTTTTACTTACGTTAATCATTACCAGCCTATTTAATAGCCCATTTCTAGATCACACTGAGGGGCATTGGTTTGCTGCTATGATAGCCCTTTGCTTTGCGCCCAATATTTCGCATAGTAAGCTTGAAAAACAGGGTGTTTTTCCATAATTTGGCGATTAATGACATGACAAGAGCCAGGACTTACCGCCTATATAAGCTTGTGTGGCAATGAAAACGTCAACTAGCGTAGGCATTCAAATTTACAAACGGCTATTGGTCTACGTAAAGCCCTACCGTGGTCTTTTTGCTATCAGTATTTTTGGATTTTCCATCTATTCCGGCACCCAGTCCCTGTTAGTGGTATTAATCAAGCATATTGTTGATACCTTACAAACTGAGACACGAGAAGGGATGTTTTATTTACCGGTGTTTTTTAGTGGCGTATTTGTCGTTCAAGGTATTGGTACTTATTTGGGCAACTATTTCCTGGCGAAAGTATCGACCAATGTCGTTCACGCCTTAAGATGCGAGATATTCGACAAGTATACGGAACTGCCGACCGCATTCTTCGATGCTAATAATAGCGGTTATCTCATATCCAGGATTACCAATAATGTCGGTGAAATGACTAAAGCGAGTACGGACGCAATACGTACTTTTGTTCGGGAAGGTTTGACTGTACTGGGGCTGTTAATTTACCTGTTCTATTCGAATTGGATGCTGTCTCTCGTTTTCGTTGGTATCACTCCCATTATCGTATTGTTGGTTAAATACGTCAGTAAACGTCTCAGGATGATTAGCAGAAGAATACAAGATTCCATTGGTGATATCACCCATATTACCTCGGAGCTGGTTACCGGGCACCGAATCGTGCGCGGTTATGGCGGTGAAGAATACGAACGTCGGCGATTTTTGGAAAGCAGCTTATATAATCGGCGGCAATCGTTAAAACTCGCCACCACAACGGCGATACACAACCCCATCATGCAATTTATTATTGCCATAGCGCTATCTTTTTTGATGTATATGGCGCTGATCTTTATGAAACAAGCCAGTGTTGGTGAATTCATCGCTTACCTAATGGCGGCAATTTTATTGCAGCGGCCAATAAGGCAATTGAGCGATGCAAACAGTGATATACAGAAGGGTATAGCCGCAGCACAAACAATATTTGAGATTTTGGATGAGCCGGGTGAATCCGATGAAGGAACTTATCGAGTCGAAAAAGCTAAAGGTGCGTTGGAATTCAAAAACCTATCATTTAATTATGCAGGAACAAAAGAGTCCGCACTGACAGATATTAGTTTCAAGGCCGAACCAGGACAAACCATCGCTCTGGTCGGTCCCTCCGGGGGGGGTAAGAGTACACTGGTGAATTTGGTGTCGCGCTTTTATGTACATGAAGCGGGTGAAATCTTGCTGGATGGTGTTGAAGTCAATACTTACCAATTGTCAAATTTGAGGAAACAACTGGCGCTGGTTACCCAGAATGTCACCCTGTTCGATGATACGATAGCCAATAATATCGCTTATGGCGCTTTAGTTACAGCCAATCGGGAGCAGATTATTGCAGCGGCGACCGATGCTTATGCCATGGAATTTATCAGTAAGATGGAGTATGGGCTGGACACGGAAATTGGCGAAAATGGCGTGAAGTTGTCGGGAGGGCAGCGTCAACGCCTTGCTTTAGCGAGGGCTTTACTTAAAGATGCACCGATTCTTATCCTTGATGAAGCGACATCGGCATTGGATACCGCGTCGGAGCGGTATATCCAGAAAGCGCTGCAAAAGGTGATGAGTAACAGGACGACGTTGGTGATTGCCCACAGGCTATCAACGATTGAAAAAGCCGACCTTATCCTGGTTATGGAGCATGGACGTATTGTTGAAAGGGGCACCCATAAAGAGTTGATAGAAAAAAATAGCGCTTATGCGCGATTACATCACCTGCAATTCGAGAAAGATACCGAACATGCCCACGAAATCGTTAATGTCACAGAGCTATGTATAAAACCCGCATGAACCAAAGGAATTAATGTGAAAGTATTGTTGTCTGTGGTCGATATAAGTCAAATTGAACAGTATCATCCAACAATTTTGATGATGAGTTTATAATGAAAAACACTAAAGGTTGTTAGGAGCAAGCCGTGCTAAGTATTATCACTGCAATTTACAATCAGAAATGTATGAATGAATTGTATTGGGAAAATTTAGCTAAGCATACGCACAGCAAATTTGAATTAATCATTGTTGACAATGGTTCGGACGATGGTAGTGTTGAATTTTTTGAATCCGTTGGGGCAAAAATTATTCGTAATGGTGTCAATTATTCTTACCCCTATTGCCAAAATCGTGGAATAGAAGTTGCCCAATATGATTGGTTCGTTTTTTTAAATAACGATATCATCGTTTCCCCTAATTGGGACAAGCACATCATAGACAATATGGATTTTAATGGCTTAGATGTTGCTGCCGCATGTGGTTTGGAGCAAGTTGAAACAAAAATTGAAACGAGAAAATTACGCCGACGTTGGAATAAAGTAAAACTGATTATCGCGCTTTTTGGACAAACTAAGCCCTTCTTGTTACTCGCACATAAGCTTATGTACCCTAATTGGGCATCGTTTTGTGGGCAACGCCATAAAAAGTTTGAGCATAAAGTGCGGCAGGGTTTTCTTGGCAACACTGTCGTCATGAAGCGTGCCGCACTGGATAAAATCGGCTTATGGGACGAGCGTCTACAAGCAGCAGATTATGACTTGTACTATCGCACTCTTGAGCGTTCTCAAAAAATAGGGGATATAAAACCGGTTCATATTTGCTTAGACACATATGTTCACCATTATATTCGTCTGACTTCAAAACAGAGTTTTCCGCCTTTTTTTGACAAGGCTAACTTAATTTCCATCGAAGACAAGTGGGGAAAAGCGAAGATGAATGAATATTTTGAGTTGATGAGCCAATAAGTAAGCCTACTAGCAACTAAAATTCGACTAAGATGTAGGGCATTGGCAACCCATAAAATCGTTTTTAGCATTAGAGCCAGATATAAAACCCGCTATCATTCATAGGAAATCATGTGAAAACATTTTTGTCTGTACTCGCCCAGCATCAAGCGGTGCTGGAACAGCTCGCAAATAATAGCAATGAGATTGAAGCGGCAGGAGCGTTGTTACTCGACACAATAAAACAAGGCGGAAAAATCCTGCTGTGCGGCAATGGTGGCAGCGCGGCGGATTGCCAGCACATTGCGGCGGAATTTGTCGTCCGTTATGAAAAAAAGCGCAAGGCATTAGCCGCTATTGCGTTAACTACAGACACCTCAATAATAACCGCTTCTGCCAACGATTTAGATTTTGATTCGGTGTTTTCTCGCCAAGTTGAGGCGTTGGGCAATCCAAATGATTGTTTGATAGCTATTTCCACATCCGGGCGTAGCGGCAACGTCATTGCTGCCGTAAAGTCAGCAAAAATCAGGGGAATGACGGTAATTGCTATGACGGGTTCCGAAGACAGCGAACTAAGCCAGTTGGCGACCATGACGATCAAAGTTCCCTCAATTGTCACCGCACGTATCCAGGAAGCCCACATCGTCATTGGACATTGGTGGTGTGCGGTCGTAGAAGAAGCGTTCAGCCAGGAGGCGCTCGGTGCTGGCGACAATACCTAATTTCTCTAAAGCCCGTGTTTTAGTTATCGGCGACGTGATGCTTGACCGTTATTGGTCAGGTAAGGCGGCGCGGATTTCACCCGAAGCACCCGTGCCTGTGGTGCATGTCAAGACCATCGAAGACCGTGTCGGTGGCGCGGGCAACGTGGCACTCAATATAGCCAAGCTAGGCGGTATGGTGACCTTATTGTGCGTTATCGGAGATGATGATGAAGGCAAGGCAATCCAAAAGTTATTGGAAGCAGCAGGTGTAGACTGCGAGTTTGTGGTTGAAAAAACCGTACGTAGTATCTGCAAGTTACGTGTAATGGCCCAACATCAACAGCTTATACGGGTCGATTTTGAAGAATCGCCGCTTAAATTTGATGAAGAAGTTTTGTTTGCACGACTGCGTACGCATTTGCCCGAAAATAATGTGCTGGTGCTTTCGGATTACGGTAAAGGTACGCTTGCTGATGCAGCAAGGCATATCCATGAGGCGAAGCAAGCAGGGCTTAAGGTCTTGGTTGACCCAAAAGGCTTGGATTATAAGCGTTATGCTCGGGCAGACATCATCACGCCCAATTTGGCAGAATTACAAGCCGTGGTAGGTGTTTGTGAAAATGAACAGGATTTGCTTGAAAAAGGGCGGGAGCTTTTAAAGCAGTATAAGTTCTCTTCGCTGTTGCTGACGCGCGGCGAAGCCGGTATGACGCTGATACAAGAGACACAAGCGCATTCATTACCCGCCCAAGCCAAGGATGTCTTTGATGTGACTGGAGCCGGGGATACCGTGATTGCCGTCATGGCGTTAGGTGTGGCTCTTAATATGCCTTTAGCTGAAGCCATGTATCTGGCAAATCTGGCAGGTGGCATTGTGGTGGGCAAGTTGGGGACATCAACTGTCTCTACATTAGAATTGTCCCGTGCCATGCACGGTGAACGCGGTTCGCAATATGGCATTGTCACGGAAGATGAATTGGTGAAACTCATCCTGCGAGCAAAAGCCCATGATGAACACATCATCATGACCAATGGCTGCTTTGATTTGTTACATGCAGGGCATGTGACTTATCTGCAACAAGCGAAAGCCTTAGGTGACCGTTTGATTGTCGCCGTCAATTCAGATGCTTCCGTTAAACAACTCAAGGGAGAAAACCGCCCAATCAATGGCCTGCACGAACGCATGACAGTCCTGGCGGCCTTGGCTTGCGTAGACTGGGTCGTCGGCTTTGAAGAAGAAACACCGGAGCGGTTGTATTGCCGATTATTGCCGGATGTCATCGTTAAAGGGGGCGATTATGCTTCCGAGCAAGTCGCCGGTGGCGATTGTGTCGTAAAAGCAGGTGGCGAGGTAAAAATTTTACAGTTCGTCGATGGGCAATCGACCACGGCGATGATTAACAAGGCGAGGGCAACGGAATGATTGTTGTAACGGGCGGTGCAGGTTTTATCGGCAGTAATTTGATAAAGGCATTAAACGGGCGGGGCGAAAACTATATATTGCTGGTAGATAATCTGGCTGATGGCCGAAAAATGCACAATATCGCCGACCTGGATATTGCCGATTACATGGACAAAACATGGTTTATAGAAAAGATCGGGACGACTGGTTTTTTAGATAACGTACAAGCAGTATTTCACCAAGGCGCGTGTTCCGCGACCACCGAATGGGATGGTCAGTATGTCATGATGAACAATTATGATTACTCTAAACGTCTCTTGCATCATTGCATCGAAAAAAATATACCGTTTATCTATGCTTCATCCGCTTCCGTTTACGGTACTGGCAAACTGGGCTTTCGAGTAGACCATAGCTGCGAACACCCCATCAATATGTATGCCTACTCAAAGTTCCAGTTTGACCAATATGTCCGGCAGATATTACCGCAATCAACAAGCCAGATAGTCGGACTGCGTTACTTTAATGTGTACGGCTCAAGAGAACAGCATAAAGGCACGATGAGCAGCACCGCGTTCCATTTTAACAACCAGATTATCGAACAGAAAAAAGCAAAGTTGTTTGAAGGCTGTGACGGTTTCGCCAATGGTGAGCAAAAGCGGGATTTTGTTTATGTAGCTGATGTGATCGATGTCAACTTGTGGTTTTTGGATCATCCAGGGCAACGTGGCATTTATAATGTAGGGACGGGCAAGGCTGAAACTTTCAATGCAGTCGCACAAGCAGTAATTGATTGGCACAGAGAAGGAAGTATTGAATATATTCCTTTCCCAGCGCATTTGCAGGGTTCATACCAGAGCTATACCCAAGCAGATATTTCCGAGCTAAGGCAAGCGGGTTATTCCAAAGAGTTTCTTGATGTTAAACAAGGCGTAGGAAGGTACTTGGATAGCTTGAATCGTAAGGGCTAATGCTGTGTCAGAGTAAGTAAATGTAGGTTGTGGGTGAGGGACGAGCCCCAACATTTACCGCTTCGATGTGTTGGAGATTCCTTAAGTCACTCCGACCTACCGCGCTGGCAATAACCGAGCAGTTTTCGTTGGATTTATCAAAACAAAGCGTTTGTTTTTTGCCCAATCATCCCAGCTTAGACAGGGCTGGCATTTTTAGTTAACTACTTGGAAATCATGAAAAATATCATCTTGTTGATTACCTGTTTCATGATGCTTGCCTGTACGCAAGGGTCTACTCCTACACCCGAAACGCTCTCGTTATCAAAGTATTCGCGTCAGGATTTATGCTGTTCTGTTACCTTGAGCCAATTGGATGCTTCCCGTTGGGAAGCCTCCGGTTGTGGTAAACGCGGGGTTTATAAGCAAGACCAAGGGGGATGACAGAGGATAGGAAACCAGGCTCGGCGGCAGACAAACTGCCCATTTGTGCCCAGTGATTGGCTTGTAGCGTGTTGCCCGATGTGATTGTTAAAGCCGGCGATTACCACCCAGAGCAAGTCGCAGGTTGCGATTACGTTATCAGGGCGGGGTGGTGAGGTTAAAATTTTACCTTTCGTGGAAGGGCAATCAACGACCACCATGATTAATAAACTCAATTCACGGTAGATGTGGATTTTTTGATACACCATCACAACTCCGAAAGTGTATCAAGCGCTTCCGAAAGCGTGGCAACCGGGTAAATTTGCAAGCCCTCAATACGTTTTTTGGGCGCATTCGCCTTGGGTATCACCGCTTTTTTGAAGCCATGTTTAACGGCATCATTTAAGCGCGATTGACCATTCGCAACTGGCCTGATTTCGCCGTTTAAACCGATTTCCCCGAAAAAGAATGCATCGTGCGGAATTATTTTATCCCTAAAACTGGAGACTATACCGACGATAATCGCCAAATCAGAACTGGTTTCCGTCACTCTAATGCCACCTACCACATTGGCATAAATTTCATCGTTAGCAGTAAAAATGCCGCCATGACGGGTCAATACAGCCAGCAACATAGCGAGGCGATTCTGGTCAAAACCTACTGCCAGCCTACGTGGATTGCCATACTGGCATTCTGTTACCAATGCTTGAATTTCCACCAGCAACGGGCGAGTCCCTTCCCATAGCACCGTCACCACGCTTCCAGGAGAAGGTTTGTCCGGCCTGTTCAAGAACATCGCCGATGGGTTTTTTACTTCTTTAAGACCAGTGCTATCCATGGCAAAAAAACCCAGTTCGCCGACACTGCCAAAGCGGTTTTTATCCGCCCTCAGCATCCTGAAACGGGCGTCATCCGTGGACGAAAGCATCACTTGGGTATCGACAATATGGCTTAAAGTCATCGGCCCAGCCAAAGATTGATCTTTGGTGACATGCCCGACCATAAAGATAGAAATGTGGTGCTTTTTTGCATATTGGGTCAGGTAACTGGCTGACTCCCTGACCTGGGAGACGGAACCCGGTGCCGACTCGACATCTTGGGTGTACACGACCTGAATGGAGTCAATCACCAAGATTTTCGGCTTTATCTCGTCAAGGACATCGCAAATCCGTTGCACCGAGGTTTCGGCTAACATCATGATTTTGTCGGCTGGCAAGCCTAAGCGATGGGCCCGTTCAGCAATTTGTTGTAAGGATTCCTCGCCGGACACATACAAAACTGAAATTCCCTGAGCAGCAATATTGGCGATGGCTTGCAATAAAATGGTACTTTTGCCTGCGCCAGGCGCTCCACCAATCAACACCACGCTACCCGTCACAATGCCGCCGCCCAGGACGCGGTCAAATTCTGAAATGCCTGTGGCAATGCGTTCAGCGTGTACCAAACTCACGTCCGACAATAATTTCACCTCGGAAACACTGCCCGCATAACCTAAAGAGCGGCTAGTACGTTCATTACTGGCTGTGCCTAACCTGACTTCTTTGATGGTATTCCATTCGCCGCAACTGGTGCATTGTCCGCCCCAACGGGGATAATCCGCCCCGCATTGCTCGCACACAAAGGCACTATGCTTTTTCTTGCTCATTGGTCAGCTAGATAATCAGTCAGTTCTGTCAGAAAACGCCAACATCAAACTGCGCCCCTGTTTTTTCAGCCAGTTCCGCCTGTTTTGGTAATCCGGCAAATGCTCGGAAACCAATGACCAGAATTGGCTGGAATGATTTTTTACCCGTATGTGGCAAAGTTCATGCACGACCACATATTCCAATACCTCTTTTGGAGCCATAATCAGCAACCAGTTGATATTGATGTCGTTATGGATACCACAACTACCCCAGCGGCTTTTTTGCGTCTTAATCGTAATCGTACGGGGGTTAAGCTGATGTTTAGCGGCATGGCTCTCGACCATTCGCTCGACTAGCTGTTTAGTTTGTTTTTTCATCCAGCGGATCAAGGCTTCCCTGATTTGATGGTTATGTTCATCAGGATTTAGGGCTTCGGGAACAAAAGCCGTATAGCCATCCGTAAATTCTATTTTGATCCGTTTTAATTTTGTTGGCATTACCGTTAACGGGTACACGTTGCCTTGGTAGATAATATTGGCTCCAGATTTATACTCAAAGGGTACAAAACCGCTTTGCTGAGGGCTTGAAGCCGCCATTTTTTTCAATGCCTGGGTAATCCACTGCTGCTTTGCCTGCACAAATTTATGCAGCTTATGCTCTGGTATTTGCAAGGGAGCGACAATTTCCACCTGACCGGGTTTGACCACAATACGCGCATTAGAAACCCGATGGCTGCGCCGAATACGGTAAGAAAAGGGTAGGTTTGTAAACACTCAGCGCTCGTGAAAGTAATTATTTGTAGCAGACAGTTTACTATATCGTTTACTAAGACCTTGGTAAATTGAGTTGAACTGCTGAATTATCTTAGCAATCGAGTGAAACTCTTGTAAGATTACCCTGTCTTACGTCCTCTTATTCACTTGTTTTAAGGAATTCACGTTTATGCGATTAAATACTGCTATTACCCGTTCAGAAGACAGCATCCTATCAACCAATAAGGTATTGAAAAATACCTACCTGCTGTTGTCCATGACCCTGTTGTTCAGCGCCATGACGGCAGGGGCTTCCATGTATTTCAACCTGCCCCCTCTTGGCATGATTGTGACCATGGTCGGTTATTTTGGTTTGTTGTTTTTGACTACCAAATTTAGTGACCGCAGTTTGGGCCTAGTTTTTGTTTTTGCATTGACCGGATTCATGGGACTGACCCTTGGGCCTATCATCAGCATGTACACCCAGGCTTTCAGCAACGGTAATGAACTGGTCATGACTGCATTAGGTGGCACTGGCGCTATCTTTCTGGGGCTTTCCGGTTATGCACTGACCACCCGCAAAGACTTTAGTTTTATGGCGGGTTTCCTGATGGTCGGCATCCTGGTGGCATTTCTGGCTGGGATCGGTGCTGTGGTGTTTGCCATTCCTGCTTTGTCACTGGCGGTTTCAGCCATGTTCATCTTGCTGATGTCGGGCATGATTTTGTACCAAACCAGTGAAATCGTCCACGGCGGTGAAACTAACTACATATTGGCAACGGTTTCCTTGTACGTTTCCATCTACAACCTGTTCCTGAGTTTGCTGCAAATTCTTGGTGTGTTTGGTGGTGAGGACTAAATCGCTTTCGTTATCAATAAAAAGCCCGGTTGTTGCTGGGCTTTTTTGTGTGTTACTGCTTTACGGCTGCCAAGCCGCAACGCCGGAAGACGTAACAACAAAATTCTGGCAAGCGCTGGCACAAGGCCAAATAGAAAACGCTAAAAATCAGGCCACACTAAGCTGCCAGCATTTAGTCAACCTTCGGGATATTGATAAACATTCCGTTATTAAAATAGGCGAAGTGGTTGCCGATGACCTTAATGCCTCTGTTGAAACTACTATTTCTCGAACAAACAAGCCGGTCACTTTTAACACGGTTCTGGTGAAAGAAAAAGACAGTTGGAAAGTTGATTACCAACAAACCCAAATCAATATATCTATGATCCCGTGGGATGGCGTGGTGAAAAGCCTGCAAAACCTGGGCGACGCATTCACTAAGCAACTGGAACAATCTGTACCTATTATTGAAAAAGAAATGGAATCGCTAGGCAACGATTTGAAAGATCAAATCGATGAATTTGGTCGCTCTCTGGAAAAACCAAAAGATTCTGGCAAGCCTGAATCTCATCCCAATACCATTTAGTCAGCTTTTGGCATATTACAGGAATTGCCATTCCTCAAACCGAGCCGCTTGACCCGCATAACAGCCATCGAAATCCAATAAATTCCAAACCACAGCATTTTTAATCAAAAACCTGCGACCCGATTTTGCTATGCGAATACCTTGATAACAATCTAGGTAACCTTTTTGGCTAACTTCTGCCAGTAGCTTATCCCGCTCGAGTTGATGTATAGGTTCTGCTGATAACCTGGAAGGCAGATGTGTAAACTCTTCCCAACTAAATCCGAATAATGCCAGGGCTTTTAGATTGGCATAATTAAACACCGGATCAGCATCTGTATTATGGGAAACAACGACAAAAGGCGCGTAAAACAAGGCTTTTGCTAATGGTTCATGAGCTTGATTTACTGTAATTAGCCCCTTTCCCAGTAACTCCAGGTAACTGTTGCTCATCAGGGCAACATGCTCACTAAGGAAATTGTTGTCTTCAGCAGGATAATTCATTTCAATTGGCATCATTCATAGTCGAGAAGCGGTGCAAAGCTTTGTTTTATCAACAGGCATCTCCTTGTTCAGCAAAATTTGCCAGGCTCTTTCAGTCATTTCTTTCAATGTCTCGATCATCTGTGTAACAATTTGCCAACTCAGCCCTGAGCTTTATTAGCAAATGTTTAACCCATCTGACGAACACGGACAATTTGTTACGCTATTAGCCCATGATAGTTGCCCTGCATTGCAGGTTTTGCAATTGCCGGATATTAACGGCAATAGATTCGTCAAGACTAGCACGCAGCACGAAACATCCACAGCAATTGCCAGTAAGCTATTTAACCTTATCATTATCGACCTGAATTTAAACGGTTTCGGACTCGTTTCCGTCGCAAAAAGTACAGGCTGTATTAACTACGATACGCCAATCATCGCACTGCTTGATAAAGTGGATGCCAGTCAAAGAAGATATCTTGTTGCCGCCGGTTTTGATGACTGCCTGTTAAAACCCCTGACCGCCGACAATCTGGATGAGGTCATTAAGCTATGGCGCGGAAATGATGTGTTAGCGTCATCGTTCAATGCTACCCAAATCCTGTTGGCTAAATGCAAGAACAACCATGACCTGGTCTTGGCTCTTTACAAGAGGTTCTTCGAAGAATTACCGCTGCAAATTAGCTGTATTGAAGAAGCGCTTAAAGCCGGACAGTACAACCTTGCCTTTGACGCAACCCACAAGCTCAATGGGGCCGCGATAATTTGTTGTCTGCGACATATTGAAGAACCTGCAACTGCATTGGAAAAATGCTTAATCCAGAAAAAACATGATCTCACTGAAGGGTATTTTTCTATATTACAGCAAAGAATTAACACGTTCATCAATCATCGCCAGTCCATCCTGGACTATTTGGATAAGTGCTGATGGACAAGCAATAAAAAAGCCCTTAGTGGGCTTTTTTATGACAAAAGACTAACAAGTTCATCCTAAACTCAAATCATCCAGAAGCTCTTGGGCGGTTTTCTTTTGTTTCGCAGATCCCTTTTCTAGTACCTGCTCAATGATCTCTTTAGCAGAATCCGCATCACCCATGTCTATATAGGCTTTTGCCAAGTCCAGTTTTGTCTCTAATTCGTCCATATCAGTCAAGTCAGATACCATAAAGCCTTGGTCTTGACTGGCTAGTTTGTCGGAACCTGTTTGTGGCGGGTCTAAATCGAAGCTAAAGTCGATCGTGTCATTGCCGAATGTATCTGTCTCAGGAAGATCATCAATCGCAAAATCAATCATTTGATTAGTGTCCCAAGTTTCATTGACTTGAGCCGCCTCGGTTTTGACAGGTTTGGGGCTTTCCGGCTTATCCATGTTGAAATCGAATTCATACGATTCAAATTCGTCTTTGTTACCCGAATCATCTAACTGGTGATTTGGTGCATCACTACCGAAAGCATTAGCGTCTGTAGGGGGAGTTTTTACAGCTTCCGTTTTTTTGGTGGCTTCTGGGTATGGGCCAAGGTCAAAATCAATCGTTTCATTGTCCTGCTGTCCGCCAAGATCGTCTTCAAATAAGGCAAGATCAATATCGGGTTCATCACTTTTACTTTCGGCTTTAGCTATTTCAGCAATAGGCTCATCTTCTTGATGTTGGACTGGCGGTTCTTGGGATGGGGCATCAAGGAGTGATTGTTCAGAGTCAATGTCAGTAATTTCAAAGGTAGCGGCACCTAGATGTTCGGTTCCCTTTATCGACAACGCTGTGTCGAGGTCATCAAACGGGCTGAACAGGACATTTTCTACAATCGTTTCTGTAGCAAATACTGCTGCATTACTCGAAGTCGAAAACAATTCAGAATCGGGACAAACGTCCTTACTCAGTTCAACCACTTGCTTCCAAAATTCCTTGTCCTCTTTTTTCCCTGCCGCAACTAACTCCGTCACATAGGCTTCAAACGCATCTTTACTTGCGCTAGCGTGAAAAATTTCGAGCAACTTTAATTTGCACTCGTCCCGGTCTGGAAAGTCCTTGATGGCTTGTCTGATTAAGTCTTCTGCTTGTTGATAACGGCCATAAGCCAAGTAAACATCAGCTTCCGCAACGGGGTCAATATCACCATGATCGACATTAAATGATTCGAACGATTCAAAATCGCTGGCCTTGAATTCATTCAGGAAAGAACTCTCACCCGAAATCGCCCCAGACGCATTTTTCCGGGCAGCGGCAGCAGAAGAAAACAACCCTGTTGAATCACTGTTCCGCATGGTGCTGTAATTTCTAAACATGCTTTCGGCATCGGTTTCTTCGATAGCTTTCTTTTTTCGCCACCATAACCAGCCAAACAAAGACAGGACGGTTGTGCCAATACCGCCAATTATCCATAACAGCGACGAATCTGACTCTTCAGCGACTGGCGCAGGGGGTTGCACAACTGGTTTAACAATCGGCTTCACAGGGGCGACGGGTTGAACTGGTTTAACGGGTGGTGGAACTGCCTGAACTGGCTGCTCAGGAGTAACTGGCGTTAACTGCCCTGGTTTGGCTTGAGCTGGCACAGGAGATGGAGGCGTGGCCTGTGCTGGCGGCGATTGAGTTGTCGTCTGGGCAGGATTTTGTAATTCTGCAAGCTGCTTGTCTTTTAAGGCGATCAGTTCTTGCATCATTGCCATCTGCTTTTCAAGCGCGGCCATTTTGCTTCGTAAGGCATCGTCGACAGGTGCAGATGCTGCTTTTGTGCTGGTTTTAGCGTTATCGGCTTGCTGTTGCCCATCAGGGGATGCTGTATTGCTAGTACCTGATGCTTGCTCACTAGACGGAGAAACCGCCTCGTTTTGGCCAACTGTAGCCTCTGTTGGCGCAACCAGCTTTAACTGGTTATCAATCTCATCTTCTTTTGCAAACTGTGTTTCTCCGGCAGGAATGCCTGAACGGTTGTTATTCCAAGCATCGTTTTGCCGTCCAAATTCGGCCAAGGCTTCCTGGCGAGAAGTCTGTTGAACTGCGTCTTTATCGGGGACTCTGAGTGTCTTACCTGCCGATAATGCGTTTACATTCTGTTGAAAAAAAGCGTGCGGGTTTTTTTCATACAGCGCGATCATCATCTGCTCTACAGAAACCCCAGCACCTCGCGCCCGTTCAGCCACATTCCATAAAGTATCGATCCTTCTGGTGGCAATTTGCCCACCATAACTACCCGCCGAGCTGTGCCGTGGTTTGGCAGCATGCCTGACTCGACGTTGTCGTGGTGCATACTCTTGTTGCTGGGGTGGATAGTTTTCGTATTTCG
>Ga0302321_100001460_pt1 | contig 20208 bp, 16 predicted proteins | sample Fen_T0_1_FD_202505 | JGI IMG/M metagenome (GOLD analysis project Ga0302321, IMG submission 202505) | Peat permafrost microbial communities from Stordalen Mire near Abisko, Sweden - Fen_T0_1 | ecosystem: Environmental > Terrestrial > Soil > Wetlands > Permafrost | place: Sweden: Abisko...
CGTACTTCGCGGAGGTCGCCGCGGCGATCCGGAGCGGCCTCTTCGACACGCTCGGCCACATGGACATGTGCAAGCGCTGGCTGGTGCCGTGGTTCCGGGCGGCGGACTTCGCGGCCGCGCCTGAGCTATACGAGCCGCTCCTGGTCGCACTCGTGGAGAGCGGCACGGCTCTCGAGGTGAACGCGTCGGGGCTGCGCCATCCGACCGGGGAAACGTATCCGGGGCCGTGGGTCGTGGCCCGGTTCCGCGAGCTGGGCGGGCAGCGGGTAACGGTCGGCTCGGACTCGCATCTGCCGAACTGCTTCGCGTTCGGGCTGGAGGAAGCTTGCGAGATCGTGGCCGCCGCGGGCTTCGACCGGCTGACACTCGAACGGGCCGTGGACCGCGGCGACCTCGTCCTGCCGAAACGGTTCCGGCGGTAGGTCCGCGGAGCTGACGTCTGGCCGACACCGCGCCATAGACGGCGCCGGTAACCTCTTCCGATGGAACTGATCGTCATCGGGGCAGGCCCCGCCTACACCGACCGCCGAGGTGCCACTGGGGCGAGCTACCTGGTGCGCGCTGGGGGCGCGGGCGGAGGCGCGGGCGGCGCGGCGCTGCTCCTGGACCTGGGGCAGGGCTCGTTTTCCAACCTCGCGTCGACCATCGAACCCAGCGAACTGACGGCGATCATCGTGAGCCACCTGCATCCGGACCACTTCGTGGACCTGGTGCCGCTCCGCCACTATCTCCGATACGAGTTCGACCCGCCGCGGCGCGCCAGGGTTTTCGGTCCGGCCGGCCTCGGAGATAGGCTGGACCTGCTCCACGCCCACCCAGGGTTTGCCGCCGCATCGCTTGACGTCGCGACGCTGGCGCCGGGCGTGCAGCGAATCGGGCCGTTCGAGGTAGAGGCTCGGCGCGTCGCGCACACCGAGGAGAGCTACGCCTTCCGGGTTTCGCTGGCGGGGGCGGCGGCGCGGGCCGGCAATAGCGCGCCCAATAACCCGGGCCTCGTCTACTCCGGCGACTGCGGCCGCGCCGACGACCTCATTCCGCTGATCCGACCGGGCGACACGCTGCTTTCCGAAGCTTCGTTCGGGGCGGGCAGGGTCCCTGCCGGCGCCGAGCACCTCACGGCCGCCGACGCCGGTCGCGCCGCCACGGCCGGCCGCGCCGCCCGCCTGCTGCTGACCCATATCCAGATGGGCTATTCGCGCGCCGACGCCCTCGCCGCAGCCCAGGCCGCCTTCTCCGGTTCCGTCCAGGTTGTCACGGAGGGCGACCGTTTCGAGGTCTGAGCCCACCATCCCGCCGTTGGGCCTCGTCCCGGCCACGCCAGGTGGGCCCCGAATGGCCGATCTGGTCATTTGCTAACCCGGGTAGCAGCGGGGCGACAGCCGGGGTCGGAATCGGCCGGTGGCCCGAGCGGGGCTCTGGAAACCGGCGATTTCACGCTCGGCCGGTACGTCGCGGTCTCAATCAGACCTCCGCGAGCCCGTCTCGCGACCCGCAAGTTGGCCTCCTGCTACGCCCATTTGAATCTGACCAGATTCCTCCGGACTGCCTGGCCGGCAGCGGCTCCGCGCCCACCCGGCGCGACGACACTCGCCGCTTGGGCGCTCGGGCGCTACTTTCGATCCGGCGGCCCGAGCCGAACCCCCAGCAACCCCCCCCCGCCGAAGGAGCCCTGCGATGAGCGAACACGAGCATGAAGCGTGGCTGCCCGGCGTCGGGTCGGTGCTCGACATCGGGGGAGACATCGGGGCGCTGGTCCTCTATACCGATGAGCGTTTCCGCGGCCGCGAGATAGAGATCAGCCGGGTCGGCGACGAATCGCGCCGCGTCCACACGGCCATTCACGAGCGCAAGGTCGGCGGGCAGCTCGTGTTCGCGGGCGTGTATCCGGATCTGCCGGAGGGCACCTATCGGATCTGGACGGACGACCCGTCACTGCCCGATCGGGTCACGGTCGTCGGCGGCCAGGTATCCGAGCTGGACTGGCGCGCCGCGAGCCGCTGATTGGTCGGGCTCTTGCGGCCGGGGGGCGGTGAGCCGGCGCGCCGAGGAGCAAGGCCTCCGAGGAGCCAGACCGCCGCCCGGGCATGAAATCGGGCCGAGCGCCGAAGGGATTTCCAGCGCCCGGCCCGAGTATCGACTGAGTGGCTAGAGGGAGACGTCGAAGCCGGACTTCGGCACTCCCAGGTATGGGAACGTGGAGATGTACCGCCCGCTCCCGGGCCCCGTGCCGTCCCGCACGGCCGAAGCCGCGCCGTCGGGCGTGAACGTCGGGTCGACCAGCGGGATCGTGACCCCGGCGATCGCCCGGATCTCGATCGTGACCGCGTCGTCGAAGACGCGGCGTCCGTTCGGGAATCCGGCCAGGTCGCCGCCGAGGATGCCGAGAGGGTTCGGCGATCCGGCCGGCGGTACGGCCATGTTCAGGCGGAGAAGGTCGGCCGCGTTGGCGCTGGTGAGGTTCTGGAAGCCGCCGACGACGCCGGTCGGAATGCCGGTCATCAGGATCGCGGCCAGGTCCGCGCGCGGCTTCGAGTAGGCCGCGAGGTGAGGGAACACGCCCGGGTAGAGCACCGGCAGCAGCCCGGCAAGCTCGGGGTGCTGGACCGATCCGAGGAACATCGCGTCCGCCGACGGCGGCAGCGAGTTCCACTTGTCCTTCATGCTCATCGGGATGATGACTTCGTTGATGAGCGGATTGCCCAGGCGGGAGACCTGAATCCAGGGCCCCGACTCGGCCTCGCCCGCGCCGACCAGGATTCGCGCCTTGCGGCGGCTGGCCGACGCGTACACGCCGATGACCGAGCGCGGATCGGCGACGCTCGTGGGCGAGGACCCATCACGCGTCAATTGCTTCTTGGGAATCTGGATCGCGATCGTGTGGACGCTCAGGTCCTTCGTCGCATCGACGCCCGGTGCGGCCGCTAAAGGGATGAGGTGCAGGTTCTGGAAGGGCCGCAGGTCGCCGAGATCGAATATCGATCCGAGGTCGACGAAGAAGCCTTCCCGCCGCTGGCCCGCGAAGACCTTGATCCCGCCCGGCAGGGTGTGCACCGCCGCCGCCGCGAGAGCGCCGTAGTTGGGCGTCGAGCGCGGCCCGATGTTCACCGGAGGGCAGGACAACCCGGTGCCGAGGACTTCGGGCTTGTGCCCCTCGCGGACTCGCGTGACCGAGAACGTCTGGACGCGGTTCCAGTTCGGACTGGTCAGGGATGCGATCGGCCCGGTGTTGTAGAGGAAGGTATGGGGGTTGTGGACGGTCGTGCGGAACTGGAACTGGTACGTGACGTCGTCGTCGTTGTCGCCGTCGTTGTCGACGTGGATCTGGTACAAGACGTCGTTGCCGAATTCGTAGAAGTTGGGGCCGCCGGCCGGACCTTCGAGCGGGATGTAGTTGGCGATGAGGGTGACCGTGTCGGGCTTGTCCGGGCTGACGAAAGCGTAAAGGTCGGTGTTGTCGGCGACCGGATCCTGTGAGATCGAGGGAGCCTCGCGATGAGACGACATCGCTACTCCTCCCCGTTAGCCTGGCGGGCGACCGCGAGCAGGCGGCCGACCAGCTGGGGATCGCGATGAAGGACCTCGCGGGTGCCGACCATGATCGCGACATCGCCGGTGGAAGCGTCGGCGACGTGGACCACGACGTCCTCGCCGAGAGCCGCCAGATCGGGCGCGACTCCTGCGGCGGCAACGCTCTGCAGCGAAACGAGCTTGTCGAGGCCGCTCAGCGCTGCCACGCCGGCCACGATACCTATCGAGCCGGTCTTGAGTATTTCGCGACGAGACATTTCAGCCATTGAATCTCCTCGGGGGGACGCTCTCGGATGCCGCCGCGTCGCGACGGCCGAACCAGAGGCTTGGCGTATGGCACCTCCACATTCGCCGGCAGCGGGATAGAGGCTGCCGACCGGCCTACGGAGATCGCCGCTTTCCAGATCAACCGCGGCGATTTGCGGCGTGGGCGTCCGGGCACGGTCTCGTCGGCCGGGACGCATCCCGGAGGTGCGCTAGATTGGCGGGGAGGAGCCAGGCGAGCCCAAGCGTTGATCTGTTACCGCCCTGGTGCCGTATGCCCTGATGACGAGCGCCAACGATCGCGTGCCGCCCGTAGCGAGAGCGGCCGACAGCGAGTCCGAGCTCCTGCGGCGAATCGCGTCCGCGGATCTTGTCGCGTTCGAAGCCCTCTACGACATGTATGGATCTGTGGCATATGGCGTCGCGCTCAGGATTACCTACGACGAGGCACTCGCCCAGGACGTCGTCCAGGACACGTTCCTGTCGGTCTGGCGCCACGCGGCCCGGTTCGATCCGGCACGTGGCAGCGTGAAGACCTGGCTGCTCGCGATCGTCCATCACCGTGCGGTCGACCAGGTGCGGGGCCGTCGCGAGACCGTGGTCCTGCCGGATCCCGACGACGATCTCCCGGGCCCGCTGACCTTGCCCGATGTGTGGGGCGACGTCGTGGCTCGGTTCGACGCGGAGAAGGTTCGAGCTGCATTCGCCCGGTTGTCCGAGCCCCAGCGCGAGGTCTTGAGGCTCGCTTACTACGAAGGGCTGACCCACGAGGAGATCGCCGTTCGAATGGGCTCGCCGCTCGGAACGGTCAAAAGCCGAACTCGGCTCGGACTGCTGGGTCTGCGCCGGCAACTGTCGGATGGCACCGATGATCGGGACGGCGACGAGCTGCCGGACGGGCGGCAGGATGGCGATGCTTCCGGTTCATTCGGGCCGGCGCGTCGAACGCAGGCGGAGGGGGATCAATGACCGCCTTGACGTGCGACCAGGTCCGAGACCTCGCCGCCGAATACGTTCTGGACGGGCTGAGCCCATCGGTTCGGGCCGCCGTCAGTGACCACCTCGCCGGCCACCCAGACGGACACCCCGAGTTCGCCGAGCTCGGTGGCATCGCGCCTGCACTCGCCTTTCTGACGGACCCGGTGGCTCCACCGGCCGCGCTCAAGTCCCGGCTGCTCGCCGCGGCCGCCGCGACGCCACAGGCGGTTGCCGCAGCAACGCCGGCGCCGACTGTCTCGGCCGCGGCTGCCGGCGGCGCGGCGGCATCCGGCGGCGCGGCGGCATCCGGCGGCGCGGCGGCGCCTGGTGGTGCGGCCCGCGACATTCCGCCGTGGCCGGGCTCAACGGCCAGGGTTTGGAGCCGCCGCGGCACAATCGCCCGGTGGGCTTTCACGGCGGCGGCGGTCGTCTCGATTGTTGCCCTGCTCGTCGCAAACCTGTCGCTGCAGGACCAGGTTTCGCACTCCGATCAGTTCAACGCGAGGCTGGATCGGGCGCTCACGCTGGCGGCCGCGCCCGGCAGCCGCGTCGCGGTAATCGGGGCACCCGGCACGGCCGGGGCAGGCACGAGCTCGGGCGTCCTGTCCGGGCCAAGCGGACTGGCGGTCATTCCACGAAACGGCCCGGCGCTCCTGATCATGCAGGGCCTAGATGCCACCGACGGCGGCAAGGTCTATGAGGCCTGGGCCATTGTCGGCAAGCAGGCGCCGGCACCGATCGGATCCTTCGGCGTCGGCGGGGACGGTTTCGGTTGGCTCGCCGAGTTGACGGTGCCTTTGGGCGAGGGTGTAACCATTGCCTTGACCCGAGAACCGGGCCCGGGCGCGACCACGCCCACTCTGCCGATCGTGGCCCTCGGGACGGCTGCTCCCTCGTCGTAGGCGGGTCTACCGCGGCGCCAGGATCGCGAGCATCTAGGCGGCCGCTCGCTCGCCGGCCAATCTCGCCGCGCAGGCGAGGATGAGTCGTCGCCCATACGCTGACACGGCGGCGAGACTCGTTCAAGATTGACCTTGCGAATGTTGACCCGCTCGCCAGAGCTCACTAGGGAGAACGCGCCATGGCTGACACCGCAGCGACCGGCAAAGGACCGCTCAGCGCCGAAGAGCTCCGGCTGATCGACGCTTACTGGCGGGCGGCCAACTACCTATCGGTCGGCCAGATCTACCTGCTCGACAACCCGCTGCTGCGCCGGCCCCTCCAGGCCACGGACGTCAAGCCGCGGCTGCTCGGCCACTGGGGAACGACGCCCGGCCTCAACTTGATCTACGCCCACATGAACCGCGAGATCAAGGCCCGCGACCTGAACTGCATCTACATCATCGGCCCCGGGCACGGTGGCCCCGGCATCGTGGCGAACACGTACCTCGAGGGCAGCTACACGAAGTTCTACCCGAGCATCACCCAGGACGAGGACGGCATCCGCAAGCTGTTCCGCCAGTTCTCCTTCCCGGGCGGCATTCCCAGCCACGTCGCGCCCGAGACCCCGGGCTCGATTCATGAGGGCGGCGAGCTCGGCTATTCGCTCTCACATGCCTATGGGGCAGCCTTCGACAACCCCGATCTGCTGGTCTGCTGCGTAGTCGGCGACGGCGAGGCCGAGACGGGCCCGCTCGCGACCGGCTGGCATTCGAACAAGTTCCTCGATCCCAAGGGCGACGGCGCCGTCCTCCCTATCCTGCATCTCAACGGCTACAAGATCGCCAATCCCACGGTCCTGGCCCGCATCCCCGAAAGCGAGCTGCGCGACCTGATGATCGGCTACGGCTACAAGCCGTACTTCGTCACCGGCGACGATCCGGCCCTGGTCCATCAGCAGCTGGCCGCGACCCTGGACACGGCGCTCGACGAGATCCGTGACATCCAGAAGGCCGCCCGATCGGGCAAGGCCAAGGGGCGCCCCGCCTGGCCGATGATCGTCCTCCGGACGCCAAAGGGCTGGACCGGCCCCAAGGTCGTCGACGGCAAGCAAGTCGAGGGCACGTGGCGCTCCCACCAGGTGCCGCTTGCGGAGACCCGAACCAATGCCGCCCATCGAGCCCAACTCGAAGCATGGATGCGGAGCTACAAACCCGAGGAACTATTCGACGCCAAAGGCGCATTCCTGCCCGAGCTGGCTGCGCTGGCTCCGAAGGGCGAGCGGCGCATGGGCGCGAACCCGCACGCCAACGGCGGCCTGCTCCTGCGCGAGCTGATCATGCCGGACTTCCGCGACTACGCCGTCGAGGTCAAGAAGCCGGGTGCCTCGAACAGCGAGGCGACCTATGTCGCAGGCACATTCGTCCGCGACGTGATGGCCAAGAATGTCGACAACTTCCGGATGTTCGGCCCCGACGAGACCGCGTCCAACCGCTTCCAGGCGATCTTCGAGGTGACGGGCAAGGCCTGGGACGCCGAAGTGATCCCCGAGGACGCCAAGGACAACGTTCTCTCGACCGACGGCCGGGTGATGGAGGTCCTCTCGGAGCACCAGTGCGAGGGTTGGCTCGAGGGCTACCTGCTCACCGGCCGGCACGGCATGTTCAACTGCTACGAAGCCTTCATCCACATCATCGACTCGATGTTCAACCAGCACGCCAAGTGGCTCAAGGTGACGCGCGACATTCCGTGGCGCCGCCCGATCGCCTCTCTCAACTACGTGCTGAGTTCGCTGGTCTGGCGCCAGGACCACAACGGGTTCACTCACCAGGACCCGGGCTTCATCGATCTCGTCGTCAACAAGAAGGCCGAGATCATTCGGGTGTACCTGCCGCCGGATGCCAACACGATGCTTTCGGTGACCGACCATTGCCTGCGCAGCCGGAACTACGTCAACGTCATCGTCGCAGGCAAGCAGCCCTCGCCGAACTGGCTGACGATGGATCAGGCCATCCTGCACTGCACCCGCGGCATCGGCATCTGGGATTGGGCGAGCAACGACCAGGGCGGAGAGCCGGACGTCGTCATGGCCTGCTGCGGCGACATCCCGACGCTCGAGACCCTTGCGGCCGTGGATCTGATGCGCCGGTACCTGCCCGACGTCAAGGTCCGCCTCGTCAACGTGGTGGACCTGATGCGGTTGCAGCCCGAATCCGAACATCCGCACGGCATGCCGGACAAGGAGTTCGACTCGCTCTTCACCGCGGACAAGCCGATCGTCTTCGCCTATCACGGCTACCCGTGGCTCATCCACCGCCTCACATACCGGCGCAACGGCCACGACAACCTTCACGTCCGCGGTTACAAGGAAGAGGGAACGACCACCACTCCGTTCGACATGGTCATGCTCAACGACCTGGACCGGTATCACCTCGTGATCGACGCCATTGACCGCATCCCGGGGCTCGGCTCGAAGGCCGCCCACGTCCGCCAGCTCATGGAGGACAAGCGCACCGAAGCTCGGGCCTACACCCGCGCCGAGGGCGAGGACGCGCCCGAGATCCGCGACTGGGTCTGGCCGGCGTAGGCCGACCGCAAGAGAGGCCCGTCGCGGCGAGGCGCCGGGCCTCTTCGTTTCGCGGCGGCTCGCCAGTTGCCTTTATAGATCGTCGACGGGCGCAGGTCCGTCGAGCCAGTTCAACTCGCTGTCGGCCATGAACTGCACGGGCCAGAAGACGCCCGACGAATCCCACTCTCGGAATCCTTTGACCAGCTCGTAGAAACGGCCTATGGCCTCGGCGGAAGGGTCGGCGTAGAGCGCGAGAATGGCGGGCATCAAGCCGGCCGGCTTGTCGTGGGCGCCTTCGAGGACCCTCAGGAACCACTTGTGGTACGGGTAGAGCAGCTCGTTGTGGGCCAGGATCAGGCGCCCGCCGAACAGCACCAGCTTGTCGACGGACATGCCGAGCAGGTACGGGTTTTCGTGTTTGAGCGCTTCGGAGGCGTACCAGTTCCAGGCCTCGAGTTGCGCGGCGAAGCGCATCATGCGCTCGGCCTTGGCCTCCACCGGATATCGGACAATCCGCGTGAGCATCGCTTCCAGGCCGTCCAGCCGCGAGAACAGCACGCGCGAATCCTGGAGAGCGAAGCGCGCAGGTTCGCTGCCCTTCTCCGCAATCGCGCGCAACGTGGCCTCGGTGAGGTATTTGCCGTCCACGTATGTGGTCGGGGTAACGCACAAGTCGCTGCTGACGTAGACGAGTTTGCCCAGCCGGCTTCTCGCCGCGTGGCTCTCGTCGGAGATGACGAACATCACGTCGACGTCGGAGTCGGGCCGCTCGAAACCGTGCGCCACGGAACCGCCCAGCAGCAACGCCTCCACTTCGGCATCGGCTTGGAAATGCTCGACCACTCTCTGGATCGTCTCGGCGTGGTGGGGGTACACAGTGGACCTCTGAGTTTCAGTGGGCCGCCGGATCGTACATTCCGGCCCGAGATCTGGCGCGGCGCTTCTGCCGTCATCGGACGGCGCGCCGCCCGCCTCGCGCCACGGAACTGCGTTGGGCTCGCTACCATGCGCTCATGACCCCTGATCCTGCCGCCAGCTTGCGGACCCAGGTCCGCGAGGCCATCGAAGCCGCCCGCCAGCGCGTGAGGGCGGAACTTCCGTCGCCCGAGGAGCCTCTCGACGTTCCGTCCGAAATCGAGCGTCCCGCCGATCCGACGCGTGGCGACTTCGCGACCACCGTCGCGCTCAAGCTGGCCCGGCCCCTCCGCCGCCCGCCGTTGGAGATAGCGAAGGCCATCGCCGGCCACGTCGTGACCACCGCCGCCGATCCCGAGTCGCCGATCGCATCGGTCGAGGTCGCGCCGCCGGGCTTCCTCAACGTGCGCCTGTCGGACCATGCCCTCGCCGCGGCCACCGTCCGGATCCTCCGCGACCCCGCGACCTGGGGCCGGGTCGCGGCCGCCCATCCGGAGCACGTCAACGTCGAGTTCGTTTCGGCCAACCCGACCGGGCCGCTCCACATCGGCAACGCCCGAGGCGCGTTCACGGGCGATCTCCTGTGTCGCGTCCTGACGGCCGCCGGCCACCAGGTCGAGCGCGAGTACTACTTCAACGACTTCGGTAGCCAGGTCAAGAACCTCGGCGCGTCGGTCGTAGCCATTCGCGAAGGCTGCGAGCTGCCCGAGGACGGCTACCACGGCGACTACGTCTACGACATGGCGAAGGAACTGCCTCCCGAAATCCTGACTGCCGCCGAGAAGTCGGGCGAAGACCCCGCCTGGGCGGTCGGCCGGTGGGCGTCCGAGCGCGTCCGGTTGGGCATCGAGGCCAGCCTCGAGCACCTCGGCTGCCATTTCGACGTCTGGCGCTCCGAGAGCACGCTCCATAACGACGGCTGGGTCGCCAAGGCGATCGACGGCTTGCGAGCTGCCGGCGACGTTTATGAGGAGGACGGCGCGGTCGTCTTCCGATCGACCAAGTACGGCGACGACAAGGATCGAGTGATCCTCCGCTCGACCGACGACGCCGCACCCACCTACTTCGCGGCCGATATCGGATACCTGCTCGAGAAGTTCAGCCGCGGCTACCAGCGCATCGTGTTCATCTGGGGTGAGGACCATCACGGTTATGTCGCCCGGGTCAAGGCCGCGGCTCAGTCGCTCGGCTTCGACCGCGACAAGGTCCAGATGATTCTCACGGCGTGGGTCCGCTTCGTGCGGGACGGCAAGGAAGTCCCGATGTCGAAGCGCACCGGCGAGTTCATCACCCTCGACGAGCTGCTCGCCGAGATCGGGGTCGACGCTGCGCGCTGGTTCTTCGCGTCACGCGCCTCTTCCAGCGGCATCGACTTCGACATCGAGCTGGCCAAGAAGCAGTCGAACGAGAACCCCGTCTACTACGTCCAGTACGCCCACGCTCGAATCGCCTCGATATTGCGTAAGGCGGCCGATGCGGGGATGAAGGCGCCGGCGGCCGACGATCCGCGCCTCGCCGGCCTGCTCGCCGGGATCCTATCCGGGGAGCCCGAGGCACAGCTCGTGCGCCAGATCGTGCGCCTGCCCGACGTCGTCGAGGACGCGGCCGCGAGCGAGGAAACGCACACCGTCACGGCCTATGCCACGGAGCTGGCGACGACGTTCCACGCCTTTTACCGCGACGCGCGGGTAGTGGACGCCGACGAGCCGGAGCGATCGGCGGCGCGCCTCGCGCTGGTCGCCGCCACTCAGACGACCCTCGCCAACGCTCTGGGCCTGCTCGGAATCGGCGCCCCCGAAGCGATGTAGCGCCGCGCTGGGAGTGGCGCCGCCGACCTGCGCCGCCGGCCCTACTCCCCCACCTTGCAGGTGGCGAACGCTCCCATAGTCGCCTGGTCCGAGGCGATCACGATGTCGGCGTGGACGGCATCGCCGCAGATCGATGAGGGCGCGGTAAGCCCGTCGAGCGTCCTGGTCGCAGCGGCGGCGAAATCGGTGCGTCCCGCCGCGCTGCGCCATTGCGTCCGCAGCACGACGGCCCACGTTCCGGCGGGGCCTTCGTAAAGCCCGATCCGGTCGCCCGCCCAGGTGGAGGCGGCGGCGTCCGCGGCAGTCTTTTGATCGGCCGTCGGGTGCTCGCCCTCGAGCCACACGCGCAGCTGCAACTCGCCCATGGTGTCCTGCATCGACAGCTTCCAGCCCGTGCCGGCCGCCGCAGGAACGGCGGAGAGCGTCAGCCCGACCGGGTTGACTCCCTTCCCATACAAGTCGGGATGGAGGATCTGGGAGGTCGAACTGGGCGGCTTGGCGTAGAGCTTGTCGACCGACGTCCACCCGCCCTGCGCATAGATGCCCTGGACGAAGGCGAGCCCGTTTATGTAGGGAAACAACAAGTCTTCGCGCAGAACCGCCGGCGCCTTGTTGAGTTGGTCGGTCTGGGTCCCCGACCCGGAGGAAAGAATGGCCGAACCCAGGTCCAACGCCGACATGTGAGCGGTAGCCCATTGGTACATCGAGAGCGTGGCATCGCCCTCGGGCAGTGCCGTGTGCGCCAGATCGCGGTCGCCCTGGTCGACCGTGTCGATCGCGAGCTTGCCGAGGCCGAAGTTCTGGTCCTGAAGCGCATGAGTGAACTCATGGGAGAAGGTCAGCTTCTGCTCGGCGCCGACCGCGCCCGATTGCGAAAGCAGGTAGAGCTGCTTCGTATCGGGGTCGTAGAAGCCGATCGCCTGACCCGATGTCAGATCGAGCTCGAGTTGCTCGAGCGAGGCACCCGCGGGAAGCAGGCCCATGTGAGCGAAGAGCCGGCTCTGAGCGGCGAGCGCGGCGTGATCGACGCCGGTTTCGGTGGCCTTCGTGACCCAGTCGCGAACGCCCTTCTCATCGAGCAGCACGGGCGTGACTGCGAGCTTGGGCATCAGCTGGCGGAGGTTCTCCACCTCCGATTCGATCTGAGCGTAGGTGGCCTGGTCGGCGGCGGAATTCGGGGTCGAGAGCGCGGGGCTCGAAAGCTCCGTCGGCGACGCAGAGGGTGGCGCGCCGACGCTGGGTTGTGGCGTCGTGGCAGTCGACGGGGCGGGTGTGATCGTGCTCGATCCGCAGGCTGTGGCAATCACCGCGACGATCAGCAGTAGCGACACGTCGAGGCGGAAACGTCGGCTCTTCATGGCTCCAATTGTCGCAGGCAAAGCCGCTCCTGAGCGATCAGGTCACCGGTCGATCCGGCCTGCCCGGTACCTCTGTGTTCCACTGTGTGCGTTTCTTAACCTTCTGATCTACACGTCGTTCATGCATCGGGTCTAGATTCTGCCTTGGAACACTGGACGAGCCTCCTGAAGTTCCATCCTCCCTCCCTCCGACCGGAGGTGCCGATTGGGCAGGCGCCTCCGGTCCTCCTTTTGTGGAGGTCGAGGCAGGATGTCCGAGCGCCGACGCCGCCCGGTGGCGCGCCCAAGGTGGGCTGGAGCCGCCGATGAGCGGCCGATGATCTGCTTGTGCAAGAATCACCCCATGGAACTCACCTGGTACGGACGCACGTGCGTGCGAATGCGCAGCAAAGACGCGGTGGTAGTCGCCGACGCCTATCAGTCGATCGTCGGGCCGACGGGTCGAGGCATCACGGGCGACATCGTTACCTATAGCCATCCCGACGATGCGCCTCACCCCAAAGGGAAAGGCCGAGTGTCCCGCGACGGCTCAACCCTGCTCCCGGGCAGCCTCGAAGAAGCGTTCTGCCTGGACGGACCCGGCGAGTACGAAGTCAAGGACATCCTGATCACAGGCGTCAAGACGTTCAGGGACGAACACAAGGGCACCGAGCGAGGCCGCAACATCGCCTTCATCGTCGAACTTGACGGCGTCCACGTCATCCACCTGGGCGACATCGGCCATTTGCTCACAGAGGACAAGCTGACCGATATCGGGCCTGTGGACGTGGCGTGCATCCCGGTGGGCGGCGCGCTCTCTGCCACAAAGGCGGCCGAGCTCATTGCTCAGCTGGACGCCAAGGTCGTCGTGCCGATGCTGGCCTGCGACGACGCCGATTCGGACGAGGCACTGGCCAAGTTCTTGCACGAGATGGGCGTTTCGACGGCTCCGGCGCTGCAGTCGAAGCTGGCGCTCATGCCCTCGGCGATCCCCACGGAAGTCACGACGGTCCTGCTGGAACAGCGCGGCAAGATCTAGCTGTACTCGGCCGTCGGATTTGATCAGCCGCGGTCGAACACCGGCACGCCCCGCTTGACGACGATGCGCGCCTGACTGCCGCCGAGCCAGTAGGGGATCTGCTCGAGGGTCGGCACCGACCAGACGACCAGGTCGGCCTGCTTCCCGGGTTCGATCGAGCCGATTTCCGCGGCCATGCCGAGCGAGTGGGCGGCGTTGATCGTGACCGCCGACAGCGCCTCGGCCGGCGAAAGGCCCATCTCAACGCACGCGATCGACATCACGAGAGGCAGGCTGAGCGTGGGGCTCGTGCCCGGGTTCAGATCCGTTGCCAGGGCCACGGGCACGCCGGCGTCGATGAAACGTCGGGCGGGGGCGAAGTGATGCTTGCCCAGGAACCAGCTCGTCGCGGGGAGCAGGGTCGCGACCACCGGAGTGCCCGCCTCGGCAGCACGGGCCAGCGCTGCGATCCCCGCCTCCGACGGCGCCCCGAGGTGATCGGCCGAGAGGCAGCCCAGCACGGCGGCAAGCTCGGCTCCGCCCGAGGGAGCGAGTTCGTCGGCGTGGAGGCGGAGCGCCAGGCCGAGGTCGGCGGCGGCGCGGAGGATGCGGCGGCTCTGGTCGGCTGAGAAGACGCCACGTTCGCAGAAGACATCGCAGAAGCGGGCGATCCCCTGGCGGGCCACCGCCGGCAGCTGTACGGCGATGACATCGGCGACATACGCCTCTGTCGGGTCTGCGGCGGGGCCCGTTGTGGCGCCGGTGACACTAGCGTCGGCCGCGGCCAACGCGCCCGCGGCGCGGAGACGGAACTCCGCCGGCACTGCGTGGGCGCCCAGGAACGTCGGCACCAATTCGATGGGCCCTGCGTGGGAGAGGCGGGCGACCAGCTCCAGCAGGCGCAGCTCGCCGCCGACGTTCAGCGCATACCCGGACTTGGCCTCGGCAGTCGTCGTTCCGTTGGCGAGCATCTGGTTTAGGCGTGCCCGGCCGCCCGCCAGCAGCTCCTCGTCCGAAGCTGCGCGGGTCGCGGCCACCGTGGAGAGGATGCCGCCGCCCGCGGCCAGAGCCTCGAGATAGCCGGCGCCGCGGGATCGGAGCTGCCACTCAGCTTCGCGCGTGCCGGCGAAGAGCAAGTGCGTGTGGGCGTCGACGAGGCCCGGAGTGACGAGGCCGCCGCGCCCGTCGACACGGTGGAATGCGTTGAGAGGCAGTCCTTTGGCCGCGATCTGGCGCGTGACGTCGTCGGCAGTGCCGGCGGCCAGGATCCGCCCGTCCCAACACGCGACGGCGAGTGAGCCCACGGAGACCACGGCCGCGTCGCTCTGCGATGGGCCGCGCCGCAGACCGCCCGCCAACGTGGCGATCGCACCCGCGTTCTCGATCAGCAGGCCGCTCATTGCGCGGTCATTTCCCTAGAGCTGCGTCGAGGCGCAGCTCCAGGGCCTGCATCGGCGAGAAGTCGCGCATCTTCAGGAAGTCGGCGGCGCCGGCCAGTCGTTCGGCCGTGGGCACGCTCTTGGAGACGCCCGCGTGGTCGGCCACATCCAGCAGCGAAGCCAGTGGCGCCAGTCCGATCAACTCCGATTCGGCTGGAGCGACCGAGTCCGCTGCGGCCTCGTCTCGAACGGCCTCCCACACGAGCCACAGCGGCGTCGTCCGGAAGTCGAGCAGATTCATCGAGACCTGGGCTCGCCCAATCTCTTCGATCCAAAAGCCGTTCGCCTGGACCTTTGGCAGGCCGCCGCTCGATTCGCGGATCCGGCGTGCGATCCGCTTCGCCAGTTCGAGGTCGTGAGTCGCGAGGTTGATGTTGTAGGCGATCAGGAACGGCCGCGCCCCGACTGCCACCGCGCCCGCGGTCGGGTGCATGTGCGACGGCCCAAAATCCGGCTCCCGGCCGATCTCACCGATCTGAGTCTTCAGCCCCTCGTATTGCCCGCGCCGAACGTCCGCCAGCCGCCTGCGGCTCTCATCCGTGGCGGCCTCGCCGTAGAGATAGACCGGCACCGAGAAACGTTCCGCCACTCGCGACCCGAAAACACGCGCCAGCTCCACGCAATCGGACATCTTCGTGTCGCCGAGAGGAACGAAGGGGACCACGTCCACGGCACCGATGCGCGGGTGCTCCCCGGTGTGGGTCTCCATGTCGATCTCGGTGACGGCAACGGCAAACGCCCGCTCCAGCGCCTCGAGAATCGGGGCGGCCTCGCCGGCGATCGTGAGGACGCTGCGGTTGTGACTGGCGTCGCTCGTCCGGTCGAGCAGGCAGGCTCCCGGCACGCTCTCGACGGCCGCGCAGATCTTGTCGACGACGTCGAGACGCCGGCCTTCGCTGAAGTTGGGGACCGATTCGACGAGCCTGGTCACGCTGCCTCCGATTGAACGGTAACTGCCCGCCCGAGTAGCCGGCGCCTATCGTGGCACAGGTTGAATGAGACGGGTCGCGTAATGCCGTGCGAAGAATCGATGGCTACCATGCCGCGAGATAAGGAAGGGCATGCTAGGCACAGTTCGACCTTCACTCTTGCATCACGGCGACTTCCGCAAGCTTTGGGCGGCCGCAACGGTCAGCATCCTCGGCAGCCAGTTCACGCTGTTTGCGGTGCCGTTCATCGCGCTGACCATGCTCCACGCCACTGTCTTCGAGGTCTCGTTGCTGGCCGCCGTGGAGATGCTGCCGTTCCTGCTGTTCACGTTGCCGGCGGGAGCGTGGCTGGACCGCGTCCGGCGGCGGCCCGTTCTCGTGGCCGCTGACATCGGCCGCGGCGTGGCGCTGATGAGCATTCCGGTCCTGTACGTCGGCGGCAATCTGCAGATCTGGCATCTCTTCGTGGTCGCATTCATCACCGGCACCTTCACCGCTCTCTTCGACGTCGCGGACCAGTCGTTCCTGCCCGGCCTGCTCGAGCGCGACGACCTGGTCGAAGGCAACGCCCGGCTCCAGCTCAGCTACTCGGTGGCCCAGATCGGCGGGCCGACCCTGGCCGGCAACGTGATAGAGGTGGTCGCGGCGCCTTTCGCGATCGTCGTCGACGCCCTGAGCTTCTTCATCTCGGGCGGCCTGATCAGCGCCATCAAGAAGCGCGAGCCGAAGCCGGAGCGGGCGCTCGATGCGGCGGGTCGCCCGACGTCGCTGCGGTCGGAGATAGCGAGCGGCCTGCGTTACGTCGTAGGCGATCGATACCTCCGCCCGATCGCCGGCTGCACGGCCACGTCCAACCTCTTCGGAGCCGCTCTATTCGGCGTGTTCCCGGTCCTGATCTGGCGCGAACTGGCACTCTCGCCCGCGTTCTACGGCACCGTCATGGGCCTCGCGAGCTTCGGCTTCCTCGCCGGTGCGGTGGCTTCGAACAGCCTGCCCCGCACTCTCGGGATCGGGCCGACGATCATCGTCTCAGCGGCGCTGAGTTCCCCAGCCTTCCTGCTGATGACGCTCACGCCGGCCTCGCTCGGGTGGGCGGCCGTGACGCTTTTCGCCGGGTGGTTCGTCGTCGGCTTCAGCCAGGTGATCTACAACGTGGCCCAGATCAGCCTGCGGCAATCGATCACGCCTCCGGCGATGCAAAGCCGCATGAACGCGACGATGCGCTTCATCGTCTGGGGCACGCTCCCGATCGGCTCGCTGATGGGCGGGGTGCTGGCGACGGCGCTGCCGGTCCGCCTGGCGCTGGTCATCGCCGCCCTCGGATCGTTCACCTCGATGCTGTGGGTGCTCTTCTCGCCGCTCCGCACGCTCCACGACATGCCAGAAGAGCGGACGGTAGGGGCGCAGGGCTCCGTCGGGGCTTCAGTCCTCGAGCATCGGGATGCGGATCCCGCGCTCGCGGGCGACGGCGATCGCCCTCTCGTACCCGGCGTCGGCGTGCCGGATGACGCCCATGCCGGGGTCGGTGGTTAGGACCCGTTCGAGCTTCTGCGCCGCCAGGTCTGTGCCGTCGGCGACGACAACCATGCCCGCATGCTGGGAGTAGCCGATCCCCGTCCCGCCGCCGTGGTGGATGCTCACCCAGCTCGCACCCGCAGCCGTGTTCACCAGGGCATTGAGGAGCGGCCAGTCGGAGATGGCGTCGGAGCCGTCGCGCATCGCCTCGGTCTCGCGGTTGGGCGACGCCACGGAGCCCGCATCGAGGTGGTCGCGGCCGATGACGATCGGTGCGCTCACGCGACCGGTCCGCACCAGCTCGTTGAACGCGGCCCCGGCGCGAGCGCGCTCCCCGTAGCCGAGCCAGCAGATCCGGGCCGGCAGGCCCTGGAACGGTACTTTGGCCTCGGCAAGTTCGATCCATCGCCTTAGCGATTCGTTCTCCGGGAACAGCTCCAGGATTGCCCGGTCCGTGGTCAGGATGTCCGCCGGATCGCCCGATAGCGCGGCCCAGCGGAAGGGGCCCTTGCCCTCGCAAAAGAGCGGCCGGATGAACGCGGGCACGAACCCCGGGAAGTCGAAGGCGTCGGCCACGCCGGCAGACTGCGCCTGTGCTCGGATGTTGTTGCCGTAGTCGAAGGTGACCGCGCCCGAAGCCTTGAACGTCAGCATCGCCCGGACCTGGTCGGCCATCGATGCCATCGAGCGGGCGATGTACTCGTTGGGATCGTCGTGCCGCAACTCGCCGGCCTGGGCGAGGGAGATCCCCGCCGGCACGTAGCCGTTCAGCGCGTCGTGGGCGGAGGTCTGGTCCGTGACCACGTCGAACCGCTCGCCGCGGCGGACAAGCTTCGGCTCGATGTCGGCGGCATTGCCGACCAGCGCGATGCTCTCCGCCCGCCCGGCGGCCGCGGCGTCGCGAGCCCACGCGAGCCCCTCGTCGAGCGAATGGGTCAGCCGATCCACGTAGCCCATTTCGAGCCGCCGGGCCGCGCGAGCGACGTCCACTTCGATGACCAGGGCCACTCCCCCATTCATCGTCACGGCCAGCGGCTGCGCGCCGCCCATGCCGCCCAGGCCGGCGGTCAGCGTGACCCTCCCGGCAAGGCTCCCGCCGAAGTGCTGGCGGGCCAGCTCCGCGAAGGTCTCGTACGTGCCCTGGAGAATCCCCTGCGTCCCGATGTAGATCCACGAACCCGCGGTCATCTGGCCGTACATCGTCAGGCCGGCGCGCTCGAGCTCGCGGAACTTGTCCCAGTTGGCCCACTTTCCGACCAGGTTCGAGTTGGCGATCAGGACTCGCGGCGCCCATTCGTGGGTGCGGAAGACGCCGACCGGCTTGCCCGACTGGACCAGCAGGGTCTCGTCATTCTCGAGGCGACGGAGCTCGCGCACGATTGCGTCGAAGGCGGCCCAGGTTCGAACGGCGCGGCCGGTGCCTCCGTATACGACCAGGTCGTCCGGGCGCTCGGCAACCTCGGGGTCGAGGTTGTTCATCAGCATCCGGAGCGCGGCTTCCTGCGCCCAGCCCTTGCAGCTCAGCTCGGGCCCGCGCGGTGCGCGAACGGGTCGAGGTCCGGACTCAGCCGCGGCGCCGGTTGCGGCGCCCGCCTCGGTCGCCATCGAAATCTCCTTAGTTGATGCCCGCGATCAGCTGGTGGCCGAGGCGGCGGGGGCCGAAATCCACGATCGAGATGAGGATGCCGTTGTCCAGGCTCAGAGCGTACGCATCGACGCCGCCGTTGCACGTCGCCACGTCGACCTTCCAGTCGTTGATCGTGGTCACGCTGGTGGAGCCGATGCCGTCGGCCTGTGAGCATGACGCCTTGAACCAGTCGTCGCGCCAGGCCGTGTAGAAGTCCTCGGTCTGGGCGTCGACCTTGAGCGCGGCGATGCTTACCTGGACCCAGTTCAGGTCGGTGATCTCGCCGATCCCCGCGACGTAGAAGGCGGCGAACGCTTTCGCATATTGAGGGTCGTCCAGGGCGCCAACCTCCACCTGTGCGGCCTCCACCAATGGGTTGCCGCCCACGATCGAAGGGATGCTGCTCATCAGGCTCGGATCGATGCGCAGGCCGTATGCGCCGACCGTGCCGTTCGGCCACGGTGTCGCCCCGATCGGGACCTCCGTCATTAATCCCGGGCCCTGCGGCGGAGGCGTCGGGCTCCCGACCACGACGTTGGAGTTACAGCCCGACGCTGCGATGGCCACAACGATCAGGGCCGCCGCCAGGAGTGTGGCCGAGCCGAGCGAGTGGCGCGCCCCTACCGCCGCTCGAGCCGCCGCGGGGAGCCCGAAGATGCTGCGCCCCATCACAGCTCCCTGCGCATGACGGGGTAGCGTTCGTCGTCCACGGCCAGGGCGAAGCCGGCCCGGATCCAGAACTGCGGCCGGGCGGCGGGCGTCGAATCCGCCACGGCGTGGGCTTCGGGATAGGCCTCCACGGCGGCGAAGCCGCGCTCGGCCAGGTCGCGGCAGACCTCGGCCACGAGGCTCACGGCGTGGCCACTCTCGCGAGCCGACTCGGTGGTGGCGATGCACGAAATCACGGCCGGGAGCGGGGCGTCGGGCAGCTGCGGGTACAGGTCGCGCAGCCGGAGCGCGCGCGGGTACGCGGAGAGCGGCCCGAACTGGCAGTACGCCACCGCTTCGCCGTCGACGAGGAGCAGCTTGGCGTAGCTGCCGAAGATACCGAGCCCCCGACCGAGCAGCTGCAGCTTGCGGGGTGCCTCGGCGGCGATCGTCGGGCGGGCCGGGCGCTTCGGCGCGAACGGGTTGTCGGCAGGCTGGTCGGTGGCATCCTCGAGGAACGGGTTGCGAGCGGGCGCGGAGAAGGCCGGCGCGAACGGATTGGCCGAAGCCTTCGGCGGCGGGGCGAATGGGTTCGACTCGAGCTTAGGCGGCGGAGCGAACGGATTGCTCGAGCGTTCGGTCGAACGGGCAGTGCCGGCAGCTCCGGCCGTCGAGGCGGCACCCGCGGGCAGCCAGCTCGGCCGGCTCGCTTTCGACCCCCGATCGGCATCCTCCCAGTAGTCGCACGTCCGAT
>Ga0302321_100001462_pt1 | contig 20200 bp, 13 predicted proteins | sample Fen_T0_1_FD_202505 | JGI IMG/M metagenome (GOLD analysis project Ga0302321, IMG submission 202505) | Peat permafrost microbial communities from Stordalen Mire near Abisko, Sweden - Fen_T0_1 | ecosystem: Environmental > Terrestrial > Soil > Wetlands > Permafrost | place: Sweden: Abisko...
ACGAAAATAATAAATGGCCAGGGAATAAGCGTGCCAGGGATATAGCCAAAGCCGAAGGAAGTGAAGGCAGGAGGAAAGTTGCTGACAGCCTGGTCTCCCAGGACGACATAGCCTAAGCCTCGATACAGCCCGAGCGTTCCGAGTGTTACCACGAGCGAAGGAAGTCCGAAGCGTGTTACAAGTAAGCCATTCACCAATCCGGCGACAGAACCGATGACCAGAACGATAACAATGCCGGGCGCTAGAGGGATGCCAGCAGCCCAGGTAACCCCAAGAACGACGCTTGCCAGGCCAAGGATGGAGGCAACAGAGAGATCGATCTCACCAACAATGATAATGAGTGTCATGGGGAGAGCCATGATAGCTTTCTCCATAAGATCTTTTGTCAAAGAAGAAACGTTGAAAGCCGTGAGGAAATAGGGCGAGAGCAGGCAGCCCATTCCAATGGTCAAGAGCAGGAGGACAACAAGGAGAGCCTCCCAGGACCGTAGAAAGGTAAGTCGCTTCATCTCTCCCTCCGTATCATAAGTGTGAGCCGTAGCCAACGTGTAACGAAGGCATCAAGGGTAACGGCAAGCACGATAGCGGCTCCATCGATTGCCTGGAGCCAGAACTGAGATAATTTGAGTAAGTTAAGTGCATCATCGATAGTACCCAGAACAATAGCACCGAGCATAGCACCCAAAATGGTGCCAGAGCCACCAAGCGTACTTATGCCACCGACCACCACAGCCGCAACGACCTGAAGTTCAAGTCCTGAAGCGGCTGTAGCATTCACCGTCGCGAAGCGAGCCCCCCAGAGCACACCTGCGAAGCCACATAAGAGTCCTGAGATAAGAAATGAGCCGAAAACCAGGAGATCGCTGCGAATGCCAACGAGGCGAGCGGCTTCTGGATTACTACCAATAGCGTATAACTCGCGGCCGCTGGGTGAAGAACGCAGAAGAAAAGCGAAAAGTAAGGCGATGGCAGCAGCGAACAAGATAAGAGCAGGAATGCCCAGAACCCGTGTCGTAGCAAGACTGAGAAAGCTATCGGGCACATCGGAGGCACTCACCTGATTGCCACCGGCCACTACAAAGTCTAAACCACGATACATATAGAGAGTACCGAGTGTGACAATAATAGCGGGGACACGTCCTACTGTTACAAGCAGCCCATTGAGGGCCCCTAGTACGAGTCCTACGACGCATCCCAGAAGGATAGCGAGCAGAAGATTAGTGCCGGGTTGCTGTTTGAAGAGGTCAGCGACGACAAAAGCGGAGAAGCCGACAATTGACCCGACAGAAAGATCAATATTGCGTGTCAGCACAACCAGTGTCTCGCCCACGGCAACGATGGCCAGAATCGCGACAGATAGCAGGATCTGCTCAATGTTAGACGCCGTCAGAAATTGTGGAACTTGAAGAGAGACCACAACAACGATAACGAGAAGGACCATCAACAATCCTAGCTCGCGCACTCTGCCCACTAACCCGACCAAGCGGCTCTGGTTAGAACGAGTTGTTGTTTGTTTTTGACTAGTGGTTATCATTGATCACCTGGCCTGTTGCTGCGAACATTACTTTCTCCTGATCCGCGTCAGCGCGATCGAACATCCCAGCAGGTCGTCCCTCATGCATGACAAGGACACGGTCAGACATTGCCAGTACTTCGGGAAGCTCGCTAGAGATAAGGATAATAGCCATGCCTTTCGATGCGAGGTCTGAAATAATACGATGGACCTCAGCTTTAGCCCCAATATCAACACCGCGTGTTGGCTCATCGAGGATAAGAATCGAAGGATTTGTAATGAGCCACTTTGCCAGGACCACCTTCTGCTGGTTCCCGCCTGAAAGTGCTTTGACCAACTGATGTATGCCGGACGACCGGACTTGCAATTGTTTTGAATAATCCTGGCTAATAGTATTTTCCCGCTGGCGATCCATAACAGCAAAGCGGCTGAACTGTTGAACAATGGGCAGCGTCATATTGGAGGCGATTGAGAAGTCCATAACGAGCCCTTGCTGACGGCGATCTTCAGGAACATAGGCAAAGCCATGTTTCATCGCCGAATTGGGAGAAGAGATATGAACGCGTGTATTATCAATCCAGATTTCACCAGTATCAGCGTGATCGATGCCAAAGAGCACCCGTGCAACCTCTGTGCGTCCGGCTCCAACGAGCCCAGCGAAGCCAAGGATTTCACCTCGTCTCAACTGGAAGCTCACGTCACGGAATACGCCTTTGCGTGACAGATTACGTACATCGAGCAGAACATCGCCGATCTCCGCTTCGCCCTTAGGAAAGAGCGTAACTATTTCGCGCCCAACCATATGGCGAATGATATCCTCAGAGGTAAGCTCCGACGTTGGGGCCGTAATCACGTGTGCCCCGTCGCGCATAATAGTGACGCGATCAGCCAATTCGAAGACCTCCTCCAAACGATGGCTTACAAAGAGGATAGCGACGCCACGTTCACGAAGTTGTTTTGTGATCACGAAGAGCTTTTCCACTTCGTGAGCTGAGAGAGCCGCAGTTGGTTCATCCATTATCAGGATGCGGGCATTCAGGGAGAGAGCTTTAGCAATTTCCACTAATTGTTGATCAGCGACAGAAAGCCCCTGCACAGGTGTATACACGCTCAAAGGAACATCAAGGGATGTAAGTAGGTGCTCAACTTCCTCATACATTTGCTTCCAGTTGACGCGTCCAAAGCGATCTCGAGGATGTCGGCCCATAAAGACATTCTCAGCGACATTCAGATCGGGAAAGAGCGTTGGCTCCTGATGTATAACGGCGATCCCACGATGTCGAGCCTGGCCTGGGTTATGCAGCTCAATTGTTTCGCCGCCCATTTTAATTATCCCTGTATCGGGGCGATGGATACCTCCTAGTATTTTGACAAGCGTACTCTTACCTGCGCCATTTTCTCCCAGGAGTGCCTGAACTTCACCGGGATACAGAGTGAGTTGCACATCATGTAGCGCCTGAACGGCACCAAAGCGTTTGGAAACGTCGACGATCTCAATGCTAGGCTCAGAGGGTATTGTCACTCTTTTTCACCTCCTTGTGTGGCATACTTAACAAATCAGACTCTCCAGATATGATGGCTCTGGAAAGAGACAGCGTGATCAGAGTTAGAGAGAGCGCGCGCAATTGGGAGAGAGAGAAGAGCCTTGAAACAGGTTTTGGCCAGGGAGAGAAAAAATATCAGTGATAGTATAAAGAAGGTTATACTGATATTTGTAGTACAAACCGTGTACAATGATGGACGGAACAGATGCAGCATTCATTGCTAGATACCTCCCCAGGCTGATCGGAACCACCAAGTTCCACAGACGAGACACAGCGACCAAATGGGGCGCTTGCACACAGACATTGTGTGAGAGTAATGATGCATAAATAAATGGTTTCGTTTGATTTTGTATTATTTCAATATAATACGTTGATAGATCAGAATTGTCAAGGTGAGGCATTGCTACTTTGACAATGTGTATCTTTACATGATATAAGGAAATGAAATGAAGTGAAATGATAGAAGGGCTAGATGTGAGATTGTGTGAGAAGGCGCTGTTGTCGCCATAGAAAAATTTTATTCCTCTCTTCCTTTTGTGCTTAGCTTTCTACTGTATGATTGAGTATCTGTCATTATGAAAGTATGAATGGCAATGAGAGAGGTGTATAGGTATAGAATGAATAATAACCGAAATAAAACGAAGCCAAATGAAGCATCAGCTGACGAGCCAATCCTTTTCACCCCTGAAAGGCGTCAACAGATAGTACGTACGCTAGAGGAGGAGCAGCGGGTAACGGTTCCCGAGCTTAGCCAGTATTTTGCGGTTTCAGAAGTCACGATTCGTAAAGATCTAGCATGGTTAGAGGCGCAAGGGCTTGTTGTACGCACGCACGGAGGAGCAATCCTGACGACCGTGGAATCTAGTGCAAGCGAGATGGGCTTTGATTTGCGGGTGCGCCTGCAGTCGGCTGAGAAAGAACGTATTGGTGAAGCGGCGGCCAGTTATGTCCAGGATGGTGAAACCATTGCATTGGATGCAAGTACGACCGCGCTTGCTATGGCGCCATTTCTGAGGTCGAAGCGGGAACTGACAGTAGTGACCAATGGAGTACGTACGGCCATGGACCTGATCCAGGCTCCAGCAGTGTCAGTGTTGATGCTAGGTGGTATGCTGCGGCAGGAATCATTCTCATTGGTAGGGACCTGGGGTAGGTCAGTCTTACAACAGATCCATATTGGTAAAGCGTTTGTTGGAGCGCGAGGGCTGACTACACGAGAAGGACTGACCGACGTGAATGGCGAAGAGGTTGAGCTCAAGCGTGCTATAGTCGAAGCGGCAAAAGAAGTAATTGCCGTGATAGACGCTAGTAAGTGGGACCAAGTTGCACTTGCAACTTTTTGCCCTCTTGAACGCCTCACAAGAATTATCACAGATGTGCAGGCACCTATGCACCTGGTCGAGCAGATGCGCAAAGTGGGCATTGAGGTCATATTGGTATGAGGAAACGCTACCCGAATGAGGAGTGCGGCCATTTTTTCTGTTAAAGAATATATCTTCTATTTTATAGATGTAGAATATGGTAATATAGACAAGTCTAGTGATAGCAGCGAACTCTTACTAAACTTGTGCCTTTGAATGTCTGAACTCACCTGACTTGTTACCAGACGTGGTGGCGTTGTAAAGATTTGACATGCAATTGCGCAGCTATTTTAAGTTCTCCATGTGGAGAATGCGCAGAAATATATCGAATGGTGGATGTTGGAGTGCCAGGGTATAGATGTATTGCTCATCATCGTTGGTTACTCTATATCATTAAATTGGGTGAGCATATTTTTAATAGCCAAGGGGTAGAATACTGATGAAACAATCAGATCGCGCACGCGACTTTTTGTATCAGATACGCATGTTTCCCCTCTCCTGGTTGAAATTTCCTTTCAGTAAGCGCTTGCTTATTGTAATCTTTTCGTATGTGCTAGGCGTAGCAGGTTTATGGTTTCTCTTTCCTCTAACTCATAATGGGGCGACCATGTATCTGTCCATTGTGAGTGGATGCTGGCTATTTCGTTATCGAGGTATGTTCATCAGTCTGGCGCTAAATGGGATCGCGTTTCAACTCGTATATATTGTTCTATTGAAAGGTATATTGCCTGATCAAGCTTTTGTAGAGGGAGGTATCATTGGATTTGGAACGTCATTGGGGCTTGGTCTCGTGGTCTGTTGGTTACGGGTGGCAGTTGATCTAGTAAATGTAGCTCGTCAGCAGGCATTTGCGGCAGATCAAGAACGTTTTCATGCCTTACAGGTAGAGCGTCAGGCGATAGTTGCTTATGAGCAGCAGTATAAAATCAATGAGTTGAAAGATCAATTTCTGCTGAACGTAAACCATGAATTGCGCACACCTTTGACTGTGTTAGGAGGATCGCTAGAACTGCTCGAAGAGCACCATCTCCACTTGAACATGGAGGAGAGGACATACTGGTTGAAGAAGGCAGTAGCGAACCAGAAAGTTCTCGTTGATCTGGTCAACCGAGTGTTGGATGCAAGTACGGTAGGGGGAGAGATTCCTCAGGTTCAATGTGAAACTGTTCGCGTTGATCAGCTTTTGAAGGAAGTGATAGAGTATCAGGCTTCTGAAGCTATACAAGACTACACAATCAACCTGCAGATACCTGAACAGACGACGGTGTGGGCCGATCCGCAGTTCTTGCGCCAAATATTAAGAAATCTGCTCTCAAATGTTTTCAAGTATGTTCCTAAGCGTACTGTAATTCATATTAAGACTGTGCAGTCAGACCCGTCCTCTCCAGTATGTCTTATCGTACAGGACGCGGGTCCGGGTATACCTGAAGAGGAGCTTCCTCAGCTCTTTGAGAAATTTGTGCGCCTGAAGCGTGACCTTGCCGGGCCAACGCGTGGGACGGGTCTGGGACTTTACATCAGTAAGCGATTAGTGGAGGCGATGGGAGGGCATATCTGGGTAGAAAGTTCAGGCCGTATGGGAGAGGGTAGCCGCTTTTGCGTAACCTTGCCACCTTCCCTCCCTTGAACGTCCTTTTTTTCTAGTTTAATAGAGTAAAGAAATTGAGTGTATGTCTCTGCCAATCGACGGCTTGGGAGAGATATACCCATGCCTTTTTCACTATGCTGGAAGCAGCCAGGAAGTGTTTGTCGCATTTAAGATCTAGTCAGGCTCTGTTGCTTCGTGTTGCACCCATAATAGTTCACGTTGTAATTGATATATATTGCCTCATTTTTGCGCCGCTCTAACATTCTCCACCGGCAATACAGGCACCAGGTTTCAGAAATTTCTCAAACACACGCCACAGGCCATTCACAGGCGATCTCTATCAATGATCGCTTGTTTAATACGCTATAATTAAACAAGCGATCATTGATAGAAAATGTATATGTAAATTTAAACCAACACCAAAATCGTAAAATAAACACACAAATTTAACCAATTAGTCATACTAGGAATAATTAATATTAAGCTATACTTATCCTTAGTGAGCGAGTACACCAGATATCAAGCATGCTGTGTAAAAGTGCTGACATGCATACAGTTATTTGTATGTAATAATGAATATAGCAAAAAAAGCAAGAATACATGAATAAAGGTATATATAACTAGTAGTAAAAATATAATTGTGGTAGAATCTCGCTTGTTAAAGAGAACGCATTGCCCAATGCGATTAGTGTATGAAATAGTTCATAGCAAATATTGATATTATTTCATGCGGTTGAATGTCAAATGAAATCGAAGAGTCAAAGGTAATGATTGACAAGATAAAGAGTGAGGAGAAAGTAGCTTGAAGATATCAGTTAATGCAAATGTGCCGCAGAGTTCCACCCTGGCTGTGAGCCATGATGTCATAGTAGTTGGTGCAGGACCTTATGGGCTTTCTGCTGCGGCTCATCTGCGCGAAAGTGGTCTCAAAGTAGCTATATTCGGCAAGCCGCTTGGTCTATGGCGAGATCATATGCCCGAAGGGATGCTCCTGCGTTCTTATTGGTGGGCTACGAGCTTATCAGCTCCAAGAGGCCGTTACGATTTTGCGCAATATTTTCGGGAACATGGTCAAAAAGCATATGATCCTCTTCCACGTGAGACAGTCATTGATTATGGTTTATGGTTTCAGAAGCATGCAGTTCCAGAACTTGATGAAACGTATGTCAAGTCCATAATGAGAGAGAGTGAGAGATTTCGGGTAGAGCTGGAGGATGGTAGAGTGTTGCAGAGCAGAGCTGTGGTGATGGCACCAGGCCTGCATTATTATGTATATAGTCCGGATAATTACAGCCATTTGTCGAAAGAACTTGTATCACATACCTCCGAGCATAAAAATTTTGACCAATTTGCAGGAAAGCGAGTGCTTATAGTTGGTGGAGGGCAAGGAGCCCTGGAGACAGCAGCCTTAGCTCATGAAAGTGGCGTAGAAGTCCAGATGGTAAGTCGACATACAATACGTTGGATACCGACGCCAGAAGAAAATCCATCGCTCATTCAACGTCTGCGTAACCCTCAGGCGGGTACAGGGCCGGGATGGTTTGATTGGACAATAGAACATATGCCATACTATTTCCAGAGTTTGGGGCGGCTCAAGAAAGACCAATTGCTCGCGGGTGTTGGTAGTTTTGGACCGATGGGAGCGCACTGGTTGCGTGACAGGGTAGTAGGCAAGTTTCCCTTATATGAAAAGCAAACGGTTCAGGGGATAAAAGAGGTGGATGGTTGTGTCCAACTCACCCTTTCAAATGGACAAAAGCTTGAGGGCGATCATGTGATGCTTGGTACCGGCTATCATGTCGATGTCAAAAAATTGCCGATGCTTGATCCGAGTCTGGTAGCTGAAATTAAGACCTATCAAAATGCACCGGTACTCAACTCATGGTTTGAAAGTAGCGTACCAGGGCTATACTTTATGGGTATTTCTTCCCTCTCAAGCTTTGGTCCTTTCTATCGTTTCGTGGTAGGAACAAAGGCTGCAGCAAGAAGGGTAGCATCAGGTGTTGGACGTGCAACGTTGCGGAAGAAGCAAGGATAGAGTATATGAGCTCAAAAAATGCAGAGCGCATATCTCAGAAGGCGGGTCTGAAAACGCAACGGGGAACATATGATGCGCTTATTCTTGACGCTGTATTGCGGCAATCGCTTGTCTCTGTACGCTCGCTGGGTAGTCGAGGATTGCATGTTGCTGCATCTGAAACATCTAAACATGTAAGTGTACCAACTTTTTCATCACGTTGGTGTCAGCACAGGTTTATTTGTCCTGTGGAGGAAGGGACGGAGCACTATCTCCAGCACTTAAAACAGATGCTCACTCAAACAGGAGCGCGTGTTGTTATTCCATCATCTGATGGTACAATCGCGCTTATACGTAAGCATCGTGCAGAGCTTGAGCAGCAAACGCATATTGCTCTTGCGCAAGAGACCGCGCTGTCAATTGCAGTTGATAAAGAGCGAACATTAGAGATTGCCCAACAATTGGGGATAGAAGTGCCGCGCAGTATTGTAGTAAGAGCGATGGACGGTGTTGCGGCGGCGATACATGAGATTGGTTTGCCAGTTGTGATCAAACCGGCAGAATCATGGGTTGAGCGAGGGTGGCATGGAGCCAGATTCGGTGCAGAGCTGGCCAGCACGCTTGCTGAGGCACAGGTAATAGCAGAAAAAGCTCTCAGTTTTGGTGGGAATATACTCGTGCAGCCATTTTTGTCTGGTAGACGAGAAGCTGTAAGCTTCCTCTATGCCAGGGGAGAGATGTATGCGCGCTTCGCCCAATGGGCAAAAAGAACAGAGCCACAGCTAGGTGGTACATCTGTACTACGTCAGAGTATAGCAATTCCTGAAGATATTGGCGACCGTGCCGAGCGTCTCGTACGTGAAATCGACCTGGAGGGTTACTCTGAGGTCGAGTTTCGACGTGATGGTGCAGGGAAGCCCTATTTGATGGAGATCAACCCGCGACTTTCTGCCTCAGTTGAGATTGCAGTACGCTCAGGAGTCGATTTTCCCTATCTGCTCTATCGATGGGCAGCAGGAGAGTTAATCCAGCACGTGCATGATTACCAGAAGGGGAAGTGGATGCGCTATATGCGAGGAGATTTTTTCACAACCCTTGAGGCAATACACCAGCCTGGTAGGGTTGGTGTTGCTCCTGGAGGTGAAGCCGTACGAGATTTTCTAGCTTCTTTCTTTGTGCCAATGAGTTATGACTATGTGCATTGGCAAGACCCCAAACCCGCGTTTGTATCCACAGCAGACTTTATCCGGAATAGAGTGATTAAAGGTATTACGAAAAAGATAGAGAATCTAGCGGGGTAGTAGCGTTTATGAGCACTGCATTTCAGAAGAAGCAACCGAATGTAAATACATCTAACATCGTATTGGAAGAGAGCCGTATGCGTAAGAATTCCCGCGTGCTACTCTGTGGATGCTTTTATTATAGCGGATTGATAGGGCTGATGCACTGGTGGAAGAGACGAGCAGAACCACATCTAGTGATTCTCAATTACCATGAAGCGGCAGTAGGAGACCTGCGCCAACATCTGCTCTATCTAAAAAAGCACTACCATATCAAGCATCTAGAGGCTGCATTGTTAGATTTTTACGGCTTACCTCAGAAGGCTGAAGAGAAGCAAGAAACGCGTATTCCGTTGGTTATGACGTTTGATGATGGCTATTACGACAACTATGTGCATTGTTTTTCCCTGGCAAAAGAACTGCACATACCGATGACAATTTTTATTATTCCATGGTATATCGAGAAGCAGCATCGTTTCTGGTGGAACGAAGCCAGGAGCCTTGATCGCTTTATCAAGCAGAGCGAGGTAACGTTTGAAGAGCAGACATATCATCTAGATCAACCTGCCGAGCGTGCAGCATTTTTGCGTTTGATCGATATGCGCGCTCGCTATGCACCCACAGTAGCCGAGCGAGAGCAATTTTTGGAAACAATACACCTGACATTGGGTGTAGCGGCTGCTTATCCTGAAGAGCAGATGGACCTACCAATGACGTGGGAACAAATTCGGGAGATGGAAGCGAGCGGATGGATTTCTTTTGGGGCGCATACCATACACCATCCTTTTATAGGCTACCTTGCTAATGCAGATGAGGTGGAGAGTGAAGTTGTAGATAGCCGTGAGGTCTTACAGCATGAACTGGGGCATCCAGTCACGATATTTGCCTATCCAGGTGGTAAAGCTGAGCATATTGGCGATTATGGGCTCCATGCAGTGCATCGGGCCGGGTTTGATTGGGTTGTGACAACTATTGGAAGGGTCAATACCCGAGATACTGATCCACTGGCGTTGCGACGAATCGAAGTTAACTTGAGCGATCACTGGTTGGTCATGGCGGCGAAGACTGTTGGTTTGCTGGATTTTTTATTTCGTCTGCGCAGCCTTCCAGGAGCACTGATTAAAGCATCAATAAAGAAAGCGTACTGTAATTTATTATACGTGCGCTGAATGCGATCATTCATAGAGGAAGAGGTATAAGAGTATTTCAGAAGTGTAATTGATACTCCCTCTTCGTAGAATTGGAATGATGATGTGTTGAGAGGAATTGGTCAAACGATGTAATGGGTATTTCTTCCCATAGAGGGCAGGCCACATTCTCTCCAGCAATGCTCAAAAATGAGATATTTCTCCGATGTGCAAAGTATCATTGGAGGCTATGCTTTTACAAGAGAGAGCACATGTGAAGATGCAAGCCTCTCCACTCATCTCAGAGAGTGCAAAAGCGATCTGTTCGTTGCCCGAGCAAAGAAAGGCAAAATTCTATACAATGGCACATATTTTATTTATTTCACGCTACTACCTGCCTGAGAAAGCGGCAGCAGCAGTCTGTGTAAGTGAGACGGCGCAACGCCTGGTTGCATTGGGTCATCAGGTCACCGTCTTAACCACCGTACCGAACTATCCCACCGGTATTGTACCATCGGCATATCGTGGAAAGGTGCTTCAGGAAGAGATGCTTGATGGGGTACGTGTGGTACGGGTCTGGTGTTATTTAAGTGCGAATAAAGGATTTCTCCGTCGTATTCTGGCGCAATTGTCTTTTGGTTTTACCGCACCACTGCTGGGGGGGAAAGCTATTGGGCGTCCAGATATCATCGTTGTCGGGTCGCCACCCCTCTTTAACGTGATTGGTGCCCGCATCCTAGCGCGCTGGAAACGCAGCTCGCTAGTCTTTTGGGTTGCAGATCTGTGGCCCGAGTCGGCCATCCAACTAGGAGCCTTGAAGAATCCCATGCTCATCCGTTTTTCTGAGTGGCTGGAATGGTCAACCTATCAGCGTGCTAGCCTCATCTGGGTCGTCACCGAGGGGATGCGCAATCGGCTCCGTGAGCGTGGACTGAACGCCGAACGTCTGTTTCTCTTGCACAATGGCGTCGACACCACCCGATTTTGTCCACTTCCACAGGCCGAAGCGCGTCAAAAGCTGGGCTGGGATGATCAATTTACCGTCGTGTATGCAGGGACGCATGGTCTCTCACACGGGTTAGCGAATATTCTTGATGCGGCAGAACGCCTGCAGGATTCTACAGATATCCGTTTTGTTCTGGCTGGCGATGGGGCGGAAAAGTCTACCCTGGTGCACGAGGCACAGCGGCGCGGCCTTAAAAACGTACGGTTCCTTGATCCATTCCCGCATGATCAGGTGCCGCAATTATTAGCTGCGGCAGATGTTTGCCTGGCCCACACGAGAAAACTCCAACTCTTCCAGGGCATGTTGCCTATTAAGATGTATGAGGCGATGGCTTGTGGTCGCCCCCTGGTTCTGGCGCTCAATGGTGAGGCAGCACGCCTGGCAGTCGAGGAAGCGCATGCCGCTGTGCACGTGGAACCCGAGAATCCCCAGGCATTAGTGGCGGCAATTCTCCATTTGTACCACCATCGTGAAGAAGCACGTGTGTTAGGGGAAAATGGGCGTCGCTATGTGAAGCAGCACTTCGACTATGATATATTGACTGAAAATCTAAATATGCGTCTTTTACAGCTAATTGCGCAAGGGAAAAATAAGAAAAACGTAGAAGAAGCAGAAGGATCTCCTGGAGAAAGTATTTCTCTGCCAGTGTGAGGAATTTATCTATGAAGTAGAAGCATGCTTACCAAAATTTACTCATAGGTGTAATTTATATGTATTGTTGAATTATGTGAAGAGCACAAATATATTTTTCGTATATTTGGGATATATAATCATTGTGTGAAATGGTAGTTGTAAGGAGTGGGTAATGCAAGTGACAGAAAAAATGCAGCGATCCGATAGACAGGATTACTCTAGTGAGGAAGAGCAATTCGAGGAGAAGAAAGTCAGGAGAAAGCGTTGGGGGAAGCCCTCACCTACGACCTGGCGTACCCTGTTGAACATTGGCGATACACTTATGATCGTCGTATCCTATATCTCGGTTATGCAATTTTCTGCACGGCTTGAACTTATAAATATTTTTACATCCGCCTGGAATATGCTTTTTTTACTCTGTATGATAGTAATCTCATGGAACATTGCTGCAAATGTTACAGAATCATATGACCTCATTAATGCATCGAATCATCGTCGCAGTATATTAAGCGTTTTCTTATCGCTTTCACTGATGTCTCTGGCATGGATATTGCTATTATTCCCGTTGACTGGAGGGAATCAGCTCCTTGCATTTGCAGCGTTTTTCCGCTTTGTCGGTGTTACATTTGCTCTTTTAACATTCTGGCGTATCCTTTTTGCCTCTTGCATCAGCCTGCCCCGCTTCCATCATCAATCAGTAATTCTCGGAGTCAACGAGACAGGGGAAGTCGTTGCGCAGGAGCTGCGTGATGGGAAAGGATTCGGCCTCAGCTTACTGGGCTATATTGATGAAGCAGAGACCAACAACCATGTACAGAACGCTGGTGGGTTGCCCATCCTGGGAGGAAGAGAGACCTTGCGTCGCCTGGCAGCTAGTGGAGCGATAGACACAATTATTATGGCACTTGATTATCGTACCAATGCAGCCCTATTTCAAGAAGCACTGAATGTTGCTCAATTGGGAGTGGCTGTTGTGCCAATCACAGCAATGTACGAGCGCACGCTACGAAAACTGCCGGTTGAGCATATCGGCGACCAATGGTATCTCTCCCTGCCATCGGAGAAGACCATCTCTCCCTCCTACCTGTGCTGGCAAAAGATCGTGGATCTGAGTTTTGGGTTGCTTGGCCTGGTCGCCTTAGCGCTGACGTTCCTCATCGTTGCGCCGCTCATCTGGCTCAGCTCTCCTGGCCCCATTTTCTACACGCAGGAACGTCTGGGCTATCAGGGCCGCACCTTTCGCATTTATAAATTTCGCTCGATGTATACCGAGACGAGGCAGCAAGCTGTCGTCCAATGGACCGAGCAGAATGATCGCAGAGTCACCCCCATTGGAGCCTTTCTGCGTGCGACCCATCTCGACGAATTGCCACAGGTGCTCAACATCCTGCGCGGTGACATGACCCTGATTGGACCGCGACCCGAGCGACCAGAGTTCGTCAGCAGTTTAGAGCAAACGATCCCCTTTTATCGCTGTCGCTTGAGCGTCAAGCCCGGGCTTACCGGCTGGGCGCAGGTTAAGTATCACTATGGCAACACTACCAATGATGCTCTGGTCAAGCTGCAATACGATCTGTACTATATCAAGCACCGCTCGTTCATGCTTGATGTGTTAATCATACTGCTCACCGTCATGGAAGTCATGTTTCTGCGGGGATTGTAAGTTCCCTGTTTACATCTGATCACTTGATTGAAAAAATAAATGTGCGTTCAGGAGAAAGAAAAAAAAGAATGACACTGGGACAATTTTGGAAGACGATACTAAAACACTGGCTCCTCATACTCGCTTGCGTCGTTATTGTGGGAGCGGGAGCGTATCTTAAAGGGAAAACAACGGCACCAACGTATCAAGCGAGTGCTTTAGTCCAAGTCTCAGTTGGTTCTGGCAGTACGAATCTTGACGATCTGCTCGCCAGTAGTCAACTGGTACAAACGGAGGTCGTGCTTGCTACAACTGGTCCTGTGCTGCGAGCTGTTGCCGCACGTCACCCTGGTATCAAAGCTGAAGAGTTGGCAAGCGAGGTAACGGTTGCGGCGAAAACGAATGCGTTTGTGTTTGAGATTGATGTGCAAAGCTCGACGCCAACACTTGCAGCCGCTCTTGCCAATGATATTGCGCAAGAGCTTATCAACCAGCAAACAAGTTTGCAAAAGAGATCAGTGCGCAATGACAAATTACCACCCGCGCAGTTTCTCTTTCTTGCGCAACCGGCGCAGCCTCCCAAAGGCTATATTCTTCCCAATCCAAGGCTGAATGTCGAACTTGGTCTGGTTGCTGGTCTCCTGTTGGGGATAGTGTTAGCGTTGCTCTTTGAGCTCATTGACCCACGTATCCGCACGGTAAAAGCATTGCAGCAAGAAATACCCTGGCCCATGCTATCTGTACTTCACCGCATCAAAGGGATGAAGCATCTGATAGATGTCGATGGGCAAGGTGCTCATATGGAGGCCTACAACCAGTTAGCCGCCAGAATGGCACTCTTGTCAATTAGGAACCAGACGCGTTTTCTCCTCGTTGCTAGCCCGACTGAACATGATGGTAAGACGACGGTTGCCGCCAATCTGGCGGTACGAATGGCGAGGTCTGGAAAAAAAACGCTGCTTATCGATGCCAATCTGCGTGATCCAGGGTTGTATGAACGGTTTGATCTCCCCGTCGAGAAAGCTGGCCTGACGAATGCTCTGCTTGCGTTTGCACAAAGTGCAGCGCTCGCACGAAGCAGCGCACAACCCTCCGCATCTGATCTATCACATGCAGCACGTGCTTCCTTTGATGTTTCTCTACACAGCGTTGGAGTTCCGAACCTGCAGGTCATGCCGTCAGGCCCATTGCCTCCCAATCCGTCAGAATTGTTGTCATCAACAGCGATGGATTTTTTGTGTGAAGCCTTGAAGAAAAGCGATGCGGACATCATTATCTTTGATGCCCCTTCTCTGCTTGATGTCTCTGACACACAGACCTTACTCACAAAGGCTGATAGCCTGTTACTTGTCATTGATATGATGCGGGCGGATAAGCGAGATCTTGCGGAAGTCAAAACTCTTCTAACATCCATCGATGTACATGTCCTTGGCTATGTGGCCAACAAGTTGAGGCAGCGCATTGGTATGAGCAGGCAAGAGCGCGGAAATGGGAGCAGGAGATCTGTGTATAATGCGGTAAAAAAAGCTGAACCATCGATCTCTGCAGCATCGACAAACTCACGTAATGAAGAGCCAGTAAAAGCGAATTAGGGCGACTCACTCGGAAAGGTGAACGGTTATGTTCAATATGATACAAAGCAGAGGGGGACGATGGAGGCCTGCTTTTCCACCTTTCTTGCTGCCATCTATCGCCCTGCTCAGCATGCTTTTTGTTGTGGGTATTATCAAGCAATATGGCTTGACTCCCATCGAAGGAATGATGGGGCTTGCAGTCCTGACCATTGTCCTGGTGTTGCGCCAGGACGAGGTCGCGACGATTTTCGTTCTCATCACGCAAGTCTACGTCGACTGGTATATTGGCTATCGCATCGTCTCGTTGGGGTTAGCGGCCTTCTTGTTGTGTGTTTTCTTTCTCACGCGATCCGCCCAACGGCCATGGGGGGAGCCACAATGCTTGTGGGCCTGGGCGCTCTTTCTAGGCCTGACGCTGTTTCCGACGTTGCGTGGGGCACTCAATACCCATGATTTTCTGCTGTACTATCCCGATATTATTCTGGGAGCGTTTCTCATGTTCTGGCTTGGGACCGTCATGGCGCGTGATATTGCTCGCTTGCGCCGCCTGTTCCAGGCACTGGCGTTCTTTGGAGCACTCATGGCGCTGCACACGATTATTCAAGCGACGACAGGTAAGATCCTCTTTGCGCTGGCGCGTGTTGAGGCCTATAACGCGGGCGCATCGAATTTCCAGCTTGGGGTGGACCTGAGCGTCAATCGCGCCCAATCGTTTCTGATTGATCCCAACTGGAATGGAACTTTCCTGGTAATTATGATTTTCCTGCCTATTGGATTATTGATGAATAGCCGCTCGCCCGTCGCAAAATTGATTTATATTGGGGAGATCCTGCTGCTGTTGCCAGCATTACTCTTCACCTATAGTGCGAGTGCATGGGGATCGATTCTTGTTGGAACGGTTGTGTTTACACTGTTTGCTGGAAACATGCGCACGAGGATGATAATCATTTTATTCATTGCCTGTGTAGCGGTTGTGATGCTGATCGTCTTTGCCTCGCAGGTCAATCTATTGTTACTGCATGCAACTGACCCAGAAGAGATCCGGTTACGCAATGCGGTCTGGCAAACAGCGCTGCATGTAATTCAGGCGTATCCTCTGACCGGGGTAGGGCTGGGACATCAGGCCTATCTGGAAACGGCCGCACGGTTCCGGGTGCCTGAGCAGATTGTGCCTCTGGATCATCCGCATAATTCCTATCTGGAATGGGCAGCCATGGGAGGCGTGCCTGTTCTGTTTGCGTTTCTGACCCTTTTGGTGTCAGTATGGTGGCGAATTGTACGGAACTGGCAGCGTGTTGATGTGAGGACGCGTGCATTACTTGGTGCGGGGCTTGCCTCCACATTGGCATTAAGTTTTAACAGTTGGGGCAATCAGGGATGGACGCTGCCCCCTCTTGCCGGGCTTGCCTGGCTTATCCTTGGAGCCGTCTCTTCGCCTTCACTTGTCAAAAGCAGCGTCTGTGAAACTGAATGATGATGCCTGGGATGATATATCTACTGAGCCTCCAAATAGGAGGAGATGGTGCGGATAAACCGACCTGAGATGGAATAGTACTGTGGAAATTTGGGAGAAGTGTGATGTCTGATTATACCATTGAAAGAAAAGCGCGGCTGAGCGCGCAGAAACCGAATACAGGTTTCTCTCTTTATCCTATCGATATGGCATCGTTTCTGATGACATCACCCCCGCTCTCGGTTGATGTGCTGCAATCAGGTGGCGGTGACCCAATGGATGTTGCACCATATGCGTTGGCTTTATGGAACCGTGATTGCGTAACCGATGCCGAGACCACTCAATTTTTAGCGCTGGCACACTGGCTTGTCGAGCATGAGGTGCTGATAGGCGACGATTTCAGTGGGTGGCCGACAACACGATCCCATCCCTCTTTGCGCACCAGTGGCTCCTGGTTATCTGCACGCACGCAGGGATGTGTTGTTTCTGTTCTTACTCGGGCCTATCAAGTGACTCATGAGGATCTTTTCCTCAATGTCGCCGAGCGTGCCGTTCGTACCTTTACCCATGATATTCTGGACGGAGGCATTCAATCTCCTGTCGGATCAAGTGGACTCTTTTTTGAGGAAGTGGCAGTCTATCCAGCGACGCATCACTTTGATGGTTTTGTGTATGCAATGGTGGGTCTTTACGACTATTGTGCTCTGAGACCGGCAAATGGTCTTAATCATCTTATGCAGCGTGCTCTGGAAACATTGCGGGGCGTCATTGCTGAATTCGACACAGGTTTTTGGACGTATACAGACCTGACCCATCGGCAACTGACATCCTCCATTCAGTTATTTCGGCAGATTCACCTTTTAGAAGTTCTCGCAGAGCAGAGCGCTGATAGTTTTTATGCGACCGTCGCAGCACGCTGGACGAGATACCGGGTGTTGCCTGGTTCACGCCGACGTGCTAGTGCCAGCCGTCTGGCTGCATATGGTCGTCGAGCCCTTCTTGAGGGAATTCGTCATACGCTGCTTCCTTCGCGCATCGGTGGGCCTTCTGTGCGTGTGAGTGTGCCTTTAAATTCGCTCGCGACGGGAGGTATCCTGACGGTTTTACGGGGCGTGACCCAGGTGACGAAAGATATATGGACGATCGAATATTTAACACGCTATGTCGACCTGGATGAGAAGGGATATAGTGTGCATCTCTTTGGCTCTGCAATGATGGCTCCCTGGCAATTTCCTACCGTATGGGTCTATATGTGGGATGGCTTCCGAAAGATTCTCATGTTGGCGAGACAAGGGAGGAGCTATGATTTCTTCTTACCACAAGATGGCGTGTTCACGGCAGCCGCCACAGGACTGGCGGCGAAGATAACGGGAGCACGCACTGTGTGCATTGATCATGCCAATCTCACTCTGGTTGATAACGACATCTATCGCGAGGAACGAAAAAAGGCCCTGCTTTTGAAGCCGTTTCCGTGGCGTATTCTGTCCGGAGTACTTCTGAAGATGTATTGGCCAACGCTTAAGAGCATCGCGCATCTATCGGCGCGCGTGGTTGATCATTTTCTGGTCCCTGGTGTGGTTGGTGATGGTGTCGAAGAGATCTGTCAAGGATTCGGCATTCCGCAGAGCCGCCTGACGCGCTTTGACAGCATGATCAATGTTAAGCGGCACATCGTCTTCGATGCGTCTGAGCGAGCGGGGGAGCGCGAGAAAAAAGGGCTTCTTGCTAATGCAATAGTGGTGGCGATTATCTGTCGCTTGTCTTCGGAGAAGGGGCTGGAGATCGCGTTAGCAAGCATCCAGCAAACACTTGCCATGCTTGAGCCTGCAGACAAAGCGCGTTTGCGTGTTGTTATTGCGGGCGATGGTCCATTGCGTGAATCGCTCGAAGAAGACGTCCGAAGACGGGATTTAGGCGGAACATGTCTCTTCTGGGGAGACATTTCTGCTGATGATGTTATCAGATTGTTAGCTATCAGTGATATCTTCCTCTATACCAGTACACGGGGGGCCTGTATGCCGATGGCTGTATTGGAGGCAATGGCTTCCGGGTGTGCGGTCATTGCAACAACGCAGCCTCTCGCTAATACCGTTGCGCTGGCCGACGGTCGCGGGGTGATCGTGCAGACTGGTAATGTCGAGGAGACAACGGCAGCTCTTGTCAGGCTAGTGTGTAATCCTACACAGTGTCGAGTCATTGGGAAAGCAGCGCGCGCGTATATCTCCGTGCAGCATAGTCCGCTGATATTTCGCCGTATGCTACAGCGTGTAAGTTTCTGGTCAAACCTTGACGATCTACTGAATCTAAAGAAACAAACAGTGTAGTAGGTCAGGGTGTAGATCGATGGAAGGTGGCAGCCTGGAAAAGCATATCCTACAGGTGGCTTGCCGAACTGCACGATATTTTATTTTGACTATTCAATGAAGGCATCTATTGAAGATCTCTTTGAATAGTGCCAAAGGAGAAGAAAAACATTGTCTAGCAAGCCTATCCATACACATGAGGTTGTACAGAAAAGTGTGCCTGTCCCGAAGCGGCCGAGGCGCGATAATGCAACGCCGAACACGGTTGCTGACAATGGTCGTCCAAGGATGGATAACCCGCTCCAGAAGCCTGTCGAGGACGACCTGATCAGCCATGAGGGACAGAGTGCGATCTGGATGCCTCCAAAGAATATCGATGATCCGCCGACAGACCTGCTTTCTACGGATTTTGAAGAGACAAAACCTGCATTGCCAGCTATTTTGATGTTTGGGGAAAATGAAATACACGAGGAACAGATTGATCTACCCCCCGCTCAATGGGAAGCTTCTACGAGAGAAAAGACTGTGAGCATAGATATGAGGGAAACGATGGCGATGCCAGGCGTGCCTCCTATATCGAGCGTAGACATGAGGGAAACGATGGCGATGCCAGGCGTGCCTCCTATATCGAGAGTAGACATGAGAGAAACGATGGCGATGCCAGAAATTCCCTCTACATCTGGAGAGCAGTCGTTAACAAATACGAGCAAGCAGAAGGCACAGTTAAAGCTAGTAGCTTCTACTTTTCCTTTTACGACGGATAATGGTAGCCAGATTGGGAGAGCTACCGGTGCCTTGTTTGAAGTAGGTCAATCTTTTTCCATGTTTGACAGTTTCGCAATCGACAAACAGGCCACATGGTTATTACCCGTTGTGCCCACATATCGAGGTAGTAATGTCGTAGATAAGGCTCCTGTTGAGACTCCGCTGCAGGTAACTGAACAGGGGGAAAATGCAAAAAGTGCGAATTATGCGTCGACCCTCAAACAGCTGCTGCGAAGTTCAGGCATCTATGCGCTGGCATCGTTTGTATCGCCGCTCATTGCGCTCGTCCTTGCGCCGTTTCTGACCAATAATCTTTCACATGCCGAATATGGAGCGTTGGCTGTGTGTATGACGGCGATTGCGCTATTGGTTGGTATGACGCAAGTAGGCTTAA